>Ga0075429_100003397_pt1 | contig 13565 bp, 10 predicted proteins | sample RhiMetdeltSRZDD3_FD_75295 | JGI IMG/M metagenome (GOLD analysis project Ga0075429, IMG submission 75295) | Populus rhizosphere microbial communities from Tennessee, USA - Rhizosphere MetaG P. deltoides SRZDD3 | ecosystem: Host-associated > Plants > Roots > Rhizosphere > Soil | place: USA... | reverse complement strand
CGCTTCAGCTCGCGGCGGATGTCGTGCATCGACACGCGGCTCACGATGGGCCGGCCGTGCGGACAGAAGTAGGGCGTGCGTGTCTGCGCGAGATCGGCGACGAGCCGCTCCATCTCCTCGCGCGCGAGGGGCGTGTCGGCCTTGACGGCGGCGCGGCAGGCGACGAAGGCCAGCGCGCGGTCGACCGCCGGCGCGGCGGCGTTCGCCCCGCCCAGCTCATCCACGGCGGCTTCGAGCAGGCGCCGGGGCTCGTCGCCCTTGAGCAACGTCGGCACCGCGGTGACGACGACGCCACCCGCCGCGCCGCTGTCGAAGGCGAAGCCGAGGCGCTCGAGCGGCGCGCGCCAGCGCTCGAGCAGCGCGCGGGCGGCGGGCGGGAGATCGATGGGCTCCGGAAACAGCAGCGCCTGCGAGGGCGCACCGCCGGAGGCGAGCTCCGACTCCAGGCGCTCGAAGAGCACGCGCTCGTGAACCACATGCTGGTCGAGGAAGAAGACCTCGTCGTCGGTGGTGGCCACGATGAACGTGTCCTGCACCTGCCCGAGCACGCGCCCGAACCGCACCGCCTTCGTGTACGGCGCGGCCGTCTCGGCGAACAGCGCGCTCTGCGTGCCGGGCGCGAGGGCGGCCGCGCCGGGCGGCCGCGCCTCGGTCGTCCAGTCCACGGCGGCGGCGACGGCGGTCGGGCGCTGCAGCGCGTCGTGCAGCGCCGCCACGACCATCTCCTGCACGAGCCGCGGATGACGGAAGCGCACCCACGCCTTGGTGGGATGGACGTTCGCGTCGACGTCGGCGGGCGCCAGCTCGACGGCGAGCACCACCAGGGGGAACCGGTCGCGCGCGAGGATCGGCCGGTAGGCCGCGAGCACCGCCTGCAGCAGCGCAGGGTCGCGGACCGGGCGGCCATTGACGATGACGATCACGTCGTCGCGACCGCCGCGCGTGACGTCCGGCGGGCTCGCGTGCCCGTGCACGCGCACGCCGTGCTCGTCGCGGCCCACCGTCAGCAGGCGGCCCGCCAGGTCCCAGCCCCACAGCGCGCCGATGCGCTCCTTCAGCGTGGCCGCCGCCGGAGCCGTGAGCACGGGGCGCCCGTTGTTCGTCACGCGCAGCTGCACCTCTGGATGCGCGAGGGCCAGCTGCGTGAGCGCGCGCAGCGTCGCCGACAGCTCGGTCGCGGGCGACTTCAAGAACTTGAGCCGCGCCGGCGTGTTGAAGAACAGATCACGCACCTCGATCGTGGTCCCCGCGTCGCAGGGCACGCCGATCCGCTGGATCACGGCGCCGCCCTCGCCGCCGAGCCGGAGCCCGTCGTCGGGGCCGCCGCGCGCGCGGCTGGTGACCGTGAAGCGCGAGACCGCACAGATGGCGGCCAGCGCCTCTCCCCGGAAGCCGAGGGTGGCGATGGCGTCGAGGTCCTCGTCCGTGGCGAGCTTCGAGGTGGCGTGGCGCTCGAGCGACAGCGGGAGCTCCTCCGCGCTCATGCCGACGCCGTCGTCGCTCACGCGCACGAGCGCGGCGCCTCCGTCCCGCAGCTCGACCGTGATGCTGGTGGCGCCGGCGTCGAGGGCGTTCTCGACGAGCTCCTTCACCGCCGACGCCGGCCGTTCGACGACCTCACCGGCGGCGATCTTGTTGACGAGCGCATCGGGCAGGCGCCGGATGCGCGTCACCGGCCACGCTCCTGCTGCCATTTCACGAGCAGGTTCAGCGCCTCGATGGGCGTGACGTGGGTCAGATCCAGCGCGGCCAGCTCCTGCGCGAGCGGGTCGGCGGCCGGCGTGAAGAGACCGAGCTGCACCGCGTCGCTCACGTCCGCCGTCGCCTGCCCCTGCTCCTCGAACCGCGCAAGCAGCGCCTTCGCCCGCGCGATCACGGGCAACGGCAGCCCGGCCAGCCGCGCCACCTGGATTCCGTACGAGCGATCGGTGCCGCCGGGCCGGACCTTGTGCAGGAAGACGATCTCGTCGTTCCACTCGCGCACGGCCACGTGGAAGTTCCTGACGCCGTCGAGCCGCCCGGCCAGCTGGGTCAGTTCATGGAAGTGCGTGGCGAAGAGCACCTTCGCGCCCGGGGCGCGGTCGTGAAGATCCTCGACGACGGCCCACGCGATGGCGAGGCCGTCGAACGTCGAGGTGCCGCGGCCGACCTCGTCGAGCAGCACGAGGCTCCGCGCGGTCACGTTGTTCAGGATGCTCGCCGTCTCCACCATCTCGACGAGGAACGTCGACTGGCCACGGGCGAGGTTGTCCTGCGCGCCCACGCGGGTGAACAGCCGATCGACGACGCCGACGTGGGCGGCGCGCGCCGGCACGAAGGCGCCGAGCTGAGCCAGGATCACGATGTGGCCGGTCTGGCGCAGGTACACCGACTTGCCCGCCATGTTCGGCCCGGTGAGGATGACGATCCGCGCGGCGGCATCGAGGGCCACGTCGTTGGGCGTCACCGACGCCGCGGCGCGCGCCTCCAGCACGGGATGGCGCCCCTCCACGATCTCGAGGACGTCGCTCTCGTCGACGGTGGGGCGCACGTGGCCCCGCACGTGCGCCACCTCCGCCAGCCCTGCCAGCACGTCGAGCAGGGCCAGCGCGCGCGCGGTGGCGAGCAGTGGCCCCGCCTCGGCCGCCACCCGGCCGCGCACGTCCTCGAAGAGCTGCTGCTCGAGCCGCCGGCGGCGCTCTTCGGCGCCGAGGACCTTCGTCTCGTACTCCTTCAGCTCGGCGGTCACGTACCGCTCGGCACCGGTGAGCGTCTGACGCCGGACGTAGTCGTCGGGCACGCGGGGGGACTGCGCGTGGCTCACCTCGATGCCGTAGCCGAACACGCGATTGAAGCGCACGCGCAGGCTCGACAGCCCGGTCCGCGCGCGCTCGCGCTCCTCGAGTCCGGCGAGGAAGCGCCGCGCCTCGGCGGCGTCGCCGACGAGCGTGGCCAGCGCCTCGCTCCAGCTCTCGCGGATGACGCCGCCGTCGCTGAGGGTGGCGGGCGGCTCGTCGACGAGCGCCGCGCTCAGCAGCTCCCGTACGGCCGTGAGGTCGGCCACCGCTGCCCCCGCGTCCGTCAGCAGCGTCGCCTGGAGCTCCGCGGCCATCGCCCGCACGGCGTCGAGCGGTGCCAGGCACCCGCGCAGCGCCACGAGGTCGCGCGCGTGGGCCACGCCGAGGGCGGCGCGACTGGCCAGTCGCTCGAGATCGCCGACGCCGCGCAGCAGCGCACGCAGCCGCGCGCGCGTCTCCGGCGCCTCGACGAGGCGCTCGATCGCGTCCTGCCGCTCGGCGATGCGCGCCGGGTCGCGCAGCGGCTGGAGCAGCCACTGGCGCAGCAGTCGCGCGCCCATGGGCGTCACCGTCTCGTTCACGGTGGCGAAGAGGCCGTCGCGGCCCCCTTCGGCGCCCGTCAGCAGCTCGAGCGTCGTCAGGGCGGTCTCGTCGAGGGTCAGGCAGTTGGCGGCGATCAGCCGCGACAGGCGCGTCAGGTGGCCGAGACGCTCGCCCTGCGTTGCGCGAACGTAGGCGAGTGCGGCGGCGGCCGCCGAGAGACCGGCCGTGAGGTCGCCGACACCGAAGGCGTCCAGCGACGCCACGCCGAACTGCGCGCAGAGATCCGCGGCCGCGCGACGAGCGCTCCAGACCGACGGGTCGCCGAACGTCAAGGCCGCCCCCGTGGGCAGGCGTGTCAGCAGCTCGCCGCCGCCGCGCAGCGTGTCCGGCAGGAGGATCTCGCTCGGCCGTCGGAGCAGCGCGGCCGGCAGCACGCCGCCGTCGCCGTCGGCGTCCTCGCCGACGCAGAACTCGCCCGTGGAGACGTCGAGCAGCGCCACGCCGAGCGCGGCGCCCACCGGCGCCAGCGCGAGCAGATAGTTGTTGGCGCCGCCGGCGAGATAGGCGGTGTCGGTCAGCGTTCCCGGCGTGACGACGCGCACGACGTCACGGCGCAGGAGCTTCTTGCCCTTGCCCGGCGCTTCCATCTGCTCGCAGATGGCGATCTTCTGGCCTGCCTGCACGAGGCGCGCGATGTAGGCTTCCGCGGCGTGGTGCGGGATGCCGGCCATCGGGACCGATTGCCGCGCGGTGAGCGTGATCGACAGCAGGCGCGCGCCGAGCTCGGCGTCCTCGGCGAACAGCTCGTAGAAGTCGCCGAGCCGGAACAGCAACAGGTGGTCCGGGTATCGTCGCTTCAGCTCCCGGTATTGCTGCATCATCGGGGTGGCGGCACCGGCGCCGCCGTCAGTCATGCACGCGCCCTCGGAGTCGCTCCCACGTCGTGGTGAGGTCCTCGGGCAGTACGCGAACCTCGCCGAGCACGCTCATGAAGTTGTGATCGCCGCTCCACCGAGGGACCACGTGGACGTGGAGGTGATCGACGATGCCGGCTCCGGCCACGCGCCCTTGGTTCAGTCCGATGTTGAACGCCTCCGCGCGGTACTCGGCGGTCAGCACGAGCACCGCCCGCTGCGCGAGCTGCATCGCCTCCGTGAGCTCCTCCGGGCGCGCGTCCACGAACGATCCCACGTGACGGTTGAGCACGGCCATGAGATGCCCCGGTGCGTAGGGAAAGGCGTTGAGGATCAGGAATGCGTGCTGACCGCGGACGAGAACGAGGGATGCGCGATCGTCACCGGCATCGCGAGCCAGACAGAAGACGCAGCCGTCGACCCGCGCGGCCCCTCGTATGTACGGCATGCGCCACGGCGCCCAGAGGCGCGTGCTGGCGCCGGGCTCCGCGTCACGCGTTGACGAGCTCTCGCAGTCGCTTGCCGACTTTGAAGAACGGAACCCGCTTCTGCGGCACGTCGACGGCGGAGCCGGTCTTGGGGTTCCGGCCCTTGCGGGAGTTCCGGTGGCGGATCCGGAAGCTGCCGAATCCTCGCAACTCGACCTTGTCGCCCTTGGCCAGGGCATCGGTGATGTTGTCGAAGATGGTGTTGACGATGGTCTCGGTCTCTTTCTTGGTCAGATTCGAGAGCTTCGAGACTTCGTCAATGAGGTCGGCTTTCGTCATCGTCGTCGATCCCCCGCTGGCGAAACTAGCATGCTCACGAGAAGAATGTCAACGCGGTTAAGGGGTTAGCGACCACGCGGCCTCCGCGGGCGGCCGGACCGAAAACCACAAGCGTTGCGCCGACTTGCGGTCATATCCTTCGGTGAAGACCGAAAAGTAAACGATGATTAACGCTGCAGATTTAATATTTTACGACACGGGACATAATGGAACACTGGAATGATCGCCGATTGCGTCACGGCTCAGTCCATGAGGTAGAGCGGCGTCTTGAACACCGGCAGGTGACTCGGAAGGAGCATGCTCGGCACCGTCAGGCCGAGCTCGTTGCGAATCAGGTCGATGAGCGAAAAACGGCGTCGCGCGCGCTCGACCGGGGGCGGCGTGGGGAGCTTCGCCAGCTTGGCGGCGGCCTCGATAGCATCGTCGAGGCCGCCGAGGGCGTCGACCATCTTGAGCCCCAGCGCTTGCGTGCCGGAGAAGACGCGGCCGTCGGCGAACTGGACGACCGCCGTCCGGTCGAGCTTCCGGCCCTTGACGACCGCCTCGATGAACTGCGCGTGCACGTCGTCCAGCAGCGCCTGGATGACGCGGCGCTCCTCGGGCGTCATCGGTCGCGAGAAATTGCCGAGGTCCTTGAACTGCCCGGCCTTGACGACCACGTAGTCCACGCCCACCTTCTTCATGAGGGCGTCGACGTTGGCCATCTGCATGATCACGCCGATGGAGCCGGTGAGCGAGCCGGGGTTGGCGTAGATCTGATCCGCGGCGACGGCGACGTAGTAACCGCCCGAGGCCGCCACCGATCCGAGCGACGCGACCACGGGCTTGCCGGCCTGCCTCAGGCGCAGCAACGCATCGTGGACTTCCTGCGTCGGCGCCACGACCCCGCCCGGGCTGTTGATGCGGATCACCACTGCCCGGACGCTCGGGTTGTCGCGATGGTGACGGAGTTCGCGGACGAGGTCGTCGGTCTCCGCGATGAGCCCCTCGAGCTCCACCACGGCCACGCGGGGGCCGAAGAGCGGCGCGCCGTCACCTCCCCGCCCCATCGACGTGCCGAACAGCAAGAACAGCGCGGTCACGCCGATGAAGACCAGCACGGTGGCCACCACGACCGTCAGCCGGCGGCCCATCTATCTATTCCTCGTCGTCGTAGTCGTAGTCCCGACTCTTGCCGCGCTTAGCCTTCCGGCCACCACCGCGGGGATCCTCGACTTCCGGCGGCGGGGCGATCGCGTGGGCGAGCTCCTTCAAGCTGAGCCCGATGCGCCGCTCGTGCGGGTCGACGCGGATGACCAGAAGCGTCAGCTCGTCGCCCACGTTGACCATCTCGGCGGGACTGCCGATCGGCCGATGCGACATCTGTGAAATGTGTAGCAGCCCGTCGACCCCCGGCTCCAGCTCGACGAACGCCCCGAAGTCGGTGAGCCGGACGACCTTGCCGGTCACCCGCGAGCCCATCGGGTACCGCTGCGAGACCGTCGTCCACGGATCGGGCTGGATCTGCTTCAGGCCCAGGGAAATTCGCTTGTTCTCGCGGTCGAGGTTCAGGATCTGGGTATCGAGATCTTGCCCCTTCTTCAGAACCTCCGAAGGGTGTCCGACATTCCGGGTCCACGACATGTCGGAGATGTGCAGCAGGCCATCCACGCCCGGCTCGAGCTCGATGAAGGCGCCGAAGTCGGTGAGGTTGCGCACCTTGCCGGACACGCGGGTCCCGGGCTTGTAGCGTTCCTCGATGGTCGCCCACGGATCCGGCTCCACCTGCTTCATGCCGAGCGAGATCCGCTTGGCCGCCCGGTTCACGTCCAGCACGATCACGTCGACCTCGTCGCCGACGTTCACGAGCTTCGACGGATGGCGCACGCGGCGCGTCCACGACATCTCCGAGACGTGCACGAGCCCCTCCACGCCCGGCTCGAGCTCGACGAAGGCGCCGTAGTTGGTGAGGCTCACCACGCGCCCGCGGGTCTTGGTGCCCGGCGCGAACCGCGTCTCCACCGTCTCCCAGGGATCGTTCGACTTCTGCTTGTAGCCCAGTGAGACGCGGCCGCTCTCGCGGTCGAAGTGGAGCACGACGACTTCGACTTGATCGCCCACCTGGAAGATCTCCGACGGGTGACCGACGCGGCCCCAGGACATATCGGTGACGTGGAGAAGGCCGTCGATGCCGCCGAGGTCGATGAAGGCGCCATAGTCCGTGATGTTCTTCACGGTGCCGGTCAACACCATGCCTTCGCTCAGCACCTCGAGCGTGTGCTTCTTCTTTTCCTCGCGCTCCTCCTCGAGCACGGAGCGGCGGGAGAGCACCACGTTGCCGCGCCGCCGGTTCAGCTTGATGACCTTGGCGCGGATCATCTGGCCGACCATCGAGCCGAGGTTCTTCACGGGACGCAGATCGACCTGCGAGCCCGGCAAGAATGCCTTCACGCCGACGTCGACGGCCAGACCGCCCTTCACGACCTCGACCACGCGGCCCTCGACCGGCTGCGCCTTCTCATAGGCCTGCGTGATGGCGTCCCAGACCTTGATCTTGTCGGCCTTGTCTTTCGAGAGAACGATCAGGCCTTCGGAGTCCTCCTTGGCCTCGAGGTAGACCTCGATCTCCTCGCCGACCTTCGGCAGGCCGCCGTGGCGGTGGAACTCCTCGATCGGGATCGCGCCCTCGCTCTTGTAGCCGACGTCGACCAGCACCTCGCTGGTGCCAACGTGGACGACGCGGCCGCGGACGACTTCGCCCTCCTCGAATTCACTGGTCGTGGTTCCTTCCTTGAACCAGTCCTCCATGCGTTCCTCCGGTTCTGCGCCCTCCATGCGCGAACCGCCGAGGTGTCGTCGTTCATCCTTCGCCATAACCGCCAGGTCCTCCCCTCAGTGATTTTGCAGCTGCGCGATGGCCGCCATCATGTCGCGGCTCACCGAGTCGTAATAGTCCTTTCGATCACCGCCCGCCGGGCGCGGAAAGCGGAGCGACGGCCCGAATGCCACCTTAACCTTAGCAGGCCTCGGCAATCGCCGCCCGCGCGGCCACGCCCGTCCGCTGCCACGCACGAAGACCGGCACCACCGGCGCGCCGCTGAGCACGGCGAGCAGCGCCGCGCCCGGCTTCGGCTCGCGCAGCTGCCCTTCCGGCCCGCGCGTGCCTTCGGGAAACACGAGGAGCGCCCCGCCCTGCTCGAGCACGCGCAGCGCCACACGCAGCGCGGCGGCGTCGGCACCCTCGCGCCGGACGGGACGCGCGTTGAGCGCGTGGATCAGCCGGCCGAACCCGGGCACGTCGAACAGCTCGGCCTTCGCGAGAAATGTCAGCTGGCGCGGGCACGCGCCGCCGACGAGCGGTGGATCGAGCAGGCTCGAATGATTGGACACCAGCAGCACCCGCCCGCGCACGGGCACGTGCTCGGTCCCCGTCGCCTCCAGGCCGAACATGGCCCGCATGATGGCGACCGCCAGCGTGCGCATGGCCGCGTAGAACCGGCTGCGCGGCGGGGTCGCCTGCCGCGCCTCGATGGCGGCGCGCATGCGCTCGACGACCTGCTCGATGGTCAGATCGCTGGTGTCGATCTCGAGCGCGTCGGGCGCCTTCACGAGCGGCGCCAGCGCGCGCGTCGTGTCCTGCCGATCGCGATCCTTGATTTCGTCCCGCACGACGTCGAGGTCGGCGCCGATGCCTTGGGCGGCCAGCTCCGCGTGCCGCCGGCGGGCGCGGCTCTCGAGCGACGCCGTCACGAAGAACTTCACGTCGGCCTGCGGGCACACGACCGTGCCCGTGTCGCGCCCCTCGAGCACCACGCCGCCCGGCTCGGCCCCGAGGCGCTGGAGCGGCGTGACCTTGTCGCGGATCTCTCGACGCATCGACAGCGTGGAGGTGGCGTCGGCGACCGCCTGCGTGCGGATCTCGCGCGTGATGTCCTCGCCATCCAGCAGCACGCGCCCGTGGCTGAGCCGCACGTCGATGGGCGCCAGGTGACGCGCGAGTGCCGCCGAGTCGTCCGCGGACACGCCGACGCGCAGGATGCTGAGCGCGAGCGCGCGATACATCGCGCCGGTCGGGATCAGCTCGTAGCCGAGGCGGTCGGCGAGCAGCCGCGCCACCGTCGTCTTGCCCGCGCCAGCCGGGCCGTCGATGGTGATCACGAGGCCGCGCGGACCCATCAGGCGCTCACCGTCACCGCCGGGCCGCCGGCCAGCGTGTTCACGAGATCCACGAATGTCGGGAACGACGTCTGCACGCACGCCACGTCCTCGACCACGGTCTCGCCGTCGGCCACGAGTCCGGCCACCGCCAGCGCCATCGCCATCCGGTGGTCCCCACCGCTGTCGACCTGCGCGGCGCGGAACGACTGCCCGCCGGCGATCACCATGCCGTCCGGCCGCGGATCGATGCGGATGCCCATCTTGCCGAGCTCCCGCGTGACGGCGGCGATGCGGTCGGACTCCTTCACGCGCAGCTCGGCGGCGTCGCGGATCTCGGTGGCCCCACACGCGGTGGCCGCGAGCACCGCCAGCACCGGCACCTCGTCGATGAGGCGCGGAATCAGCGGCCCCGCCACCGTGGTCGCCACCGGCGCGGCGGTTGCCACGCTCAGCGCGGCGAGGCGCTCGCCGTCGCCGGCGGCGTCGACGGGCGTCCGGGTCACGCCGACGCCCATCGCGGCCAGGGCGTCGAGGAGCCCGGTCCGCGTGGGATTCACGCCGACGCCGGCCACGGTGACGCGCGCGTCCGGCACGATGGCGCCGGCCACCAGCAGAAACGCCGCCGACGAGATATCACCGGGCACCTGCACGGCGGCGCCTCGCAGCGGCCCCGGGTGGAGCGTGACGCGACGCTCGCCTCGCTCGAGACGCGCGCCGAACGCCCGCAGCATGACCTCCGAGTGATCCCGGGACGGCGCCGGCTCGGTCACGGTGACCGGACCGTCGGCGCGCAGTCCCGCGAGCAGGATGGCCGACTTCACCTGCGCCGATGCGACCGGGCTCTCGTAGGCGATCGCCCGCGGGCGGTCCGCGCCGCGCACCGCCAGCGGCAAGCGCTCGCCGCCGGCGCGGCCGACGATCGTCGCGCCCATGCGCGCGAGCGGCTCCACCACGCGCTTCATCGGACGACGGCGGAGGGAGTCGTCACCGGTGAGCAGCGTCCAGAACGGCTGCCCAGCCAGGAGGCCGATGAGCAGGCGCGCCGTCGTCCCGGAGTTGCCGCAGTCGACGATGTCGCTCGGCTCTGTGAGGCCGTGCAGACCGACGCCCGCGATCCGGTAGTGTCCGGGCCCTTTCTTGGTGACCTCCACGCCCATCAGCTGGATGGCCGTCAGCGTGCGCAGGCAGTCCTCGCCCTCGAGATAGCCCTGCACCTCGGTGACGCCATCCGCCAGGGCGCCGAGCAGCGCCGCGCGATGCGAGATGGATTTGTCCCCGGGCACCTCGACGGTGCCCGCGAGCCGCCGCACGGGTCGCACGCGGAAGTTCACGCGAGCCTCTCCCGCTGTGTCTTCAGCCGCGCGAGCTCTTCCGCGATGCCGCGACGGTCGCCGGCGACGACGAGCCGCTCGAGCTCGTCGAGCACGCCGCGGAAGGCGGCGAGGCCGGCGACGATGGCCTCGCGATTGCCGAGCAGGATCTCCGTCCACATCGCCGGATCGGCGGCCGCGATGCGCGTGGTGTCCTTGAAGCCGCGCGCGGCGAACGGGAACGCGGCCGGCTCGAAGCGAGCCACCGCGTCCACGAGTGCCCACGCGGCGACGTGCGGCAGATGGCTGATGGCGGCCACGATCCGATCGTGGGAGTCGGGATCGAGCGCGCTCACGCGGCCCCCGACCGCTTCCCAGAACGTCGTGACCGTCTTCACCGCCGCCGGATCCGAGGCGTCGGTCGGGGTGACGATGACGATGGCGCCCTGAAAGAGGTTGGCCCGCGCGACGGCGTAGCCGCTCTTCTCCGAGCCGGCCATCGGATGGCTTCCGACGAACCGCCGTGGCGCCGCGAGCGCCAGGCGCTCCGCGGCGGCGACGATGCCGCGCTTGGTGGAGCCCACGTCGGTGACGACCGCGGACGGCGCCACCGCGCTCCAGGCCGTCGCCAGCAGCTCCTCGTTGGCAAGGACGTTGGCCGCGAGCACGACGAGGTCGGCGTCGCGCACGCCGGCCGCGAGGTCGGTCGTCACGCGATCCACGGCACCGGCGCGCAGCGGCGCGTCCAGACGTCCGCGGTCCCGGCCGATCCCGACGATCTCACGTGCCAGGCCGTGGGCGCGCGCGGCAAGGGCGATGGAGCCGCCCAGGAGCCCGACGCCCACGATGGCCAGCCGCTGGATCACGCGGTCGGCTTCCCCAGCACGGTCTTGAGAGCCTTCACGAGACGCCGGTTCTCTTGCGGCGTCCCGACGGTGATGCGGAGGGCCGATTCCATGCCGAACGGCGTCATGGGACGCACGATGACGCCTTCCTTCAGCAGGCGCTGGTAGATGTCGGAGGCGCTGCGCCCGACGTCGACCAGGATGAAGTTCGCACGCGACGGCACGTACTTCACGCCGAGGGCGTTGAACTCGTCGTAGAGATAGTGGCGGCCGGCCTCGATGGTGCGCACGCACTCCAGTACGTGGCTCTCGTCCTCGAGCGCGGCCTGCGCCGCCACCTGCGCCAGCGAGTTGACGTTGAACGGCTGGCGAATGCGATTCATGAGGGCGACGGCGTCGGCGTCGGCGACGCCGTACCCGACGCGAAGCCCGGCCAGGCTGGCCGCCTTCGAGAACGTCCGCAGCACGATCACCTTCCGACCCTGCTTCACGTAGTCCATCGTGTCGGGGAAATCCGGCCCCATCGCGAACTCGATGTACGCCTCGTCGAACACCACGATCGTGCGGTCCGGCACGCGGGCCATGAAGGCCTCGACCTCGTCGGCGGTGACGATGGTCGCGGTCGGATTGTTCGGGTTGGCGATGAACACCATCTTGGTCATCGGCGTGATGGCGCGCGCCATGGCCTCCAGATCGAGCCGGTAGTCCTTCAGCATCACCATGACCCGGATGCCGCCGGCCGCCTGCACGATCATCGGGTAGACGACGAACGACGGGTGCGGCACGATCGCCTCGTCACCCGGCTTCAGGAACGTCCGCACCGCGAGCTCGATCAGTTCGTTGCTGCCGTTGCCGAGGAAGACCTGGTCCTGTGCGAAGTCGTGCTTCTTGGCGAGCGCCTGGCGGAGATAGAAGCCGCTGCCGTCGGGATAGCGGTTCAGGCTGCCGAGGGCGCCGATGATCGCCCGCTGCACGCGCTCGGACGGCGACAGCGGGTTCTCGTTCGAGGCCAGCTTGATGGCATCGTGGACGCCGAACTCGCGCTCCAGCTCCTCGATAGGCTTGCCGGGCTCGTAGGGGGCGATGCCCAGGATGTGGGTGTTCGCCAGCGACTCCCACTGCGTGTGCATGCTGTCTCCTTGGTCTATCCCGCCGGGTACGAGCCGAGGATCTTGAGATAGATGGTGCGTTCGGCGATCTCGCGTAGCGCGGCCGCGACGTTCGGCGTCTCCCGGTGTCCTTCGACGTCGACGAAGATCACGTACTCCCACGCCCGGCTCTTGGCCGGCCGCGACTCGATCTTCGTCAGGTTGATGCCGTTGCTGACGATCGGCTCGAGGATCCGGTACAGCGCGCCGGGCACGTTACGCATGGCGAAGAGAATCGAGGTCTTGTCCCGTCCGCTCACGCCGACGGGCTGGCGGCCGATGACGAGAAAGCGCGTGGCGTTGTGGCGGTTGTCCTCGATCCGCTCGCGCAACACCGGCACGCCGTACAGCTCGCCGGCCAGCGCGGAGGCGATGCCGGCCAGCGTCGGATCACCGGCCGCCATCTCGACGGCGGCCGCCGTGGACGACGTCTCCTCGGTCGGCACGTCCGGCAGGTGCTGCGCGAGCCAGCTGCGGCACTGCGCGAGCCCCTGCGGATGCGACAGCACGCGCTTGACCTCGCTCAGCGTGGCCGCGCGCGAGAGCAGGTGCTGGGCGATCTCGAGATAGGCCTCGCCGCAGATGAGCACGTCCGACTCGGCGAGCCGGTCGAGCGTCACGTTGACGGCGCCCTCGGTGCTGTTCTCCACGGGCACCACGCCGAAGGCGACGCGACCGCGCTCGACCTCGTCGAACACGTCGCTGATGGCGCGCGTGGGCTTGAGCTCGGCGGCGGCGCCGAACCGCTCGCGCGCGGCCTGATGGGTGAAGGTGGCCTGCGGCCCCAGATAGGCGACGGCCAGCGGCTCCTCGAGCGCGCGGCAGCTCGAGAGGATCTCACGCCAGATGGCCCGCACCGCGTCGGCGGGCATCGGGCCACCGTTCAGCTCCGCGAGACGACGGACGATGGCCGCTTCACGCTCCGGGACATACGACGGCGCTTCCTGCCGTCGTTTGAGGTCTCCGATCTGAAGGGCGGCCTCGGCGCGTTGGTTGAGGAGGTGGAGGATCTGGTTATCTAGCTCGTTGATCCTGGAGCGCCAGTCGCCCAGGTTCATAAAGACTCCTGCTCGCCCGATCTTCGCGAGTACCGCGCATTATATGCCGATGTCTCCGCGCGGCGC
>Ga0075429_100003396_pt1 | contig 13569 bp, 13 predicted proteins | sample RhiMetdeltSRZDD3_FD_75295 | JGI IMG/M metagenome (GOLD analysis project Ga0075429, IMG submission 75295) | Populus rhizosphere microbial communities from Tennessee, USA - Rhizosphere MetaG P. deltoides SRZDD3 | ecosystem: Host-associated > Plants > Roots > Rhizosphere > Soil | place: USA... | reverse complement strand
CCCTCGATCTGCGACGTGATCCGCAACCTGTCGGGCATGTGGCAGATGCTGTTCAAGGACAAGTACGTCCGCTACATCGACGTGCCGCAGAACTACCAGGACGAGGTGGGCGGGCGCTTCTACCGCGAGGAGATGCAGACGGTGCGCGAGGACCTGGCGAAGATGGCCGGCCGCGAGATCACCGACGCCGACCTGAACGCCTCGATCGCCGTCTACAACGACAACCGCGCCGCGATCCGCGAGCTCTATGCCTACCGCGCCGCCCAGCCGTGGCAGGCGCCCACCTCCGAGGTGTACCTGGTGCTGCGCGCCGGCATGGTGCTGCCGCCCGAGGAGCACACGCAGCTCGTGCGCGAATACATCGCCGCGGCGGCGCAGCTGCAGCGCCCGAAGCGCGACAACGCGCGCGTCGTCATCAACGGCAGCTTCTGCGAGCAGCCGCCGCTGGCGCTGATCAAGTCGATCGAGATGTCGGGCTGCTACGTGGTCGACGACGACTTCATGCTGGTCACGCGCTGGCTGCTCGACGACGTGCCGGCCGACGCGGACCCGCTCGCCGAGCTGTCGAAGGCCTTCCTGCACCGCTCGGCCTCCACCGCGGCCAAGTACGACGCGACGCGCGAGGAGAAGGGCGTGTTCCTGATGAAGCAGGTGAAGACGCGCGGCGCCGAGGGCGTGATCTTCGCGGCGCCCTCGTTCTGCGATCCGGCGCTGCTCGAGCGCCCGATGCTGCAGGACGTGCTGAGCAAGCACGGCATCCCGCACACCGCCTTCAAGTACGCGGAGAACACCGGCCAGATGGCGCCGATCCGCGAGCAGGCCGGCACCTTCGCCGACTCGATCAAGCTCTGGAACGCCGCCTGAGGAGCGCCCCGATGAACACCCCGATCGCCATGCCGACCTCCGCCAAGAAGCCGCAGAACGTCCAGAAGGAGGACGCGATGTGGCTGCAGAAGGAGCTCATCAACAAGAACTACATGGAGCTCGCCACCGCGCGGCAGAACAACCGCAAGGTCTCGGCCACCTTCGTGCCGGGCAACCTCAACGAGCTGCTGATGTGCTTCGACTTCGCACGCAGCCTGCCGGAGACCAACGCGCTGCAGAACGGCATGCGCAAGAAGTCCGGCAAGTTCATCATGGACGCCGAGCGCGACGGCCAGAGCGAGGACGTGTGCACCTACGTGAAGGCCGACCTCGGGATGATGATGGGCGGCGAGATCGGCCCCACGGGCGACCCGCTGCCCAAGCCCGACATCCTGCTGCTGTCGTACACGGGCTGCTTCACCTTCATGAAGTGGTTCGAGCTGATCCGCCACAAGTACGGCTGCGACACCGTGATGCTGCACGTGCCCTACCAGGGCGAGGGCCGGGTGCAGCCGAACATGCGCGACTACGTCGTGCGGCAGCTGAAGGAGACGGTGATCCCCAAGCTGGAGCAGGTCTCGGGCGTCAAGTTCGACATCGACCGCCTGCGCCAGTACATGCGCGAGTCGGTGAAGGCCGAGGAGGACCTGGTCCGCGTGCTGCAGTCGGCGAAGAACCGGCCGTCGCCGATCGACGGCTACTTCGGCGCGGTGTACTACATCGGGCCGATCTTCACCGCCTTCCGCGGCACGCCCGAGGCCACCGAGTACTACCGCGTGCTGCGCCAGGAGATCGACGAGCGCGTGCGCCTGGGCAAGGGCCCGGTCACGCCCGAAGGCGACATGGGCGAGGAGAAGTACCGCCTGGTGGTCGAGGGCCCGCCCAACTGGACGAGCTTCCGCGACTTCTGGAAGATGTTCTACGACGAGGGCGCGGTGGTGGTGTCGTCCACCTACGCGAAGGTGGGCGGCCTGTACGACTTCGGCTTCCGCCACGACCCGGACCATCCGCTCGAGTCGCTGGCCGAATACTGCCTCGGCTGCTACACCAACCTGAACCTGCCCACGCGCGTGGACGTGATCTCGCGCTACATCGAGGAGTACCAGGCCGACGGGCTGCTCATCAACTCGATCAAGAGCTGCAACAGCTTCTCGGCCGGGCAGCTGCTGATGATGCGCGAGGTGGAGAAGCGCACCGGCAAGCCGGCCGCGTTCATCGAGACCGATCTGGTCGACCCGCGCTACTTCTCGGCGGCCAACGTGAAGAACCGCCTGGAGAGCTACTTCCAGATGGTCAAGGCCAAGCGCTCCGCGCTGGTCGGCGCTCACTGAGGGAGGACACACCCATGCGCTGCTTCATCGGCATCGACCTGGGCTCGACCACCACCAAGGCGGTGGTGGTCGACGAGAACCAGAACATCCTCGGCCGCGGCATCACCAACTCGCGGTCCAACTACGACACGGCGGCGGCCATCGCCAAGCAGGAGGCGCTGGTCAACAGCCGCTTCCACCTGTTCCGCGACGCGCTCGCGAACAGCGGGGCGCTCAACGGCTCGCTCGACGGCTTCCTCGGGCAGCTCGAGCGCGACTTCCGCGCCGAGCAGTACATGGAGCAGCTCGCCGACCTGGCGCAGACCTGCGAGCGCAGCCTCGCCACCGCGCGCTTCGGCTCCGACACCGGCAAGGTGGGCGAGGCGCTGGTCGAGGTGTTCCGCCGCCTGACGCAGGAAGCGCCGGCGCTGTTCGCGCCCGGCGCCAAGCGCAAGTCCGACTTCTTCCGCGACATCGCGGGCAGCCAGTACCTGGCCACCGGCGAGACGGTCGCCAAGGAGGCGGGCACGCGCTACGAGTACCTGCTGAACCTGTTCGACCGCTCGATCATCGAGGTCGAGAACCGGGTGTACGGCGACTCGATCCGCCGCCACCTGCTGGCCGCGCTGGAGCGCACCTTCGCCGCGATGCCCGAGACCCGGGACAGGCGGCCGAAGGTGGAGGCGCCGATCAAGGGCATCCTCGACACCGAGCTGGAGGAGACCTACGTCGTCGGCACCGGCTACGGCCGCGCGCGGCTGCCGTTCTCCAAGGAGCACATCCGCTCGGAGATCCTGTGCCACGGCCTGGGCGCGCACGTGATGTATCCGGGCACGGCCACCGTGCTCGACATCGGCGGGCAGGACACCAAGGCGATCCAGGTGGACCCGCAGGGCATCGTCGAGAGCTTCCAGATGAACGACCGCTGCGCGGCCGGCTGCGGTCGCTACCTCGGCTACATCGCCGACGAGATGAACATGGGCCTGCACGAGCTGGGGCCGATGGCGATGAAGTCGACCAAGAGCATCCGCATCAACTCGACCTGCACGGTGTTCGCCGGCGCCGAGCTGCGCGACCGCCTGTCGCTCGGCGACAAGCGCGAGGACATCATGGCGGGCCTGCACCGCGCCATCATCCTGCGCGCGATGTCGATCCTCGCGCGCTCGGGCGGCGTGCGCGACCAGTTCACCTTCACCGGCGGCGTGGCCAAGAACGAGGCGGCGGTGAAGTCGCTGAAGGAGCTGGTGAGGGAGAACTACGGCGACGTGACGCTCAACATCGACCCCGATTCCATCTACACCGGTGCGCTCGGCGGCGCCACCTTCGCCTGGCGTGCCGTGGTCGAAGAGGGCAAGACCGCCGAGAAGCGCGAAGACCCGAAGCCCGCCGACAAGCGCGTGGCTGCCTGAGGAGACGCATGAACATGACCACCACCATCGGCATCGACATCGGCTCCGGCGCGGTCAAGGCCGTGCTGTTCCGCCACGGCGCGAACGGGCCCGAATGGGTCGCCAAGCGCTGCGAGCGCATCCGCAGCCGCGACCCCATGCTGCTCGCGCAGCAGGGCTGCGACGGCGTGCTGCAGGACGCCGGCGTGGCGCGCGCCGACGTCGCCTACGTCGCCACCACGGGCGAGGGCGAGAACGTGAAGTTCGCCACCGGCCACTTCTACTCGATGACCACGCACGCGCGCGGCGGCGTGTTCCTCGAGCCCGCGGCGCGCGCGGTGGTCGACATCGGCGCGCTCAACGGGCGCGCCATCTCGGTCGACGAGCGCGGCAAGGTGCTGTCGTACAAGATGACCAGCCAGTGCGCCTCGGGCTCGGGGCAGTTCCTCGAGAACATCGCGCGCTACCTCGGCGTGGCGGTCGAGGAGATCGGCCCGCTGTCGCAAAGCTCGCAGCAGCCGGAGAAGGTCAGCTCGATCTGCGCGGTGCTGGCCGAGACCGATGTCATCAACATGGTCTCGCGCGGCATCGCCACGCCCGACATCCTCAAGGGCATCCACCTGTCGATGGCCTCGCGCATCGTCAAGCTGCTCAAGGTGACGGGCGTCAAGAGCGGCACCGCACTGCTCACCGGCGGCCTGGCGCTGGACAGCGGGCTGCTCGCCGCGATCCAGGAGGAGATGGTCAACGAGAAGGTCTCGGTGACCGTCGTGTCCCATCCCGATTCGATCTACGCCGGCGCCATCGGCGCCGCTCTGTGGGGCCAGTTCCGCCACGAGCGCCTGCGCGAGCTCGAGACCACGGCCGCCGCGGCCTGAGCGGCACCTCACGCCCCTGCCTTTCCCGGAGAACCACCATGGCCCTGATGATCACGACGGACTGCACCGCGTGCGACGCCTGCAAGCCCGTGTGCCCCAACGAGGCGATCAGCGTCGGCGAGCCCTACGTCATCGACTCGCTGCGCTGCACCGAATGCGTCGGCGCGGAGGACGAGCCGCAGTGCAAGCTCGCCTGCCCGGCGGACTGCATCGTGCCGAACCCGGACTTCGCCGAGACGCCGGAGGAGCTGCAGGCGAAGTACGAATCGCTGCATGCCTAGCGGGGGGCACCGAAAAATTGCTGACGCAATTTTTCGGTGGTGTTCTTGATCGGTGCGAGGAGGCCCGGCAAAGCCGGTCCTCCTCGCATGGGAGGTCGCGCTGCGTGTTACTGCGCGCGACCTGGATTGTCGCCAGCGCCGCTGGCGACAATGCAGTCCTGCGACGGGGGCTGCGGCCGACTCGTCGTCCGCGTGCTTCGATCCCTCGCACGAACGGGAAAAACCTGCTTCGGAGAACTGCCTTGCCCTGCTTCAGCATCGAGGGGGTCACGCCGGTCGTGCATCCCACCGCATTCGTGCACCCGAGCGCGGTGCTCATCGGCGACGTGATCGTCGGGCCCGGGTGCTACGTGGGCCCGTGCGCGTCGCTGCGCGGCGACTTCGGGCGCATCGAGCTGGGCGAGGGCGCCAATGTGCAGGACGGCTGCGTGCTGCACGGCTTTCCGGCGGCCGCGACGGTGGTCGAGGCGAACGGACACATCGGCCACGGCGCGGTGCTGCACGGCTGCGTGGTGCGCCGCGACGCGCTCGTCGGCATGAAGGCGGTGGTGATGGACGGCGCCGAGATCGGCGCCGAAGCCATGGTCGCGGCGGGCGCGCTCGTGAGCGCGGGCACGAAGGTGGCGGCGCGCTGGCTCGTGGCCGGCGTGCCGGCGAAGCCGGTGCGCGAGGTGAGCGAGGCGCAGCGGCGCGGCAAGCGCGAGGGGACGGCGCTGTACCAGGACCTGGCGCGGCGTTGCCTGGCCACGCTGACCGAGGTGCAGCCGCTGCGCGAGATCGAGGCGGACCGGCCGACGCTGCAGCTGCCGCCGCCCGGCGCGCCCGCCCCGCCGAAGCCGGGCGCACAGTGAGGCGACCTCTCGAGCCGCGCCGATGAACGCCGCCGCCCGGCGGCGGCCCGGCAGCGACAGACCGCGCGCGTGCAAAGGTCGCGGGCTTGGTGATCCACTGGCGACCCCGTTCACGATGCGAGGAGCGTCCATGGATCCGTCCCGTCTGCGCCTTCCCTCCCTCGGCCTGCTCGCCGCCGGAGCGGTGCTGCTCGCCGCCTGCGCGTCGCCCGGCGGCTCGGCCGCCGGCAATGCCACCGACGTGCTCAACCGCGCCACCGCCGCCATGGGCGCGGACCGGCTGAACACGCTGCGCTACACGGGCGAGGGCACCGGCTGGACCTTCGGCCAGGCCTACCAGCCCGGCACGGCGTGGCCGCGGATCACGTTGCACTCGGTCACGCGCAGCATCGACTACGGCGCCGGCGCGATGCGCGACGAGATCGTGCTGAGCCGCGCCGAGCCGCGCGGCGGCGGCGGCTATCCCCTGCAGGGCCAGCAGCGCATCGACCAGTACGTGGCCGGCGACATCGCCTGGAACGTCACCGGCGCGACCGTCACGCCCGGGCCGCGCTTCACGGCCGACCGCGTGCACCAGCTCTGGATCACGCCGCACGGCGTGCTCAAGGCGGCGCAGCGCAACAACGCCACCGTCGCGCGCGCGGACGGCGGCGGCTCGGCGCTCGCCTTCACGCTGCCGGGACGCTTCGCCGCGACGGTGCACCTGGGCCCCGACAACCTGGTGAGCCGCGTCGAGTCCACCGCGCCCGACCCGGTGATGGGCGACACGCGCACCGTGACCACCTACAGCGACTACCGCGACGTCGGCAACGGCATCCGCTTCCCCGCGCGCGTGCAGCAGACGATGGGCGGCCACCCGGTGCTCGACCTCGCGATCAAGGACGTGCAGGCGAACGCGCCGCTCACCCTCGCCGTGCCCGACGCGGCGCGCAACCAGGGCGAGAACGTGACGGCCGACGCGGTCGTTCCCGGCGTCTGGTTCCTCGGCGGCGGCTCGCACAACAGCGTGGCGATCGAGATGGCCGACCACGTCATCCTGGTGGAGACGCCACTCAACGACGCGCGCACGCAGGCCGTGATCGACCGCGTGAAGACGCTCGCGCCCGGCAAGCCGATCCGCACCGTGGTCAACAGCCATGCGCACTTCGACCACTCCGGCGGGGTGCGCACCGCGGTGGCCGAAGGCGCGACCGTCGTGACGGGCGCGGTCAACGTGCCGTACTTCCAGCGCGTGCTCGCGCAGGCCAACGCGGTGCGCCCCGACGCCCTGGCGCGCGCCGGCCGGTCCGCCACGCTGCGGGGGGTGACCGACAAGCTCGACATCGGCGATGCGTCGCGGCCGGTCGAGCTGCACGCCATCGCCGGCGGCAACCATGCCGAGGGCTTCGTGATGGTGTACCTGCCGCGCGAGCGGCTGCTGGTCCAGGCGGACGCCTTCACGCCGCCCGCGCCTAACACGCCCCCGCCGTCGCCGCCGAACGCCAACAACGTGACCCTCGTCGACAACATCGAGCGACTGGGGCTCGCGGTGGACCGCATCCTGCCGCTGCACGGCCGGGTGGTGCCGCTGTCGGAGCTCTACGTGCAGACGGGTCGCACGCCGCCCGCGCGCTGATCACGGGTATGCCGCTTGCCGCTTTCAGGGCCTGAACCACTTCCGGGGACGACGATGGGCTTGCTCGATCAGATCTTGGGCGGAATCGCCGGCGGCGCACTGGGTCGCACGCCGGCGGGACGCTCGATGGGCGGCGGCAGCCGCATCCTGATGGCCCTGCTGCCCGTGGTGCTCGGCATGCTGGCGAATCGACAACGCGGCGGCACGGGCGGCGTCGGCTCACCCGGCACAGGCGGCGGGCTGGGTGGCCTGGGCGGCATGGTCGCCGGCATGGGCGGGCTCGGTGCGCTGATCGAGCAGTTCACCCGCCGCGGCTACGGCCACCAGGCGCATTCGTGGGTCGGCACGGGCCCCAACGAGGCCCTGCCGCCCGAGGCGCTGAACGAGGTGTTCGGCGCGGATCAGCTGTCGCAGATCGCCTCGCAGGCGGGGCTGAGCGAGGAGGAGGCCCGCATGGGCCTGTCCGAACTGCTGCCGGAGGTGGTGGACGGGCTCACGCCGGAAGGGCGCATGCCGTCGCAGGACGAGCTGATGTCGAGCATCGACGAGTACGAGCGTCGGCTCACCGGACAGTAGCGAGCGCCGCCCCCGCGCAGGTCTCTCCCGCGGGCGGGAGAGACCGATGCGCCCGGTCTTGCGCCGGCCTGCACCGTGGGGGCCGGCGTTCCATGCGCCCGCCGCAGCGAGGCACGACGTGCCTCACTGCGTGACGTTCACCGCCTGCGCGAAGATGATCTTGTCGAACGTGCGCCCCAGCGACTTCGCCGTGAAGTTGCGCATCTCGGTGCCGCCTTGCCACTGCACCTTGTCGCCGGGCTTCATCGGCGTTTCCATGGCCGCGACCCACACGGTCTGGCCGCCGCGGTCCACCTCGATGTAGCTGTAGCCGCCCGCGTTGGCGACGCTCTTCACCGTGCCCGACTCGGCGGTGCCCATCCCCGGCGCCGGCGGCTGCGGGAACGTGCCGTGCGGCGCCACGGCCACCGGCGCGGTGCCGGACGGCGCCCACTGGTTGACGAACAGGATCTCGGGGAAGGTGCGGTTCAGCGACTTGGCGTTGAAGTCGCGCATCACCGCGAACTGGCCCCACTCGACGGTGTCGCCCACCTTGATCGGGATTTGCGAGCCGGCGATCCACACCTTCGGGCCGGCCGCCGTCTGCACTTCGGCATACGTGTAGCCGCCGCCATGTTCCACCTGCAGCACCTTGCCGCTGTTCTGCGCGGCGGCCGCCTGCGGCGCCGGCGCGGGCGCCGTGGCCTGGGTGGCGGGCGCGGCCTGGGAGGCGGCGGGCGCGGTCGACGATGTCGACTCCTCCTTCTTCGAGCAGGCGCTGAGCCCGGTCAGCACGGTGGCGGCGGCGAAAACAACCAGGATCGAGGAACGGGTCACGGGAATCTCCATCAAGGGTATGGTCGCCCCACGGGCGGAATCCGGGATTTTATTCCCGGCCCCGGGAGAACCCGCATCTAACCGTGCGGCGAGGCCAGCGCGTCGTGCAGCGCGGCGTCGAAGGCGGCCGACTGCTCGTACTGCACCCAGTGTCCGGCATCCGGCACGAACACCAGGGCGCGCAGGTTCGGCGCCTCGGCGAGCGCCTCGCGCACCACGCCCTGCCGCCCGCGGTACAGCACGTCGTCGTCGCCCCAGATGCCGGTCACCGGGCAGCGGATGGCCGGCAGCGTGCGGCGCAGCAGGTCGGTGAGCATCAGGCGCCGGCGCCGCATGCGATCGCGCACGACGTTGGCGCCGTGCAGCGCGACGGCGAGCGGGTCGATCGCCTCGGGCCGCGACAGCATCAGCGCGGCGAGGTTGTGGCGGTGCGCGGCGTCGCGCTCCGGCCCGACCGGCAGCATGCTCCACGGCTCGAGGTCGAGCGGCGGGCCGAGCTCGCTCGTGAGCGCGGGCGCGCCGACGAGCACCAGCCGCTTCACGCGCGCAGGCGCGCCCGCAGCGAGCAGCGCCGCCACGAGGCCGCCGAACGAGAAGCCGACCAGGTCGAACGGCTCGTCGGCCGCGAGCGTGTCCATGCCCCGCTCGATCCACGGCGGCAGCGCGTCGGCGTCGTGGCCGCCGGGCGGCGCGGCCGAGTCCCCGAAGCCCGGCATGTCGGGCGCGAGCACGCGGCGCCCGGAGGCGACCAGCGCGGACACGTTGCGCACCCAGTGCGTCCAGCTCCCGGCGCCGCCGTGCAGCAGCAGCACGGCGGGGCCGCGGCCCCATTCGTGCCACAGCATGCGCTCGTCGCCGCAGGGGGTCCAGGTGCGGCGCGAGGCGGACTCGAGCGCCGCCACGTCGGCGAGCGTGTTGAGGGTGGGGCGGGCGACGGGTGCGGGCATGGCGCACATCATCGAGCATCCGCAGTGCGCCGCGGGCGCCGGCCGTCGCCCTCGTGGGCGCCGCGCCGCGCGCGCGGCCCCTCTGCACCGCCCGGCGCGTCGGTGCGGCTCACACGGGGCGCACGAACGACAGGCGCTGCGAGTGGTGGAACCCGACGTCGTGCAGGAAGCCCAGCAGGCCCAGGTTCTCGGGCGTCAGCACGGCGGTCTCGAGGCGGTCGATCTGCAGCGCGCCGAGGTTGCCGAACAGCGTGGACACCAGCGCGTGGCCGACGCCGCGGTGGCCGTACGCCGGGTCGACGCCCACCGTGTCGAGCACCGCCACCGGATCCACGCGGCCGAAATCGCCGAGGTCGGCGCGCGCCATCAGGAAGCCGACGATGGCGCCGTCGAGCCGCGCGGTGAGCGACACGCGGATGGCCGAGTCGTCCATCGCCTCGCCCAGCTTGCCCGCGATGTACGCGGTGCGGTCCTGGCCGGTGATGCCGCGGTCGATGCGCAGGATCTGCGGCAGGTCCTCGGGAGACATCGGGCGCACGTCGCAGCGCGTGCCCTGCACGCGCTCGAAGTCGTTGCTTTCGGGCGTGCCGTAGTTGGTCTCGTGGCCGGGCGTCTGCGGCAGCGGCAGCTCGGAGCCGTCGCTGCGCTCGGCGCGGTAGCCCTCGCCCACGCCGCATTCGACGATGCGGTCGGGCGCGAGCGCGAAGCCCATGCCGTCGAGCCAGCCCACCATGCGGTGGTCGTCCCAGCGCGCGGCGGTGCGCAGCTCCGCGATGCCGTGGCGCGCGGCGTAGCGATGCAGCGCGTCGAGCAGGCGCGCGCCGATGCCTTCGCCCTTGCGGTCGGCGCGCACGCCGATCACCTCGATGCGCAGCCCCGGCCGCGTGCGGCCGAACTCGCCCAGCGTGCGGCGCGCGAGGATGCAGCCGATGGGCTCGCCGTCGTCTACCGCCGCGAGCTGCACGTGCAGCTCCGGCTGCTTCAGCGCGACCGCGAGGCGGCGCTCGAAATACGCGCGGCGCGGGCGGCCCGACGTCTCGGCGTCGATCGTCACGACGGCGTCGAGGTCGTGGCGGGCGAGGGCGCGGATGGTCACCTCGGACTTCGTCGCAATCTGCATGCAGGCTCTCCTCTTTCGACGGCTCATGCCGTCGTGTAGTCCATCGCCAGGCGCGCGTCGGTGTCGTCGTCGAGCAGGTCCTCGAGCAGCGGCAGCAGCGCCATTTCTTCCTTCTGGATGTGCGCCACCTGGCGCTCGGCGAGCTCCAGCGCGCCGCGCGCGAGCGTCGCCCAGCCGGCCTCGTCGAGCGTGCCGGCGGCCGCGGCGCGCGCCAGCGGGCGCAGCTCCTCGGCGACGTCGCGGATCGCCTCGTGCTCCTCGGTCAGCAGCGACGCGATGCCGCCGTCGCCCGACTCCGCCATGCGCGTGAAGAGCTCCTGCTCCTCGAACACGAAGTGGTGGTCGACGTCCTGCGCGAGCTGGCGCTCGAGCGCGCCGGCGAGCCGGGCGAGCTCCGGGTCGCGCACGCGCTCGCCGCGCGGCGGGCGCGCGAGCGCGGCTTCGATGCGGCCGAGCAGCGCCAGGTTGGCGCGATGTTCCTCGTGCAGGGCACGGGCGGTCTGGCGCGTGAGGTTCATGGACCGATAATATCGGTATTGCGGTACCGGATTACTTGATTTGGCTTAAACGTGGGCGCGGTGGTGGGCGCGCTTCGCCTGGCCCACCTGCAACCGGCCGCCTCGCGGTGCGCCGGTCGGGCCAGCCCGTTGCGCGCACCCCGCCGCGTCACCGCCGCATCTTGTGGCACGCCACCGCGAAGAAGGCGCCGAAGGCCGCCGCGCCCACCGTGCCGACGGCGCCGGCCGCGGCCACGAGCGCTGCGCTGTCGAGCGCGATCGCCGCGAGCAGCAGGGCGAATGCTCCCAGGTGGCAGCCGAAGTGCAGCTTCAGCGGCCGTTCCGCCGTCAGCGCCGACGGCAACGGCGGCCCGCGCCGCCCCGGCGTCGAGTGCATCGCGGCGAGGAACGGCACGATGCGCGACAGCATGCCGAGCAGCAAGCTCAGCAGACCGCCGGCGAGCAAGGCGCCGAACAGCGCGGGCGCGCGCGGCACGCCGAGCCCGAGCGCCATCGCCAGCGCGACGGCGAGGCTCGCGCCGAGCCCGGCCCAGCCCACGCGCACGAGCACGAACGAACGTCCGAGGCGCGGCCGCATGCCGCTCGCCCGGGCGCGCTCCATGAGCACGACGTGCGACCCGAGCGCGAGCAGTCCCACGGCCGGCGCGAGCGGCGCGAGCCACGCCTCGGCGATGCCCAGCGAGCCGAGCGCCGAGAGCGCGAGCGCGGCGATCGCCGCGCCGGCCGACGCGAGCGACGGCCCGCGCGGCGGCGCGTCCGAGAGCGCGAACATCGGCACCAGGATGTGCGAGAAGCCGAGCACCAGCAGCCCCATGAAGCCGTAGGCGGCGAAGGCGATGTGCAGCCCCACCGCCGCCGGCCGCGCCAGCACCGGGTGCCCGAGCCAGGCGGCGGCCAGCGCCAGCGCGCTCGCGAGCGCGAGCCCGAGCGAGACCCACGCCGCCCAGCCGTGCGCCGTCACCACCGGCACGCCGCGCGCCCCGCGCAGGTTGCGCGCGAGCAGCGCCGCGTACGCCGCGAGCGCGCCCACGGTGGCCGCGGCGCCGGCCGCGAGCAGCGCCGGCGCCGCGAGCGCCATCCCGAGCGTGGTCGCCGCCACGCCCGCGAGGTAGACCCAGCCCAGCGCCGCGGCCGCGCGCGGCGACGCCACCGGCTGGCGCGTCGCCACCGGCAGCAGCTGCAGGCTCGCGCCGAGCGCGGTCATCGCCAGCACGCCCAGCGTCACCAGGTGCAGCGCGGCGAGCGGCAGCCCGAGGCCGCCGGCGAAGCCCGGCGTCGCGAGCGCGCCCGGCACCAGCGCCGCCCACGCGAGCAGGTGGAACACGGTGGCCGCGCCGAAGAAGCGGAACGGGATCGACGCGGGCAGCAGCCGCCCGCGCGCGTCGCGGAGGAAGCCGGCCGGCACGCCCATTCAGCGCGCGCGCGTGAGACGCAGCCGGACCTCGCCCGGCTCGCCCGCCACGCGGTCGGCGCGCCACCCGAGTTCGGCGAGCTCGGGGTACAGCAGCACCGGGTCGCGGTCGTGGTGCACGATCACCGCCGCGCCGGCGTCGTCGCCCGTCTCGCGCACCAGGCGCAGGATGGCCACCAGCGGCTGCGGCGGCGGCAGGCCGCGCACGTCGATGTGCGCGCCGTCGGGCTCGCTCCAGCGGCGCGGCGCGGGCTCACTGGTCATGCCGGGCGATCAGGGCGCGCGCTTCCTCGAGCAGCGCCTTGCCGTTCGCGCCCTTGGCGGAGACCTCCTTCACCCACTGGTCGTCGACTTCCGCCGACGCCTTCATCCAGCGCTGGTACTCCGCGTCGGCCAGCGTCAGCACGGCGTTGCCGCGGTCGGTGGCGAGCTTGTGGTGCGGCGCCACCGAGGCGTCGAAGCCGCGCTCGCCGGCCCACGCGGAGACGGCGGGGCCGCTGTTGGCGTCGATCACCTTCTTCAGGTCGGCCGGCAGGCCGTCGTACTTCGCCTGGTTCATCACGAAGGCGAAGATGGAGTTGGCGAACTTGGGCTGCCCGGCGGGCGCGTCGAGGTGGCTCCTGGCGATCTCCTGCAGCTTGGCGGCGGGCACGCCTTCCCACGGCACCATCGCGCCGTCGATCACGCCCTTGGACATCGACTCCGGCACGGCGGGCAGCGGCATCTGCACCGGGGTGGCGCCCAGCGCGGCGAGCATGCGCGAGTTCAGCCGCGTGGCCGCGCGGATCTTCATGCCCTTCAGCTCGTCGAGCGTGCGGATGCCCTTGGCGTTGGAGAGATGGAACGACGAGCCGTCGTTGGTGTGCAGGAAGAGGGGCCGCACGCCCTGGTACTCGTCCAGCGCCGACTTCTGCACGTAGTTCCAGAACGCCTGGCTCGAGCCCTTGGCGCTGCGCGTGAAGAACGGCAGCTCGAACACCTCGGACTTGAGGAA
>Ga0075429_100003395_pt1 | contig 13573 bp, 10 predicted proteins | sample RhiMetdeltSRZDD3_FD_75295 | JGI IMG/M metagenome (GOLD analysis project Ga0075429, IMG submission 75295) | Populus rhizosphere microbial communities from Tennessee, USA - Rhizosphere MetaG P. deltoides SRZDD3 | ecosystem: Host-associated > Plants > Roots > Rhizosphere > Soil | place: USA... | reverse complement strand
GACGAGTGGTTCATGGATCAGAACGTCGCCACCCACGTGGTGGGGCCGCTCGGTGGTGTGCCAACCGTGACGAACAGCAACCAGACCGGCAGCAACATCGTGACTGGTGCGTGGACGGCGGCGGCGGGTTTGCGCCTCAAGGAAGGCGACGTGGTGCAGTTCGCTGGGTGCTTCTCGATCAATCCCATGAGCTACCAGTCAACCGGTGTGCTGATGGACTTCGTGGTCACCGCCGACACGTCGTCAGACGGGGCGGGAGCGGCGACGATTCCGATTTCGCCTGCGCTCATCCCGGTCTCGCAGGGTGCGTTGGCGACCTGTTCCGCGTCTCCGCTGGCTGGCGCGGCGGTCACCATCTTCGGTCACGCGTCGAGCTACGCGAATGTCGTCACCCCGCAGGGCTTGGTCTATCACCCTGACGCGTATGCGTGCGTGATGGCGGACCTGGAGCTGCCCGGAGGCGTATGGGTGGCCGAACGCATTTCCAACAAGCAGCTCGGGATCGCGATTCGGTTCATCAAGGACTACAACGTGATGACCGACCAGTCACCGGCACGCGTGGACATCCTCTATGGATGGGCGGCAGTGCGACCTGAGATGGCCGCTCGTGTTGCCAGCTAATTAGAGGAGACATACGAACATGGCACTCACTGGAACGACACTCGCTTCGGCGCTTGACGCGCTGGCCCTGGACTTCAACGTCACCAGCTCCGCTGGTGCGACGGTAGGCGGCTTCTGCCGCATCGATGGCGAGTTCTCGGTGATCACCGCGATCAACGGGAACAAGATCAGCGTCCGCTCACGCGGCGACAACGGCGGCATCGCCGTCGCGCACGCCGTCCTCGCGCCGGTCACTTTCGGGCTGGCTAGCGATCAGGCCGGTCTCGGAGCCACGGAAGGGGTGCCGGTGCCGGTTGACGAGAACCTCGCGTCGATTGGTGCGGACGGTGCGATCCCGCTCCCGCTCAGGAACACGACCTACTTCATCACGAAGGGGACGGCACTGGCGGGTTCGACCATGCCGAATCCTCCGCTCTCGTCCGATGGGCTGGAAGTGGGGTTCATCTCGCTCACGGCGTTCGCGCACGTGGTCAATCTGGTGACCTCCAACAACGGCGCGACCGGCGGCAACAAGACCATCTACACCTTCCCAGCGTTCCCTGGCGCAGGGTTCAAGGTGAAGGCGGTCAAGGGCCAGTGGTTGACGCTGTATTCGAACGCGGTCACCCCCAGCTAATCCGATCAGGGCAGGAGCGGCTCACGCCGTTCCTGCCCATCCTTTTTCCCGGAGACAGCACATGAGCGAAAAGAAAGCTGAAGTGGAATATCCGCGTTGGGTCTATCCGCCGGACGGCGGTCCCGGCAAGATCGTGCAGACGCCGGATGAGTGTCCGAAGGGCTGGCTCACTGAGCCGGTTGCGCCACAGGGGGCGACAGGTGAACGCGTGATCGGCACGCCGGAACATCCTTCAACACCGCTCGACCAGACAGCCGGTGCTCGGCCCGTGCCGCCGCCTCCCGCCGACGACGAGGGCGACGACGACGGACGGAAGAGCAAACGCAAGTAACACCAATCAATCGCCATAAGACCCCTCAACGGGTTCGTACGCTGCCCGTTGAGGGTGTATGCCGGAATATTCCGCGACTGACATTGGGACCAGGGCGCTGCGTCTGCTTGGCGTGGTGGACGCGGCGGGGACACCGTCTGCCGAAGACACGCGGACAGCGTATGAGGCGCTGAACGACATGGTGGACGACTGGGCCACCCAGCGTCAGACCATCTTCAAGATCGATCGCAGCGTCTTTCCGCTGCAAGCCAGCAAGGCCTCCTACACCTTGGGCTTCGGTGGTGACTGGAGCCTCATCCGGCCTGTCTGGATCGAACGCTGCTCGGTCATTCCCGACACCAGCGGCGCTGGCAATACCGGCCCGATGGAAATTCCGCTTGGGCCTCCGCTCGACATCAACGAGTTTCAGCGCATCACCATCAAGACCGCTCTCAGCGCCTATCCGCAGTACGTCTACTGGGACCGCGCCTGGGTCAACGGTGTGTCGCAGGTCCAGGTCTATCCGGTTCCGACGAGCAGCAATGCGGCCATCGTGTTGTACACGCCGAGTGCGCTGAAGGAATTCCCGGACATGGGGACCGTGTTCAGTTTCCCGCCGGGATATGCGCGTGCGCTCCGCTACAACCTCGCGGTGGAGCTGGCCCCGGAGTACGGGATCGCCGCACCAGAAGAAGTGCGACGTAATGCCACGCACTCGCTGGCGAACATCAAGCGTGCGAACAACGCGCCGATCGAAGCGCAGTTTGACGCGGCACTGGTGGGCGTTCGCGGACGCTACAACATCTACAGCGATACGTTCTGATGAAGTTCCCCAACGTCATCGGTGGGAGCTACGTCTCGCAGTCTCCGATCGCGGACTGCGAACGCACCATCAACTGGTACGTCGAGATCATGGAAGTGCCGGGGGCCAAGGCGAAGGCCGTGCTCTATCCCGCTCCAGGTGTGCGTCAGTTCGCGCTCACTACCGCGCAGAACGGACGCGGGTTGTTTGCCCAGAACGATTTCGTGCTGGCCGGGATCGGTCCCAAGCTGTTCAAGGTGAATAAGAACTTCACCACCACGGAGCTGGGGACGATCGCCGTGGATGAGCATCCGGTCACGATCTGCACCAACGGCGAGAAGGGTGGACAGGCGTTCATCACGAGCGGGACCAAGGGTTATCTCGTGAACATGGACACCAGCGCCTTCTCGGAAGTGACGATGCCGGGAGGCGCGTCGATGGGCGCGATGCTCGACACCTACTTCCTCGCCCTCGATGCCAAGACCTCGACACTGTATCTCTCTGATCTCAATCACGGCGAGACCTGGGATCCGACGATGTACACGCAGCGCGGCATCGCGCCGGACCCGTGGATCTCGATGGCCGTGAACTACCGTGAGATTTGGTTGTTCGGCACGGAGTCGAGCGAGGTGTGGGTGAATGTCGGCAACTTCCCGTTCCCGTTTGCTCCGCACCCGTCAGGGCTGATCCCGTACGGCATCGTCGCGCCGTTCAGCGTGAAGAGCGTCGCTGGCACGCTTGTCTGGTTGTCGCGCACCAAGAACGGCAGCGGACAGGTGGTGGCTGCGCAGGGCTACACGCCGTCTCCGATTTCAACGCACGCGGTGATGAACGCGATCAGTCTCTACGACCGCATTGATGACGCGATTGGCGACACCTTCCAGATGCTGGGCCACACCTTCTACGTGCTGACCTTCCCCAGCGCCGGACACACCTGGGTCTACGACTTCACGACCAAAATCTGGGTGGAGTGGCTGACGTGGTTGCCGAATATCAACGACTACATCGCGTGGCGTCCGCTGCATCATGCCTACGCGTTTGATCGCCATCTGGTGCTCGATCGATCGGCGCAGAACGTCTACGAAACCAGTAACGAGCTGACGACCGACGTGGACGGTCATCTCATTCGGCGGGAGCGACGCTTCCCAGGCATCACCGACGAGCTAAAGCGCACCTTCTACGACGAGCTGACGCTTTACCTGGAGATGGGCTTGGGCCATCCGCTGGGGCAGGGCAGTGACCCGAAGATCGCGTTGCGTCACAGCGATGATGGCGGCAAGACCTTCGGCAACGAACGCTGGTGTAGTGCGGGGAAGGGCGGACAATACAAGGAGACCGCGACGTGGTACCGGTTAGGCAGTGGCCGCGATCGTGTGTTTGAGATCTCGGTCACCGATCCGATTCCGTGGCGCATCATTGACGCCTTCGTTACCGTGCGGAAGGCGCAGCACTGATGCTGGACTACGCACCCGCACCGATCCGCGATCCGATCGCGGAGGAAAATCCCGACACCAAGAAGCTGATGCTGCCGCGAGTCTGGATCGACTGGTTCGCGGCATTGGGCCTCAGGGTCGAGCATCAGACCGAGACGCTGGACGTGACGGAGCTGTTCAGCCAGAGCAACTCCATTGGAACCACACCGATTCCGACCGACACGCTGAACGAAGGGCTGTACCGGCTGACCTACTACATCCGGGTGGCGTCACCGGCAGCGGTAACGAGCAGTCTGCAAGTGACGCTGGGATGGGTGGACGGAGCGGTGGCCTGCTTCCAGCAGTTCCCGGCCATCACCGGGAACACGACCGGCACATTGCAGAGCAACACGATCATGGTCCGCAACGATCAGGGGTCGCCACTGACCTATGCCGTGCAGTACGCCAGCAACGTCGCCAACCAAATGAAATACAACTTCTACGTTATGGCCGAGCGAATCGCCTGAGCTTCCTACCACCAATCGCTATACGTCGTCGTTAGCCAGGGTGATCGTGTAGCTGGCGACAGCTATGCCGACGTACCAGACCACCCCAACCGTCTCGACATACCGGCCACAGGTGGGGACGCCGACCAGAAAGACCAGCGAGAGCGATCTCGATCAGTTCAATCGGCAGTTGCGCTCGTCGCCGCTCTACCAGAACTTCATGCGGTCGCAGGGGCTGCGCACAGACGGTCACGTCAAGCTCTCGGACAAGCAGCAGAAGAACCTGGAACAGGCAATGGCCCGTGCTGGTTTCCCCGTGCCCAAGGGAATGCACATCGACCAAGGCGGAAATTTAAATCAGAAGAACTATCTCGGTCGCAACGTCGCTATCGCTGCCGCCATCGGGGCCGGAACGATTGCCACACTCGGTGCGACCGGCGTCATCAGCGGTGGCGTGCTGGGCGGCTTCGGGCTGGGCAGCAGTGCGCCTGTTGCGACCGGCGGGTTTGCTTCCGTTCCAGGCGCGGTCGGTGCGACTGCCGCTCCACTCGGTGTCGGCACGGTGACAGGTGCGGCAGGAACCGGAGCCGCGACTGGCTTCGGAGCCGGTGCGTTCGGGGCCACCGCTCCGATCTTTGGCGCGGCCACACCCGCTGCTGCCACCGGTCTCACCACGGTGGCCGCGCCGACGTTAGGCACGGCGGCGACTGTTCCAGGCGTGGTCGGCGCAGCGTCCGCTCCGCTGGCAGGCGCTGGCGCGACAGCTCCCATCATTTCGAATGTGACGAGGAACGGTATGGGTCTCAGCGCAGACAACTGGGTTGACATCATCGGCAAGGGCGGCAACGCGGGGCTGCAGTTCTTCGGTGGCCGTTCCGCGAACGCAGCCGCCGATCGGGCCGCAGATCTGCAGGCGAAGGCGCTTTCTGAGCAGACCCAACTGGAGCGCGAAAAGGAAGCGCGTCGCCAGTACGAATGGGACCAAGCCGAGGCCGCGAAGAAACGCAACCAGCAGATCGAAGAAGAGAACCGGCTGGAAGATCTGCGCCGTCTCGATGAGCGCGAGGCGCAGGGCGAACCGGCGCGACTGGCGAGAGAAGCCACTTACCGCGCCTACATGAAGAAGTACTGGAACATCGACGTGGCCCCCAGCGTGCCGCGCACGGCGCGAAATATTCAGGCCGGGACCGGCGCGGTTCCTACAGCAGAGCAAACACCGACCAAAGGCAAGTCAGCGGTGGACTGGAGTCCGAATCCGTTGGCACGTCTGGCGGTTCCAGGCACGGGTTACGGCAGCTTCGTATCCGGCAACGGCGTGACGCCGCAGTACACCGAACCCGTGCAGCCGCAGACGATCGAATTCGCGCAAGACCCACGCTATCCAGTCGCGAGTGCGGCCCGTCGTCCACGTTTCGATGAGGGGAGTAACGCATGAAGCGCAATCCGTTCTGGGACGCGCAGGCGAAACAGTACCTCGCATCAGCCGGGGCTGCGGCGGGAGCGATTCCGAATTCGCTGGCAAACCTTGCCGCTCCCGGCGGCGGGATGCCGCGTGCTCCTGTGCCGCTCACGGCCATCGCTCGACCAGTGGTGAATCCGGCGATGCCGCCGCCTGCCGCGCCTGCGAATTCGGACTTCTACACCATGCCAGACGGTCGGAAGGTGCCGTATGTCCCAAACGTCGTTCGTCCGATGGGCCGTGTTCCGTCCGCGCAGCCGAGAGCGGCGGCTCCTGTAAGAGCGGTCGCTAATCCAGGCACGCCGTTTCAGTACCGCAAGATGGGCGGGGTGGACTACTGATGACTGACGCCGAACGGCTTCGTCAACAGTACCGAACATCGCTGAACCGCGATGCCTCTGACGCTGAGATCGCAGGCTGGACTTCTGGGCGATTCGGCGGCGGCGGTGTCGCGGACTGGGAGCGACAGATTGCTGGGTCGCATGAAGCGCAGCAGCGACCGACGTATCGCGCACCGCTCTCGCAGCAAGCGGCTCCAGGTGTTGGGTATGCGACGCCGCGATCACAGCCCACCAGTTTTGGCTTGCCGCAATCACGTCCTCCGCAACATGTCGCGGCGACGGATCCGTGGAATGCGTTTACCAGTCAGGACCACAGTGGTCAGAGCTACGAAGACACCATCAAGAAAGCCTACAAGCGATGGACTGGCCGAGAGGCCGATCCTGCTGGCCTGCAAGCGCATCTGAATAATCCGTACGGACTGGAAGGGGCGCTACGGGCTATCTACGAATCCGAAGAGTCGCAGAAGTACGGGCAGGCAAATCCCGAAGCGTGGCGTGGTATCGCCCCACCGGGAACCGTCCCGCCGGTTGTTCCTGGCGCGACCACGCCTGTAGCGGTGCAGCCGCAAATCTTCCAAGGCTTCACGCCGCGCTACGCCATGGAAGGGTTTGATTTTGCGCGAGAACAAAACACGGGCAAGAGCGCCAAGGACGCGTTCGCGTTCCTGAGTAATCAAGCCCCGCCGCCGCCGATCAACAACAAGGCGGCGCTCGGTGAATGGTTCAAGAAGAACGTCGCACCTGGAATGGACGCACTGGGTCACAAGATCATCAGCATCGACGGTGACAAGTTCACGTTTGAAAACTGGCAGGGCCGCTTCACGGTGGACTTCGGACGTGGCGCAGGCGCGGAAGGTGGCGCACTGGCGTGGCAGGTTGATGATGCGACGGCGCAAATGGCAAACGGGCCGTACGTGCCGCAACGGCAGAGCGCAGCGCCCGTGATTGATCCTGTGACGGGTGCGCCAGCGGTCGTGCCTCCACCGGACGAGACCGCGCCCGTGGTGACCCGACAATCCACCGCGAATGAACCACTCAGCAATACCACACGGTATCGGCGCAGGCAGTATCGACGTTTCGACAACGCCAACAGCGGCGGCGGTAGCGAGTACGCGCCTCCACAGCCCAGTATCTAGGGGAGCACTGACATGGCATTGATGGCGCAAAACCCACAGACGGGCCAATGGGTTCCATGGGATCCGAACGATCCGAATTTCCACGGCAACGTGAACTACAACGGCACGATCATGTCGGACGCGTTGGCCCGAGAGCAGTGGCAGCGCGATCAAGCAGCCGCGAACCAGCCGCCGGACAATACGCAGATCGATAATCCCGGTTTCCCCGGCGGCGGCGTGCAGGAGCAAGGGCCGGACGCGTATCACCAGTGGAACGGCGGCTCCCCGCCTTCGGCTCCGTTGCAACCGGGGCATGGGTGGACGTGGGATGGGCAGCAGTGGACCCAGACGGCTGGATCCGGTATGGGCTACACCGCACCGTCTGGACCAAGCGGTGGAGGCAACCTTGATCAAGGCAGCAACACTCCGTACCAGCCCAGCGATCCTGGCGGTGGTGGCGGCGGCGGTGGTGGCGGGAGCAGCAGCGGCAGTCAGGGGCAAGGGAAGATCGACTACGAGGAGCCGGGAGACATCCCGGTCTTCGATGCACCGGAATGGCAAGCGCCACCGGAGTTCAAGTACGACAAGCAATTCGGCGCACCTGACGAGGCCGCGCTTAAAGCTGATCCCAGCTTCCAGTTCCGTCTCGATCAGGGCCGCAAGGCGCTGGAGCAGAGCGCGGCAGGACGCGGGTTACTGAGGAGCGGCGGCACGCTCAAGGATTTGGTGGACTACGGGCAGAACTTCGCGACGCAGGAGTACGCCAACGTCTACAACCGGAAGTTCAACGAGTACAAATTCGATTACGACAAGGAAGCCGACATTTATCAGACGAACTACGGGTTGAGTAAGGACAAATTCGACAAACAGTACAAGGCCGCGTACGACGAGTACCAGCCGAAGCTCACCGGCTGGCAGACCAGGACCACGGGCAAGCAGAGGGCGCAAGAAGCGATGTTCAATCGTGACTGGCAGACCTACATCGCGGATCGCGATCGTGATCTGCGGCTGCGACAGATTGAACAGGGCGACTGGAGTTAGACCATGCCGTATCGTGCGCGGGAGTACGTGCCTGAGGTATACGAGCCGAATGATCAGCGGCTGAACCAACTGCTCTTGTTGCAAAACCAGAACGAGGCGAACCGCATCAACCAGCGCGGCGTGGCGAATGCGTTGATGTGGCGCGGAATCGGGGACACCGTGCAAAGTACGCTGTCCAGCCTCGCGCAGTACAAGCGCGAAGCCCCGATTCGTGCCGAGCAGGAACGGCTCCGCAAGGAAGCCGAGAACATGCGCGGGATCGATCGCATGGCCGGTGACGCGGGACTGGACGACGTCGGGCGCGGTGAGCTGTACCGTAAGTCGGGCTACGCCGACAAGGGGCAGGAGCTGATCGCCAAGGGAACCAGGTATAAGGCCGATAAGGCCGCGCTTGATCGCGAAGAGCGAATGAAGCTGGCGGAAGACCGCAGCACTGCCGCACAGAAGATCGACCGGATCATGCGGGAGAGCAAGACGCCTGATGTGGACTATCAGAACGCCCTGCCCGAGATCCTCGCCGGACTACCCAAAGAGGACCACGACAAACTTCCGAAGGTGTGGGATCCCAACCGCGCACGAGCCTTCGTCCAGGCCGCGCTGACCAACAAGGACATTGCCGAGCGCAATGCCGCCATGCAGTCGGCGTTCGCCTTCGACATCCTCAAGGAGAACACGCTCGACGGGCGTTTCAAGCGCGTGATGGATGTCGTCACTCCAGGTATCAAGCTGGCAAACGACGAGGAGTCCCACAAGCGGCTATGGGACGTGGTGGATTCCTATACCAAGAACCTGAGCGACGAAGACAAGAAGGCTATCGAGGCGCGACTCCCGTTCGGGCGCACGTTCTCCGAGGCGGGGCATCAGAAGGCGTTGCGATGGGTGGACGAAAACGCCACGGCACCGAAAGACCAGTTCACGTTGGTGATGGAGGGGTTCAAGGCCGAGAAGGGCCACTACCCGAGGGGCGCTGCGGAAATTTCAGAGGCGCTGTCAATGTCTACGGCGAGGATGACGCCCGAGCAACAGCTCAATCGCATCAAGGAGATCAATCAGGTCCGTGAAAAGTTTACGGATCGGGTCTTTACGATCAACGAAAAGTTCGGCGCGGAATCACCCGAAGGCAAGAAGCTTTTCGAGGAAGCGCACGACCAGTACGTCAAGTCGCTTTCCATTTTGGGCACCACGCCGGATGCGGTGGGGGCCGGTAGCTACGGGCTGGGCGGCGGCTATGGCACGCCAGCGCGTGGACAGGGTGCGCCCCTGTCGGGTCTGACCGCCAGCCAAGTGGGTGGTGGCACAGCGCCGATGATTCGACCTGGACCCGATGGGAAATTTATCGTTGCCAACAGCAGGGGTGAGGATTGGACCTTCCCGACCAGACCCGCTGCGGAAGAAGCCGTGCGTCGCATGAATGCGATGGGCGGTATGTCCCCGCGTGATGCTGCTGCGGCGTCTGTTGGTACTGCTGCGGCCTCGATAGCGGGTGGTGGTGGGGGTGCAGCTCCTGTAACGCCGACCGTGCCGACCGTGCCGACTGTCCAGGCTGCGCCAGCCGCGCCAGCCGCACCGTCGAAGCCCTATGCCGCGCAGTACTCGTACGGCGGAATGCCAAACCTGTCAGCAGGCGAGATGTTCCGTCTGCCGTCGCTTTCCATGACGCCTCCGCGATCCGCGAACGCGCCAGCCGTGCAACCGGCCCCACAGAACTTCATCACCGGACGTGGCGGGGAACGGCCTCCCGTGATGCCCGTGACCGGCGTTGTGACCGATCCGAATTCAGTCCGGGTGACCAACAACATTCCGCAGGGCAGTCCCGTGACTGGAGTCTCGACCGATCCGAATTCCGTCAGGGTGACCAACAACATTCCACAGGGGAGTCCTGTTACCGGGGCGTACACCGATCCGGCGTCGGTCAAAACCACCGATGCGTCATCGATTGCGAATGCGCTCAACTACCAGCGACCGGGGATGCCTGCGCCGTTGCCGAACGAACCGGCGTCTCGCACAGCCCCGTCATCGAAGGCCGGTATCGAGCAGTCGATTCAGAAGCACGCGACTGATGCGGGGGTGGCTCCCGATCTGGTGCGTGCCGTCATTCAGGCAGAGTCGGCGTTTAATCCAAAGGCCAAATCGAAGAAGGGCGCACTCGGTCTGATGCAGCTCATGCCGGAAACCGCGAAGGAGCTGGGCGTGACCGATCCGTTCGATCCCGATCAAAACATTCGTGCTGGCACTCTGTATCTGCGCCAACTGCTCGATCGGTATGACGGCGACGTAGAGAAGGCGCTGGCGGCGTACAACGCCGGGATCGGACGTGTTGACGAGTATGGTGGCGTGCCGCCGTTCAAGGAAACGCAGAACTACATCTGGCGCATCATGCGCCAGCTAAACAACTAACGTCGATGCCGCCGCAGCACCCGTACGACAACGAAGACGATTTCTTCCGTCAGCTTGGGGGAACCCCGCTCGATCAGCCGCTGTTTCAGCAGCAGCCGCCGACCTCCCCTGAGCCGGATCCGTACCCGCAGCGTCCGACTGACTCGTCGTACAACCGCTGGGTTCCACAAGAGGATCCCGAAGATGCGTTGATGCGCCAGTTGGGCGGTCAGCCTGCTGGTCCGCCGGAAGAACCTGGATCACTCTTCGGTCGATTCGTCACCGACCCGCTCGTTACCGCTGCGCGTGGCCTTCACGATGTGGCCGCGTTCCCGCTGGGCCTCGCGGACATTGCAACCGGTGGCTACGCAGGCAAGCTGGTCGAGGAATACACCCCGTGGAATCCGCAAGCGGTAGACGAGTACCTGCAGTCGCTCTACACGCCTGAGCAGCGACAAGCCTTTGAGAACGTCCGCAAGGCCGAAGGGTTCCTGGGGACGATGAGCGAGGTGGCGCAGAACCTCAGCGTCGTTCCGCACGGACTGATCGAGATGGTCCCCGGCATGTACGGCGGGGGCGCTGCAGGCAAGGCGCTGATCGGCGCGTTGAGTCCGCTGGCGAAGCCGCTCATCAAGGCTGGGGTGATGAGCGCAAAGACGGCACGCGGGATCGGCGGGGCCGCAGGCGCGATTGGTGAAGGCCTGTACGGCATGGGGTCCGCCGCCGAGGCGACGCGCCAGCAGGACACTGATCGCACGCTGAGCCTCAGAGGCACGCTGGCTGCACTCGCCAGCGGCACCGGCACGGCAGCATTCGGCTACGGCGGTCAGAAACTGGCGAAGGGGCTGGGCCTCAGCGCCGACATGGACGAGGCCATTGCCAACAAGTTGTTCGGCAAGCGGACTCTGCGCGAGGCCGCTGACGACGCGCTCAGGCAGTCCGAGGCCGCGCAGCTCTCGGCGGCACGCAAGATCGTCTACGGGTTCGTGCAGGAAGGTTTCTTTGAAGAGCTGCCGCAGTCGATCTGGGAACAGGTGACGGCGAACTACGCGGCAGGCCACGACCTCATGGAAGGCGTGGAGGCGGCGGCAGTCTTGGGGGCGCTCATCGGCGGCATTGCTGGCGGCGGTCATCAGGCATACAGCGCCTTTGTGAATCCGTCCGCGCCTCCGCTTACGGACGAGGACGTGGACGACGAGATCGCGTACCCGCCAGCGGCCCCGCCTGAAGAAGCCCCGCCGCAGGGACCGCCACCTGGAATACCGCCCGTGGTTCCGCCGACAGGCGTGCCGCCGATCACGCCGCCGGGAGCGCCACCGATTGGTGCTGCGCCGGTTGGACCAGTGGGACCGCCGGGAGCCGAGCCTCGCGAACCAACAGAGCCTGGAACGCGGCCTGAAGGCGTCAGCTACCAAGACCTTCGGGAGCTGATGCGACTCGGCTACTACACCGACCAGATCGCGGAGATGACACCCGAGGAGGTGCAGGCGATTCTGGAGGACGCGAGGAAGAAGCCGCAAGGGCAACGCCTGCTGGGACCGGCGCAAACCGGTCTGGCGGCACCGGCTCCTGCGCCTCGTCAACCGGGAGCGCCACCCATCGGACGCCCCACGACGCCGCGCACGCCGTTGCCTGAGGGCATCACGTACGAGATGGCCCAGCAGCTCAGGCAACTGGGCTACTACAGCGATCAGATTGTCGAGATGACGCCGGACGAGGCCGAGCGGATCATTCGCGACGATGTCGAGGCGCGTGAACGCACCGAGACCGAAGAGGCTGAGCGGCGGTTCCTGGCCGAGCTGCAGGCAGCGGAAGACGAAGAGGATCTCAAGCGCGAAGACAGCGAGTACGGGCAGGAGCTGGTCCGCCTCAGGGCCAGTCGCGAGGCCGCAGAAAAAGAGCTGGCCGATCACATCACGGCGGAAGCCCAGCGCAAGGAAGAGGCACGCAGGCAGCGTGAGGAAGAGCAACTAGCCGAAGGCCGCGCACGCACCGAGGCCGAGAACGAGGCTGAGGAAGAGCGACGCTTCACCGAGGAGTACGAGCGGCAACAGGTGCAGGCCGCGCACGAGGAAGAGCTACGTAAGCGCGTCGCCAAGGCACAGGCCGAGGAAGAAGAGCTGTCTGGTCTACTGAAGGGTCTCTACGAAGAAGAGAAGGCCGAGCGCCGACGCAAGCTGGAAGAGGAATACCGCTTGCGCTACCCGCAAGATGAAACCAGGGCGCAGCGGGAAGAGGGTCAGCGCCGGATGCAGATGCCGGACGAGCCAGAGCCACCCGACGAGGGACAGGGCGACCTGTTCGGGCGGCTTCCGCGACGAGGACCGCCGTCAGTACCGGCACCGGCACCGACACTGGGACAGGGACCGCCGCGCACGGCGCGAATCCCACAGCCCGAGCTTCCGCTGGAGCTGCCCGAGGAAGAAGACCTCGATGAGGACGAGGCGCGTGTCGATCGCAGCCGCGTCACCATCCGCGAGACCTCGCCGCACGCGGGGAAGGATCCCGTCGAGCACCTGGACTACATGCTCGGTCAGCAGCGTGAGCGCGATGTCGAGATGGAGGCGCTGGACGATCAGGTTCGGGAAGCGAAGGGCGCGAAACGCAAGCGGCTCGTTCAGCAGTTCCATGCGGTCTCGAAAGTGATTCAGGACGGCTGGAAAGAGATTGCCGACACGTTCGACGGCATCGATGTCGATGCGCTGCGCGACGAGGTGGAGCGTGCGCCCAAGGAAGGGCAACCCGACTACGTCCGCAAACCAGCCGGTGTGCCGCGTGCGGATGAGCAAACCGGACGGCGTCGCCGCAACTACGGTAACCACAACGCGCTGGAAGACTCGTTGTCACCGAAGGAACAGAAGATCCTCGATGACGTTTACAAAGATCCGACCAATGGCCGGTGGCTCAGCATCGTTCGACAGGCCATGGAGGTGTACGAGGCGCTGGTCAATGGCGGTGAGGCCCAGAAGTGGAC
>Ga0075429_100003387_pt1 | contig 13593 bp, 13 predicted proteins | sample RhiMetdeltSRZDD3_FD_75295 | JGI IMG/M metagenome (GOLD analysis project Ga0075429, IMG submission 75295) | Populus rhizosphere microbial communities from Tennessee, USA - Rhizosphere MetaG P. deltoides SRZDD3 | ecosystem: Host-associated > Plants > Roots > Rhizosphere > Soil | place: USA... | reverse complement strand
GCCGGCTTGCCGGCGGGGCGGCGCGCAGGCGTGCCGCGTGCCGGCGTGCCGGCGTGCCGCGTGCCGCGTGCCGCGTGCCGGCGTGACGCGGGCCCCCGGGCCCCAGGCACCGCGCCCTGGCCCAGGAACCTGCTACAGCAGGCGCAGCAGCAGCTCGACGCGCGCCTTTTCCGGCGTCAGGTCGTCCGCCGCGGGAAGCTCGTCGCGGCCGCGCGCGACGACGCGCCCGTTGCGGCACCGGGTGCTGCGCAGCACGCGCACCCCGGCCGCCTGCACCTCGCGCAGCGCCTCCTCCAGGGCACGGTGGACGCTGCCGTTGCCGGTGCCCGCGACCACGATGCCGCGCACCCCGGCAGCCGCCATCGCGCGCACGACCGCGCCCGACGCGCCCGCGTGGCTGGTGACGATCTCCACCGCCGGCCACGCGCGCGCCTCGGCCGGCAGCCGCTCCGCGCCCAGCGCGGCATCCCCCGCCGGCCATGCGCGAAACGGCCGCACGCGGCCCTCCTCCACCACGCCCAGCGGTCCGGCGTCGCCCGACGTGAAGGCGTCGATGCGGTAGGGGTGGACCTTGCGCACGTCGCGCGCCGAATGCACCGTGCCGGCCAGCACGGCGACGACGCCGTGCGCATCGGCGCTTCGCGCCACCGCCACGGCGTCGAGCAGGTTCTGCGGGCCGTCGCACAGCAGCGCCGTCGCGGGCCGCATGGCGGCGGTGAGCACGACCGGCTTCGGCGGCGCGAGCACGCGCTGCAGGAACCAGGCCGTCTCCTCCAGCGTGTCGGTCCCGTGCGTGACCACCACGCCCGCCACGTCCTCGCGCGCGAGGTGGTGTGCGCAGCGGCGCGCCAGCGACTGCCACGTGGCGAGATCCATGTCCTTGCTGTCGAGCTGCGCCACCTGCTCGGCCTCGATCGGCACGGCCGCGAGCGCCGGCACGGCGGCGAGCAGCTGCGCCACGCCGAGCTGCGCCGCGGCATAGCCCACGTTGTCGCTCGCGTCCCGGGCGACGCCGGCGATGGTCCCGCCGGTCGCCAGCACCACGACGCGTGAAGGAAGATTTTGCATTTCGACCGAAGCTGGATGAAAATACAGGGGTTGTCGCGCCACCAGCCGCTATGCCGCTTCGCGCACGGTGTGTACGAAGCGGGGGCGGCAGGTGCCGGCGCGCCGCGCGCCACGCACGAGACGCTGGAGACCTCGTTCCATGCCAGACGCTCCCAAGCTCACCGACCGCCAGCAGCAGGTGCTCGACCTCGTGCAGAGCGCCATCGAACGCACCGGCGCGCCGCCCACGCGCGCGGAAATCGCCACCGAGCTGGGCTTCCGTTCGGCGAACGCGGCCGAGGAGCACCTGCAGGCGCTCGCGCGCAAGGGCGTGATCGATCTGGTGGGTGGCACGTCGCGGGGCATCCGCCTGAAGTCCGAGACTCTACGCGCCCTGAACGAGAGCCGCGGCAAGCAGTTCAGCCTCCCGCTGCCGAGCCTCGCGCAGCTCTCGCTGCCGCTGGTGGGCCGGGTCGCCGCGGGCAGCCCCATCCTCGCGCAGGAGCACATCGACCACACCTACCTGATGGAAGCCACGCTGTTCTCGCGCCGGCCCGATTACCTGCTGAAGGTGCGCGGCATGAGCATGCGCGACGCCGGCATCATGGACGGCGACCTGCTCGCCGTGCAGAAGGCCACGGACGCGAAGAACGGGCAGATCGTGGTCGCCCGGCTGGGCGACGACGTCACGGTCAAGCGCTTCCGCCGCACGCGCACGAGCATCGAGCTGATCCCGGAGAACCCGGAGTTCAAGACCATCGTCGTGCCGTTCGGGGACGTCGACTTCCAGCTCGAGGGCCTGGCGGTGGGCCTCATCCGCAACAACATGCTGATGTAGCCGGCGTTCAGGGCGCCGGGCGCGGCTGCAGCACCAGGGTGTGCGCGGCGGGGCTGCGCCACAACGGCACGTCCTCCACCCGCCGCCACGGCTCCACGAACCTGCCGTACAGCGACGAGAACGCGATGCCGCTCTGCCCGCTCGAGTGCATCACGCGCGAGCGCGTCGGATCGCCCACGTCGTACAGCGCGCGCAGCGACGGGCCGTGCTCGTCGAGGTAGCGCTCGCCGGTGACCGGGTCGGGCCGCAGGCTGACGCGCGAGACGTTGACCGTGTAGGTGTCGCCGCCCACCGGCGTGCGCAGCTCGAACCAGCGCGCGAGCGGTCGCACGTGGCTGAACGGCCGGTGCTCCGAGCGCGCCACGTGCGCGCGTCCCCAGCGCCAGGCCGCCACGTCGGGGCCGTAGGCGGCCTGCAGCTCGTCCAGCGCGCGGGCGAACGCGAGGTCCACCCGCCCGGCGCAGGTCTCCGTGGCGGCCGTGCCCTTGTCGTCGCACCACCAGGCATCGTCGCGCTCGAGCACGCCTTCCATCGCGTCGCGGAAGCTGCGGCCCGTGCGCTGCCACAGCGCAGCGCCCACCTCGTCGGCGAAGAGCGCGTCGGCCAGGTGGCGCGCCCACGCCCAGAACACGAGCGGCGCCGCGCGGCCGGCGTCCATCGTGCCGTCGAACCCGGCCAGCTCGCGCTGCGCCGCGGCGGCCAGCGGATGCGCCGCGTTCGCGCGCTGCAGGAAGGGCAGCAGCCGCAGCGTCGCGAGCGAGACCACGTCCGACTGGATGCGCCGCAGGCTGTCGATGTCGTGGCGCGGCTGCGCCTGCAGCAGTTGCTCGATGCGCTGCTGGCGGTACGGGGGCGCCCATTCGCTCGTGAGGTGATGCGCATAGTCGGCCCCGTGGATGCGCTGGTTGGCGGTGGCGATCCAGCCGCGCGGCGGGTCGAACTCGCGCGGCGTGAGCTCGGCCGGCAGCGTGCCGGCCCAGTCGTAGCGCGCCTCCCAGCCGGGCGCCGGCGCCAGGCCCTTCAGGTCGTTGCCGGGCCGGCGCAGCGGCACGCGGCCCGCGGCGACGAACCCGATGTGCCCGTCGCGGTCGGCCACCACCATGTTCTGCATCGGCGCGTTGTGCCGCGCGGACGCCGCGACGAACTCCGCCACCGAGCGCGCGGTGTTGAACCCGAGCGCCGCCTCCACCGCGCCCGGATCCGGATCGAGCGCCGTCCAGCGCAGCGCGAGGGCGTACGCGGGCTTCGCGGGCGGCCCGGTGAGCCCCTCGGTGGCGCGCCCGGCCTCGGAGATCACCGGCCCGTGCCGGGTGGCGCGCACGGTGACCGCGACGTCCGGCGCGCCGCGCACCCGGATCACTTCGTCGAAGGTGTCGAAGCGCGCCCAGCCGTCCGGCGTCTGGTACTGGTCCGGGTCGTCGGGCCTGAGGCGCTCCAGGTACAGGTCCTGCACGTCGGGCGCGGTGTTGGTGAATCCCCAGGCGACGTGCTCGTTCTGCCCGAGCACGACGCCGGGCAGCGCGGGCAGCGTTGCGCCGGCCACCTCGAGCTCGGGCGTGACGATGCGCGCCAGGTACCACAGCGCCGGCGCGCTCAGCTTCAGGTGCGGATCGTTGGCCAGCAGCGGGCGGCCGGTCGCGCTGCGCGCTCCGGCCACCACCCAGTTGTTCGAGCCCGCGCCTTCGACGCCCGACTCGGGCGCCGCCGCCAGCGCCTGCGTGCCGAGCCGGCCGTCGATGCGCAGCTCGCGGTAGAGCGCGGCGTAGTCGCGCACCGCCAGCGGCGCCTCGCCGGGATACGGCGGCAGCAGCTGCCCGATGCGCGCCACCGGCAGCGTGAGCGCGAGCCGCATGCGCAGCAGCTCGGTGCCCCAGTTGCCGCCCAGGTCCCACGCCATCATGATCGCCCAGGCGAGCGAGTCCTCCGGCGTCCACGGCTCGGGGTGCAGGCCGAGCACGACGAACTCCGGCGGGCGCGCGCGCAGGCCGTCGCGCAGGAACGCGTTGATGCCGGCGGTGTAGGCCTCGACCACCGCTCTCGCCCGCGCGCCGGTGCGCGCCCACTGCGCGGCCGCGGCCCGCCGCACGCCGAGGGCGCGCAGGAACTTGTCGTTCTCCAGCGCCGACTCGCCGAAGGCCTCGGCCAGCCGCCCCGCGCCGATGCGCCGGTGCGTCTCGAGCTGCCAGAGCCGGTCCTGCGCATGCACGAAGCCCAGGCCGAACGAGGCCTCCTCGAGCGAGGCGGCGTGGATGGTGGGGATGCCGTTCGCGTCGCGCTCGATGCGCACTTGCGCGCGCAGGCCCGGCAGCCGCAGCGTTCCGTCCACCTGCGGCAGCGCCTGCCGCGCGTAGAGCCAGGCCGCCGCCGCGGCCAGTGCGCAGGACCCGAGGATCGCCGCGGCGATCCAGCGCAGCCATTTCATCGTCGCCCCCGCAAGCCGGATGATGCGCGAGCGTAGCGCGCCGCACGGGGCCCCCGGAATGGCGGAATCAGCACCCCCAAACTGCCCGTTTTCCAGCGACCGGGCGCCCGGGGTCGGACCGCAAAATGCCTCGCATCACGCCTCGGGCGGCGGGGCGGGGCAGGAAAGGGCAATGCGGGTCGGTCGGCTCATGGCGTGGCGCGCCAGCGCGGTGTCTTCGCAGGGGCGGGTGGAAATCTGTCCCCCTGCGCTGCACGGGCCGTCGCCCGGGTGGCGCCGGCGCCTGCTGGACTGGCTGGCCGGCAGCTGGCCGGCTGCCGACGAGCCGCCCGTCGACCCGGCGCTCGACGGCGCCGAGGAGGACGACGAGGCGCTCGAAGCCGTGCGCGCCGAGTTCGCCGCCGCGCTGCAGGACATCGCCTCGCGCCCCGCGGCCGACCTGGTCTGGCGCATCCGCTGCGCGCGCTCGCTGCGCGAGCTGTGGCACCTGCGCACCGAGCTGTTCAACATCGTGTCGTGCAGCGCGGGCCAGGCCGAAGCCACGGCGCGCCTGCAACCGCTCAACCGCCATTTCCCGGCGCGCGCCCCGCGCAGCGGCTTCGGCGGGTTCGACGCCGATGCGCTGCCGCGTCGCGACTGAGCCGCCGGCCGGCGCACCGGCGCCGGCCACGCGGCGTCGAGCGGTGCGCCCGCGACTCACCGATCCGGCAGCGCGCCCAGGTAATCGGCCTTGCCCAGGTCGACGCCGTTGTGGCGCAGCAGCGCGTACGTCGTCGTGACGTGGAAGAAGAAGTTGGGCAGCGCGAAGTGCTTGAGATACGCCTCGCCCTTGAGCGTGATGGCCCCGTCGCGGCGCGGCACGGTCACGTCGCGGTCCTCGCTGCCGTCCACGCGCGCGGCCGGCACGGAGCGCACGAAGTCGATCGTCCGGCGCACGCGCTCGCGCAGCTCGTCGAGCGAGGCCTCGTCGTCCGCGAACTTCGGCGCCTCCACGCCCGCGAGCCGCGCGACGGCGAACTTCGCCGCGTCGCACTGCACCTGCTTCACGAACGGCAGCATGTCCGGGGCGAGCCGCGTGCCGAGCAGCACCGAGGGCTCGAACTTGCGCGCGGCCGCATGCGCGTCGGCCTTGTCGAGCCACGCCAGCAGGTTGCCCAGCATGCGAACGAACACCGGCACGCTCGCGGAATGCATGGAGAGGGCCATCGCGGCTCCTGAAGGAACGAGGCCGCGATCGTAGCCCACGCGCGCGGCGCCCGCGCCCGCGCCAAGCATGCACAATCGCGCCCTGTGAACATCATCATCCTCGACGATTACCAGGACGCGGTGCGCAAGCTGAAGTGCGCGAGCAAGCTGGAATCGCTGAACGCCAAGGTCTTCACCAACACGGTCAAGGGCATCGGACAGCTGTCGATCCGGCTGCGTGACGCCGACGTGCTCGTGCTCATCCGCGAGCGCACGCACTTCCCGAAGCAACTGCTGGAGAAGCTGCCGCGGCTCAAGCTCATCTCGCAGACCGGGCGTGTGAGCGGGCACATCGACGTCGACACGTGCACGCGCATGGGCATCGCGGTGGCCGAGGGGGTGGGCTCACCCATCGCGCCGGCCGAGCTCACCTGGGCGCTGATCATGGCCGCGATGCGGCGGCTGCCGCAGTACATCGGCAACCTGAAGCACGGCGCCTGGCAGCAGTCGGGCCTCAAGGCGGCGTCGATGCCCGCCAACTTCGCGCTCGGCATGGTGCTGCGCGGCAAGATGCTGGGCATCTGGGGCTACGGCAGGATCGGCCAGATCGTCGCGGGCTACGGGCGCGCGTTCGGCATGTCGGTGACGGTGTGGGGCAGCGAGGCCTCGCGCCAGCGTGCGCTGGCCGACGGCCATGCGGCGGCCGCCTCGCGCGAGGAGTTCTTCGCCAGCGCCGACGTGCTGAGCCTGCACCTGCGGCTGACCGACGCCACGCGCGCCATCGTGACCCACGAGCTGCTCGCGCTCATGAAGCCCACGGCGCTGCTGGTCAACACCTCGCGCGCGGAACTGGTGGAGGAAGGCGCGCTCGTGTCGGCGCTCAACCGCGGGCGCCCGGGCATGGCTGCGGTCGACGTGTTCGAGAGCGAGCCGATCCTGCAGGGCCACCCCCTGCTGCGCCTGGAGAACGCCGTGTGCACGCCGCACATCGGCTACGTCGAGCAGGACAGCTACGAGATGTACTTCAGCGCGGCGTTCGAGAACGTCGCCAACTACGTGCGCGGCCAGCCGACCCACATCATCAACCCCGACGCGCTGAGAGTCATGCGTTAGGCGAAGCCCCGTGGACGGCACACTGACGGGCGTTCCATAATCGCGCGCCGATGCGCGCACGGAACCGCACGGGACCGGCAGCACGACCGGGCCGGCACGCATCGCGTTCTGGGAGGACAGCCCGTGGTCATGCTTCACCGCGCCCACCGCGTTCACTGCGCCCTGCGCGCATTCTGGGTCGCGTGCGCATTCGCGCTGGTCGCTGCCGCCTCGCCGGCCCGCGCGGCGGACGCGCCGCCGATCGAGCACTTCTTCCGCCATCCCGAACTGGGAGACGCGAAGCTTTCGCCGTCCGGCAAGCGGCTCGGCGTGCTGCTGGTGGGCGCGGGCGGGCGCGTGGTGCTCGGCGTGGTCGACCTGGACAAGCGCGACCAGTCGCGCACCGTCGCGGCGTTCGACGGCGCCGACGTGCGCACCTTCCGCTGGGTGAACGACCAGCGGCTCGTGTTCAACGCGATCGACTTCGCGGCCGCGAGCGGCGAGCAGTACGGCGCCGGGCTGTTCGCCGTGAACGCGGACGGCAGCGGCTTTCGGATGCTGGTCAAGCGCCGGCGCAGCGACTTCGTCACGGCTGAAGGCAACACGCGCGTCGAGTCGCGCCAGCTCGAATGGAACCACCGGCTGCACGACACGCTGCGCGACGGGTCCGACGACATCGTGGTCGAGCGGGCCCACTTCAACGACCGCGGCGTCCTGCTCGGCACGTCGCTGCTGCGCATGAACACGGTGACCGGCGCCGCCACCACGCTCTCGTTCGGCGCGCCGGCGGGCGCGCGCGCCTGGTGGGTGGACGCGCGCGGCGAGCCGCGCGCCTGCTACACGGTCGACGGCGCGGTGGGGCGCCTGCACTGGCGCGACGCCGCCGGGGCCTGGTCCGTGCTGCGCGAGGGCCCGCGGAACGAACCCCCGGTCGAGCCGGTCGCGATCGACGCGTCGGGCACGCTGTACGTGGCCGCGCTGCGCGACGACCCGGCGCGCACCCGGGCGCTGTACCGCTTCGACCCCGCGCGCCGCGAGCCCGAGGCCGAGCCGCTCGTCGCCTTGGCCGGATTCGATTTCGACGGAGAGCTGCTCTTCGACGCCGAGCAGCGCCGCCTGCTCGGCGCGCGCTACCGCAGCGATGCCGCGGGAACGGCGTGGTTCGACCCGGCCTGGCAGCGCTGGCAGGAGCGTGTCGACAAGCTGCTGCCCGCCACGGTGAACCGGCTGTCGTGCGAACGCTGCGGCGAGGCGCCGCGCGTGCTCGTGCGCGCGGCGTCGGACCGGCAGAGCGCGGTCTACTGGCTCTACGACACCCGCGTGGACCGGCTCGAACGCGTGGCGGCCGAGCGTCCGTGGATCGACCCGAAGGCGATGGCCGAACGCAGCTTCGTGCGCATCCAGGCGCGCGACGGCCTCGAGATCCCCACCTACCTGACGCAGCCACGCGGCAAGGGGCCCTGGCCGACGGTCGTGCTGGTGCACGGCGGGCCGTGGGTGCGCGGCGGCGACTGGGAATGGGATGCCGAGGCGCAGTTCCTCGCCTCCCGGGGCTACCTCGTGATCGAGCCGGAGTTCCGCGGCAGCCTGGGCTTCGGCGCGCGGCACTTCCGGGCCGGCTTCCGGCAATGGGGCCTGGCGATGCAGGACGACGTGGCGGACGCAACGCTCTGGGCCGTGCAGCGCGGCCTGGCGGACCGCTCGCGCACCTGCATCGCGGGCGCGAGTTACGGCGGCTACGCCGCCCTCATGGGCCTGGTTCGCCACCCCGAGCTGTACCGTTGCGCGGTGAACTGGGTGGGCGTGACCGACATTGACCTCATGTACACCATCGCCTGGAGCGACCTGTCGGACGATTGGAAGCGCCACGGCATGCCCGTGCTGGTCGGCGACCGCGAGAAGGATGCCGCGCAGCTCGCCGCCACCTCGCCGCTGAAACAGGCCGAGCGCATCACCCAGCCGCTGCTCATGGCCTATGGCAGCAACGACAGGCGCGTTCCCGTCGACCATGGCATGCGCTTCCGCGATGCCGTGTCCGCGCACAACAAGCAGGTGGAGTGGGTCGTCTATCCCGAGGAGGGCCACGGCTTCCTGCTGGTGAAGAACAAGGTCGACTTCTGGAGCCGCGTCGAGAAGTTCCTCGCGCGCCAGATCGGCGCACCGGCGCCCTCGCCTGCCACGGCGTCCGGCAAGGCCCCGTAAACTGGCCGGCATGCCCTCGCCAGCCACGGCCTGCCCCGGCCCCCGCTCGCTCACCGACCTCTTCTTCACCTTCAATCGCATGGCCCTGCAGGGCTTCGGCGGCGTGCTGGCCATCGCGCAGCGCGAGCTGGTCGAGCGAAAAGGCTGGATGACGCGCGAGCAGTTCGTCGAAACCCTGGCCGTGAGCCAGGTGCTCCCCGGCCCCAACATCGTCAACCTGTCCCTGATGGTGGGCGACCGCCACTTCGGGCTGCGCGGCGCCTTCACGGCACTGGCCGGCATGATCGTGGTGCCGCTCGTGATCGTGCTCGTGCTGGCGGCGCTCCATGCCGAGTTCGCGCACCATCCCACGGTGGCCGGCGCGCTGCGCGGCATGGGCGCGGTCGCGGCGGGCCTGGTGATCGCCACCGGCCTCAAGCTGCTCGGCACGCTGAGGAAGAACCCGCTCGGCGTGCCGCTCGGCGCCGCGTTCGCCGCGCTGATGTTCGCCGGCATCGCGCTGCTGCACTGGCCGCTCGTGTGGGCGCTGCTGGGCCTTGGCGCCGTGGCGTGCGCGCTCGCCTGGAGCCGCCTGGCGCACGGTCGCGGGACGCGCCCATGACGGGGCTCGGCGCGGCCGACCTCCTGGGCCTGTTCGGCCACTTCCTCATGCTCAGCCTGCTCGCCGTGGGCGGGGCGATCACCACCACGCCGGAGATGCACCGATACCTGGTGATCGAGCACGCGTGGATGACCGACACCCAGTTCACCGCCTCCGTGGCCATCGCGCAGGCCGCGCCCGGGCCGAACGTGCTCTTCGTCGCCGTGATGGGCTGGAACGTGGCCGGAGCGATGGGCGCGCTCGCGACGATGGCGGGCATCCTCATCCCGTCCACCGCGCTCTCGCTCTGGGCGACCCGATGGGGCGCGAGCCGCCGCGAAACGCGCGGCGTGCGCGCATTCACCACGGGCATGACGCCGCTCACCATCGGCTTGCTGCTGGCCACGGGCTGGGTGCTCGCCGGGCCGGCCGCGGGGCGCGTGGGGGCGATGGCGCTCGTCGCCGCCACCGTCGTGGTGTCGATGCGCACGCGCATCAGCCCCATGTGGGCCGTGGGCGCGGGCGCGCTGGTGGGCGCGCTGGGATGGGCGTGACGCGAGCCGAGCCGCTTTGCGCGCGCCCTCCGGCGCCCGGTGTCAGGCGCTCAGCGCGTCGGCCACCAGGATGGGCAACTCCGTCAGGTCGCGCGCCACGGAGGGCGGCAGGTCGTCCCAGTCGGCGCCGTTGAACAGCACCTCGGTGTCGCCCTGCGGGCCGCTGCGCACGCACACCGCGAGCGGCACTTCGGGCGTGGCGTCGGGCGATGCCATGACGACGGGCGTTCCGCCCGCGGACGACTCGAACACGATGAAGGTGGCGTCGCCGCGCGCCTCGTAGGGCCTGGCCTGGCGGCCCAGGCGTGCGAACACCGACAGGCCGTGCTTGTGCGCGCAGGCCTCGATGCGTTCGACCGTCTCGATCACGCGAAACCGGCTGGATTGCGACAGCGGGTGGCGCTCGTGCGCCATCGCCCGACCCACGCCCGCGGTCGTCATCACGACGGCGACGCTGCCCGTCATCCAGAAACGGAATGGATGCCTCATCGACAGAGCTCCTTCGGCTGGTTGCCGCGACGGCCGCGAAGAGCGCGGCGCGTGTCCTCCCAGTGGACTCGCTTCGGTGTGGCCCGTTGGCGGGCTCGGGAGTCGAGACGATAGTCGCAGTCCCCCCCGCCGGGGCGGTACCCCCATGTTTTGGTCGGGTGTGAAAACGTTTGTCTGCGTTTCGTTACGCAACGCGGGCGCTCACCCGCCGATCACTTCGTGCCGAAGATCTTGTCGCCCGCGTCGCCCAGCCCGGGGATGATGTAGCCGACGTCGTTCAGATGGCTGTCGACCGCGGCCGTCCAGCAGCGCACGTCGGGATGCGCGCGGTCCAGCGCCGCGATGCCCTCGGGCGCCGACACGAGCACGAGCGCCCGCACGTCGGTGCAGCCGCGGCTCTTCAGCAGGTCGACCGTCGCGATCATCGAGCCCGCGGTGGCGAGCATCGGATCGATGATCAGCGCCGTGCGCTCGTCGAGATGGCCGACGAAGCGCTCGAAGTAGCTTTCGGGCTGCAGCGTTTCGTGGTTGCGCGACAGGCCCACGACGCTCACCTTCGCGTTCGGGATCATGTCCAGCACGCCGTCCAGCATGCCGATGCCCGCGCGCAGGATCGGCACGACGGTGACCTTGCGGCCGCTGATCTGGTCGATCTCGCACGGGCCGCTCCAGCACTGGATGGTGGTGCGGTCGAGCGGGAAGTCCGCGGTCGCCTCGTACGCCAGCAGCCGCGCGAGTTCCTTCGTCAGCTCGCGGAACTTCTTCGTGGAGATGTCGTTCTCGCGCAGCAGTCCGATCTTGTGCTTGACCAGCGGGTGCTTGACGTCGATGACCGGCATGGCGTTGCCCAGCGTGATGGCGTTCGCCCGAGTGTATGCGTGGGCGCGCGCGTCGCCTTCAGGGCGCCAGCAGGCGCGGCAGGATGCCCGCGGCCGTGCCGCGCAGCACGACGTGCGCCTCGCCGTCGATCTCGCTCGGCTGCGGATTCACGATGACGACGAAGGCGCCCGCGTCGCGCGCCTGCATCGCCAGGCCCGCGGCGGGCCACACCGCGCCCGACGTCCCGACCACCAGCATCACGTCGCACGCGCGCGCCGCGCGCTCCGCGTCCGCGAGGGCGCCCTCGGGCAGCCCTTCGCCGAACCAGACCACGCCGGGTCGCACGAGGTTGCCGCACGCGGCGCAGCGCGGCGGCGCGCCGGGCGCGGCCTGTGCGGTGGCGCAGGCGGGCACGCGCGCGCACGGCTCGAACCAGCGGTCCTCGAGGATGCTGCCGTGCAGGCGGATCGCGTCCGCGTTGCCCGCGCGCTGGTGCAGGTCGTCGACGTTCTGGGTCACGACGGTGAGGCGGCCGGGGTGCCGGCGCGCGAACGCGGCCAGCGCCTCGTGGCCCGCGTTGGGATGCGCGGCGCGCACGCCGGCGCGGCGCTCGGCGTACCACTCCCACACGAGCCGCGGGTCGGCGCGAAAGCCTTCCGCGCTGGCAAGCGCGGCCGGATCGAAGCGCGACCACAGGCCCGTGAGCGCGTCGCGGAAGGTCGGGATGCCGCTTTCGGCCGACATGCCGGCGCCCGTGAGCACGCACACGGCGCCGGCGCGCGCGAGGCGCGCCCGCACGGGCTCGACGGCCGCGTGCGTCATCGCCGTTCGCGCTGGCGCAGCGCCTCGTACAGGCAGATGCCCGACGCGACCGACACGTTGAGGCTCTCCACTGCGCCCTTCATCGGCAGGCGCACGAGCTCGTCGCACGTGCGCGCGGTGAGCTGCCGCATGCCCGAGCCCTCTGCGCCGAGCACCAGCGCGAGCGGGCCGGCGAGGTCGCTGTCGTGCAGCGAGCGCGGCGCGTCCTCCGACGTGCCGATCACGCGGATGCCGCGCTCCTTCAGCTCGTTCAGCGTGCGCGCGAGGTTGGTGACCATGAAGTACGGCACCGTCTCGGCCGCGCCGCTCGCCACCTTCGCCACCGTGGCGTTCACGCCCACCGCGTGATCCTTCGGCGCGATCACCGCGTGCGCGCCCGCGCCGTCGGCGACGCGCAGGCAGGCGCCGAGGTTGTGCGGGTCGGTCACCCCATCGAGCACGAGCAGCAGCGGATCGCCGCTCACGGCGTCGAGCGTGTCGTCCAGCGAGTGGCTGACCGGCAGCGGCTCGACGCGCGCCACCACGCCCTGGTGGCGATGCGTGCCGCACATCTTCGAGAGCCGCTCGTCGTCGCTCTCGACGATGCGCACGCCCGCCTCGCGCGCGCGCTCGACGAACTGGCGCATGCGCTGGTCGCGGCGCGCGGCCTCGACGTGCAGCTCGACGATGGTCGCGGGCGCGGTCTTGAGACGCACGGTGACGGCGTGAAAGCCGAACAGGTTGCGGTGGGACATGCGGGCATGTTAAGCGGCTTGCCGCGCCGATCGGGCGGCCTCACGGCGCGGGCTGCCGCGCGAGGAACGCCTGCGCCGCGGCGCGGTGGCGCTCGTTGAGCGACGCGCCGCCCAGCGCCTGCCGGTACCAGCGCGCGGCCTGCGCGGCGTCGCGCGCGCGCCCTTCGCCGCGTTCGGCCATCCAGCCCAGGTGGTACATCGCGTTCGCGTCGCCCTGGTCGGCCCCGCGCTGCAGCAGCTCGACGGCGCGCGCCGTGTCCTTGAACACGCCGCGGCCGTGCAGGTAGAGCCGGCCGAGGTTCGCCTGCGCCGCCGGCAGTCCCTGCTCGGCCGCCTTGGCGTACCACTGCGCCGCCAGCACCGCGTTGGCGCGCGCGCCGGCGCCCTGCTCGTGCGCCACCCCGAGGCGGTTCTGCGCACGCGCGTTGCCGCGCTCGGCGGCCCGGCGGTACCAGCCGACCGCCTGCACCTCGTTCTTCGCCACGCCGAGGCCGCGCTCGTGCATGAGGCCCAGCTCGTACTGCGCCGCATCGTCGCCCTGCTCGGCCGCGCGCCCGTACCAGCGCAGCGCCTCGTTGAGGTCGCGCGGCACGCCGTTGCCGGTGCGGTAGCGGCTGCCGAGGACGAACTGGCAGCGCGCCTCGGTGCGACGCGCCTCGCTGTCGCACGAGAGCTCCGCCAGCCGCGTGCGCGGGGCCGGGGCGACCGGCCGCTCGGACGCGGGGCTGGGTGCAGCGGCGGGGGGCGCAGCGGCCGGGGGCGCAGCGGCCACGGCCGAAGCGACCGCCGGCCCGGCGGCCGCGGGCGCG
>Ga0075429_100003382_pt1 | contig 13602 bp, 12 predicted proteins | sample RhiMetdeltSRZDD3_FD_75295 | JGI IMG/M metagenome (GOLD analysis project Ga0075429, IMG submission 75295) | Populus rhizosphere microbial communities from Tennessee, USA - Rhizosphere MetaG P. deltoides SRZDD3 | ecosystem: Host-associated > Plants > Roots > Rhizosphere > Soil | place: USA... | reverse complement strand
TCGACGTGCAGCAGTCGGGTCATGCCCACGACGTACGGATCGAGCACCAGGAAGACCCCGCCGGCCACGGCCGGGCCGGTGCCGAGCAGCCGCCAGGCGAGAAGCACCGCCAGGGCTACCAGCGCCGACGTCAGGACGGCGATTGCGCGTCTCGCGGCCGAGAACGCCTCCAGGTAGCCCGGACTGCGCTCCAGCGCGTCGTGCTGGACGAATCGCTCCGGCAGATACACTGCCAGCCGCTCCGGCCCGATCCCGAGCAGTCCGGTCCACATCACCGAGACGCCCGGATGGCCGGCCCGGTAAGTACTGGCGAGGTCGCCCCGCGCGAGGGCTGCCCCGAAGCGGACGGTCCGCTGCATCCAGTACCCCTCGTCCGTGGTGGAGTACAGGTCCAGACCGGCGAGGCGGATGCCGAGCGAGAGGGCGAAGACCAGTACCGCCACCACGGCAGGCGCCGCGATGCGGACGACGCGGCCGTCGTGTGTGTGATCCGCCCGGATCATCCCGGCTTCCGCGACGGCCACCCGATCTCCTCCTGTTCCGAACACCATCTCTCGGATTGTGCTTACTCTACCGTTCGGGGTCGTTAGCGGCATGAAGCGTGGATGACAGCCTGGCGTGTTCGGGGCTCGCGGGGTAGTTGCCAGAAAGTTCGATGTCAGCTAAGCTTTGCCGCGCGGCGCCGTGTCAGCGGGTGCCGCGCGAGACCGCCCGTGCCCACGGTGCCGACCTGGTGCTCGTGGCACGCTCGAGGTTACTGGCATGCTCATCGTCCGGCTCGTGCTGGTCGTCGCGATCTTCGTCGTCGCGAACGTCCTGACGCTCGCGGCTCCAGACTCGATCGCTGCCGTTCGCGTTGGGGGTGAGGCCTATGGCCTCGCGGTCGGGAACCCGGCTGTGAGCGCGCCGGGCGCCGCCTATGTGCAGCTCCCCCCGGACGGTGGCAGCGTCTCGGACAACTCGCCGGGCGCCGGCTTCGGCACCGGCAACGCGGTCGGCTCGACGACCCGTATCGCGACGAGCTCCCAGGGCGATCTCGGTGCCGGCAACGTCACGAGCACGACGACGCTGGCCGATGGCGAGCTGCTCGGCGGCGTGGTCCGCGCGCACGATGTCCGGATCGCGGCGTCCGCCTCGGGCGGACGCCCTGCGGCGACCGTGACGTTCGGCAGCCTGATCGTGGCCGGCATCGCCTATCCGAACCCGCTGCCAAACACGCGCGTCGAGATCCCGGGTGTCGGCTACGCGATCCTCAACGAGCAGTTGATCGGCGGCGACGGCCGAGACGTCGCGGCGATCATCGTCCGCGCCGTGCGTCTCGTGATCACCGTGCCGTCCCTGTTCGACCTGCCGGCCGGTAGTGAGGTCATCATGGCCCACGCGGCGGCCGGCGTGCCTGACGTCGTCGCGAATCGACTGGTACAACCGGGGTCGACGCCCGTGCCGACGACCGTGCCCTGGGCACCGATCAGCGAGTACAAGCCGGTCGACGTCTCGCTGGACAGCAACGGCAACGGCGACGACGACAACTTCGACATCGACAACGGCAATGGGAACGACGGCGGCGGAGGTGCCCCGCCAGGTGGCGGCGGCACCGGGACGCCCGGCAGCGGCATCGTGATCACCGTCATCGTCATCCAGGCCACGCCATCGTCATCGCCAGCGCCGTAGCCAGAATCGGGTGGGCCGGGTTCGAGACTGTCCGCTCGTGCTGGCCCGGCACGCATGTTGCCCCCTCGCCTTGCGCAGCTCTCGTGCAGAAGAGCGGTGTCACCGTATCCCAAGCCCCCTGGCGAGGAGCGCATGGACCCGGATCGCGTCGCGGCACAGGTGCGTGAGCGGAGTGGCCTGGACGTCCAGGCCGTGACCCTCGTCCGATCGGGGGCGAGCGATGAGCTGGTACCGTGGGTCTGGGCAGCCATGACTGAACACGGGCACTTCTGGGCTGTCGAGGATGGCGAGACACTCGAGCTGTTCCGGGCCGTCGCCCGCCGGACCTCGCCGGACGACCTGCTGGCGTGCCACTCGGCCGTCGAGGCGGCGCGACGCTTCTTACTGCTGCACCCGAAAGCCGTTGAGTCGCCCGCGCTCGTGCAGCGCCAGGCCGGATCTGCCGCTGCGCACGGTGCCGCTGACGTCATCGACGAGGCCGGCCTGGCGTGCCAGGTCTGCGGCGCGACGTACACGCGACGGCGCCAGGCCGCGCAGGCCGGGTCCGCGCGGTCACTCTGCCCGCGCTGCCGCCACGCCGAGCGCGAGCGGCTCCGGTACCAGCAAGACCCGCGCTATCGGGCCCGGCGCCTCGCGTACAGCGCGGCCCGCTACCGCCAGAGCCAGCAGGCGGCCGGACAGGAGTAACTCCGCGCGTTTTGAACGACACGCGCGGAGTAGAAATCGGTGGATTCTGTCCCGCTCTTGCGTGATTTCACGACGCTGCTGCACGATTTCGTGCGATCTCGCGGAAGGATGGTGCCCTGCGGGACTTTTCACGCCGCGCAACTTCGGCTAGAATGTGCGGCGAACGTCGGCCATCCCCTCTGTCGAATGGCGAGCGTTCAATCGCGGGGGTAGCGAGAATCGGCAAGTCCGATGTCGCCGCCACGCCGCCCGGCTGACGTGACGACGTCAAGGGGTGGCGGTGCTGGATCGCTTCGGGGGACGGATCTATGGCTGACAGAGTTGGGGATAGCGGCCAGCGTGCAGGCACGCCTGGAGCTGACCGCCGGGCATCGCGCACGCGACTCTTCAGATCCGCCCGCGTCCGCTCTGTGCTGGCGATCGTCCCTCGGCTGGTTCTACTGTGCGTCATCGTCTGGGCGTTCACCGGCCCGATCGACCGCGTGCCGACGATCGTCGGCGCGGCTGGCATGGCGCCCGGCGCGCCCCCGACTGACTCGACGGTTCTCGCCTCGCCGCTCTCGCAGGCAGGCGGCTTCGCGGTCGCGGACGGCCCGATTAGCAGCTACTTCACGGCGCGCGGCGGCGTCCGCACGTTCGGCCCGCCGGTCTCCAACGCGTTCCCGCTCCTCGGCTCGACGGTCCAGATCTTCCGCGATCACGTCCTGAAAGTCGAGCCGAACGGGACCGTCTCGACGGTGAACCTGTTCGCGCTCGGGGCGATCCCCTTCCGCAACGTCGGCGGTCGGATCATCCCTGAGGTCGATCAGGCGCTGGTGGCCAGTGCGCCGGTCCCCGGCAGCCCTGACTACGCGGCCCGCGTGCAGGAGTTCGTCAAGGCGAACGCGCCGGATCAGTGGGAGAACTTGCCGGTCGGGTTCTACCAGGCGTTCGCCGGGACGGTGAAGTACGAGGATGCCTTCCCGAACGGCGGTGAGCGTGCGCTGCTGAGCGGCTTCAGTCAGGAGATCTGGGGCCTGCCGGTGAGCCGCCCGATGCGTGACGCGCAGGACCCGAACGTGGTCCTCCTGCGCTGGGAGCGCGGCGTCATGGTCTGGAGCCGCCAGACCGGCTCCGTGGCGACCATCCCGCTAGGGGAGGCGTTCAAGCAGGTCCTGACTGGCGAAGGGCTCGGTCCTGAGCGGACCGCCGCGGCGGCCGGCTCTCAGTTCCTGATGCAGGCGAAGGCCGGCGCGCCGAACGGGATCGCCCGGCCCGCCGAGCTGCCGAACACGGTCCTGGCGTCCGCGTTCGCGGCAGGCAACCCGGCGATCAATGCCGCCCAGATCTCCTCCGGCTACACGACGCCGACGCCCACCTGGACGCCAGTCGTGAACATGAACCCGCCTCCGCCGCCGCTGGCAACACTCACGCCAACGCTCCCGGGCGGTGTCGCCGGGGTGCCGACCGTGCCCGGAGCTCTGCCGGGGGCTGCCGTACCGCCACCGGCGCCGGGCGTTGCTCCGGCTGGTGGGGTGCCGCAGGGCGCCGCGCCCGCGCCCGGCCTTCCGCCGTCGGCGAATCCAGACGTCTGCGTCCGTGACGAGCAGATCACGTTCTCGCCAGAGACGCTGCGCGTCAACAACGAGGTGCTGATCGTCGTGACCTCGTCGCGGTCGCACCCGTACGGGCGGCTCTCGGGCACCGAGAAGACGAACTTCGTGCGCGAGCGGCCAGGGCAGCTCGGCTGGGTCGGGGAGTGGACCGTGGCGCTCTCCTACCCTGGGAGGCACGAGTACACCTTCTACGTGGACTCGACGGTGCCGTGCAAGAAGCTGGAGTTCACGGTCCTACAGTCGCTCAGCACCCGCACGCCGACCCCGACAAAGACGGCGACGCCATGGGGCTGGGACAACGGCAACAGCAACAACAGCAATAGCAACAACAGCAACGGCAACAGCAACGACAACACCAGCTTCTACGTTACGACCGCGCCCCCCTGGAGCCCGTTCACCTACATCGGGCAGGGTGACGCGTTCAACTGCGAAACCTTCCAGTCGCAGGCTCAGGCGCAGGCGGTGCTTCGTGCTGACCCCACCGATCCGAACAACTTGGATACGGACTTCGACGGGATCGCCTGCGAGGACTACGGAGCGTATCCGTACCCGAACGAGGATGACACCTCACAAGTGACGCGCATCGTCGGGGCGCCAACGAATACGCCGATGCCCGTGTCCACGCCCACGCGCGCGCAGCGGGTTCCCGGCGAGGCATGCAGCGGCTTTACTGGTGAATCTGCCCAGCAGTTCCTGCTGAATAACCCGACCGATCCGCTGCGCATGGACGAGAGTCGGGATGGTATCGCTTGCGGCGGGGTAGACGGCGCCGGTTTCATGAATCCACCGCTGCGCAGCTCACCGCCGCTTCCACCACCGCGCAACTATCAGTAGCAGGTTGGGCGGCGAGGCCGAGGCCCGGGAGCATCGGGACGTGTCCTCCTGTAGGGGCAGGTTTCCAACATCCAATCCCTGCAAGCCTCGACCCTAACCTGCCCCGTCTTGCCCTTCCGTGCACGCATTGTCAATGAGGCAGGGCAGGTTAGGATGGTAAGTTGCGCAGATCGACACCTGGAAACCTGCCCCTACACCGAGTGGCCTTTGACGTACGTGGTGTGACGGCTTGCTGGCGCGCTGGGCACCGGCGCGCGTACCCTCTCGACCGACCTGACAGCGCGACCTGACTGACGAGAGGGGGTGCGGGATGGCGACCGCCAGCGAAGAGCGCGTCACCCGAACGTTCCTGGACCTGGTGCGGATCGACTCGCCGACCTTCCAGGAGCAGGCGATCTGCCGTCGACTGGCGGCCGACCTGGCCGACCTCGGGCTGCCCGTCGAGAACGACGGGACCGGCCGCGATGGCGTCGGCAACCTGATCGCGCGGCTGGACGGCGGCCCCGGCCTGCCGATCGCCCTCTCCGCCCACTTCGACACCGTTCAGCCCGGCGAGGGGATCGAGCCGGTGATCGAGGGCGGGATCGTCCGGAGCGCCGGCGACACGATCCTGGGATCGGACGACAAGGCCGGCATCGCCGCGATCCTGGAAGCGCTCCAGGTGATCCGCGAGGCCGGACTGCCGCACCCGCCGCTCGAGATCGTCCTGACCTGGGGCGAGGAGCGTGCCCACCTCGGCGCGGCTGCCGTGGACGTCGGAAAGCTGCGCTCTAAGGTCTGCTTCGTGCCGGACGCGGAGGGGGAGATCGGCACCATCATCGCCGCCGCGCCGAGCTACGAGAGCATCACCGCCGTCTTTCACGGCGTCGCCGCGCACGCCGGCATGAAGCCGGAAGATGGTCGGAGCGCGATCCTGGCGGCAGCACGAGCCATCGCCCGGACCCCGCTCGGGCGGCTGGACGCCGAGACAACCTGCAACGTCGGGCTGGTCGGCGGCGGCAGCGTGCGCAACGCCGTCCCGGCCCGCGCGACGGTTGACGCCGAGGCGCGCTCGCTCGACGACGCGAAGCTGGATCGGGTGCTCTCCGACCTGCGCGAGCACTGGGAGTCGGCGGCGGCCGAGGTCGGCTGCACCGTCGAGATCAGCACGAAGCGCGAGTACCGCGCCTACCGCCTCGCCGAGGACGACTTCCGGATGACGCTCGCTCGCGAGGGGGCGGCGCTGGCTGGCCTGCCGTTCAAGGCGATCAACACCGGCGGTGGCAGCGACGCCAACACGTTCTCGGAGCTGGGGCTCCCGTCGGCCTGCCTGAGCGCCGCGATGCGCCAGCCGCACACGCGTGACGAGCACGTCGCCATCGCCGACTTGAAGCGGCTCGCCGACTACCTGCTCGGCATCATCTCGGCGGCGACGCGGGTCACGGGGTAGATCGTCGGCGGCGGGCGCGTCCGGGGCCGGGCAGGAAGCGCGGGAAGACGTAGACCAGCACGCCGTCCTCGCTGACGTGCAGTTGCGCGATCTGCCGGAGCACCAGGCCGTCGAGCAGTGCTTTCGCCTCGTCTACCGTCAGGTCGCACCGCCCGGCCACCTCGAGCACGGTCACGCGGCCCTGCTCCCGCTCGGCGAGGGCGAGGACCCGTCGCTCGCGCTCGGCAGCCTCGGACGCGGCGGGATCGAGAGGGGCAGTGGTGACACGCCGTCCGGCCGTCAGGCGGGCGCGGAGGCGGCGGGCGAGCGGTCGCGGCGCTAACTCCGGCCAGCCGATCTGGAGGCCCCACCAGGTCATCGCCCCGAACAGCACGATCAGTCCGACAAGCGAGGGTCGAGGCGTCTCGGAGTCGCCCCCGGTCGCCAGGTCCCCGGCCGCGATGGCGAGCAGGCCAGCCCCCAGCAGCGCGATCCCGACTCCAATGGTTACCTCCACCCCACGGATGATGCGCTTGCGCCGGGCGATGGAAGCGGCACGCGCCGCCCGAGGATCACGGCGGTCCGGGCCGCGCGGCTGTTCGCCCATGATCTCGCTCCCCGTTCGACCGTGCGGGCCGATGCGCTGGTCCCCGGCTCGGCTCGTCTTCGGCGATCAGAAGTCGGTGGCCCCGGCTTTATCCTTGTCTGACAGGAAGCCGCGAAAGACGTACACCAGGACGCCGCTCGCGGTCACCTGGATCTCGGCGACGTCGTGCAGGACGAGCCGGTCCAGCTCCGCCTTCGATTCCTCAAATGTCATGTTGCAGCGCGCTGCGACCTCGGGGACGGTGACCCGCCCGTGCTCTTGCTCGGCCAGTCGGAGCACGCGCCGCTCGCGCTCGGCTTCGGTAGCAGGGGGCGGCGGGGATCCCGGCTGACCGGCGCCGCGCTGGCCGCCCGGTCGCCGTGCGGCGCCGGCCTGGTCGGCGCCGGGTCGGGCCGCGCCCGAGCTCGCCGGCTGGGGACGCAGCATCCGCCAGGCCAGGTAGGCGCCCGCTGCCATCAATCCTCCGAAGAAGACGATCAGGCCGGCGTCGACGCCCGGCTGGGTCTTGCCGTCGCCGCCAGACGAGAGCTCGGTGATGAAGTAGACGAAGAACAACGCGCCGAACAGGGCAACGACGATGCCCAGCCCCCCGAGCAGCCCCCGTTCCATTCGCACGCCTCCTTCAGGATGGCCGGCGACCTGGCACGTGCCGGGCGCCGTGCCCGAGCCTGGACCCGCCTCCGCCATCAACTCGCAGCACGATCAGAAGTCTCCCGCGTGGGCCTTGTCCTCGTCAGACATGAAGCCGGGAAAGACGTAGACCAGTACGCCGGATCGGGTCACCTGAATCGCCGCGGCCTGGAGCGTCACCAGCCGATCGAGGGTCGCCTTCGCCTCGGCGATCGTCATGTCGCAGCTCGCCGCGACCTCCGGGATCGTCACCCGGCCGTGCTCCCTCTCCGCGAACCGGAGCACCTGGCGCTCGCGATCGGCCTCCGAGGGCGGGGCCGGCTGCTCTTCCGCCGCTGGCCCGCCGGCAGCGGTGGTCGCGGAACGCTTCTGGAGCATTCGCCACACCAGGTAGGCGCCGCCGACGAACGTGCCGCCGAAGAAGACGATCAACCCGGCGTAGACGCCGGGCGACGTCTTGCCATCGCCGCCGGTCGCGCTCTCGACCACGGCAGCGGCCACGAAGAACGCGCTCACCAGGGCGATCACCGCCCCGATCGCCGCCAGACAGCCCCGCTCCATCTCCGTCAGACCTCACGCGCGTCGATCCAGCTCGCTCCCGATGGTAAGCGGACCGGTCAGCGCCGTCCAGGGTTGTGACGTTGGGGGATGATGCCGGTTCCGACGTGGGCGGCCGGTGGGCATCGCCGGCCCGCTGCCAGTTCGCCTCCTCGGGCATTTCCGCGCGCCCGGCGTTGTTACCCTTGAACGCAGGCGACCGGCTCGGCACCGTCCGAGGTCGCCGAGCGTCGGCGCGGCCAGAGACGGACGTTCGGTCCGGCCGGTCCGACTTCGCAAGGAGCAAGATGATGCAGATCGACACCGGCAGTGAGTTCGGCGCGCGGGTGGTGCGGCGCCTCGCCGAGGAGACGATCGGCTGGCTGACGACGGTCGGCGCGGACGGCACACCCCAGCCGAGCCCGATCTGGTTCCTGTGGGACGGCGAGACGGCGCTGATCTACAGCCAGCCGAACACCCCGAAGCTCCGGCACATCGCCGCGAACCCGCGTGTCAGCCTCAGCCTGGACGGCAACGGTCGCGGCGGCGACATCGTGATCCTGACCGGTACGGCGCGTGTGGACGATAGCGCGCCGTCATCAGCCTCGCTGCCCGCCTACCAGGCCAAGTACGCGACCGGTATCCGGCAGTTGGGGATGACCGCGGAGAGCTTCGCGCAGGCGTACAGCGTGCCGATCCGCTTTACACCGGAGAAGCTGCGCGGGCACTGAGGACGAGGGGCGAGTAGCGAGGGACGAGCGGCGAGACGCAAAGACCCGGATCTCGCCGCTCGTCCCTCGCTACTCGCCCCTCGGCGGCCGGACCTCGCTCATCAGCCCGAGCAGGTTGCCCTCGCTGTCCACCACGAACGCCATCCAGAGATCGTGGTCTGGGAGCTTCGCGATCAGGTGCGGCTCGGGCGTGCCGAGCGTGGCCGGTTTCGCGCCTCGCGCCGTCACCGCTGCCCAGGCCGCCTGGATGTCGTCCACGAGGTAGTAGATCACCGAACCGGCGTGCGCGTGGTCGTGGTCCGGGCCTTCGGGCAAGCTGATCATCAAGCGGACGCCGCCACAATCGAAGAATGCCAGGCCGGGCGGCGCCTGGAACAGGAACCGAAGGCCGAGCACGTCACGGTAGAATGCGACGGCCCGATCGAGATCCTGAGCGGGCACGGCGATCTGGCCGACGCGGCTGATGCCAGGCGCAGGGACGGCAGCAGTCTGGTCGAGAGCCATCGGGACCTCCGCGCGGGCGAGCGCGTCGCCAGGAGCACCCCCTGGGGAGCACCCGGGCAGCCACACGGCGCCGCGACCGCAGATTCGTTAGCAATGCTAACGAATTAGATGGTACCGTCCCACTACAGCGGGCGCAACACCCGAACGGCGGGCGTTCGTGCAGAGCTTGATGAGGGGTGAGGGACGTGGGGCCAGAGCCGAGACCCGTGGCGGCTGCCCGTGACTGCGATGCTCCTGAGCTCGATCCCGGCCTGATCGCCGATCGACTGCACTCCGGAGCAATCCACCTGCTCCGGCGATTGCGAACCCAGGATGCCGCCAGCGGCCTGACCGCGCCCCGGCTCTCGGCGCTCTCGGTGATCGTGTTCGGCGGGCCGCTGACCCTCGGCGCGCTGGCGGCTGCCGAGCAGGTCCGGCCGCCGACGATGACCCGGCTGGTGGCCGCCCTCGCGCGCGACGGCCTGGTCACCCGTGAGTCCGATCCCGAGGACCGCCGGCAGGTTCTGCTCCGGGCGACGCCGGCCGGCCGCCAATTGCTGGAGGAGGGGCGCGCCCGGCGGACCGCGTCGCTGGCCCGGCGTCTCGCCGCGCTGCCGCCCGACGACCTCGCCGCCCTGGCCCGGGCCGCCAGCCTGCTGGAGCGGCTTGCCCGCCCGGCTGACTGAGGACTGCCCCTACGGCGAGCCCGTTTCTTCGTCGAGGATGCGCACGACGCCGCGCCCGCCGTCGATCTCGATCGTCTGGCCGGTCTTGATCCGGGCGCTCGCGCCGTCCACCCCCACGACGGCCGGAATGCCGTACTCGCGGGCTACCACCGAGCCGTGCGACATCGCGCCGCCCATCTCCATCACCAGCCCGGCCGCCGTCAGGAACAGCGGCGTCCAGCCCGGATCGGTTGACGGGGCGACCAGGATCTCGCCGGGCTCCAGGTGGGCGCCGACAGGGTCGAGGACGACCCGCGCTCGACCGCGCACCGTCCCCGACGAGGCCGGCGTGCCCCGCAGGGCGCCGTCGGCTGTAGCGTTGGGGTCCACGGCCGGCGTCGGCTCCGTCCCATCCGAGAGGAACAGGCGCGGCACGTGACGACGGCCAAGCTCGGCGTTGTACCCCTCGCGCCGCTCGGCCACGAGGGCGCGCAGGTCCGTCCCCGCAAGTCCGGCCCGCGCCTCCCGCAGGTTGACGAAGAAGACGTCGTCGGCTGTCTCCAGCACGCCGCGCGCTGCCAGCTCGGCACCGACGACCTTCAGGCTGGCGCGCGCTCTGGCAGAGAGCGCCACGAAGTAGTACTTCGGCCACTCGCGCAGGCCGCTCAGGTCGCGAGCGCGCCGCAGCAGTGCCTTCACGAGCGGGCTCTTGAGCTTGCCAGCCGGGCCGCCACGCTCAACTGCTCGCCGCGTCAGCATCTCGATCGTCTGCTCGGCCCGGGCTGCCGCCTCGGCGAACTGGGCGTCTGGCGCCCGGCTCTGCTCTTCGAGACGCTGATAGTTGGCGAGGACGCCGAGGATGTGGGTCGGGTCCTCTTCCCAGCGCGGCAGGCCGAGGTCGATCTCGGCGACGCCACGCTGGCCCCAGGCCGCCAGGAACTCAGCCAGACCGGACTGGAGCGCGGCCGGCAGGGTGCCGGCCAGGTACGCCGAGGCCAGATCCGCTGGTATCCGGCTTGCGAGCGCCTGGACGGATGGAGCATCGGCCCGCAGGCGCTGGCTCAACGCCCAGAGGTCGAGGTCCATCTCGGTCGTCGGGTTGTGCGGGATCGCCCGGACGACCCGTTCGATCTCCTCGGACGTCGCGAGCTCGCCAAGCAGCCGGCCGGCCAGCGCCCGCGAGAGCAGCCCGACGCCCGCGACCGGCATGACGCCGAACAGCAGACGGGCCGGCGCCGTCGAGAGTGCATGCTGGACCTGGTCGAGCCGGGAAGCGGCGTCCGCGTCGGCCGGCACGTCGCCGAGCGCCAGGGCATCCTGCGCTGTCTGGTAGGCGCGCTGACGTGCCGCGTCCGGCCGTGTGATCGCCTGGAGGATGCGGGCCGGGACGTGGTTCCGGGCGGCGGCCTTGACGATCCGGGCGACGAGCGGCCGGGCGGAGGAGCCCGCGGTGCTCAGCCGGGGATCGTGCGCCATCTCCTCGACCAGCGCCCGGGTTCGGGCCTCCATGAAGCGGGTCGCCGTCAGGAAGAGCTTGCGGCCCAGCGTGTGGCGCAGGACCGGCGTGACGTCGCCGAACAGCCGGTGGCCGGCCACGACGATCGCCCCGACGCCGGCCAGCGGATCGGCGGGCGCGTTGTCGAACGCCGTCGCCATCGAGGTGCTAACGAGGCGCAGCCCCTGAATGCCCATCGGCGTGAGCGGGCGGAAGACGCCCTGGGCCACGTTGATCGAGAAGTAGACCCTGAGGCTGTCAGCCGGGGCCAGCGCGCCGGCCGGCAGCGGGTACAACGTCGTGATCGGGCGAGCCTGGACCAGGAGGCAGCGCCCGGCCTCGTCGAACGCGAACTCGATGTCCTGGGGCGCCCCGAAGTGGGCCTGGACCCGCCGCCCGAGAGCCGCCAGCTCGGTGAGCTGCTCAGGCGTCAGGCTGGCCTCCGCCGAGCCGTCCTCCAGGATGACGTGCTCGGTGCCGCCGCCGGCGACGCCCCGGATCACCAGGCGCTTGTCGCCGAGCCGCGTCTCGATCGCCGCGCCGGTCGCGGTGTCCAGGACCCAGTGGTCAGGGTTGACAGCGCCCGAGACGACCGCCTCACCGAGCCCCGGGCTGGCGTCCACGACCATCTGGCCGCGATGGCCTGAGAGCGGGTTGGCGGTGAACAGCACGCCGGCGACGCTGGAGGCGACCATCTGCTGGACGACGACGGCGAGGCGCACGGCAGCGTGGTCGATCTGGTTCGCCGCGCGGTAAGTGACGGCGCGGTCGGTCCAGAGCGAGGCCCAGCAGCGCCGGACGGCGTCCAGCAGCGCCTCCTCGCCGACGATGTTCAGGTAGGTGTCCTGCTGCCCGGCGAAGCTGGCCGACGGCAGGTCCTCGGCGGTCGCCGACGAGCGCACTGCGACGCGGGCCGGCTCGGCGCCCAGCTCGTACAGGTCGCGGTACGCGGCCCGGATCGCCTCGGCAGTGGCGTGCGGGATCGGGGTGGCCAGCAGGATCGCGCGCGCCTCGCCGGCCAGCGCCGCGAGCTGGGCAATGTCGGCGGCAGGGACGTCCGCCAGCCGGTCGATGACGCTGTGGAGGTCCGTGGTGGCGGCGACGTCGGCGTACGCTTCGGTGGTGACGCAGAAGCCGTCCGGCACCGGCAGATCGGCCTGAAGGAGGATGCCGAGGTTGGCCGCCTTGCCGCCGGCGATCGGCAGGCTGCCGGCGCCGAGCGCGCGGAGCGGCAGCACCAGGGCGCCGGCTCCTGCTTCGGTTGCCGTGCCGATGACGGCCTGGCTGGCCGGCGCCGGGGAGAGGTCTGGGTTTTCGGGAGAAGTCGTGCGGGGCATTGGAGGATGGCTCCTTCTACGAGCTTCGGACGTCGGTGGAACCGGCATGTGCGGGGGAGCGCTCGGCTTCGCGTCGCCTGGTGGCGGCCGTGGCCAGCAGCTCCATCGCGCGCATCACGTCGGCACGCTCGGTTTCTGAGAGGGCGGCCATGACGGTGATTTGCGCTTCGGCCCTTCGCCGCTGGACGCGCCTGATCAGGTCCTGACCGCGCTCGGCGAGGGCGACGCGCTTGACCCGCCGGTCGCGCGGGTCTTCCTGGCGACTGACCAGGTCACGCCTGACCAGCTGGTCGAGCAGGCGGCTGGTGGCGGAGAGCGAGCGCCCGAGATCGCGGGCGAGGTCGCCCACGGTGCTGCCGCCCTCGGCGTCGAGCAGCATCAGGGTCGCCATCTGCGCTACCGACAGCTCATGATCGTCCATGGCGCGGATAGCATCCAGGAAGCCGTCGCGCAGGACCGCGTGACGCAACGCCGTCAGGCTGCGATTGAGACGTTCGGACTCGGACGGCACACCGTTTATAATACGTACCATACGACAATAGTTGCATGTGAGAAAGTAAACCAGGTGACATCTGGCAGGGTATCCTGCCCCTACGATGGTCGGAGTTACGGTCCAGGTCGTCGGGGCGGGCGACGCCTTCGGCAGCGGCGGGCGCTTTCAGGCCTGCACCTCGGTGCGCGCACCGGAGGGGCACGCCCTGCTCGACTGCGGTGCGACCTCCCTGGTCGCGCTCAAGCGGCTCGGCATCGACCCCAGTTCGGTCGACGTGGTCCTGGTCACCCACCTGCACGGCGATCACTTCGGCGGCCTGCCGTTCTTGATCCTGGACGGCCAGTTCAGCCGCCGGACCCGACCGCTGGTGGTGGCCGGGCCGCCCGGCCTCGCCGAGCGGCTCCCCCGGACCATGGAGGCGCTCTACCC
>Ga0075429_100003381_pt1 | contig 13604 bp, 31 predicted proteins | sample RhiMetdeltSRZDD3_FD_75295 | JGI IMG/M metagenome (GOLD analysis project Ga0075429, IMG submission 75295) | Populus rhizosphere microbial communities from Tennessee, USA - Rhizosphere MetaG P. deltoides SRZDD3 | ecosystem: Host-associated > Plants > Roots > Rhizosphere > Soil | place: USA... | reverse complement strand
GTGAGTCGAGACCCAACAGCCACGCCGATACGCGATCCTCGCCTAGCCAACTCGCAGCAATGGCAGTGATTTCGCCAGACGTGAAGTCCTGACCGAGATAGGCCAGCGGCCTATTTTCGATGTCCAGATCTAACACCCTTGGCGGTTTTGGACGGCTTAGCCTGATGCGTATCGGTTTCATCCTTCACCATTTCCACAATGAGTTCGCTCGGAAGCTCTGGAAGCCTCGCCTTGGCCTTGAACTCTGATACAACCGGCCGGAGCACGTCGTACTCGAAGTCGATATATTCCATGCGCTGTTTGAGCCTGAACTTCGCCCGCTCGATCGCAATCAGTTTTTTCTCGTTGCGGCTCTGCTCGATCACAAAAGTCCTTTCAGTCGTTCCACGATCCGCTCACGCTCAGCAGCGAGCCGTCTCCATCGGAGCACTCGCCAGTAGTAAGCCTCAGCCGTGGCTCTTGTTCTGGCCCGACCCTTGTCCGACTCTCTGTACCGTTTGTTCCTGATGCGCGCCTTCTCTGTCCTGTGGTAGCGCCGTTGAGCCGCTCGTATTTGCTCACGCCTAGCGCTGGATATACCCGCCAAGTTCTCCACCACACCTCGGACAGACCGGCTCAGCCTCGACATGCGCCACAAACAACCGAGAGCACCACCCGCAGCTATCACAGCTCATTCTTCCCACCATGAACCTTAAGTCGCTCGTGGAGGATTCCTTGGACGTTGAACCAGATGGCGCAGAGAAGGTCAATCTCTGTTGCCGCTTCCTGCTTGACTTGTTCGGTGACATGTCCCCTTGCGAGTGCCCAGAAATCCATTACATGCCGGATCAAAGACTTGCGGTACGCCTCAACAGGGATTCCTTTCTGCCAGTTGTCCGAGGCTCTCGGTTGCCCGTCGGCCTGAATCCGATGCGTGTGCATGTATTTTGCAAACGCTTCGAGGGCGAGCGGAGAGAGGAATCCGTCGTAGTCCAACTTATCAGCGTCCGACCCGCGACGAGCCCCAGTCGCAAACTCCCTCATCAGCTTTTGGAGGCGCGGATTGTCGGCCGAAGGCGCATTCATGGCGGATGCAAACTGTGCAAACTCGTCTGGACCGAGCCTGAAGACTCGCTGTTCCGACTTCTCCGCATGGAGGGAGCAGTAATACGGACCGGTCTGACAATCTGGGTCGCAACCACATGTGAGAGCGGACATTAGACCTTCTTCTTGAAGGCTTGGACGGCGACTTCGACCACGAACCGCACGAGCGATTCCGGCAGGTGCGTTTCCGCCGCCACGAGCTTGACTACCCACTCGCGTTTCTGATCGTTCGACCAGTCGGTATGCGTGGCGGCTTCTTTCACCGCTTCGATCGCGATCTTGACGTGCTCCTCGCTGACCGCCTTCTGCACGAACCAGAAGACCTTGCCGAGAATCCCGCCGAGCTTGCCGAAGAATCCGAAGATGTTCATTGCTGCTCCTTGTTGATGTTACCGACGCTGCCTCACTCGGCAGTTCGCCCGATCGTCGCCTCTTTGATAGACCCTGAGATACCCGCCTGCGTTCTCCTCTGCGATTTCGTCATTCAAACGGTGGTAATACTGGCCCGCCTGACAGTGCACCGGAACCGAGTTGGACCCAGCAATCGAGGCTCGCGCTAGCCTCAGTTCCGTATCCGTCCAAAGGTCAGAAGCGCGGCCACCGAAGGAATGGAACGTATATCCGCCAGCGAGGAGCGTTGTCCCTGCAGCAGCATCGAACGCCTGAGCCTCGGAGTTGAATCGGTCTGGCGCTCTTGTATTTTCCGAGGCAATGCATGGAATGACGTTGGACAGTTCCATGCAGTTGTGCCCTGCCTTCCTGACCCATTCCGGCGTGTCGTTTGTGTGGAGTTCGGTCCAATCCCAGTAAGGCTCTGGCGGGGCGGCTCCGTTGTTCCCGTCTGGTGTCCCGCCGTTCGACCCGTGCGAACTGAATACGCCAATAGGACGAGGCAGCCTGAATAGCGTCGCCAGCGGATGAACATTGTGTTCGTTCATCGCCGAGAGGATAACGTTCGGGATTCCAGCGAGGACGGATGTTAGCCTCGCCCAGTGTTCCAGCTGCCGTGATTCAGGTACCTCGTTGTTCGAGATGAACGCGACCCAGTTCCCATACAGCCGGTAATGCGAGAGCTTCCGAAAGAAGGCTGGTATGTCTTGGTAGTAGGAATCTCCGTAGCGCTGCGGTGTGAGGTTCGCGTGATACGTGGGCCAGGTGTTCTGCGTGACCCCGAAGATGCGCACCGTGTTAAATCCGGTGTCCATGCGCTGCTCAAGGATGTGGTCGATGTTGATGCCCTCCTTGAACTTCGCATACAGCGAGAAGTCAGTCGTATCCTTGACCGTGAACCATGTTCCGTCCGACTGCTCGACAAACTGCCCACGACCACGCAGGCGAGGAAGCGCTGGAGGCTCAACAGGGATAGGCACAAGCGCGACATTGATGTCAGGCGCGAGGATGACCCGCGTCAGCATGAACCGCTGATACCCCGGTGCGTCCAGAATCAGCGAGGCTCCATCTCCGTACACCGCACATGCCGGGAGCACCGCTCGCAAACGTGGGCCTGCCGGGTCGTCGTAGTGCACGACATCTAGGACTTGATTACAGACTGGCGACTCCGGCTGGAGCGTGGCGAACGTGACCCGATCCGCTACCAGCGACCCATTGCCCCACACCGAGATATGGACCTCCTTCGGCGGCTCCGGTGGCTGCGGTGGCGGATTGCCTCCACACGCGCCAAGAAACCGAAGGACTAGCACAAGCGCGAGCGCCGACATCAGCGACCTTAGCGCCCCAAGACGATCCACTTAAGCCTCCCTAAAAGCCCGCGCCGTAAGACTTGGGCGATGCTCATCACCATCCCTCTGGTCTGGGCGTGTTCTTGGGCCAGGGTCTGTTGCTTCTCGGCCACCTTCTGTGTCTCGCGGACTAACTCTCGAAATCCCATGTGCTCCTTTACGACGACAGGGGCCGGTCTACCGAATCTCCCCTCTCCTTAGGTAGTGGAGTAAGACCGACCCCTGCGTTCTTGGCCGCTTTTTCGGCGCGACGCTTCTCGCTGTGCGCCCGCCATTGAATTTGTCGCATCGCTCGGCCGCGTGTGCTTTGACGATATCTCTGATTACCGGCCCTCTTTTTCATGAGGTCTTCGAGTTTGCGGCGTTCTCGGTCTTCAATATCCGCGTAGTACTCCACGCTAGACAAAGGACCGTAGACACGCCCTAACCACTCCACCTGTCGCCTCGTCGCCGCGTCTAACGAATTCCCACCACACAATCCAACGAGATTTTCTAGTCCGTGCTGAATCAGTCCAGCCACTTCAACAAGCTGTATCCGAGTGACTCCGGCTTGGCTTGGATTAATGCCCTGAATCTTCTCGTGGGCCTGAAGAAACAACTGCATACCCCGTTTGAACTTGAAATGTTCAGCCATTACCTTGCCACCGTGCAGCGATCCGCTCTGATTTCGTACGTGGTATACACGTCTCCACAGCGCAGGCATTTCCGACGCCGCTTGAACACGGACTTCTCCTCGCTCCAGCGAGCGTCTGTCACTAATGATTTACTGTGCTCGCAAGCTCGGCACTGAAACTTGCCTACGGTCTGGGTCCGAGACATTACGCGCCTACTCCGCGCTTAATCACGTCGAAGGCGTGATCCATCAGGCGGCAAATAGCAAGGGCGTCGTCGGCATCGCGCACGACGATGCGTCGCCCGCGATAGTCCTTCTGGGCCTGAGTGAGCTTTCCATCCTTGCCCTTGACTTCCAACGGGAGATAGAACCCACACTTCAGCTCCACGAACAAATCAGGCTCACCGCCCTTGCCACTGTGTTGGATCACGAATAAGCCATCCTCTCGTAATGCCTCGATAATCTCTGGCTCGTTCGCGTCACGCTTCGCATTCGTGGTTAGACGCATGTGAGTTTCAGCTTTCCGTCGTGGACCGCTCGATGGCACTCCGCACACAGGAGGACGGCGGCATCTGGGTTATAACGATCTTCTGGAGCCACGTTGCGCCCTCGCAGGTGATGGACATGGCCTGTATCTGATAGAAATCCGGCTTCCGAGATTGCCCAACAGCGAATGCCGCACTGGCGACACGTTCCTACGTCTCGCGACCACACCGCATCGCGAAACCTCATCGCCAGCTTCGCCCTCTCGGACTTCTTGCGTGCCTTCTCGCGTTTGAGGTTAGGCTTTGGCAACAAGCACAGCCTCTAATTGGTCGATGGTCTTCGCGGCGTGTTCCCGTTCGTGTTTCGTTTCGACGGTCTCCACCCAGTCCGCGATCTGCTCGCGCGTCCAGCGGTGTTTGTCGTTCAGGTGAGAGCCGACGATCCACGACAGACTCAAGGTTGAATGACCACAGTCGGGGCACATAAACCGCCTACCTGGAACGATCGCGAACAGATGCGGCCACGTTTTCTCGGTCGTTCCGATATAGGCCCCACTGTCGTCGCCAACGGCAACCGAAGCTGCCTGAAGCGCGCACGTGCCATTCACGTATTCGGTCTCTCGGTCGAACACAAACCCCTGTGGGGCCAACATGCTTCCCAGTCGTATCGCTTCTGATAACCTCATAACTCCTCCTTAAAAAGGCATGTCTTCCGTCGTGACCGTATCCACCAGTCCACGAGCGGTAAGACCCAACCTCACGGACACGTTGGTTTGTTGCGCGGTGGCGAGCTTCTTCACGAGTTTGTCGAGCTTCGTCCGTCCTTTGTTTCCGTTTTCAAGTTCGACGGTCGCCCATCCGTCCGCGTCTTGGTCGAGGCTCTTGATATACGAGTACCCAGACGGCGCAGGACCACGACTATCAGGGAGGTGCTGACTATCAGGTCCGTCACCTTTATGGGCGGTGGCTACCGACTGGGTACTCATCTTGGAGACAGGGAGCCCGCTCGCTTCGAGGGATTCCCTGAGTTGCTGAATCAAAGGCTTGGCGGCTTGGGCCGCTTCCGCGATCGGCGTCATGGATTCCGCTGCTGCGGGTTTGATCTGCGCCTTCGCGGGCTTAAACTCGCGAACCTTCGGAGCCTCTTCCGCTTCTGGGTCGTCGCCTGTAGGAAGCAGGAATGTTTTGAGCAGGAAGTACTTGACGGCCCCGGTCATCGCCTTGTAGGCCCCTTTGTCTTCCGAGTCGAGGCCCTGTCCGATCCAGCCGTGCTCCATCGACTCCCCAGTTTCCCCGTCGATGAAGGTAAACGTCATCTTGAGCGTGGTCAGGACCTTCAACTGCCCGCTATTCGTGTGCCCGACCTCAACCCGCTCCATCTCGTTGACTTCGGGGATCAGCATCACCGACCGCTGCGCGAGTTCTCCCCTCACCGATTCCACGATGTCCGCCTCGGTGGCGTAGTCGTATTTATGGAAGTCGTTCCGTCCAGTTTTTGGGATGCGGTGGACGGCCGCCATGACTTCTGCAAGCTTCGCAATCAGCTTCCGGTCGGTCTCGGTCTTCTCGGCTTTCGTGGTCATGCCGTTGCCTCTTGTCGCAGTCCATTCCCGATCGGCGGTCTGTCGGCGACGCGAATCGGCGTCACCGTCACGATGGCGTTGTGATCCAACCCTCGATCAAGGAGCGCCTGACAGGTCTGCCCCACGTCGAACAGATGCCTCTCGTCGTCGGTTTCCACGCGGACGATGAGCGTGTATATGGAGGGCATTACTCCAGCTCCCGCACAAGGAACGAGAACGGCTTCACTGACTTGGATTCGTCGAACCGCTTGATAAACCTCTCGGCCTTCCGAGGGAGCTTGATCGATCGAGAAAATATTGAGGGTTGGCCGTCTTGATAGATTTCAAGGGTGTCCGCCACTGAGACGGCGCACTTGAACGTGCGGCGCGCTGCGCGAGCAACCGGACAGGCATAAATGTCGTGTGGCTTGCCTCTCTTAATGTCTGTCGCGGTCACCGTAATCGTCTTGGTTGTCTTCACGATCAGTGCCTCATTAATGTGGCATCCAGCGAGGCTGGCCACTGGAAATACGATCCGTTCGCGATCTGCTCGCGGAGCATCGTGTTCTCGGCTGAGAGTTGATGCAGTAACCGCCCGCGTTCCTCAAATCCATCCTTGAGCGCACTAATCACGGACTGCCGCTCCTGTAAGAGGTTGTGCAGGAGATTGATTTCCTCTTGGAGTTCCCGGCGTCGAGTGAGCAATGAAAGATCCACGGTGTCCCTCCTTCTTCACGAGTGATATCGATTGCTGCTCTTGAAACTGCTGATGTCGTTCGGCGATATCGAGAATCTCGCAGGCGATTTCCATCGCGTGATAGGCCGTCTCGCGGCGGTTGTAGCCCTTCGGAAGCAATCCCGCTGCAATGTGACTCGCCATCAGCGCCAACGTTGGGTCGTACTTCATTCCCCCTCCCTGTCTGCCATGAGGCCGCATTCGAGGGAGCAGTACGGAAAGTGGTCTTTGTCTTCAAAGGGTTCGTCGCACCACGGGCACTGGTGGACTTCGTCGTACTCCGGCGCGAGCGAATCGCAGTATTCCGGGTCAACTCCTGGGTCTGGGCGGTCATACCGTGACATGAGTGCCTCCCCTGTCTGGTCGCGAAGTCCTCTGTTCGCGTGTGTCATGTCCTGTCTGCCAGAAAATAGTGCCATAGAGTCAGTCCCGGTGTCAAGAAAATATTTCCTTGATATCCACGACCTATTCTCTTGAAATCTGGCCTTGCAGCCACTAGCATGCCCCCAGGACAATGCCGACTACGCGTATGGTCAATCCGCAGTTCGTGCAGCTCCTTGAGGAAGCCGTTGGGAAACTTGGCACGCAATCTGCCCTTGCGAAACTCTTAGGAATCACCGAATCGCGCCTGGCGAAGGTTCTGAGAGGGGATGCAGGGGGGATGAATCCGCTAAATTGTATGAAGCTGGCCGAGTTTCTCAGATATTCACCGTCCACGGTCTTGAGGGCGGCAGGACACGCCGAACTCGCGGACTACAACGAGAAGCTCTATGGACACGTCCTAGAGCCTCAAGTCGGGACGGAGCAAGCCTTAGAGTCGTGGAAGCCGCACGGCCTCCCAGAGGACGTGACAGAGGCCGCCAGGACCATCTTCGGCTGGTTAGATAAATCTCAGGTCCCGAAGCGGAGAAAGAAGCGGAAGCGATGAGGCGGGTTGATTGGGTGCTGTGGTTCACCGCGATGGGGGTGGAACTGCTCTACCTCCTCGCGGGCTGGTATGGGTATCTCGCGCCCTAGGCTACCATCTGTCGACGCACGCAGCCAGCAAAGCGGCCCTTCCTGATTTCATAAATCGTTGCGGCTGAGACGTTGTAGCGCTTCGCGATGGCGGCTCCCCGCTCGTTCACAGCATCATAGATAGACTGCCGCTGATCCAGGGTCAGCTTACGAGTGTTCGGCGCCATGCGCCCTTTTAATGCAGCATCTCTCACGTTCTCGGCCTGTGTGCCGAGAAAGAGATGCGCGGGGTTACAACAACGCGGGATATCGCAGTGATGGCAGACGCACATCCCCGCGGGAATCGTTCCGTACGTGCGTTCCCAGACAACGCGATGCGCCAAGAAGTGCCATTGACTTACGCGATGACCGTCGCGGCGCCTGATGACGAACCGCCCATGATGCACGGATCGGCGACCTTGCGCGCTCGCTGTCCAAAGCCAACAGTCATTGGGCCCCTTTCGATCAATCTTCGCCCAAAACCGAGCGCTCTCTTGTTCGGTGAACTGTGGCCGATAATCAGCAGTGGGCATCCCATAGGAAGAAGCCGTGATCGGATGTGTCATGTCGAGAGTCCTAAGGAAATCGTGGGGAGTCTAATAACGGGCAAGTGCCCTATTATAGCACAGAAATCCCCCTACCCTGGCTGTAAGTTGTTGACCAGGTTAACAATACATCCATTATTGGACTCAGTCCGTCGCGGATATAGTCGTAAATCCGCGCGCAAACCTGAGCCCGAACCTGACTTTTCGAAGTTAACATAACGCCGCGCACCGGGTCCAAAATTTCTCGTGGATAACCACCACGTTATAGAATGGCACTCACGAGCTGTGTATCCGATCGGATTTCCACCACCGACGCAATCGACACCAGAGACAGATTCGCTCATTACCGGGACAGCGCCAGATAGGCCGGAGGCACGCTTGACAGCCGATACGCGTCATTGGCCGATATCGCTTCACGAGATGGCCTCCTGTATATTTGTTCTGGCTGCAAGTTGGCTGGTGTGGCCAATAGACCAGCTAGATAACCTGAACTGTTAGTGGATGGGTCGAAATGCATCACTGCGAGAGCTGATATCGCGATCAGTGGCCGAGTCTGAAGCCGTGCTCATCGCCGCACCTTCGGAAGACTCAACATGGCCACCTCGTCCGCAATTTCTAAGAGTTCCTCGCCCACGTCGATGTCTTCCCCGCGCTCGTTCACGAACGTCACACCAAGGGTTCGCGAGGCACCGTGGTCTTCCGGTGGCAAACGGTGGCCCATTTCCAAGCCCGTGAACTTACCTGCGAGGTATCTCAGTCGTGCTTCGATGTTATCGAGTGAAGCCGTGCTCATCGTCCCTCCAGCCATTCGTGCCACAAGAACCGAATCCGACGCCGCAGCAGAATCCACTGACAATCGACGCAGCGGTGACGGCGTTCCTGCTGGTTCTTGCCAACGAACGGAATCTCTCGAAACATCCGAGGACACCATCTGGTCTGGTAGGTCATGGGCGCGCTCCCGTCAGCGTCCAACCGACTCCCAAACCCCTCGTTGACCCTGAAGTCGACTCTCTACACGGCGCAGAAGCCAATCTTGGTATTTTCCCTCGGCGTCCTGTTCCCATGGCTCCAGCATCGGTTCCTTCATGCGGACTCCTTCTCCGGCTCAACGGCCAAACCGTTCATACAGCCACAGACATCGAGGACACCGTGCATCCAAGTGCTCCTGCATCGTCACGGCCGTGAGCGCCCAATCGTGTCTGAAACATTGCCAGACGTAACGCACCCACTTCATTTCGGCTCCGACTCAGCGGCCAGGATCGCGGCGAGGTCGTCGGCACACTCCGTCAACGTGTCTGGGTCGTGAACGCTCGGATCGTGGACAGGAAACTGCAGCTCTCGGAGCAACCCGATCTTCTCCCGCCACTTCGCGAGCAACGCCTGGAGGGTGGATCGGGGGATGCCTGAATCAACCACGATGTCGTCCTGCCTGTCAGCCCACGTGCTCATGCCGAACCTCCCTCTCGCGCGTCCAGCAGTGCATGCACCGTCGCTGCCCATCCTTCGAAATCACCGACCACGACCGCTCCCGACAGACTACGCAGATCCGCGCCTCATTCCGCAGATGCGCCCGCCTCGTTTTTTGCCAACTGGTATGTGGTTTCACGCCTTTCTCCATGTCGTGCCGCGCTTCCTCCGTCCGTTGTAAAACCCCAAAGACACGAGGCGTTCCTCGTTCTCGCTCGTGAATGTCATCCTCGATGTTGGTTTTCGTCCCCGTCGACGGAGCGCTCCGATAAACCTACAGACCGCGCGGGTCCGATGCTTTGCCATTCTCTTTCTTCTCTCTGTACCACGCTTCAGGCTGTTCGGTTGTTCGTGAAGGCAGACGGTCCCCTAGGGACCACCCTCTGCCCTCAACAGTACGCCCCAGGAGTCCGGCGTCCGTTATAGGCCCTCGGCTCGCGTAACAACACGGCCGAAGCAGCTCAGACTCTCGTCCACGTTGTACGTGGCCCCCACCACCCTCTAAGCATCTGGGTCCAGGTCGGCGACTGTGGTGCCCTGGTAATCGCCTTGTCGTCTGCTGCGTCGCCAGCGGGTTATCCTCGCCCAACGCAACATGTCTACACTACCACAAAAGCTTTTCCGTCCGCAAGGACAGATTTTAGGGTATCGTGGAGACAGAAGGGCCAACTTCCCCTTTCCTGCCCAGGAGTGCCCATGAAGCGCCGTCTGCTCGCGATCCTGCTGTTCGTCTCAGTTGTCGGGGTCGCGTGCTTATACGCGGCCGAGGTCGATTCCTCAGTCATCGACCGGGCGCAAAAGTCCGTCTACCTCATTCACGGACAAAAAGAACACGGACGCTATGCCTGCTCGGGATTTCTCATCGCCGATGAACAAGTGTTGACCGCCGCGCACTGCGTTGGGGATCAGATGACGGTGGCCGGAATTGCGGCGACCGTCGCGGAGTCAGACGAATATTACGATTTGGCCCTGTTGCGTGTCCCGATCCACGGGACACCGTTGGCGTTTCGAGACACACCTATTGCACGGTTTGAACAACTGGCCGCGATCGGTCATGCCTACGGCTGGCAGCGCATCACTGCCCTGCATGTGCGGGTCTATCATGTGAACCTGACCCCGATGCAAGGGATGCGACCTGGGATGCTCGTAAAACCTGGGTATATCGGGGGAATGTCCGGGGGGCCAGTAATCGACGCGGATGGGTTCGTCGTGGGGATTATTCAGGCGTCGAATCAAGACCTTGGATATGGGATCGGAATCACGCTGATTCGCGCGTTCCTAGTCGGGACGTAACGCGTCCAGTTCGTAGGTTAAACCGTCTCCGAAAGACCGTCCGCGCGAGATTCCGCGCCTGTCGCTTCGAGGGTTGAGGGGCGGTCTCCGCAAGGAGATACTTCGGTGGATCGCCACCGAGGCTCCAGAGCTGCGCGCAGTACCACTCCGGTGCGCATTCAATCACGTCAATCCGTTCGGTCATAAGAGCGTCAGCGGCTTCAGTTCCAAATGTGGGCGATCGACGGGGTTCGTCCACCGTCCGCCCCAGGCTAGTCCAACCGCTTCTCCAAGCGTGCCGTACGCGCTCCACGGCTGACCCTCACCAAACGGCTCCCCTACCGTAAAACAACAATCGACCGCATGCCCGAAGCCGTCCGCCGTAATCTGGTGGTTGGACTTCCGCGTGTAGCCGTCGCAGTTCGTGACCTTCGGTCCTGGGAGGTCTCTCCCCTTCCGCCAGAGTTCATGCTGCTCCGAGGCGGTGCGGACGCTTTGACAGATCCGCATCGGGAACCCAATCGCGGCCATCGCTGAGAGGACCTTCTCGATCTTGTCGATCAGGTCCGGGTGGAGTCCGGCGCTACTTGCCATCGAGGCCAGCTCCACCCTCTAACATAAGCGCTAGTTCTTTTGCATCATCATCACTGATCCAGAACTTCACGAGCTTTTCTGAACCATCGTCGTCGGTGTAATGCGTTGCTAGAACCAGTCCTCCGCTGCCTCGGTAAAGCTCGAGCCAGTCCAGTGCGAAACGCTGGTTATTGCTTCCGACCTTGAGTAGATCTGTGCTCATTTCCCGTTTATCTTGGCAATCAAAGTAGCGAACGCGCCAGCGTTCACGGTCTCGACTCGGTTCAACGCAGACTCGACGCGATCGAGTGCGTCCACGATGCGATCGAGCTTCGCGGTCATCTCCGGCAAGCCGTGCAAGTCATTGCCACGGATCGTGTCGAGTGCGTTTAGTGCTTCGACGCTAGCCTTATTGTTCCGCGATTGGAAGAAGAGAATCAGGGCGAGGAGGGCAGCGAGGCCGAGCGGGGAGAGAGAGTTGAGAGCCGAGAGGAATTCTAGCATGGGGCGTCCGTGTAGACGAGTGTGGCCGAGAGGCGCCGACGAGACGCACAGTACCCGCCTCGATGCACCCCCGACGTGTTGGCGATGATGACCGTATCCGCGGGTCCGGTGCAGACCAGCCGATCCGGCGAGCGCTTGAGCGTTCCGTTTAGCGCGGGGCTGATGTAGCGGTCTTCTGCGCCCGGTCCTGTCGGCGGTTCGGCCTCGTGGCTCCCCCGGATGTATTCGAACGGCCCCGATCCGTCGTCCACGTCCGAGAGATACCAAAAGAGCTTCAGGGAGTGCTTCGCGGAGACCTCGTACGGGTCTCGGTGCCACTTCTGCGACATGATCCGCCGAAGATGGGTGGGAGGGACGAGCGTGACCCATAGCGACGACCGATAGAGCCTGAGATTCCTCTGGGCGATGTCGGAGACGTAGCGTGTGAGCTGTCGGCCCACGGCGTCAATCTCCGTGCAAATCCGCTGGACCAGAAACCGCTTCGGGACAATTCCGACCATCAGCCGTCCATTCCGCAGCGTGAAGGACTCAAATTCCGTGGCAATGGCTTGGGCGTTGAGTTCGTCTTGCGCCTTCGCGATGTCCTCGGATTCAGCAAATGTCTGCATCGCAATCCGCGCGGCATCGACGCTATCCAGATCAAGCGGCAACCGATCTAAGGTCGTGAATTGAATCCCGTCCGTCTGGTAGGTCATTTCTGGAGAATGACCCGTCCGGCTGTGCGCTGCTCGTTCATCTGTTTTAGGATGGTCGTCATGCCCAAGGCTTCACAGCGATCCGCGAGGGCATCGGTTGATTGGAAATCGTTCCGGTCAACCGCCGTCGGATCGAAGCGCAGCGGGACTTCAATCGCCCAGTAGCCGCGTGGTCTCGTCACGCGGGCGAATTCAGCGAGTGCTCGGTCGGCGTCGTAGGCGTGCTCTAAGCTGTGCGCCGAGAAGATGACATCGAACGACTGGTCCGCGAACGTGAGTGCGTGCATATCCATCGCCTGAATCCGAGGCGACATGCTCAAGAGGTCAATCCCGGAGAGTGGCCCAAATCCAGCACCTTGGAGGACGTTTAACTCGTGGACGTTTCGACACCCAATCGCGAGCGCGGAGAGCCCAATAGGAGAGACCGGATGGATAGTCCGAACGAGGAGTCCGACCAGCTCAGAAACCCGCGGTCCGGCGATGTGGTCTCGAAACCGTTGGGTCTTCTCAGCCTGCCGGATGACGTATTCCTGATAGGCGGTATCCGATTTCCACGGCTTCGCGAGTTTGTCGAGCGCCATCATCGGTTCAAATGTCCCAAGAGCAGCGAGGCAATCAACCAGTCATTCGGCGTGTCGAGCCTGCACGTCTCGTCTGGGGCCATGACCATCGCATGCGTGTGGTAGAAATCCCGAAAGGTCTTCCGTCGTGTGAAGAAGTCCCGATGGAATCCGTAGACCGTCCCATCACAGGCGTAGGTCTTCCCGCCTTGCTGGTCACGCTCGATTCCTCCTCCGACTGGCACGAGTGCCTCATTTATCAGCCGATAGAGCTTGTCCACGGACGTGGTTTCCACAACGGAGGCGATGGACGGATAGAGCTTTAGGAGCCGGACGGCTTCGATGAGGTGTTCGGGTCGTCTGATGGGTTGGGTGGGCTGCACCAGGAGCACCGATTGGTCTCCCGCACCTGGGAAGGCCCGCAGCACGTCCAAGACCACGTCGACCATCGAGCAAGTATCGGTATGGAGCGGGTCGGCGGCTCGGTGGTAGTGGACTCCGCAGTCGAACTCATCTCGTGGTATCCAGTCAGCGGTGACGACAATCTGGGCCTCTTTATCGAATGCTTGTCGGCAACACTGAATCGCTCGCCGCATGGGGGTGATTCCGGCCAGCGGCTTCATGTTTTTGGACGGGATGCGCTTGGAGCCAGACCGAGCCGGGACAATACAGAGCGGCCACATTACAACTCACGCAATTGCGCGGCGATCCGCTTCCCCGCATCGCCCTTCCCGTAGAGGGTGGAGGATTCGTATGGAACGCGAACCTGGGCAT
>Ga0075429_100003380_pt1 | contig 13608 bp, 13 predicted proteins | sample RhiMetdeltSRZDD3_FD_75295 | JGI IMG/M metagenome (GOLD analysis project Ga0075429, IMG submission 75295) | Populus rhizosphere microbial communities from Tennessee, USA - Rhizosphere MetaG P. deltoides SRZDD3 | ecosystem: Host-associated > Plants > Roots > Rhizosphere > Soil | place: USA... | reverse complement strand
GACGATTTCGTCTTCCACCTCACCAAGGAAGAGTTCATGCAGGTCTTCTTCGACGACCTGGCGCTGCCCAACCTCGCGCGCACCACGCTCGCCGAAACGCCCGAGTTCAAGACGCACCGTGCCGGCTTCTCCAGCGACGGCACGCCGAACAACCTGCACGTGGTGCGCTCCATGCGCGGCGCGATCGGCAGGCGCATCGCGCTGGGCGGCGACACCCGCAAGGACCTGCGCCGCCTCGAGGAGCACCTCGAGATGCTCAAGCGCCATCCGGAGCCGAATCCGCTCGCCCACGAGATCCCGGAGATCGAGAAGGAGATCGAACTGCTGCGCGCCAAGCTCGGCCGCATCCCTTACCTCGACCCGATCGACCTGCGCTACCGCAGCCGCATCCGCGTTCCGGTGCCCACGGCCAAGGCCGTGATGTTCTGCCTCATGGACGTGTCCGGCTCGATGGACGAGGCCCGCAAGGACCTGGCCAAGCGCTTCTTCATCCTGCTGTACCTGTTCCTCACGCGCCACTACGAGAAGATCGACATCGTCTTCATCCGCCACCACACGCAGGCCCAGGAAGTGGACGAGGAGAACTTCTTCCACTCCACCGAGACCGGCGGAACGGTCGTGTCCAGCGCGCTGGTGCTCATGGAAGAGATCGCGCGCGCTCGCTACCCGACGGCGGAGTGGAACATCTACGGCGCGCAGGCGAGCGACGGCGACAACTGGCACCACGACAGCGGCCGCTGCCGCGAGCTGCTGGCCCACAACATCCTGCCGCTGTGCCGCTATTTCGCCTACGTCCAGGTGGCCGAGGAAGAGCAGAACCTGTGGGACGAATACTCCACCCTCGCGGCCGAATCGAAGGCCTTCGCGATCCGCAAGGTTACCGAGGCGTCGCAGATCTACCCGGTGTTCCGGGAGCTCTTCAAGAAGGAAGGGGCGCCGGCATGAACGCCCGGACCCCTGCGGGGGGGAATGCCCCCACGGAGGGGCCGCACGACGTGCGGAGGGAACACCCATGAGTCGCCAAGGCGAGAACATGAACGCTGCAGCCCCTACCAGAGACCTGTTCGACAATCCGCGCGACAGGCTGCGGCCGCGCCGCGCCGCGGACATCGTCACCCCGCCGCGCGCCGAGAAGCACCTGCCCGCGCCCAGCGACTGGTCGTTCGAACTCATCGAGCAGTACCACACCGTCATCCGGCGCACCGCCGAGCGCTTCGGGCTGGACACGTATCCCAACCAGCTCGAGATCATCACGGCCGAGCAGATGATGGACGCGTACGCCTCCGTCGGCATGCCGGTGAACTACCGGCACTGGAGCTTCGGCAAGGAGTTCATCGCCACGGAGAAGAACTACCGCCGCGGGCACATGGGCCTCGCCTACGAGATCGTCATCAACTCGAACCCCTGCATCAGCTACCTGATGGAGGAGAACACGATGGCGATGCAGGCGCTGGTCATCGCCCACGCCGCGTACGGTCACAACAGCTTCTTCAAGGGCAACTACCTGTTCAAGATGTGGACCGACGCGTCGTCGATCATCGACTACCTGGTCTACGCGAAGAACTACGTCGCCGAGTGCGAGGAGCGACACGGGCTCGAGGCCGTCGAGTCCACGCTCGACTCCTGCCACGCGCTCATGAACCACGGCGTCGACCGTTACCGCCGGCCGAGCAAGCTCTCGCTCGCGCAGGAGCAGGCGCGGCGCGAGGAGCGCGAGGCCTACGCGCAACGCCAGATCAACGACATGTGGCGCACGCTGCCGAAGAAGAAGAAGCACGACAAGGAAGGCGGCGACGAGCACCATGCGCGCCGCTTCCCGGAAGAGCCGCAGGAGAACCTGCTGTATTTCATCGAGAAGAACGCCCCGCTGCTGGAGCCCTGGCAGCGCGAGATCGTCCGCATCGTGCGCAAGGTGGCGCAGTACTTCTATCCCCAGCGCCAGACGCAGGTGATGAACGAAGGGTGGGCGACGTTCTGGCACCACCACCTGCTCAACACGATGTACGACGACGGCCACCTGACGGACGGCATGATGATCGAGTGGCTGAAGTCGCACACCAACGTGATCTACCAGCCGCCGGTGGGGCATCGCGCGTACAGCGGCATCAACCCCTACGCGCTGGGCTTCGCGATGTACACGGACCTGAAGCGCATCTGCGAGCGCCCCACCGAGGAGGACCGCCACTGGTTCCCCGACATCGCGGGCAAGGACTGGCTGGAAACGCTGGACCACGCCATGCGCAACTTCAAGGACGAAAGCTTCGTCGGCCAGTACCTGTCGCCGAACCTCATGCGCGAGTTCCGGCTGTTCGCCATCGTGGACGACGAGAAGGAGAGCGAGCTGGAAGTGTCGGCCATCCACGACGAGCTGGGCTACCGGCGTGTCCGCGAGGCACTGTCGCACCAGTACGACCTCGGCAGCCGTGAGCCCAACATCCAGGTGTGGAGCGTCAACACCCGGGGGGACCGCTCCCTGGTGCTGCGCCATGCGCAGCACAACGAACGTCCGCTGCACGAGAACGCGCACGAGGTGCTCAAGCACGTGGCCCGGCTCTGGGGTTTCGGGGTTCACCTCGAAAGCGTGGACACGGCGGGCACGGTCACCAAGCGCTGGTCCGTCCCGGCACCGGCCCACTGACCCGGCGCGGTTGCCCACTATTGCGGCAAATCGACCGCGTTACGGGGTTGTTACCCGGTTTTCAGCGCCGGATCGCGGCGTCTTCGTGCAAAATCCGGGTGTCGGCGAGGAAACCCCCGGAAAAAATTTCCTACTGAGCTGTCTGCGTGGCAGACGAGCGGGGTGTCTTGTTGCGGTTCAAACCGCCCGCCCCTTCGTTCCACCACCACGAATTCCGGATCAGGCAGCTTCATGAAGATTCTCGGCATCCCGCTCAGCAAGCCGTCGTTCAACGAAGTCACGGCGGCGGCCGTGATGGCTGCCGGCCTCTGGCTCGCCATCGTTGCGCTGTTTCGCGTGACCGAGCAGCCCATCGACCGAATCGAAGCCGGTGCCGCCCTGCTCGTCATCTTCTGGAGCTGCGTGGGCGTGCGCATCGGCATCCGCTTCGACAAGGGCCTGCGCCACGTCGCGGCCAACGTGCTGTGCGCGGGCGTCATCCTCGCGGTGTACAACGCCCTGATGACGGTCCTGGCGTAACGCCCGCGGGGCGCAGCAGGCGTCCCTTCCGTGCCACCCTGGCCCCGCCGCCGGGCTACAGGCTGAAGATCTTCCCCGGGTTGAGGATGTTCTTCGGGTCGAGCGCGCGCTTCAGGGTGCGCATCATCTCGACGGCCCCGGCTCCCGCCTCGCTCACCAGGAAATCCATCTTGTGCAGGCCGATGCCGTGCTCCCCGGTGCACGTGCCGTCCAGCCGCAACGCGCGCTGCACCAGCTGAAGGTTGAGCCGCTCGGCCGTCTCGCGCTGCTCGGGCACCTTCGGGTCGACGAGGTAGGCGACGTGGAAATTGCCGTCGCCCACATGGCCCACGATGTAGTACGGCAGCCCCGACGCGTCGGCCTCGGCCACCGTCTCCAGCACGCAATCGGCCAGGCGGGAGATAGGCACGCAGGTGTCCGTGGTCACCGTGCGGCAGCCCGGGTGGCTCTGCATGCCGGCGAAATACGCATGATGCCGCGCCGTCCACAGGCGCGTGCGCTCCTCCGGCGTCTCGGCCCATTCGAACGCCATCGCGGCGTGCTCGCCGGCGATCTCCTGCACCGTTTCGATCTGCTCCTTGACGCCCGCGGGCGTTCCGTGGAACTCCATCAGCAGCATCGGCCCCTCGCGCAGCGCGAGCTTCGACTGCCTGTTCACCGCACGGACCGCATTGCCATCCAGCAGCTCGCAACGGGCGATCGGCACGCCCACCTGGATGATCTCGATGGTGGTCTGCACGGCCGCGGCGATGCTCGGGAAGCTGCACACCGCCGCGGACACCGCTTCGGGCTGGGGATATAGGCGCAGCGTGATCTCGGTCATCACGCCGAGCGTGCCCTCGCTGCCCACCATCAGGCGCGTGAGGTCGTAGCCCGCGCTGCTCTTCTTCGCGCGCGTGCCGGTGCGGATGATCTCGCCGCCGGCGGTGACGACGGTGAGCGCGAGCACGTTGTCGCGCATCGTGCCGTAGCGCACCGCGTTGGTCCCGCTCGCCCGCGTGGCGGACATGCCGCCCAGGGTGGCGTCGGCGCCCGGGTCGATGGGAAAGAACAGGCCCGTGTGCCGGATCTCGTTGTTGAGCTGCGTGCGCGTCACGCCGGCCTGCACGGTGACCGTCAGGTCGGCCGGCTGCACGGACAGCACCCGGTTCATGCGGCCGAGGTCGATGCTGACGCCCCCCTGCACCGCCAGCAGGTGGCCTTCCAGCGACGAGCCCACGCCGAACGGGATCACCGGCACGCCGTGCGCGTCGGCCCGCTTCACGACCTCGGCCACCTCCTCGGTGCTCTCGCAGAACACGACGACCTCCGGCGGCGGCACGTCGAACGGCGACTCGTCGCGGCCGTGCTGTTCGCGCACCGCCAGCGCCGTGGAGCAGCGCTCCCCGAAGCGCTCCTTCAGCGATCGAAGCATCTCCGAGGGCACCGGCCGCGGGTCCAGCTTCGGCAGCAGTCGGGAACCGGGGGTGGGGGCGTTCATGGCGGTCTCGATACGCGGATCGGAGGCGCATTGTAGGCAGCGGCATGCACTAGGATTGCGCCATGGCGAACCGACTCAGTGCCATCGCGACGCGCACCGGCGACGACGGAACCACCGGCCTCGGCGACGGCCAGCGCGTGCCGAAGGACCACCTGCGCGTGCAGGCGATGGGCGACGTCGACGAACTCAACTCGCACATCGGCGTGCTGCTGGCCGAGCCGCTGCCGGCCGACGTGCGCGATCTGCTGCTCACCGTGCAGCACGAACTCTTCAACCTGGGCGGCGAGCTGTCGATGCCCGGCTTCGAACTGCTGAAGGCGGACGCCGTGGCGCGCCTGGACCAGGCGCTCGAGCACTACAACGCCGGCCTGCCGCGCCTCAAGGAGTTCATCCTGCCGGGCGGGTCGCGCAGCGCGGCCATCGCGCACGTCTGCCGCACCGTGGCCCGCCGGGCGGAACGCGCCGTGGTCGCGCTGGCGGGGCAGGAGACGGTGAACGCCGCGCCCCGGCAATACCTCAACCGGCTGAGCGACCTTCTGTTCGTGCTCGCCCGCGTGCTGAACCGCGCCAACCTGGACGGTCTGGGCGGCGATGACGTGTACTGGCAGAGCGAACGGCTGAAACGCGCGGAAGACGCGGGCTGATCGCATCGGGGAGACGCCTGCAGGCGGCGGCGGTCTCGCTGCGCGGCGCGAACCGGCCCGCAGCCACGAACCCTCACAGGACGCGGAACCAGCAGCGCAAGCCTGCGCTCACTTCGGCTCGACGTAGGTGAGCGCGAACTCCGCCAGATCCAGTCGGCCGTCGTGGTCCGTGTCCAGCGACTCGAAACGTCCGGCGAGCACCGGGTACTGCGCCACCTCGGCCGGCGTCAACTTGCCGTCCCCGCTCGTGTCGGCCTGGCTGAATGCCGCCTCCACCATGGCCTTGTCGCGCGCCGCCACCGGCTCCGCCGCCGGGGCCTGGCTCTGGGCGTAGGCGCCGAGTGCGATGGCCGAAACGACGACCGGCAGGGCCGCGAAGGCGAGCAGCGAAGCGGTCGACATTGGAAGGGCTCCCGGCGTTTTCGGCATGGAGCCATTCGAGCGCGGCTGGCGGCGGCCCGCCAGCGGCTTTGCGGAGCATTACGCCGGTTACATGGCGGGACGTGCCGTTACGTGGCCGGCTGCCGTTGTGTCGTGGCCACGCCGGCGCGCGCGAACCGCGGTCGACAGGATGTCGAGCACCTGGAGCGAGTGCTCCCAGCCGATGCAGGCGTCGGTGATGCTCTGCCCGTAGGCGAGCCGCGCCGGGTCGTCCTTGCCGGGGCTGAACTTCTGGGCACCGGGGTTCAGGTGGCTCTCCACCATCACGCCGAAGATGCGCCGGCCGCCCGCGGCGACCTGCGAGGCGATGTCGCGCGCCACGTCGACCTGCCGCTCGTGCTGCTTGCTGCTGTTGGCGTGCGAGCAGTCCACCATGAGCGTGCAGGGCAGGTGCGCGGCCTCGAGGTCGCGGCAGGCCGATTCCACGTGGGCGGCGTCGTAGTTGGGCGTCTTGCCCCCCCGCAGGATCACGTGGCAATCCTTGTTGCCCTTGGTCTCGACGATCGCGACCTGCCCGTTCTTGTGCACCGACAGGAAGTGGTGCGGGCGCGCCGCGGCCTGGATGGCATCGGTGGCGATCTTGATGTTGCCGTCCGTCCCGTTCTTGAAGCCGATCGGCGCCGACAGGCCGGACGACAGCTCGCGGTGCACCTGGCTCTCGGTGGTGCGCGCCCCGATGGCGCCCCACGAGATGAGGTCACCGATGTACTGGGGCGAGATCACGTCGAGGAACTCGCTGCCGGCCGGCATGCCGAGGCGGTTGATCTCCAGCAGCAGCTGGCGCGCGATGCGCAGGCCCTCGTCGATGCGATAGCTCTCGTCGAGGTACGGGTCGTTGATGAGCCCCTTCCAGCCCACCGTCGTGCGCGGCTTCTCGAAGTACACCCGCATCACGATCTCCAGCGTGTCGGCGTGCCGGTCCCGCTCGGCCTTGAGCTTGCGGGCGTATTCCAGCGCCGCCACCGGGTCGTGGATGGAGCACGGGCCCATGATGACCAGCAGCCGGTCGTCCTTGCCGTGCATGATCTGGCGGATGCGGCGGCGCGTGTCGCCGACCAGCGCTTCCACCGGGGTGCCGCTGATCGGGAAGAAGCGGATCAGGTGCTCGGGGGGCGGCAACGGCATCACGTCCTTGATCCTTTCGTCGTCGGTCTGGCTCGTCTTCTCGGTACGGGCGATCCATTCGTCGGGCGCGGCGGTCTTGTGCGGCATGGCGGTCCTCGGTCGTTCGTGGGGCGGTGGCAGAAGGGGCAGGGCGAAAAAAAACCGCCGGGGGGTGCCCGGCGGTCTTGGGATTCGGTTGGCGCTTCGTTCTTGCCTTATGCGCTGGCCTCTCCTCCGCCGGTGCGGTACGAGAACCAGAAGAAGGCAAAGAAGAACGAGCGGCGCATGGGCGCGAATGTAGCACGGCCGCGCGCATGTCACGGCCGGGATCGTCACGCAAAGGGCAGCGCGAGCGCCCGGATTGACCTGCCTCAGCCCGACACGGCGCTAGGCCGTACCGCCCACCGTGAGGCCGTCGATGCGCAGCGTCGGCTGCCCCACCCCGACGGGCACGCTCTGGCCTTCCTTGCCGCACGTGCCCACGCCGGTGTCGAGCTTCATGTCGTTGCCGATCATGGTCACGCGCGTGAGCGCATCCGGCCCGTTGCCGATGATGGTGGCGCCCTTCACCGGGTACTGGATCTTTCCGTCCTCGACCCAGAACGCCTCGCTCGCGGAGAACACGAACTTGCCGCTCGTGATGTCCACCTGGCCGCCGCCGAAGTTCGAGGCGTACAGGCCGCGCTTCAGGCCGGCGATGATCTCGTCCTTCGGCTTGTCGCCGGCCAGCATGTAGGTGTTGGTCATGCGCGGCATCGGCACCGCGGCGTAGCTCTCGCGCCGGCCGTTGCCCGTGGGCGCGACCTTCATCAGCCGCGCGTTCATCGCGTCCTGGATGTAGCCGCGCAGGATGCCGTCCTCGATCAGCACGTTGCGCTGCGACGCGTTGCCCTCGTCGTCCACGTTCAGCGAGCCGCGGCGGTCGGGCAGCGTGCCGTCGTCGAGCACGGTCACGCCCGGGGCCGCGACGCGCTGGCCGATGCGCCCGGCAAACGCGCTCGACCCCTTGCGGTTGAAGTCGCCTTCGAGGCCGTGGCCGATCGCCTCGTGCAGCAGGATGCCGGGCCAGCCCGCCCCGAGCACGACGCTCATCTCGCCCGCCGGGGCCGGCCGCGCCTCGAGGTTGGTGAGCGCCGCGTTGACGGCGTCGTCCACGTACTGCTCGATGACGCCGTCGTGGAAGTAGCCGAAGCCGAAGCGGCCGCCGCCGCCGCCCGTGCCCACCTCGCGGCGCGTCTGGCCGTCGACCGTCTGCTCGGCGATCACGGTCACCGACAGCCGCACGAGCGGCCGCACGTCGGCCGCGATGGTGCCGTCCGCGCGGGCGACCAGCACCACGTCGTACTCGCCCGCGAGCCCGGCCATCACCTGCGCGATGCGCGGGTCCTTGGCGCGCGCGAGCTTCTCCACCTTCTCGAGCAGCGCGACCTTCTGCGTGCTGTCGAGCGTGGCGATCGGGTCCATCGGCGCGTACAGCGTGCGGCTGCCGGCCACCGTGGGCGTCGCCGTGATCTTCACCTTGCGGCTCTGGCCGGCGGCGGCAATGGTGCGCACCGTCTGCGCGGCGTCGAGCAGCGCCGCCTCGGAGATGTCGTCGGAGTACGCGAAGGCCGTCTTCTCGCCCGCGACGGCGCGCACCCCGACGCCCTGGTCGATGCCGAAGCTGCCGCTCTTGACGATGCCTTCCTCGAGGCTCCATCCCTCGCTGCGGGTGTACTGGAAGTACAGGTCCGCGTCATCGATGCGATGGGTCGCGATGGCCTGGAGCGCGCGTGCCAGCGTCGTGTCGGTGAGCCCGAACGGCTCGAGCAGGAGGGATCGTGCGATGGCGAGTCGCTCGACCGTGGGTTCGCGAGAGATCATGCGCACTCCTTCCGAAGGTGGGGCATTGTAGGAGCGGGCCTGCGCGCGGCGCGGCGGCGGGTCATGCCCCGCCGGCCGCCTCGTTCTTCAGCGCCAGCGCGCGCGCATACAGCGCGTTGCGCGCCGCGCCGCTCTGCTCGGCAGCGATCGCGACCGCCTGCTTCAGCGGCAAGGCGGCGAGCAGCGGCTTCAGCAGCGCGTCGTGCGCCGCCGGCGCGTCGTCGGCGGGGCCGGGCGACTGCGCATGGATCACCAGGACGAACTCCCCGCGCAAACGGTTCGCATCGGCGGCCAGCCACCCCGGCAGCGCCGCCGCCGGCATCGTGGCGACGGTCTCGAACTGCTTGGTGAGCTCGCGGCACAGCGTGACGCGGCGGCCGCCGCAGGCTTCGGACAGCGCCTGCGCGAGCGCCTGGATGCGGTGCGGCGCCTCGAACACCACCTGGGATGCCGCCGATTCGCCGAGCGCCTGCAGGGCGGCCGCACGCTCGGCGCTGCGCGTGGGAAGGAAGCCGACGAAGCCGAAGCCCTGCGCCTGCGCGTCGCCCGCCACGCTGAGCGCCGCCAGTGCGCTGCTCGCGCCCGGAATCGGCACGGTCGGATGGCCCGCGCCCTGCGCCGCCGCGACCAGGGCGGCGCCCGGGTCGCTCACCGCCGGCGTGCCGGCGTCGCTCACGTACGCCACCCGCTCGCCGCGCGCGAGCCGCGCCAGCACCGCCTGCGCGGCCTCGCGCTCGTTGTGCTCGTGCACCGCGAGCAGCGGCTTGTCGAGGCCGAGGTGGCGCAGCAGCGGCGCGGTGTGCCGCGTGTCTTCGCAGGCCACCGCGTCCACCAGCGCGAGCACGTGGATCGCGCGCAGGCCCAGGTCCGCGAGGTTGCCGATCGGCGTGGCCACGACATAGAGTGCGCCTGCGGGATAGCGCTGCGCGCCCGCAGCCGCGGCCGCGGCCTGCAGCAGCAGCGTTGACGACGAAGCGCTCGAGGGGGTCACGACGGTCACCACGAAGGGAATCGGCGATGCGGCCGAAGCGCGTGCATGGGGGCACCTGCAGCGCCACGGCCTCACGCTCGTGGCGCGCAATTATCGGGTCGCGCGGGGGCCGCGCTCGCGCGGCGCGGAAGTGGACCTGATCGTGCGCGAGCCCGACGGCACGCTCGTCTTCGTCGAAGTGCGTGCGCGGCGCAGTGCCGCGTACGGTGGCGCCGCCGCCAGCATCGGCGCGGCCAAGCAGCGCCGCATCGTGCTCGCTGCGCACCACTGGCTGGCGCGCTACGCGGCGCCGCCGGCCTGCCGGTTCGACGTCGTGGCGATCGACGGCGAGCGCATCGAATGGCTGCGCGGCGCCTTCGACGCCGCATGAACCGCGCGCGGCACGGGTGCCGGGCGCCCGCACGGCGGCCCCGACCCGTGTCTTATCATGCGCCCCATGCTCGAACAACGCATCCAGCAGCAATTCTTCGACAGCGCGGACCTGAAATACGCCGCCGCGGAGATCCTGGCCAAGCCGATCGCCCAGGCGGCGAGCGCCCTCCTCGGCTGCATCACGGCCGGCGGCAAGGTGCTCGCGTGCGGCAACGGCGGCTCGGCCGGCGATGCGCAGCATTTCGCGGCCGAGCTGGTCGGCCGCTTCGAGCGCGAGCGCCCCGGACTGCCCGCGGTGTCGCTCACGACGGACACGTCGATCCTCACCGCCATCGCCAACGACTACGACTTCGACGTCGTCTTCGCCAAGCAGGTGCAGGCGCTCGGCAATCCCGGCGACGTGCTGCTCGCCATCTCCACCAGCGGCAATTCCGCCAACGTGCTGAAGGCCGTCGAGGCGGCGCATGCGAAGGACATGACGGTCATCGCGCTCACCGGACGCAACGGCGGCAGGATGCGCGAGCAGCTGGCCGAGACCGACGTGCACATCTGCGTGCCGCACGAACGCACGGCGCGCATCCAGGAGGTGCACCTGCTCGTCGTGCACTGCCTGTGCGACGCGGTCGATCTGCAGCTCCTCGGTGAACAGGACAACGCATGAAACGAAACACTCGTCGCGCTGCGGCCCTCGCCGCGGCGCTGGCCGGCATGCAGCTGCTCTCCGGCTGCGCCCCCCTGCTCGTCGGCGGCGCCGTGCTCGGCGGCACGCTGATGGTCACCGACCGCCGCACCTCCGGCACCCAGATCGAGGACCAGGCGATCGAGTTCAAGTCGATGAACCGCGTGCGCGACGCCATCGGCGACCGCGGGCACGTGGCGGCGGTCAGCTACAACCGCGTGGTGCTGCTCACCGGCGAGGTGGCCTCCGAGGCCGACAAGGCGGCGGCGGAGCAGGCGGTGCAGCGCGTCGACAACGTGCGCTCCATCGTCAACGAGCTCGAGATCATGGGCCCCACCTCGCTCACGGCCCGCTCGAACGACGCCATCCTGACCAGCAAGGTGAAGGCCACCTTCGTCGACGCGAAGGACGTCTTCGCCAATGCGTTCAAGGTGCACACCGAGCGCGGCATCGTGTACCTGATGGGCCGCGTCACCGAGCGCGAGGCCACCCGCGCCAGCGAGCTGGCGCGCACGGTGAGCGGGGTGCAGAAGGTCGTGCGCGTGTTCGAGGTCATCAGCGAGGAAGAGCTCGCCGACATGTCGCGGCGCTGAGCGCTACCTGAGGCGCTTGATGAGGCTCGACGTGTCCCACCGGGTGCCGCCCATCGCCTGGACGTCGGCGTAGAACTGGTCCACCAGTGCCGTCACGGGCAGCCGCGCTCCGTTGCGCCGGGCCTCCTCCAGCACCAGGCCGAGGTCCTTGCGCATCCAATCCACCGCGAAGCCGAAGTCGAACCGGTCGTCGACCATCGTGGGCCCGCGGTTGTCTAGCTGCCAGCTCTGCGCGGCGCCCTTGCCGATCACACCGAGCACCGCCTTCATGTCGAGGCCGGCCTTCTGGCCGAAGGCGATCGCTTCGGCGAGCCCCTGCACCAGCCCGGCGACGGCGATCTGGTTGACCATCTTCGCGAGCTGGCCGGCGCCGCTCTCGCCGAGCAGCGTGACCGCCTTGGCGAATGCCATGGCCACCGGCTGGATCGTGGCGAACGCGGCCGCATCGCCGCCGCACATCACGGTGAGCGTGCCGTTGACCGCGCCCAGGTTGCCGCCCGAGACCGGGGCGTCGACGAAGGCGAGCGCGCGCGTGCGGCCCGCGGCGGCCAGCTCGCGCGCCACCGCGGCGGAGGCGGTGGTGTGGTCGACGAACACCGCGCCGGCCTCCATGCCCGCGAACGCGCCGGTCTCGCCCAGCACCACCGAGCGCAGATCGTCGTCGTTGCCCACGCAGGCGAAGACGATGTCGGCGTCGCGCGCCGCTTCCTTCGGCGTGGGCGCGGCGGCCCCGCCGTACTCCGCGACCCAGCCGGCCGCCTTGGCGGCGGTGCGGTTGTAGACCGTGACGCGGTGGCCGGCGCGCGCGAGGTGGCCGGCCATGGGATGCCCCATGACGCCGAGGCCGAGGAAGGCCACGGTGCGGGGCGCGATGGGTTCGTAGCTGCGGCTCGTCATCGCCGCATTCTGCGTCAGACGATGGTGAGGTGCTCGGTGCCGGCCGCGAGGTCGCTGCTGCGCGCGCGCTGGCTGTGCAGCTTGATCTGCAGGCGCAGGTCGTTCACCGAATCGGCGTTGCGCAGCCCGTCCTCGTACGTGATCATGTTGGTCTCGTAGAGGTCGAACAGCGCCTGGTCGAAGGTCTGCATCCCCAGCTCGCGCGAGCGCTTCATGATCTCCTTGATCTCGGAGACCTCGCCCTTGAAGATGAGCTCGGAGATCAGCGGCGTGTTGAGCATCACCTCCACCGCCGCGATGCGGCCCTTGCCTTCCTGGCGCGGCAGCAGGCGCTGCGACACCAGCGCCTTCATGTTGAGCGACAGGTCCATCAGCAGCTGCGCGCGCCGCTCCTCGGGGAAGAAGTTGATGATGCGGTCCAGCGCCTGGTTGGCGCTGTTGGCGTGCAGCGTCGCCATGCACAGGTGGCCGGTCTCGGCGAAGGCCACCGCGTGCTCCATCGTCTCGCGGTCGCGGATCTCGCCCATGAGGATGACGTCGGGCGCCTGGCGCAGCGTGTTCTTCAGCGCCGCCTCCCAGCCCTCGGTGTCCAGGCCCACCTCGCGCTGAGTGACGATGCAGTTCTTGTGCGGATGCACGAACTCCACCGGGTCCTCGATGGTGATGATGTGGCCGTAGGAGTTCTCGTTGCGGAAGTCCACCATCGCCGCGAGCGAGGTGCTCTTGCCCGAGCCCGTGGCGCCCACGAAGATCACCAGGCCGCGCTTGGTCATCGCCACGTCCTTCAGCACGTGCGGCAGGTTCAGGCTGTCGATGGTGGGCAGCGTCTGCGGGATCGTGCGCAGCACCAGCCCCACGTTGCCCTGCTGCACGAACGCGTTCACGCGGAAGCGGCCGATGCCCTGCGGCGAGATCGCGAAGTTGCACTCCTTGGTGCGCTCGAACTCGGCCGCCTGCTTGTCGTTCATCACCGAGCGCGTGAGCGCCAGCGTGTGCTGGCCGGTGAGCGGCTGCGGCGACACCTTGGTCACCTTGCCGTCGACCTTGATCGCCGGCGGGAAGTCGGCGGTGAGGAACAGGTCCGAGCCGTTGCGCGACACCATCAGGCGCAGCAGGTCGTTGACGAATTTGGAGGCCTGGTCTCGTTCCATGAGGACTTCCTTCGGGAGGGATCAATTCTGCGACAGCAGCGCGGACAGGCGCGCGCTCACCTGGCGCAGGCGTAGCGACAGCCGGCGCGACAGCGACGCCAGCAGGGCGACCGACAGGCGCGGCTCGCGGGTGATCATCTCGTCGAGCCGCCGCGCCTCGACCACCGCCAGCGTGCAGTCGGTGAGCGTCACGCACGACGAGAAGCGCGCGCCCGCGTCGAGCAGCGACATCTCGC
>Ga0075429_100003379_pt1 | contig 13610 bp, 3 predicted proteins | sample RhiMetdeltSRZDD3_FD_75295 | JGI IMG/M metagenome (GOLD analysis project Ga0075429, IMG submission 75295) | Populus rhizosphere microbial communities from Tennessee, USA - Rhizosphere MetaG P. deltoides SRZDD3 | ecosystem: Host-associated > Plants > Roots > Rhizosphere > Soil | place: USA... | reverse complement strand
GCGGGGCGGGCGGCCACTACCTGGCGGTGACCCTCGACAAGGACGGGTTCCACCACGTCGTGGACAACCCGGACGGCAACGGCTTCGACGTCGACCCCGACGTGGTCCCGCGAACGGTCCCGCTCGAGACCTGGACCACCGTCGCCCACGAGCTGGCCCACTCCTGGGGGCTGAACGACGAGTATGGCGGCTTCGGCCTGATCGACCTCAACAGCGCCGCAGAGCTGGTCGCCTACGGCAACGCGCAGCCGCGCAGCGAGCTGCTGGCCGGCCTCGGCGACAACCTGGAGACCGTCGACCTGAAGTGGCGCTGGCCGCGCATCGTGAAGGCCGGGGTGCTCGCCCAGGCGGTCGACGACACCAGCCACGCGGGCGCGGGCCCGTTCCGACTGCGGCTCAAGAGGCACCACGGCGACCCGTTCGGGCGCGGCGACGTGATCCGGCTGCGCACCCGGCCGCTGCTCGACCCGGCGATCAAGGTGTCCGACCGGCTGAAGATCTCCCGGATGCTCGGCGACGGCGACGAGTTGGAGGCCGTGCTGCCGCCGGGCAGTACGCTGACTGTCGGCGACTTCCCGGTCGGCAGCGTCGTCATGGCGCCACGCCGCGAGCCGGACCCCGACCCGGCGCACGACGTATACGGCGACGACCTGGAGCTGGTCCACAAGTCGGTCCGCGACCGCATCGACCTCACCAACAACCCGCTCAACGCGGCCGCCGGGGACCCGCCGAACCGGCCGTGCCCGGGCACCGCCGACACCCCGACGGGCGCAACCAACTTCCCCGGCGGCGCCTCGAAGCCGCCGCGGTACTCGTCGTGGATCGTCGGGCTGTACGAGAACGCGCGGCAGTTCGACTGCGAAGTGTACCGGCCGACCGGGGTCTGCATCATGCGCCAGAACCTCTATCTGGATCGCAAGGACGGCCGGGAACGCGCCTACCAGTTCTGCCCGGTCTGCCGCTACGTCATGGTCGACCTGATCGACCCCTCCAAGCATGGCGCGATCGACCGCGACTACCACCCCAGGTATCCCAAGTGAACTGTCCCAGATGAGCGGCGCCCGCGGCGGGGTTGTCCCATGAGTGGGACGCTGCGGCGGATCGCGGCGCAGCTCGCCGGGGCCATGCGGCCCCTGGAGGACGCCTTCCGCGACCCGGAGGCGTTCCGCCGGCTGCTGTTCGAGGTCGGTTGGGAGGTGCCGGGGCTGCCGCCGTCGTACACGGCCGTGGCCGACAAGGCGGTTCAGGCCGGCGAAGCGCTGGCCGCGCTGGGCGAGGACGCCGGGATCGACGAGGCCGTCGCGGTCGTCACCAAGGCCGGCGACGTCTACCGTGCGCTCGGCGCGCTGACCGAGGCGCCTCCCGGGCTCGACCCGGCGGTGTTCCTGCCCGAGCTGGGGCGGCGCCTGTTCGAGCTGCTCCTGGCCCGCCAGCTCCTGGCCGAGGCGCCCGGCTGGTTCGCGGCGCTGCAGGCGCTCGGGGTCATCGTGATGGAGGACACGCCGGCGGCGGGCGGGCGGCCCGGGTTCACCCGCGTGCGCTTCGACTGGGATCAGCTGCCCGCGATCCTGCGCGACCCCGGGCTGATCCCCGCCCGGCTGTACGGCTGGGGCACCGACGACCTCGACTTCGAGAGGCTCGCGCAGCCGCTGGGTGAGCTGGTGTCCGGGCTCGGGCTGCCCAGCTCGATGGACCGGCTGTCGCTCGGGCTGGCCGCCCAGCTCCAGGCGGGCGCGACCGGGCCGCCGGCGCGCATGGCCCGCAGGGGCCTCAGCGCCGTCCTGTTCGACGCCTCGGTCGCCGGGCGGATGGTCGAGGTGGCGCTGCTGCTGGCCGAGCTGCCCGCGGAGGGCGCCGCGCCGGCAGGGCTGATCCTGGTGCCGGAGGTACCGGACGGGATCAGCGAGCGGGTCGACCTCGGCGACGGCTGGGCGTTCAGGCTGCGCGCCGGGACCGACCTGGTCCGCCAGCTCGGCGTGGTCATCCGGCCCGGCGAGGTGTTCGTGCGCTACCCGGGCGCGCCCGACCAGCCACTGCCCGGCGGCGGCTTCGGCATCGTGCTGGACTACGACGCGGCCGAGGCGCTGGTGGTGTTCGGTCAGCTGGGGCGGACCCGGCTGGAGCTGGCCGCCGCGTCGGTCGGGCTGGGCGCCGACGTCAAGGCGGGCGAGCTGGAGCTGAAGGCCGCCGCCGAGATCCGCCAGCTCAGCCTGGTCCTCAGCGCGGATGACACCGACGGGTTCTTGGGCGCGGCGCTGGGCGGTGAGGAGCGGCGCATCGACCTGGCGTTCGGGCTGGCCTGGTCGAGCCGGACCGGGCTGGACGTGCTCGCCGGGGGCGGCTTCGCCAGGACCGTCTATCCGCACCTGGACCTCGGGCTGGTCCGCTTCGACCGGGTCGACCTGGAGGTCCACCTCGTCGCCGGGACGGGCATGACCCCGGCGCTCCAGGTGCGCGCCGCCGCCTCCTTCTCGGGCGAGATCGGCCCGGTCGCCTACAGCGTCGACCGGCTCGGCGTGGCCCTGCCGGTCCGCTTCGCCGACGGCAACGCCGGTCCGTTCGACATCCGGCTCGAGCCGGTGTGGCCGACCGGGCTCGGGCTGGTGATCGACGCCGGCGCGGTCACCGGTGGCGGCTTCGCCTCCTTCGACCCGGACAAGGGCCGCTACAGCGGCCTCCTCGAGCTCGACGTGTTCGAGTACTCGATCACCGCCATCGCCATCCTCGACACCCGCGACGCGGCCGGGCACGCGCTGCCGGCGCCCGGGTTCTCGTTCCTCATCATCGTCGCGGTCGACATCCCCCCGATCGAGCTGGGCTTCGGGTTCACGCTCACCGGGGTTGGCGGGCTGGCCGCGGTCAACCGGCGGCTGGACACCCCGGCGCTGCTGGCCGGGGTCCGCTCGGGTGCGGTCAAGCAGCTCCTGTTCCCCGACGACCCCGTCCGCGACGCGCCGGTCATCCTCTCGAACCTGAGCACGATCTTCCCGGTCGCCCCCGGCCGCTACGTGTTCGGTCCGATGGCGATCATCAGCTGGGGCAAGCCCGAGCTGATCCACATCGAGCTGGCCGTCGTGCTGGAGGTGCCGGCGCCGGTCACGCTCGCGTTGCTGGGCACGGCCACGGTCGCGCTGCCCGAGGACCCCGTGATCGTCAGCCTCACCATCGACGTGGTCGGGGTGCTGGACTTCGGGCGCAGCCTGCTGGCGGTGGACGCCTCCCTGCGCGACTCCCGGGTGGGGCCGTTCGCGCTCGCCGGGGACCTGGCCATGCGGCTGGCGTTCGGCGCCGACCGGAGCTTCGCGCTGGCCGTCGGGGGGCTGCACCCGCAGTTCGAGCCGCCGCCAGGCTTCCCGGCGCTGCGGCGGGTGTCGGTTGCGCTCGGGTCCGGCGAGAACCCCCGCATCACCATCGAAGGCTATCTGGCGGTCACCTCCAACTCGCGCCAGTTCGGGGCCAGGGCGGAGCTGTACGCGGCCGCGGCCGGGTTCAATGTGAAGGGCTGGGTCGGCTTCGACGCCCTGCTCACCCTGCATCCGTTCAGCTTCCGGATCGACTTCTCGGTCGGGATGACGCTGAACCGCGGCTCCCGACGGATCGCCGGGATCACGGTCAAGGGCAGCCTGGCCGGCCCCAATCCATTCCACGTCTGGGGCGAGGGCAGCATCTCGGTGGTGTTCTTCGACATCAGCGTGCCGTTCGACCACACCTTTGGCGAGGAGCGGGCCGAGCCGGAGCTGCCCCCCGCCGACCCGTGGCCGCTGCTGGCGGCCGCGGTCGCCGCCGCCGGGAGCTGGAGCGCCGACCTGCCCCCTGGCGCCGTGACCGGCGTGTCGGTGCGCCAGCCCGACGGCGCCGGCCCGGGGCTGCTGCATCCGATGGGCGTGGCCACGCTGCGCCAGCGGGTCCTGCCGCTCAACCGCACCCTGGAGCACTTCGGGCAGTTCTCGATCAGCGGGCCGAACCGCTTCGGCGTCACCGACGTGCTCGCCGGCGACCACTCGGCCGGGTCGTGGACGACCGTCACCGACCACTTCGCGCCCGGCGAGTTCGAGGAGCTGTCCGAGACCGACCAGCTCTCAAGCGACTCGTTCGAGGAGATGGACGCGGGGGTCCAGGTAGGTGCCGCGACGTTGGTGACCGCGGCCGCCGCGGCCAGGCCGGCGGCCGTGGAGTACGAGACCAAGATCATCGACACGGCCTGGCGCAGCCGGCCGCTGCCGCCCTTCCGGCCCGACCGGGTCCTGCAACTCCAGCAGGCCACCACCGGGTCCAAGGCACAGGCGGCGACCCGCGCCGGACGGGCTAGGTTCGCCCGCGCCGACGGGCGCGCCGGCGGGATCGTCCTCGAAGGCGAGCGCTGGGCGGTGGCGACCACCGACACCCTCGCGGTCCGCAACGACCTGGCCGCCGGGGTGACCAGGGGCGCGGCCCACCTGGCCATGAAGCACGCCCCACCAGGCGAGGCAGGCCGGCTGCAGGTGGTCCCCGAGCATGAGCTGGAGGTGAGCTGACGGCGGTGGCCACGGCCAGCTACTGGTTCCTCCCCTGGGTGCGCACCGGGCTGGCGGGCGAGATCACCCGCCGCGACAGGACCATGACCGGCGCGCCCCGCGCCGCCATGCCGCTGACGGTGGCCATCGACGCGGCGGGCGACCCGCGCCCGGTGACAGCGCAGCTCTCGTTGTATGGGCCGGGCGAGGTCACCGGCATCGACCCGCGCGTGGTGATCCGGCAGGCGCCCGCGCCGGGCGAGGTTGACGCTGAGCCCAGCGAACTGCCCATGGTCGAGCTGGCCCAGCCCGACTTTCCCTGGCGCTACACCCCGGCCCGCGACGACGAGCGCGCCCGGGTGCGGCCCTGGCTGGTCCTGGCCGTCCTGACCGCCGAGGAGATCACCGCCGAGGCGCCGGCGGGCCCGGACGGGCGGCTGCCGGCCGTCACGGTCGCCTCGGCGGCGGCCCTGCCCCGCCTGGACCAGTCCTGGGCCTGGGCGCACGTGCAGGTCGAAGGCTTCGACCCGGCCACCGAGCAGCTCGCCGCCGTGGTCGCTGGCCAGCCGCGGCGGGTGCGCTCGCGGCTGCTGGCCCCCCGCCGCCTGGCCCCGCGCACCCAGTACACGGCCGTGCTGGTGCCCGCGTTCGATCGCGGGCGGCTGGCCGGCCTGCGCGAGCCCCTCGCCGAGAGCGTCGACGGCCTGGCCCCAGCCTGGGCGCCCGACCAGGCCAACGTACGCCTGCCGGTGTACCTGCGCTGGTCGTTCCAGACCGGCGAGCAGGGCGGCTTCGAGCAGCTGGCCCGTCGCCTGCGCGGCCGCGCCGTCGGCCCGGAGGTCGGCCAGCGCGACCTGGACACCAGCGCGCCCGATCCGGCGCTACCGCCCGCCGCCGCGGCGCCGCTGGGCCTGGACGGCGCCCTGCGCTCCCCGGCCACCACCTCCGGGCCCTGGGACCAGACCGAGCGGACCGCATTCACGGCCGCGCTGGCCGGGCTGCTCAACCAGCCGGCCGACCTGCTGGCCGACGAGGGCGCCCAGCGGATCGTCGCCCCGCCGCTGTGGGGCCGCTGGCACGCCGCCCGCGACCGCCTCGACCTGGCCCCGGGTGCCCAGCCGGTGTGGTTCCAGGAGCTGAACGCCGACCCCCGCCTGCGCGCGACCGCCGGCCTGGGCGCCGAGGTCGTCCGCCGCAACGACGAGCAGCTGATGGCGGCCGCCTGGGACCAGCTCGAGGGCGTGCTCGCCGCCAACGAGGCGCTGCGCCGGGCCCAGCTGGCCCGGGAGGCGGCGACCAAGGTCTGGGCCGACCACCTGGCCCGGTTCGACCTGGAGACGTTCCTGCACGTCACCGCGCCGCTGCATGCGCGCTTCACCGCCAGCGCCGTGACCGTCGGCGCGCTCCTGCAGGCCAGCCCGGTCCCAGCCGGCCTGCTCGACGGGCAGCTGCGCCGGGTGACCCGGCCCGCCGGGCCGCTGCTGCGTCGCCTGGCCAGGCTGGCCGGGCCGGTCCTGGGTGACCACGCGGCCGCCGCGACCCTGCCGCGGCTGCTGGCCCGGCTCAACCAGGGCCGGCTGCGCCCGCGCCCGTCGCTGCCGCCGCCGGCGGGCGCGCACGTCCCCGACCTCGGCCCCGGCCTCACCTTCGGCGGCCTCCTGGGCGGGCCGGCCGCCTTCACGGCGGATGCGCTGCAGGCGCCGCCGGGGTGGCGGCCGGGCGTGGCCTCCTGGCTGCTGACCGACGCCGGCGAGGGGCGGGCGATCCACCGGCCGGTGCCAGTCGGCGACCCCCCCGAGACCGACCCGGAGTCGGCGGCGGCGGTCGGCCGCTTCGAGACCGCGGTGCTGGCCATGGTCGCCGACCTGAACCAGCCACCCGTCCCCGGGCCGGTGCTGCGGCCGGTCGACCTGCAGGCGGTCGGCGCCCAGCTGCTGGACAGGATGGACCCACGCCGCACCATCCCCGCCGGCATCACGCCGCGGCTGCGCGTGGCCGAGTGGATCACCTGGGAGCCGGAGGACCCGTTGGAGCCGATCATGGCCGCGCCCGAGTTCGACCGGCCCATGTACGAGCCGCTGCGTGAGCTCAGCCAGGACTGGCTGCTGCCCGGCGTCGGCACGATCCCGCCCGACACCGCCGCCCTGCTGGTCGCCAACCAGCGCTTCATCGAGGCCTACCTGGCTGGGCTGAGCCACGAGCTGGCCCGCGAGCTGCTGTACCACGAGTACCCCACCGACCAGCGCGGCACCTACTTCAAGCAGTTCTGGGACAGCCGCGGCGCGCTCACACCAACCGGCGCGCCGCCGGACCCGGCCACGCTGCACGACGTCAAGCCCATCCACGGCTGGAAGCGCGACCGCCCCCTCGGCGCCAACACCGGCCGCCTGCCGCCGCCGCCCGAGGACCACGTCGTCCTGCTGGTCAAAGGCGAGCTGCTGCGCCGATACCCGGCCACGATCGTGTCCGCGATCCGGGCCATGATCGGACCGGATATGCAGCGCACCCTGTCCGGCCAGCAGCAGCTCCCCATCTTCGGCGGGCGCCTGGACCCCGACCTGTCGTTCTTCGGCTTCGACCTGCTCCCGAGCCAGGCGCGCGGGACCGGGATCGGCGCCAACCAGGGCTGGTACTTTGTGCTGGCCGAGCACCCGGGCGAGCCGCGCTTCGGCCTGGACGCCGACAACGGCGAGTACGGCGAGCAGCCGGCGAGCTGGAAGAACCTCAACTGGGCCCACCTGGCGGCCAGCGAGGCCGCCCTGCGCAAGCTGGCCTACGTGGATCTGGACGCGCCGCTGCCCGACACCAGCGCGGTCGTCCCCGGCGCTGATGAGCCGCCGCTCGCCTGGCACGGCCCGGCCGCCAACGGCTCCGACCTGGCCTGGATCACCCTCCAGCGTCCGTTCCGGGTGGCCATCCACGGCGCCGACCTGCTTCCGGAGGCCCCGTCGTGAGCGACGCCTCCCGTCGCGAGGACGCGGTCGCGCTGGGGCGCCTGCGGGCGCAGCGGGACGCGGCCCGGGACGCGGTGGGCGTCGCGGCCGGGCGGCTCGCCGCCGCGCCGGACCGGGCCGAGGCGGCCGAAGCCCTGCGGGCGGCCCGGGAGGCCGAGGCGGCGCTGCGCGGCCGGCTCGCCGACGCGGTCGCTCGCGAGGCTGCCTCCCCGATCGACCGGATCAACGCCCTGGCCGCCAGCCACCCGGTGGTGTTCCTGCCGGTGCGGCTGGAGACCCGCTTCCGGCCCAACCCGGGCCACGCGGGCGGCGAGCTGCTGGTGCGCATCTACCCGGACGCGATCCTCGCCGACCAGCACGAGCCGCTGCTCACCACCATCGAGGTCGCGGCCGGCCAGAGCTACTGGCGGCGGGCGTTCCGGGACGGCGCCGAGGGCGACGCCTGGGCGTCGCTGCTCGGCGAGACGACCGCGCCGCGGGCCGCCTGGATCGTCGACCAGACGACGCCGGTCAACGTCGGCCAGCTCGGCAGCGGCGCCGCCCCGGTGTTCGCCGCCACCGAGACACGCCCGCCCGGCTGGCACCGGGCACCGGAGGCCCGCGGCCTGCCCGAGCGATGGATCGTCACGGCCTTCGGCTTCGGCCAGCGGTTCCAGGTGCTCAGCGCCCCGGTCCGCGAGGGGCTGGCGCTGTCGCTGCGGCTGTCGGGCGACGACGACGCCGGCGGCGACGTGGTCGATCTGTCCGGCGACGGCCTCCACGTCGAGCCCGAGCTGGCCTGGGTGTACGACTTCGAGGAGGCGGAGCGGGCCGGGATGGCCGTGCGCCTGCCGTTGAACGTCGACCAGTTCGAGCGCGGCTTCGACCGGCTGCTGGTCGTCGGGGTGCGCACCGGCGCGCCGCCCGAGGAGCAGGCGGCCGAGTTGGAGCGGCTGCTCGACAGCCACCGCTTCAGCCGCGGCCTCGCCTTCGTGCCCCAGGGCGCCAGGACCAACAACACCGCCGGCCAGCCCTCGGCGTGGCCGCAGGCCGACCCGGCCGGCGCCACCAGCTTCCCGGCCGCCCGCGGCCCCGCTCTGGCCGCGCCGGGCAGCGACGGGCGGCGGGTGGCGGCGGCGCTGGGGATCGGGACCGGCCCGCTCGACCACGTCTGGGGCGCCAACCGCGACGAGCAGACGCCCGCCCGGGCCATGGCCGACACCCTCTGGCCGGCCACCATCGGCTACTACCTGGACCAGCTGCTGGCCAGGGCGGTCCCGGCGGACGCGGTCGACGCCACCCGCGAGTGGCAGCGGGCGTGGGTCCGCGCCCGCGGCCCCATGCCGGCGCTCAGGGTCGGCTCGGTGCCCTACGGCCTGCTGCCGGCCGGCGTGCTGGCCAACTGGTCGTCGCCCCCCGAGGAAGGCGCCCCACCGCGGCTGGTCGGGCTGCTGCAGCGCCTGGCCGGGCTGTGGACGGCGGTCGCCGGGGCCGCGCCGCACATCGGGCGCAGCGACGACCCGGACACCGACCTGGTCGAGCTGCTCGCCGCCGACGCCAGCAGCCAGAGCGTCAAGCTCCGCCCCTGCTTCGGCTACGACCTCATCTGGAACATCCTGACCTACTCCGTCCTGGAGACCTTCCAGTGGGAGGACGGCCAGCTCACCACCGCCGGCGAGATCCTGGCCATGCTGGGCGAGCAGCCGGAGCGGTTCGACCCGCGGGTGCTGTGGCTCAGCCTGGCCGGCGGCGCCGTCGACTTCGCCGGACCGCTTGTCAGCGACGAGCCCCTCTCGGAGACCGACCCGCTCGTCCCCGACTACGTCGCCTGGCTGCGAGCGGCCGCCCCCGAGCAGCTCAGGGACCAGGACGCCGCCCCCGGCGCGCCCGGGTCACTGCTGTACCTGATGCTGCGGCACGGGCTGCTGGCCGAGTACGACCGGGCCGCCCGGCGGCTGCTGCGCGCCCGCCAACAGGGGCTGCGCCACGAGGACCGCGAGCCCGAGCTGGTCGGGATCTTGTCCGCCCCCGCCGTCCAGGGCCAGGGGACGATGCCGCCCATCCGGACCGCCTGGGACCGCTTCGGCCTACACGTCGCCGGCGTCACCGGCGACGCCACCCTGGGCGCGTTCCTGGCCGACCCGGCCCTCGGCCCGCCGCCCGTCAGCCCTGAGATCGCCGCCATCCTCGAAGGGCTCGACCGCCACCGCAGCAGCCTGCGCGACCTGGAGGGGCTGCCCACCGCGGAGCTGCAGCGACTGTTCACCGAGACCCTGGACATCTGCTCCCACCGGCTCGACGCCTGGGTGACCTCACTGGCCACCCGCCGGCTCGCCGCCCTCCGCGAGCAGGCGCCGGCCGGGGCCTACCTGGGCTGCTACGGCTGGGTCGAGGACGTGCGCCCCGACCCGCCCGGGCAGCTGGCCGAGGTGACCCTGGCCGACGGCACCCGGGCCCAGGCCCGGACCGACTCCGGCGGGTACGTGTACGCGCCGTCGATGCTGCACGGCGCGACCGCCGCCGTCCTGCGCAGCGCCTGGCTGTCGCGCTCCGGCCCCACCCAGCCCCAGTACGCCGTCGACCTGTCCTCGCGCCGGGTGCGGAGCGCCCTGGCGCTGCTGGACGCGGTGCGTGACAGCCAGCCGCTCGGCGCCGTGCTCGGCTACCAGTTCGAGCGCGCCCTCCACGACGCCGCCCCGGCGGTGGAGCTGGACCGCTTCATCGACGCCTTCCGCATGCTGTACCCGCCGGTCGCCAACAAGGCCCAGGACTCCGGCGAGCCGGCCGAGTCGGTCGCGGCCCGCAATGTCGTCGACGGGCTGCGGCTGCTGCGCGCCTGGCAGACCAGCCAGATCCCGTTCGGCAGCGGGGAGCTGCCGGCCGGCGGGCCGCTGCGCGCCGCCATCGAGGAACGGCTCAGGCGGCTGGACGACGCCGTCGACGCCCTGTCCGACCTGCTCCTGGCCGAGTCGGTCCACCAGGTCGTCAAGGGCAGCCCGGCCGGGGCCGCGGCCACCCTGGACAGCCTGGCCAAGGGGCAGCGCCCGCCCGAGCCGGAGGTCGCCACCGTCCCGCGCGGCGGGACGGTGCTGCACCAGCGGGTCGCGCTGCTGCTCGGCGACGGCTCGTCCCCGCCCGGGTGGGGCCCGGCCGCCGCCTCGCCCCGGGCGGCCGCCGCGCCGGAGCTGAACGGCTGGCTGGGCCGGCTGCTCGGCCCGCCCATGGCGTTCGCCTGCCGCGCCACCCCCACCGGCGGCCCGCCGCGCACGGTCACCCTCGACGACCTCGGCCTTCAGCCGGTCGACCTGGTCCTGCTGGTCCAGGCGGCCGGCGCTGAAACCGGCCAGGCCGAGCTGGACCGGCGGGTCGCCTGGCTGGTGGCCGGCGAGGCCGGGCCGGATTGGCCGGTGACGATCGACTACGAGACTGCCGGCAGCTCCGACGTGCTGCCCATGGCGGTGGCGTTCGAGCTGGCCGCGGCCGCCGGGCGGCTGCTCGGCCTCGGTCGCCCCCTGGCGCCGGCCGACCTGCTCCCGCCCGAGCGCTCCGAGCCCGCGGTCGACCCCATGGTGGCCGAGTTGGCCGGCCGGGCCGGGGCCGCCCGCGCCGCCCTGACCGGCACCCGGGACGCGCTGGCCGCGGCCATGGCGGCCGCCGGGACGCCGCAGCCGGCGCCGGACGCGGTCGCCGCCCTGCGCGCAGCCCTGGTCCGGGCGGCGGCCCTGGGCGTGCCCGGCGCCTACCCGGCCAGCAGGCACGCCGCCGATCAGGCCGCCCGCGAGGCACTGGGTGCCCAGGCGGCCAGCGTCGGCGCCGAACTGGACCGCCGCCTGGCCGCGTCCGGGGCCGCGGCCGGGCCGAGCGAGGCGCTGGGGGAGGTGTTCGGCCGGACCCTGCCGGTCGTGCCCCGGTTCCGCCCGGCCGCGCCCGACCTGCTCACCCCGGCCCTGGCCGCCGAGCCCGATCTCGGCCCCGAGGCCGACGCGGCCGTCGAGGGCTGGCTCGTCCAGCTCGCCCGCGTGCGCCGGCCCCTGGACGCCTGGCGCGAGCTGCGCGTGCTCGGCCGCGCCCTCGGAAGGGTGCTGCCACGCCCGCGCATCGCGCACCTGCCCCTGGAGCGCGGCCCGGGCGGCGAGCCGCCCCGCTGGGCCGCCCTGGCCTACCCGACCCAGGCCGAGCGGCCCCGCTCCGGCCTGATCAACCTGGCCCTGGTCGGCGCCCCACCGCCGGCCGCCACCCAGCCGTGGGCCGGGCTGCTGCTGGACACCTGGCCGGAGCTGCTGCCCAGCCCCGAGGAGGACGCCGGCGTGGTCTTCCACTTCGACGCGCCCCGCGCCGAGGCCCCGCAGGCGGTCCTGCTCGCCGTCCCCTCCCAACCCCCCTCCGACCCGGCGCCCCTGTGGAGCTACGACGAACTGGAGCGGGTCCTGCTGGAGACGCTGGAGCTGGCCCGGACGCGGGCGCTGGACCTCGGGCACCTCGGCAGGTACGGCCAGCTGATCCCCATGACCTTCCTCGCCGCCAACGCGGCCAACGAGGCGGTGGCCACGTCGTTCGCGGGCCGGCTCGCCGCCGACCCGACCATCGCCCAGGAGTGACCCGTGACCGAGCCGAGCATCACCTACTGGAACCGGGTCGAGCCGAGCCCACGCGGCGACAGCCTCCAGGCCGGCCTGGAGGCCGCCGTGCGCGACCCGCTGTGGTTCCTCAGCCGCCAGTGGCAAGTCGGCGAGTTCTCCGGCGAGGACGCCGCCTCGCCCGCGTTCGTCACCTTCGCGGCCCGGTTCTCGCCGCTGGACGCGTGGCGACCCGCCGGCGCCCCCTCGTTCCGGGCGCTCGACGGCTCAGCCCCGCTGGAACCGCTCAGCCAGAACGAGGCCACCACCCCCGACCTGCTCACCGCCGTCGAATTGGGCCAGGCGCTGGAGGAACGCGTCGGGATCGAGGGCGGCGGCCCCGACGTGATCGCCGCCCTGCGGGCCGCGTTCCCCGTGCCCGACCCGGCCACGCTCGGCCCCGCCGAGGCGCGCGACCGCGCCCTGGTCCGCCTGGCCCGCGTGTGCGGCGGCCGCGCGACCCACGGGACCGACGCGCTGATGGCGGCGCGGGCGTCGGCGCCGACGCTGCCCCCCCGGATCGTGCTGCCACCCGCCGGGCAGGGCCCGGCCCTGGCTGCGCTCACCTGGCTGATCGACTGGGCCAGCGAGACGCTCGGGCCGATCGGGCTGGATGACGCCGACGGCTGGCGGCCGGAGCGACTGGAGTACGGGCTCCAGGTCGGGGCGGCCACCCCCGACGGGGACCGGGTGGTCCTGGAGGCCCACGCCGGGCCGTTCGGCGAGCTGGACTGGTACGCCTTCGACGAGCTGGTTCGGATCCATCCGATCTTTCCCGTGCCCGGCCCGCCGACGCTGCACACCAGCCTGCTGCCCGCCCAGGTCAGCTTCTCGGGCATGCCCAACGCGCGCTGGTGGCAGTTCGAGGACGCCCGCTTCAACTGGGCCGCGGTCGACACCGACCGGCGCGAGCTCGGCAAGGTTATGGTCATGGACTTCATGCTCATCCAATCCAACGACTGGTTCGTGGTCCCCTTCGGCCAAGCGGTCGGGACCATCGTCAAGATCGACCAGGTCCTGGTCCGCGACGTGTTCGGCGGCTGGACGCTGGTCCCCGCCGCCGACGCGGGCGTCCCGCCCGGGCCGGCGCGCTGGTCGATGTACCAGCTCACCGCCGACGGCGCCGACTTCGGCCTGGCCGGCTACTTCCTGCTCTCGCCCGGGGCGTTGCGCACCACCCTGGATGGGCCCGACCTGGAGGAGGTCCGCTTCGTTCGCGACGAACAGGCCAACATGGCCTGGGCGGTCGAGGCGGTCACCCAGGACGGCACCGGCCACCCCTGGCAGGGGCGGGAGCGGGCCCTGGACGTCCCCGATCCGACACCGTTACCACCGGCCACGACCGCGCCGCTGCGCTACCGGCTCCAGACCACCGTCCCGGTCAACTGGATTCCGTTCGTGCCCGTGCAGGTTGACACGGCGCGCCGGGCGGTCGCGTTGGAGCGGGCCTCGATGCAGCGTTCTGGTGACGGCGGCGTTTCCGCCGTCGAGCCGGTCGGGCGGGTCCTGCGCCCGACCGGCCTGGACGACCCGGCGGTCTACCGCGTCCGCGAGGAAGAGGTCGCCCG
>Ga0075429_100003375_pt1 | contig 13617 bp, 15 predicted proteins | sample RhiMetdeltSRZDD3_FD_75295 | JGI IMG/M metagenome (GOLD analysis project Ga0075429, IMG submission 75295) | Populus rhizosphere microbial communities from Tennessee, USA - Rhizosphere MetaG P. deltoides SRZDD3 | ecosystem: Host-associated > Plants > Roots > Rhizosphere > Soil | place: USA... | reverse complement strand
ATGCTGCCGCCGACCCTGGTGACGCTCCGCGAGCTCGCTCAACTGTCCACTGTGGACGAGCTGGTGGAGGTGGCCGCCGCCCGGGACCCTGCGACCCCGGTCATGCCACGGGTCGTGGACGGCCGTCTCGTCCTGTGACCCCGGGTGACGGCGCGGCCCCGGCGAGAGCGGCGGCTCAGCCGAACCGGCCGGTGATGTACCCCTCGGTCCGCGGGTCGGCCGGGTTGGTGAACAGCTTGCCCGTCTCGCTGAACTCGATCAGCCGGCCGTGCCGGACCCCGGCGTCGTCCACCTCGGCGGTGAAGAACGCGGTGTAGTGGCTCACCCGGGCCGCCTGCTGCATGTTGTGCGTGACGATGACGATCGTGTACTGCCTCGACAGCTCGTACATCAGATCCTCGATCTTGCCCGTGGCGATCGGGTCGAGCGCCGAGCACGGCTCGTCCATGAGGATCACGTCGGGCCGTACGGCGATCGTCCGCGCGATGCACAGTCGCTGCTGCTGGCCGCCGGAGAGGGCGAACGCGCTCGTGGAGAGCTTGTCCTTGACCTCGTCCCAGAGCGCCGCACCGCGGAGGGCCTGCTCGACGAGGTCGTCGAGGCGGCCGGAGTACCCGTTGATCCGCAGCCCGTACGCCACGTTCTGGTAGATGGACTTCGGGAACGGGTTCGGCTTCTGGAACACCATGCCGATGCGCCGCCGTACCTGGATCGGGTCGACTGCCGGTTCGTACAGGTCTTGGCCGCGATAAGTGATCCTGCCAACCACGCGGGCCTTTGGAATCAGGTCGTTCATCCGGTTGAGCGAGCGCAGGATCGTGCTCTTCCCGCAGCCGGACGGCCCGATCATCGCGGTGATCCGGTGCTCGCGGATCGGCAGCGAGGTGTCCCGGACCGCCTCGTAGCCGCCGTAGAACACGCTCACCCCGGACAGGTCCATGATCGGGGCGGCGGGCTCGGCGTACTGCCCGTCCCCGCTGGCCTGGCCAACCCCGGCCAGCTGTACGCCGGGCCGCTCGGTCGCGACGGTCATCTCTCTCACCTCGGAGTCGTCGGGTTCGGGGACAGGGGGCTGGGCGGGTACGGCCATCGTCAGCGTTCCTTGATGGCGAACCGGCTGGCGATCAGCCGGGCGATGAGCGTGAACACGAGGACGATGACGACGAGCGTGAGCGCGGCTCCCCAGGCCCGCTCCTGCGCGCCGGCGAACGGCTGGCTGGCGTTGCGGAAGATCTGCATCGGCAGGGCGGTGTTGTCGCTGGACAGGCTCCAGGTCGTCGAGCTCACGATGCCGATCGTCGCAATCAGCGGGGCCGTTTCCCCGGCGGCGCGCGCGATGGCGAGCAGCGCGCCACTCGTGATGCCGGACAGCGCTGCCGGCAGGACGACCGTGAGCGTCGTGTGCCAGCGCCGGGCGCCCAGGGCGAGGCTCGCCTGGCGCAGCTCATCGGGTACGAGCCGGAGCATCTCCTCCGAGCTGCGGATCACGATCGGGAGCATGAGGCAGGCAAGGGCGAGAGCACCGGCGAAACCCGAAGTCGACTTGACGAGCAGGACCCAGCTGACGTAGACGAACAGGCCCATGACGATCGACGGCACACCGGTCATCACGTCGGCCATCGTGCGGATGGTCCGGGCGAGCGGCTTCTGGCGCCCGTACTCGTTGAGGTAGATCGCACCCAGGATGCCGAGCGGGATCGCCATCAGCGCCGCGACGCCCGTGATCAGCACGGTGCCGACGATCGCGGGACCCATGCCCGGGCCGGACCGCCGTACCGAGTTGGGAATGTCCTTGGTGAGGAAGTCGATGCTCATCACCGCGCCGCCCTTGCGGGCCACGTAGTAGACGACGAGGCCGAGCGGGATGACCGCGACGGCCAGCGCGAGCACGATGCCGAGGCTGGCGATCCGGTCGCCGAGCCGGCGCCGGAAGCCGAGCGCCGACCGGGTCAGGTCGGGTGCCGCTGCTGGTTCCGTGCTCACTGCGCCCCCTTCATCCGGATCTCGGCCCGCCGGACGATCGTCCGGGCCGCGAGGTTGATCACGACGGTCAGCGCGAACAGCACCACCCCGAGGCCGACCAGCGCCGACGTGTGCAGGCCGCTGGACTCGCCGAACTGCAGGGCGATGACCGCGGGCATCGCGTCGCCGGAGGCGAAGATGTTCGGCACGATCTGGGTCGCCGAGCCGATCGTCAGCGCCACCGCGATCGTCTCGCCCATCGCCCGGCCGAGGCCGAGCATTACCGCTCCGGTCATACCCCCGAAGCTGTGCGGGAAAACCGCGCCCTTGATCATTTCCCATCGCGTCGCGCCGAGCGCGAGCGCCGCGTGCTTCTCCGCCACGGGTACGGTGCCGAACACCTCGCGGGTGATCGACGTGATGATCGGTGTGATCATGATCGCGAGGATGAGCCCAGCCGTCATGAAGCCGCGGCCGTTGCCGGGCGGCGGCCCGAACACGCTGCCGAGCACCGGTACGCCGTCGAACCGCTCGTGCAGCCAGGTGTAGACCGGTACCAGCGCCGGGCCCACCACCAGCACGCCCCACAGGCCGAACACGACCGACGGGATCGCGGCGAGCAGGTCGATCACCGTCACGACGGCGCCGCGTACCCGCCGGGGCGCCATCTCGGTGAGGAACAGCGCGATCCCCGTCGAGATCGGGACGGCCACGACGACCGCGATCAGCGAGACGACGGCCGTACCGAAGAGGAAGGCGAGGGCGCCGAACTTCGGCGTGCCGCTGGGGTCGTTGGGGTTCCACACGTCGCCCGTCACGAACCCCAGGCCGGACTCGCGGAGCGCGGGCAGCGCCTGCCACGTCGTGAAGCCGAGGATCAGCGCGAGGATGGCCAGTACCAGCAGGCCGGCGCCGAGGCACAACAGCCGGAAGAGGCGGTCGGTGAGGGCACCGCCGCCCCGCTGGGTGAGGCTCTTCGGGGTCTCGTTCGCCGGTCGTTCGATGGTCGTCTGCGTCATAGGCCTGTCTCCCCTGGTACGCCGGGTCGGGGCGGGATCAGGCGATCCCACCCCGACTGCGAACACTCCGGTCGCATCAGACCTTCGTGAGCTGCGCCAGCGCCTTCTGGCGGAGCGAGTCCGGCAGCGCGGCGAAGTCCACGTCCTTGGCGAGCTTCTGCCCGTCGGTCAGCAGGTACGTGACGAAGCCGACCACGAGCGCCTTCTTGGTCGCGTCGGGGTACGACTTCTTGATCAGCAGGTACGTGGGCGAGGTGATCGGGTACGAGTCCGCCCCCGCCGCGTTCAGCGGGTCGTACGTCAGGTCGTCCTTCACGGTCGCGCCCTGCAGCGCCGCGGTGGCCCCGTCGAGGCTCGGCGCCATGTACTTGCCTTCCTTGTTCTTGATCGCGGCGAACTTCAACCCGCTGGCCTTGGCGTCGGCGAAGTCCACGTACCCGATGCCGCCGGCGGCCTGCTTGACGATCTGCGCGACACCGGTGTTCTTGGCGCCGCCCTGGGTGTCCGCCGCCCACTGGACGGTGTCACCGCTGCCGAGCTTCCAGTCGTTCGGCGCCGCGGCGGCGAGGTACTTGGTGAAGTTGCTGGTCGTACCCGAGCCGTCGGACCGGTGCGCGACGGTGATCGCGGTCGCCGGCAGGGTCACGCCCGGGTTGTCCTGCGCGATCGCCGCGTCGTTCCACGTCTTGACGGTCCGGGAGAAGATCTTGGCAACCGTCTCCGGGCTCAGCTGGAGCTTGTCCACGCCCGCGAGGTTGTAGGAGACGGTGATCGGCGCGGCGACCGTCGGCACGTAGAGCCACGAGCCGGCCGGTACGCCGTCGGTGTCCTTGACCGTGCTGTCCGTACCGGCGAAGTCGGTGAGGCCCTGGCCGAAGTCCTTCTTGCCCTGGCCGGAGCCGGTCGGGTTGTAGTTGACAGTGACCTTCGACGCGACGGTCTTGAACTCGCCGATGGCCTCCTGGTAGAAGGCGTCCGGGAAGCTCGCGCCTGAGGCCTTCAACTGGCCAGAGAGGTTTGCATAGTCGACGCCGCCGGCCGGGGCCGAAGCGGCAGGGTTTCCGTTATCGCTTGTGCCGCCGCAGCCGGCGAGGGTGAGCGCCACCAGCGCGACGCCAGCGACGCCGGCGAGGATGCGCCCTCGAAGCACATTGCGGTTCACGTGTTGCCCCTCTGTGAGAAGACGTCGAATCTGTCTGACAGAGCCGACGCTAGGAGGGGTAGGTAGCCGGTCAGCCCGTCGCGGATGAACAGAGGGTGAACAGGTACAACCGTGTGATCGACGGCTCGGCCAGGGGCAAATGGCCAGTACGTTAACGGAACGCCCGTATGCCCAGTCAGCTGGGCGCGGTCACGTCAGACACGCTGAGTAACGAGTCTCGGCTGATCACCGCCGCGAGCCGGAGTTCCCCGTCCGTCACCCGCCACGCCAGCACATGCGCCGAACTTCCGTCCCCGGTACGGATGAGCGCCGTGTCCCGGTCGAGCCAGCCGATCGCGAGCGGGCCACCACCGTCGTTGGTCGAATCCGCGGGCCCGACCAGGGCCCGCTGGAGCGCGCCCGTCGCGGCGTTCACCACGACCGTGACGGCCTCGGCCCGGCCGTACTTCGCCGGGAGCAGGAGTCCGGTGACCGCGCAGTCCCGCACCGCTCTCGGTTCGGCGCCGCCGTACGCGAAGCCCGGGTTCAGCCACGGCCCGAGCCACGAGAGCTGTGCCCCCGTGACCGTGGCGTCGGTGGCCACGCCGTCGCGGTAGCGGCGGACGCGGGCGGGCGCCGTGGCCGGCTCACCGACCGGCAGCAGCGCGACCACGCGGTCGTCGAGACCGGTGGGGATGCCGGCCCCGACCGGCGAACCGGTGGGCGTCGGGCCGGCCGCCGGCGGTCCCGCGGCGGCCGGCGGTGGGGCCGGACCACGGAAGGTCAGGATGTGCTGCGCCTCCAGCACGGAGGGGCTCGTGGTGCCCGTACGCACGTCCAGCAACAACGAGCCGGGTGGGCCCGACACGAGCAGTGTCTGCGCGTCGAGCCAGACGGCGGCCGTACTCAGGCTGAGCGCCGGGTACGGGTGCGCCTTCGCCGCCGCCAGGTCCACGACGGTCACGACGTCGTACCCGACGAAGGCCGCCCGCGACCCGTCCGGCGAGAGCGACGCCGAGGTCAGCGGCGGTATGGGCTGGCGCGGAGTGGGCCACACGTCCTCGACCAGCCCCTGGTCCATCTGCCGGACGAGCCCGTCCTCGCCGAGCACCATCGGAGCGCTCCCGACGGTCTGCGAGATCGCGAGCGCGCGCCGTACGGGGTTCGCCGACAGCAGGCCGGCCGAGCGCTGCCGATCGAACGTGAGCATGGTCGGCAACGCCGTACTGCGGGTGGGCAGCCGCAGCTGGTCGGCGAACGCCGGTAGCGCGTCCATCAGGGGCGGGAGCGCGCTCGGCAGCGGGGGCGGCGTGACCTCGTCGGGCGGCTGCGGGCGCGGCGCCGCGCACAGCCCGACGAGGATCACCCCGATGACCCCGGCGGCGACGAGCAGGCGCCGCCGGCGCAGCCCGCCACCGCGTTCCCACACCTGGCCGGCCAGCTCGGCGACGGCCCGATCGGTGAGCTCCGGGCCGCGCCAGCTGCGCAGCCGTACGCGGATCCGCTCGCCGTCCTCGTCGTACTGCGGGTGCTGCCAGTTGAGCAGCTCGCGGGAGTAGAGCCGGTCGAGGTACCGGCCGGGGGCGTCCTCGCGGCCGAACCGGCGCCGGGTGAAGGCGAACCAGCGCCAGCGCCCGGCCACCGCGCCGAGCAGGTCGTCGACCAGACCCTCGGCCAGCCGGTCGTTGCCGGTCAGCGCGTGGGCCGCCGTACGCAGCCCGGGCGCCCGGTGCGCGATGAACGCCACGAACTCCTCGGGAGGTCCGGCCGCGTTACGCGTCATCGATGAGCCTCCCCGGCCGCCGGCGTACCCCCTCCTAAGAGTAAGAGATGTGACGTCTCAGCCGGCGCGGCGGAAGGCGATGTCGGTGGACCAGCGCACGAACCCGAGCTTGAGGTAGAGCCTGACCGCCGTGGTGTTGGACTCGTCGACGTAGAGCATCGCCTGGTCGAGCTGCTGGCTGCGCAGGTGGCGCAGCCCCGCGACGGTGAGCGCGGCCCCGAGCCCCTGCCCGCCGGCGGCCGGGTCGACGCCGAGGATGTAGACCTCGCCGATCGGCTCGTGGTGGTGCGGGTCGCGGCCGGACGGCAGCGGGTGGGTGTGTACCTCGCCGTGCACCTTCGTCCAGTGGAAGCCGAGCAGCTCGCCGTCGCGCTCGGCGAGCAGGAAGCCGGCGGGGTCGAACCACGGCTCGCTCATCCGGATGTGCAGGTCATCGAGCTGCCATTTGCCCTGGTCGGGATGGTCGGCGAAGGCACGCTTGTTCACCGCGAGCCACGCCTCGTCGTCGTCGCCCGGGCGGAACGGGCGCAGGATCACCCCGTCCGGCAGGCGCGGTTCGGGCAGCGGCGCGAACAGCGAGCGGCGCATCTGCCACAGCACCCGCGCCCGCTCGAACCCCAGCGTCATCGCGAGCGCGTTGGCCGACGGGTGGTCGCCGTGCGCCCACAGGCGCAGCCGCCGCGCCGGGTCGGCCTGGGCCGCGGCCGCCATCGCGCCGTCGACCAGTGCCCGGCCCAGGCCCCGCCGGCGGTGCATCGGGTGTACGACGAGCTCCGCCGACGGCCCGTCGACCTCGTCCGTCGTGTCGAGGTGGGCGTACCCGACGAGGGTCCCGTCGGGCTGGCGGGCGAGAAGGTGGACCGCGGGGTCGTCGCCCCCGTGGCGCAGGTGCAGGACGACGTGCTCGGCGAGGGGGTACACGCCGTCCGCGTCACTGGCCGCGCTGGCCAGGTGGAGGACCTCGCGTACCTCGTCCTGGGCCAGGTGGGCGGACTCGTGCACATTCACCTGGTCACGGTAACCGGCGTCAGGCGGGGCTGCGCGACGGTACGTCCGCCGGCAACGGTCGCGCCGGCGGGACCACGAACTTGTAGCCGACCTGGCGGACCGTACCGATCATCGATTCGTACTCGGAGCCGAGCTTCGCGCGCAGCCGCCGGACGTGGACGTCCACGGTCCGCGTACCGCCGAAGTAGTCGTACCCCCAGACCTCGCGCAGCAGCTGGTCCCGCGTGAAGACCCGGCCCGGGTGCTGGGCGAGGAACTTCAACAGCTCGAACTCCTTGTACGTGAGGTCGAGCGGACGACCCTTGAGCTTCGCGGCGTAGGTGTCGGGGTCGATGGTCAGCTCGCCGGCCCGGATCAGGCCGCTCGCCGCCGCCGTGGCACTCGTCAGCCGGCCCGACGCCAGGCGCAGCCGCGCCTCCACCTCGGCCGGCCCGCCGGTGGTCAGGACGACGTCGTCGATGCCCCAGTCCGCGTTCACCGCGATCAGCCCGGTCTCCCGGACGACCGCGACGAGGGGTACCCCGAGACCCGTGGCGGCGAGGACCCGGCAGGTGGCCCGCGCCTCGGCGAGGTCGGTACGCGCGTCGACGAGTACCACGTCGGGGCTCGGCCCGGTGACGAGGGTCCGGACGTCCCGGGGGGCCGTACGCACGGCGTGCGGCAGGAGATCGAGTGCGGGCAGCACGGCCGACGCCACGGTACCGGGCGTCGCCACCAGCATCAGGATCTCCACGGGCACCTCCGTCGCAGATACCGGCCTCGCTGACGGGTGGGTACGAAAAGAGTAGCTGAGCTGCGAAACCGCGCTCCGGACGGTCACCGGACCCACGGTGTGCCAGCCGGTGGTCCGCTCTGGCACGATCGTGGCGTGTACTCCACCTCGTCGAGCGGCGACGGCCCCCGCCGCAGCGGACGCGAACGGCGCGGCGGCGATCCGCGCGGTCGCGATCCGCGTACGGGCGGCGGCCCCCGTGATCGCGATCCCCGGGCCGGCGGGCCTCGCCCCGCGGGGCCCCGGGGTGGCGATCCCCGAGCCGCCCGCCAGCTCGGCCGCCCGCCCGCCCCGCCGCCGCTCGAGCCTGAGCTCGAGCCGACCGGCGGCCCGGACCGTACCGTGGTCGCGCCCGTACGCCGGCTCCTGTCGCTGACGATCGCCGGGTTCGCCGGCCTGCTCGGCGTCGGGCTGATCTTCGGTGCGCAGACGGCCGGCGTCGGCTCGGCCCGTACCCCGTTCGCCGTCGTCGTGTTCGGCGTGCAGGCGCTGTTCGTGATCTCGTGGACGGTCGCGATCCGGCCACCCGCGCCCCGGGTCGTCGCGGGTGTGGGCTTGGTCACGGCGGCCCTGGCCGATCTGGCGGCCGTCCTGCCCACGCGGGCCTCCGTGGCCGGGCTCGGGTACGCGGCCGTGGCCGGGCTGGTGATCGGGGTGATCGGCCAGCTCGCCCGCAAGTCGAGCCGGGTCCGCGCGACCGAGTCGCTCAGCGCCACGCTCGTGGTCGTCGTGGGCGTCGTCGCGTTCGCCACGCTCATCGTGTTGACGCGCGTCTCCGCAGGTACCCAGGCCATCGTGGTCGGTCTCACCTCGACCGCGCTCAGCCTCGTCGTCGCCCGGATCGTCGATGTGATAGCCCCGTTCCCGCGGCTTGCCCCGCAGGTACCCCGGGGGGCGGCCGGTATCGTCGTCGGCGCGATGCTCGGCAGCGCGGCGGGTGCGTTCCTGGGCTCCTGGTTCCAGGGTCTCGACCCGGCGAAGGGGGCGGCAGTCGGGTTCGTGGCGGCGCTCGCCGCGGTTTTGGCCGACCTCTCGGCGGGGTATGCGGAGGCGAGTCGCGAGATGGCCGGCGAACCGGGTTCGCTCTGGCTTGCTCGTCACATGCAGGGTCCGCTCGGCGGGTTCGCGCTGGCCGCACCGGCGCTGTACGTGGTGAGCGTGCTGTTCCTCGTGCCGAAGGTCGCGGGGGCGTAGCAGTCCAGGGGAGGCCGGAGCGGTGGCATACGAATACGAGCAGCGCGTACCGCGTCGTCGGCGCCGGTTCGGCGTCTGGTTGATCGTGATCCTCGTGGTGCTCGTCGGCCTCCTGGTGGCCGCCGACCGGGTGGGCGCGTACGCGGCGGAGCGCACGATCGCGGACCAGTCGGCGAAGCAGATGCGCCAGCTCGGCGTGTCGTCGACCGAGCCGGAGGTGACGGTCGGTGGTTTCCCGTTCCTGACCCAGGTCGCCGGCGGTACGTACAAGGAGATCACGATCGTCCTGCGGGACGTCGAGAAGGACGGCGTACGGCTGCCCGTGCTCGACGTGCACGCGACGGGCGTCAACGCGGAGCTCGGTACGTTGATCTCCGGTGACGGTCCCGTGACGGCCGACGAGATCACCGGTACGGCCACCGTCGGGTACGAGAGCGTCCGCGCGCTCCTGGAGCTGGCCGCGAAGCGGCTGGGCTCGCAGGGCGGCGTCTCCCTCGCGTCGGGCGTGACGCTCGCCGAGTCCGGCGGCAAGCTGCAGGTGCGGCTGCCGGTGACGGTCATCGGGCTCTCGTTCACCGCGGTCGGCGTCGGCGACGTCACGGTCAACGCCGGCAAGGTCCGCATGACGGTCACCGAGCTGAAGGCGGACGGCGTGACCGTGCCGGCCCAGGTACAGCGGCTGCTCGACGCGTACAAGGACAAGTTGACCGCCGAGGTCGCGGTGCCACCGCTCCCGTTCCGACTCAAGATCGACAGCGTACGGCCGCTACCGGAGGGCCTGGCGATCAGCGCCACGGCCCAAGGTGTACCCCTCACCACGTAACCTGGGCGCCGACGTGCGCCCGGTGTAGGCTGCCGAGTCATGAGCACGCTGCTCACCAAGCGGCGCGCGGTCGATATGTGCCGCGTGGCCAGCTGCCTGTGTCGCTGCCGCTGATTGCGGCGGCTGACTGGCGATCGCGCGTGCGTTAGTTCTCCATTTCCCCCTTGCCCGCAGTCGGTGCCGCCCGCTGGGTTCCTTCGTCATGCCCGCAGACTCAACCGCCTAAGGAGCACCACCATGAGTCGTGATACGTCTCTCGTCTCCGCCGACTGGGCCGAGAAGAGCCTCGGCGCCGACGGCATCGTGTTCGTCGAAGTCGACGAGGACACCACGGCGTACGCCGCCGGGCACATCCCGGGCGCCGTGAAGCTCGACTGGAAGCTGGACCTGCAGGACCCGGTCCGCCGGGACTTCGTCAACCGCGCGCAGTTCGAGGAGCTGCTCTCCGCGCGGGGTATCGGCAACGATGACACCGTCGTGCTGTACGGCGGCAACAACAACTGGTTCGCGGCGTACGCGTACTGGTACTTCAGCCTGTACGGGCACCGCGACGTCAAGCTCCTCGACGGGGGTCGCAAGAAGTGGGAGCTGGACAACCGTCCACTCTCGACGGAGGCGGTGGACCGTCCCCGTACGTCGTACACCGCCCAGGACCAGGACTCGTCCATCCGGGCGTTCCGCGACGAGGTCGTGTCCGCGATCGGCGCCAAGAACCTGGTGGACGTACGGTCGCCCGACGAGTACGCGGGCCGCCTGCTCGCCCCGGCGCACCTGCCACAGGAGCAGGCGCAGCGGGCGGGCCACATCCCGACCGCGCTCAGCGTGCCGTGGAGCAAGGCGGCCAACGAGGACGGGACGTTCAAGTCCGACGACGAGCTGCGCACCCTGTACGGGGAGGCGGGCCTCGACGGGAGCAAGGCCACGATCGCGTACTGCCGCATCGGCGAGCGGTCCTCGCACACCTGGTTCGTGCTGCGGGAGCTGCTCGGGCATGGCGACGTGAAGAACTACGACGGCTCGTGGACCGAGTACGGCTCCCTCGTGGGCGTACCGGTGGCCCTCGGCGACGAACCCGGGGAGGCGTGATGACGCTCGGCCCCCTCGGCTGCACGCCGCCGGACCAGGCGGCGCCCGTGCCGTCCCACGTGGACCTGGCGAAGGAGACGGTGATCACCGGCATCGTCACGGCCGGCTCGGGGGAGCCGGTCGAGGGTGCGTACGTGCGCCTCCTCGACGCCAGCGGTGAGTTCGCCGCCGAGGTCGTCACCTCGCCGGCGGGGCAGTTCCGTTTCTTCGCAGCGCCGGGGACCTGGACCGTCCGGGCGCTGTCACGGCAGGGCAACGGGGACACCTCGGTCACCGCCGACCGCGGTGTCAACGAGGTCGCGCTGACCGTCGCGAGCTAGGCAAGCTTTCCTTCCCCAACGGCGAGGCGTCCCACCAGGCAAGCCCGGAGGTGGGGCGCCTCGCCCGCCTGGGGTGAGCGCCTGACACGATGGCGCCGTGGCGTACGACCCCACGGCCCCGTACCAGGCACCGCCGCCGTCCCCCCGGCGACGGCTGCCGCGCTGGGTCGCTCCCGTCGCGGTGGGCTGGGCCGCGGTTCTGCTCGTCCTCGCGTACGTCTCGGCCGGCACCAGTGAGCCGACCGTCCGGGAGCAGAGCCCGGTCGACGCGGCCCGGAAGAACGTCTCGGCCGCGGTGGCCAACCTCGTACGGGCCGGCGGCACCGCGGTCGCCACCGTGTCCGAGTTCACGCGGGTCGGGGACTGTTCGATCAGCGCCGTCCGCGACGGGTCCACCTGGAACCAGACCGTGCTGTTCTACACCGCCGACGGCGTCGAGCCCGCGCTGCTCGACCGGATCGCGACCGGGCTGCCCGCGGCGTACGAGGCCCGGACGCGGCACAGCGACGGCGGCTCGCTGCACACGCTGCGGGCCGACGCGGGTGACTTCGTCGGCATCACGGGCAGCGTGATCGGTCCGGGGCAGGTACGCCTCGTCGTGGCCACCGGCTGCCGCCCCGGCACCGTGCCGCCCGATGCGGCCGAGTCCACCCCCCAGCCGCCGGTCGACGGGGTGTTCACCGCGCTCGGGCTGACCGGCCGGTCCTGGCGTACCCACGAGGTGCCATGCCCGTCGGGGGGCGCGTTGCGGGTGGTGACCGCGCAGAGTGCGCCCGGCGTGGCTCCGACCCTCCCCAGTGGACTGTCCACTGTGGGGGCCGCGGCGGTGACCGCGCGGCCGGAGCTGTTCGCCTACCGGACCGGCCCGACGTCGGTGGTGGCGAAGCTGCGCGAGGGTGTGCTCACGGTGACGTCCACGATGGACTGTCCCTAGTAGACGATCGCCTGCGCCCCCTCGGCGAGCGCCTCTTCGACGAAGACCGAGGCGCCAGCGATGCGCACGCGGTCGTAGATGTCGGACGCGGTGATGCTCCGGCGGGCCGCGCACTGGGTGCACAGCGTGATCCGACCCCCGGCCAGGATCGCGTCCATGAGCTCGGTCAGCGGGGCGGAGTGGGGCAGCTCGAACTCGGCCGCCTTGCCCGGAACGGCGAACCACGCGGACTCGCCGGTGAGCCAGAGCGACACCGGAACCCCCGAGGCGACCGCGGTCGCCGCCACCGTGAACGCCTGGGCGCACCGCTCCGGCGCGTCCAACCCCGCGGTGGCCTTCACTACCAGACTTCGTGACATCCCCAGAGCATAGGATCGCAGGCGTTATGGTGACCGAGATCGGGTTCGTCAGCCTGCTGGTGGCCGGCTTCGGCGCGCTCGCCGGCGGGCTCGCCTACCTGGCCGTGCGGCTGGCCCGCACCCCGCCCCGGACTCCGCCCCGCGACCGGAAGGACCGCTCCTCGTGACCGAGGCGCCCCGCCCGCCCTGGCTCGACGCCGCACCCGTGGAGCCGTACCCGTACGAGGAGACGCACGACCTGCGTACCGGGCCGGACCTGCACCGTGCGCTGCTCGGCCTGCTGCCGCTCGTCGGCGTCTGGCGCGGCCGGGGCGGCGGCGACTACCCGACCATCGAGCCGTTCGAGTACGGGCAGGAGGTGCGGTTCAGCCACGACGGGCGGCCGTTCCTCGCATACGAGTCGCGGGCCTGGCTGATCGAGCCCGACGGCACGCCCATCCGGCCCGCGTTCCGCGAGGTCGGGTACTGGCGGCCGGTCATCCTCGACGGTGAGCCGACCGATGCCGTGGAAGTGCAGCTCATGGGGCAGATCGGTGTCGTCGAGTCGTACGTGGGCCGCGTCGACGGGCTGCGTATCGAGTTGATCACCGACCAGGTGCTGCGGTCGGGTACGGCCAAGGAGGTCTCCGAGGGCCACCGGTTGTACGGGATCGTCGACGGTGCGCTGCTCTACGCGTACGAGATGGCCGCCGTCGGCCAGCCCCGCCAGGCACACCTGTCGGCGAAACTCGACCGCGTCGCCGGCTGACCGCGGAACGGCCCCCCACCGGGGTGGGGGGCCGCCCGGTTGTGCGGGATGTCAACCTACAAACGGTTGGCGCCGTTGGTGCATGGTGTGAACGGCTCGAGCATGAAGTTCTGGGTCAGCACGAAGCCGCGCTCGACCTTGACGACGACCGCCTCCGGTACCCAGTTGTCCTTCGCCACGATGACCTGGTACTTACCGGCCGGCAGCCACCAGGCGTAACGGCCCTGGTTGTCAGCGCGGATGGAGTACCCGATCTCGGGGTTGCTGAGCAGGTTGATCCGGATGAACGCCGGCACGCCGACGGGCGGACCCGTGCAGCCCTGACCGAGCACCGTACCCTGGATCTTGCCCCAGGTGGCCGGCGGGGTGACGTGCATTGTGACGTCAACCGCCGGCACCGCGTACGGCGTGTTGCTCTGGATGCCGATCTGCGCGGTGTAGTCCCCAGGCTGGAACACCTGTGCCGCG
>Ga0075429_100003374_pt1 | contig 13618 bp, 17 predicted proteins | sample RhiMetdeltSRZDD3_FD_75295 | JGI IMG/M metagenome (GOLD analysis project Ga0075429, IMG submission 75295) | Populus rhizosphere microbial communities from Tennessee, USA - Rhizosphere MetaG P. deltoides SRZDD3 | ecosystem: Host-associated > Plants > Roots > Rhizosphere > Soil | place: USA... | reverse complement strand
CGTCGGGCCGCGGCCGCACCGAGTAGGCGCTGCACACCGTGCGGTCCTTGGCGTTCTGGTTGTAGTCCAGGAACACGCCGTGGCGCTCCTCCTTCCACCACTTGCTCGTGGCCCGCTCCGGATCGCGCCGCTCGACCTCGCGGGCCAGAGCCACCGCCGCCCGCCGCACCTCGTCGAAGGTCCATCGGCGCTCGATGCGAACGTTCACGTGAATGCCCCGCGATCCCGACGTCTTCGGCCATCCGCGCAGGCCGTGGTCCACGAGCACGTCGCGGACCACGAGCGCCACGCGCCGCACGTCGTCCCACACGACACCGGGACCGGGATCGAGATCGACGCGCAGCTCGTCGGGATGATCGAGATCGTCGGCGCGGATCGGGTGCGGGTTGAGATCGATGCAGCCGAGGTTGATCGTCCACAGGAGCTGCGCAGCGTCGCGCACCGCCACCTCGCGCGCGGTGCGCCCCGACGGGAACTTCAGCTCGACGGTCTCGATCCAGTCCGGATGTTTCTCCGGCGCCCGCTTCTGGAAGAACGCCTCCTTCGCCGCCCCGTTGACGTAGCGCTTGAGGACGATCGGCCGGCCGGCGATCCCTCGGAGCGCCCCCTCCGCCACCGCCGCGTAGTACCGCGCGAGGTCCAGCTTGGTGTGGCCGACCTCCGGAAAGAAGACCTTGTCGGGGTTGGTGATGACGACCTCGCGACCGGCGATCTCCAGGACCGTCTGCGGCGTCTTCGCCATGGGGTCAGGTCTGTTGTTTGCCGTCTACGCCTTCCGCCGCAGCGCGGCGTCCAGGCTCCACAGGCCGGCGCCTGCCGCCGAGAAGTAGAGCCACACGAAGCAGTACAAAGCCGCGGCCACGCCGCCGTTGATCGTGGGCCACCAGTTGCCCGAAGCGCCGAAGTGGAACTGCCAGTACGCGACAGCCATCTCGCCCGAGAGGACGAACGCCACCGGGCGCGTGAACAGGCCGACGAGCATCAGGGCACCGCCCACGACCTCGAGCCAGCCACCGAACCAGATCTGTGTCCGAAGGTCGCCGTGCCGCCATCGGGCGGCATCCCCGCCGGGAATGCGAAGATTTTCATCGTCCCCGCCAGCATGAACATGAGGGCGGCGACGATGCGCAGCACGCTCAGCAGCTGCGGCGCCAAGGACGACCACTTCGACACGATGCTCATGGTGCCTCCTCCCGCTTGTATACCTCAGGATATCGACAAACGCCGAGGGAGGCGCCACGCCGCCCCCAGCACACCCGCCGCGAGCTCGATCGCGCCCGACACCCGCACGATGGGGGTGGGGCCGGCCAGGAGCTTCGGCAGCCCGTCGCACGCGAAGAGGGCGCCCGCCACGATGTAGGTTCCGGTGAAGAGCACGGGGGTGAGTCTGTCCGCTGACCTCGTCATTGTCTGCCTCCACTCTTATGTCGAACGAGGGAGGCCGAAATCGACATCGGCCTTGACGGCGGAGCCGGGCCGGTGCAATAGTTAACAATATGGTTAACTATTCGCCCGCCCTCGATCAGGTCTTCCACGCCCTGGCCGATCCGGCTCGGAGGGCGATCGTGGAGCGCTTGAGCCGCGGGCCGGCCTCGGTCAGCCAACTCGCGGAGCCGCTGCCGATGTCGCTCCCGGCGGTGTTCCGCCACTTGCAGGTGCTCGAGGAGAGCGGGCTCATCCGTTCCGAGAAGGCCGGCCGCGTGCGCACCTGCCGGATCGAGGCCGCCGCCCTGGGGGCCGCCGAGCGCTGGATCAACGAGCGGCGCGCCTGCTGGGAGCGCCGTCTCGATCGGCTAGGCGAATATCTCGCCCAACATCCGGAAGACCCGGAGCCCAAGGGAAAACGACCATGAAAAATCCGTCGACGACACACGCCACCTTCGTCATCGAGCGCGTCTACGAGGCCACGCCCGCCCGCGTCTTCGCCGCCTGGTCGAAGGCCGAGGCGAAGGCCCGCTGGTTCGCCTGCCACGACGACTGGAAATCGCTCGAGTACGCTCTCGACTTCCGCATCGGCGGGCGGGAGACCAACCGCGTCCAGCCTCCGGGCGGCCTCGTGCACGCCTACGACGCGCGCTACTACGACATCGTCCCCGAGCGCCGCATCGTCTTCGCCTACGACATGCACGTGGGCGACGCCCGCATCTCGGTGTCCCTGGCCACCGCCGTGTTCGAGCCGCAGGGCGGCGCCACGCGGCTCACCTTCACCGAGCAGGGCGCGTTCCTCGACGGCCTGTCGAACGCCGCCGACCGCGAGGAAGGTACGCGCGTCGGCCTCGAGAACCTGGCCGCGGAGCTGGGCCGATGACGCCGCGACGCACGAGCGTCTTCGCCCTGCTCGCCCTTGGGGTCGCCGCCACGCCGCTGCGGGCCGAATACGCCGACGTGAACGGCCTCCACATGTACTACGAGATCCACGGCAGCGGCCCGCCGATCGTGCTGCTCCACGGCGGCGGGTCGACGATCGAGACGTCGTTCGCCGGCTATTGGCCGGCCCTGGCGAAGTCCCGCAAGGTGATCGCCGTCGAGGAGCAGGCCCACGGCCGCACCGCCGACATCGACCGCCCGCTGAGGTTCGAGCAGACCGCGGACGACGTGGCCGCGCTGCTCCGCCGTCTCGGCGTCGAACAGGCGGACATCTTCGGCTACAGCAACGGCGGGAGCACCGCCCTCCAGATCGCCATCCGGCATCCGAAGCTCGTCCGCAAGCTGGTCGTGATGTCGGCCATCTACAAGGCCGATGGGATGCCCCCGGCGTTCTGGGAGTCGATGAAGAAGGCCAGCCTCGCCGACATGCCGGCCGAGCTCAAGGACGCCTATCTGCGCGTGGCGCCCCATCCCGAGCAGCTCCAGGTGATGCACGACAAGTGCGTGGCCCGCATGCTGGCGTTCAAGGACTGGCCGGACGAGCAGATCGCCGGCATCGAGGCGCACACGCTGGTCCTGGTCGGCGACGCCGACGTCGTGCGCCCCGAGCACGCGGTCGAGATGTACCGCCGGCTCCCGCACGCGCAGCTCGCCGTGCTGCCCGGCGTCGATCACATGTCGATCGTCAAGCGCACGGCGCTGCCCCTGGCGATGATCGAGGCGTTCCTCGACGAGCCGGCGCCTTCAGCCGCGCCGCGGCCCTGACTCCGCGGGACCGCAGGCGGCCGCGCGCTCGAGGAGCAGCGCCTGTTCGCGGGCGTTGCGGGTGAGAGAGGCCGCGCGCTCGAACTCGGCGCGGGCCTCGGCCGTGCGTCCGACCTTGACGAGCAGGTCGCCGCGCACGCTGGGCAGCAGGTGGTACTCGCGCAGGGACGGCTCGCGCATCAGGGCATCGACCAGCGGCAGGGCCGCCGCCGGACCTTCCGCCATCGAGACCGCCACCGCGCGGTTGAGCTCGACGATCGGCGACGGCGAGAGCTGCGCGAGGGCGCCGTACAGCACGACGATGCGCGTCCAGTCCGTCTCCTCCGCCGTCCGCGCCCGCGCGTGACAGGCGGCGATGGCGGCCTGCAGCGCGTACGGCCCCAAAGCGCCGCCCAGGGCCTCCGCGCGTTGCAGCGCGGCCAGGCCGCGGCCGATGAGCATGTGATCCCAGCGCACGCGATCCTGATCGAGGAGGAGGATCGGCTCGCCGGAAGCACCCCGGCGGGCGCCGATGCGCGAGGCCTGGATCTCCATCAGCGCGACGAGGCCGTGGACCTCCGGCTCGCGCGCCGCGAGCCCGGCCAGGATGCGTCCCAACCGCAGCGCGTCCTCGCACAGGGCCGGCCGCATCCAGTCGTCACCGGCAGTGGCGGAGTAACCTTCATTGAAGACGAGATAGACGACCTCGAGCACGGACGAGAGCCGGGCCGCGAGCTCCGCCCCGCGCGGCACTTCGAACGGCACCTGCGCGTCGGCCAGCGTCTTCTTGGCGCGGACGATGCGCTGCGCCACCGTCGACTCCGGCACCAGGAACGCGCGGGCGATCTCGTCGGTGGTGAGGCCGCCCAGCATGCGCAGGGTGAGGGCGACCCGCGCCTCCGTCGACAGAATCGGATGACACGCCGTGAACACCAGCCGCAGCATGTCGTCGCCGATATCGTCGTCGAGGGACGCGTCCATGGCCGCCGCCGCCTCGTTCTGCCCGGCCTCGAGGTCGCGGCCGAGCTCCTCGTGTTTGCGTTCGACCCGCTTGTTTCTCCTGAAGTAATCGATGGCCCGATGCTTGGCCGCCGCCATCAACCATGCGCCCGGGTTGCGGGGGACACCCGCCTCGGGCCATTGCTGGAGGGCGGCGACCAGCGCGTCCTGCGCCAGGTCCTCGGCCACGCCGATGTCGCGCACGATGCGCGCCAGGCCGGCGATGAGCCGGGGGGATTCGATGCGCCAGACCGCGTCGATGGCGCGATGGGTGTCGTCAGCCGTCACGGCTACCGATCACACCATCTCCGCTCCCCCACCGCAAGCCGTCGCCGCCGCGCGGGCGGCCGAGGGCCGCTAGCGGCCCTGACGGTGCATCTCGTCGAATCCCGCCGCCGCCTTCTGCACGTCCGGGGGGAAATCCGCCATCTCCTGCACCTGGCGGATCTCGATCGTCTCGTTCTCCGAGGCCGGGCAACGCTTCGCCCACTCGATCGCCTCTTCGCGCGACTTGACCTGGATCATCCAGTAGCCGCCGAGAACTTCCTTGGCCTCCGCGAACGGGCCGTCCGTCACCTTCGGCTTGCCGGCGGGGAACGTCACGCGCGCCCCCATCGACGGCGGGTGTAGACCGTCGAGGGCCAGCAGCACACCCGCCTTCTGCAGCGACTCGTTGTACTTCATCATCGCCGCCACCCGGTCCGCCGGAGGCGTGGTGCCTGCCGCCGCCGTCTCGTAGCCCTTGGGGATCATCAGCATCATGAAGCGCATGGGTCTCTCCTCGTGAGGATGACGCGGCTACTTCTTCTCGATCTGCTGGCGGAGGCGCTCTTCCTGCGCGCGCAGCTCGGGGGTGAACTCCTTGCCGAAGTCTTCCGCCTCGAAGATCTGGCGGATCTCGACCTCACCCTCCTGGAAGGGCGCCTTCTTCAGCCACTCGATGGCCTCGGCCCTCGACTTCACTTCCCACATCCAGAAGCCGGCCACGAGCTCCTTGGTCTCCGCGAACGGACCGTCGATCAACGTGCGCTTCTTCCCCTCGAACCGCACCCGCGCGCCCTTGTTGCTGGGGTGCAGCCCTTCGCCGGCCTTCATCACGCCCGCCTTCACGAGCTGCTCGTTGTACGCGCCCATCTCCGCCAGCAGCTGCTCCGTGGGCATCACGCCGGCTTCGGAATCCTTGTTCGCCTTCACCAGAACCATGAATCGCATGTCGTCTTCTCCTTCGTGTTGGAGCCGGGTCCATCCCGCCTCTCACTGACACGTCGCTCGAGGAGGGGCGAGATCGACACCCGACGGGCGCCTTTTTTGGGGTTGACTACAAATCCTTATCGCAGAACGATCTACGACAGCCCCAGGGCCCGCTCGAAGGCCGCGGGCTCGGGCAGCTCCTCCCATAGTAGCCAGGGCGCGCAGGCCTGCAGCTCCGGCGCGGGATGGCCGCCGGTCGCCACCGCCACCGTGCGGGCACCGATCGACTTGCCGCAGGAGATGTCGTGCGGGGTGTCGCCGATGACGAAGCAGCGATCGCCGGACACACCCGCTCCCGCGACTTTTTCCGCGAGGACGAACGCCGCCCGGGCGATGTGATCACGCAAGACGCCGTCGTCGGCGAACGCGCCGAAGGGCGCGCCGTCTCCGTTCGGCCCGTGGAAGTAGTCGAGCAGACCGCAGTAGCCGAGCTTCTCGCGCGCGCCGCGCCGCGTGTTCCCGGTGAGGAGCATGGAGACGACGTCGGTGCGGGACTTCAGGTGCTCGAGGATCGCCACGACGTTGGGCAGCGGCTGGCCCTGCCGCTCGGCCAGCCGGGCAGGTAGACGCGACTCGTAGCAGCGCAGCAGGCGATCGATGGCGGCGTCATCGGACGGCTTGCCGTGCGCATGGAGGGCGCGCCGCGCGATCCCGCGGTCGGTGGCCCCGCGGATGTCGAGCCCCGTCCAGTCGAAGACTTCGATCTCCATGATCTCGCGGCAGGCCTCGTCGAACGCGGCCACCCCGGCGCGATTGGTGGTCAGCAGCGTACCGTCGATATCCCAGAACAGGACCTTCTTCATCGGCGTTCTCGTTTGACCTCGAGGGTGATGGCGACGAACGTTCCCAGGCTCCGTTGCAGCGCGTCGAGCCCGCCGCGGCGGGAGCGGAAATGGAGGACGTGCACGTAGGTCTCCTTGTAGGGAAAACCCCGGCCGGCCGGGAAGACGGCTTCCTTCGTCTCCCCCGGCGCCAGCGCGAAGGAGGCGTCTCCCCCGTCGGCGTGAATCGAGACGTCGTCACCGGCCGCCCCGCCCGTCACCGCGATCCGGACACGCTCGAGCGGCTTGAGATCGAACGCGCGGAGCAGCACTTCGGCGTTCTCCCCGCCCCGGAGCCAGAAGCCGGTGACACCCTCGCGCGCCTCTCGTCCAAAGGTGCCGTCGTCCGGGAAGTAGAGTCGATACGCCGTGGGCTCCGCCGGCCAATGCTTGTGATCGTCGCCGGTGTCGCCGTAGTCGACTCGCTTGCGCCAGCTCTCCTGGAAGATGGAAAGATCGTTGAGCATCGTGAGCTCGGCGGGCAGACGCCGGAACGAGGCGCGTCGCGCCGCGTGCGCGCCGGGATGAACGGAGTGGTAGAAGGGCGACACGAACAGCGGCCAGAGGAAAACGGCCACGGAAACGACACCGGAAAGGCCCACCCATCGCTCGAGCCCACGAGGCGCGATGAAGAGGGCGAGGGGCACGAGGGTCAGGAAATAGCGGTTCCCGATGGTCCCGCTGCCTCCGTACCAGTTGTCGGGGATGAGCCAGATATAGAAGACGAACGTCGCCAGCAGCGCGCAGAGAGACAGCGCGCCGTCTCCGTCGACCTCATCGGTGCGGGCCACCAGGAAGGCCGCGGCCAGCAGCGGAACGAGGTAGGCGCCGAGGAGCGCCCACTTCCCCACATGACCGCCCCCGTACCACGCCTCGGGAAGGAGAACTGCAGCCGCGACGAACGACACCGCGACGATGCCCACCGCGGTTCGCCCGACCCGATCGCGCAACAGGCGCAGCGCGAGCAGCGCGATGCCAGCGACCACGGGTAAAAAGTAGGCGGCAGCACCTCCGAAACGGCCGATCCAGAAATAGGCCAGGTTCCAGATGAACGAGGCGTGAAGCTCCGAAGCCGGACGCGGCGGCTCGGTCCGCGGCGTCGGGGGCGGTGCCCCTTCCCCCTGTGCCTGCGGCCCCACCCCGGGCGTCGTCATCCAGAATCCGCTGTTCCCGAACGTGATGTTCTTGCCCTCCGACACCTCGAAGGGGAAGGCGCGGTAGAACGTCTTCCGAACGCCACTCTGGTAGTTCCACTCTCCCGTCAACGCCACGTTGCACCCAAAAAACAGGACGAGCGTGGTGGCGATCAGGACCGTGCCGCGAGCCACACCGTCGAGCAGCCGGCGCACGAGCGGCCGATCCGCGGTGAAGAGCGGCGCCGCGATCACGGGGATGGCGATGAAGATGTGCGGCGGCTTTGCGTAGGTCGCCGCGCCCAGAAGGAGCGCGGCCAGCAACCCGCGATCGTAGCGCCAGGCGGCCAGGGCCGCCGTGACCAGCCCGACATAGAACAGCTCGGGCGACAGCCAGACCATGTAGACGGGGATCACGGTTCCCAGGATCACGGCCACGATCAGCATCAACGAGGCGGCCGGGGACCGATCGCGGCGCGCGGCCGCGTACCCGAAGACCAGGGCCGCCACCAGCGACAGCGCGTTCAGGAGATACAGACCGCGAGTGCCGAAGACACGGACGAACGGCGCTCCCACCAGCGGATACAGGAAGGGCTTGGCGAAGTAGAGTCGATTTTCCTCGGGACGCACGCGCCGAAAGAACGGAAACCCCGGCACGTCGTCGTGGGTGAGGCCGCCCGCGGCTCGCTTGAGGAAGAGGCCTTCCGGGCCCGTCCCCATCTCGCGCCGGATCCGGTAGATGTCCTTGGCTTCGTACTGAATGTCGCGATCGTAGGCCAGGCTGCTGGCCATCGCGTGGTACGTCGCGGCGTCACCCCAGTATCCGGAGAAACCGACACGGAGCCCCGCCACCAACGCGGTCAGGCTCAACGCGGCCAGGACGAGGCGGGCGCGCGGCTCGGTCACCAGAGAAGGGCCTCCTCGAACGCGGAAAAGGCCCAGTCTAGCGCAGAAGCCGCGAGGCTCTACTGCCGAGCGCTCACACGCCCCTGCCCTCGGCGTGGCGAGCGGCCCGGCGCACCACCGAGAGAAGGAACTGGGGCAGACATGGCTTGGGAATGTACGCGGCGGCACCCGCGTCGCGCGCGGTCTGTTCCGACTGTTCGTCGCCGTAGGCGGTGATGGCGACCACGGGAATGCGGCTGAGGCACGGATCCGCTTGCGCGTGCTCGAGGAACTGCCAGCCGCTCATTCCCGGCATGCACAAGTCGAGAACGATCACGTCGGGCGGATAGGCTCGCGAGAGCTCCAGTGCTTCCTCTCCGTCGATGGCCGTCGAGACGCCGACCCCCGCGAAGCTGAAGTAACTGGCGTACATCTCCCGAAAGTCCTGGATGTCGTCGACGACGAGAACCGACAACGGAAGGTGCATGGCCTTCACACGTGAGCCGAGTTTCGCTTCGGCCATCCCGTCCGTTTGCCGCAGGTGGACTCGTATTCGATCAGGCCATCGGCGCCATGCACGATGATCTGCCCGAAAGAGCTGGCCTCCGCCAGGCTCCGCGCCACCGCGATGGCTTCGTTCCTGTCGAGGTCCGAGGCAACGACCTCGGCTCGACCCTCTTCCTTGACGTCCCATGCCGTCCCGCGCGGGACGACGAAATACACGTGGCGCTCTCGACTGCTCTCTGGGGACATGCCGGCCTCACGATGGGTGGGATCGTCCGTATGGAGAACGCTGGGCAGTACCCTCGTCGGCGCCGCACGTACCGACGAGAACCTATGTACCGAAGGTACCAGCCGGCGGAGCCCACTGCAAGGAGCCCCCGGCAAGGAGCGCAAACCTGGGTGGCGGAGTGTGAGACATCGCACGGGGCCGGCGTGTGAGACGTGGCACAAGACTCCAGCCCGTTTGGCGTTCCCATAGATAAGGTGCACTCGCCGTCCAGCCGCTCGGCGCTCGAGGACACGCCCCGCGATCGTCCGTTGACGATCCTCGTCGTCGACGACGTGTCCGACACGCGCGGGATGTACGGCAGCTACTTCGCGCACGTGGGTGCCAGCACCATCGCAGCTCGAGACGGCAGCGAGGCACTCGAGGTGATCCGCCGCCACCGCCCCGACGCCGTGCTGATGGATCTCTCGATGCCCCGAATGACGGGATGGGAGCTGCTGAAGGCGCTGCGCGCCGCGCCGGAGACGGCGGACCTGCCCGTCGTCGCCATCAGCGGCTACGTCGCGCCCGGGGTACAGGACGCGATATTGAACGCGGGCGCGGATCTGTTTCTCGCCAAGCCGTGTCTCCCCCACGTCGCCTTCAATTTCATCCTGCAGCTCATCCGCCGCCGGAACGTGTAGGTCGAGCGTCACGGGGCTCAGTGCGCTCCCGGCGGAAAGGCAGTAGGCTTGGACCGGGTGGAGGCCGACGTTCTCGCTCGCTCCGACCCGAAGGCGATGACTGATCCGGTTCGACCGCGCCTCCTCGTGATCAGCGATGATCCCGAGACGGGCACCATCGTGCGGGACGTGTTGGGCGCGCGCGGCTACGCCGCGCAATACCTGACGAACGGCCAGGCGACGCTGCCGCGGCTGACGGCGCTCCGTCCTGCGCTCGTCGTCCTGGACATGTTCACGCCTCTGCTGCACGAGTGGCCGATCCTCGACGGCCTCCTGCGCCTCACCGACGGACCCCCGGTCATCGCCCTGACCGGGCGCTGCCTCTCACCCGATGCGCTCGCCGCCGTCACATTCCACGGGCGCGGACATCTCCAGAAGCCCTTCGAGCCCGCGGCTCTGCTTCGGCTCTGCGAGCGGATGGTCGCGCCTCCTCCGCCGCCGCCCCGAGACCTCCAGGCGGAACGCCGCGACGACCCCCGCCACCGATTCGCCGGCGACGCCACCCTCGTCACGGCCAAGGGACGCTCCGCCGTCGTCCTTCAGATGCTCGACGTCAGCGCGTCCGGCGCGAAGATCGACATCGGCACGCTGCTCGAGACGCAGCTCATCCTGGGAACGAGCGTGCGCATGATCCTTTCGCTGCCGCCGAAGTTCCAGCCGCGGCCGATCGACGCGCGCGTGGAGTGGCGCGAGGGCGGCACGATGGGGATCAGCTTCCCCACCGCCTAGAACGGCTCACGGGGCGGGCCACGGCGCGGATCGACGAAAAGCGCCTTGCAAAAAAGGCTTGACGTCGACGTGGTCACGATGTCATAACCAGTCTAAGTTCGAACCCACATAGTCCAGTCGCGAGCGCCGGAACGCGGCGACGTCCCTGCGGCTCGCTCACGAACGCGTACACGTCTGCGGCCTCTCGAGGCGGCGGAGCCTTCGTGTGCGCATGGGGAGACGTCCGCAGCCAAACATGGAGAGAAACACGATGCGTCCTGTCGACCGCAAGTCCATCCATGGGTTGTACGCGGCGCTGTTGGTCCTGGGCCTGACGCTTCTGCCCGCGGACGAAGCAGCGGCCGCGTGTCGAGGCGCGTGGGCCGAAGGCGTGCAGTACGCCGCCGGCGACACGGTGACCTACAACGGCACTGTCTATACCGCACTCGTCGCCCACGGCTGCAACGGGTGCGGGTGGAATCCGGTCGCTGCCCCGTCGTTGTGGTCGCAAGGCGGGACGTGCAGCGGTGGCAGCGCCACTCCCACGCCACGGCCGACGGCGCCGCCGGGGAGCACTCCAACGCCGAGTCCCGGAGGGGGAAGCTGCTTCCCGGCCTGGGTCTCGGGCGCAACATACGTGGGCGGCAATCAGGTGAGCCGCAACGGTCAGAACTATCGCGCGGCGTACTGGACGCAGTCGGATCCGGTCTTCAACAACGGCCCGGCGGGCAGCGGTGCGCCCTGGATTCCGTTGGGATCCTGCAGCGGCGGCGGCAGCAGCACTCCGACCCCGCGGCCCAACAGTCCGACTCCGACTCCGGCTCCGACAGCCACGCCCGGTCCGGGTGGCAGCGGCCTGGGAGCCGTCCTCAGCCAGGCGCAGTTCAACCAGATGTTCCCCAGCCGGAACGCCTTCTACACCTATCAGGGCCTGCTGACCGCGGCGGCCCGTTATCCGTCGTTCGCGGGCACCGGCGACACCGCGGCGCGGCGGCGGGAAGCGGCGGCGGCGATGGCCAACTTCGGCCACGAGACCGGCGGGCTCGTGCACATCACCGAGATCGCGCAGGGTGAATACTGCTCCGGCACCGCCACGCCGTGCGGCGTCTGCGCCAGCGGCAAGCGGTACTTCGGCCGCGGGCCCATTCAGTTGAGCTGGAACTTCAACTACTGCACGGCCGGTCAGGCCCTCGGTCTCAACCTCTGGGCGGATCCTGACCTCGTCGCCCGGGATGCAGCGGTGGCCTGGTCCACCGCGCTCTGGTACTGGCAGACTCAGAACGGCCCCGGCTCCCAGCCGGCGCACAGCTGCATGGCGAACAACGCGGGCTTCGGCTGCACCATCCGCGCGATCAACGGCTCACTCGAGTGCAACGGCGGCAATCCCGCCCAGGTGCAGAGCCGCATCAACTCGTACACCAGCTTCAAGTCGATCTTGGGAGCGGGAGCGTCCGTCGGCCCGGACGGCTGCTAGAGGTCAGGGCCTAGAACCGCAGAACGCGCATTCGTGAACGTTCGTGACGGGCGAGCCGCACGCTCGCCCGTTTCTTCTTCTGTGCGCTGATACGAATCTCGCGGATCGGGGGTCGAGTTTCCTACGCGCGCAGGTAGTGACCGCGCGGCCGACTCGAGTTTTCATTGCGCTCCCAGGAGGGAGTCATGAAAACGATTCGCCAGAACGTCCTCGCCGGCCTCGTGCTGCTGGCTTTCGCCGGAGCCGCTCACGCCGCCCCTGCGCCACAGCTCACGTTCACACAATTGACACAGACGACCGGCTGCAACGCCGGCGGCTTCTCCGGCAGCGTCTACCCGTCCCTGAGCGGCGTGGGAGGCCGGATGGCCTTCACCTCGTCGTGCGACCTCGTCCCCGGCGGCAACCCGGACCAGAACGTCGAGCTCTTCGTCCGCAACGTGAGCGGCGGCGGGCTCTCGCAGCTGACCTTCAGCACCGGCGGCGTCGGCACCATGCACACGTCCATCGACTGGTTCGGCGCGCGTATCGTGTTCGCCTCCGATCGCGACCTCGTCCCCGGCCAGAACGCCGACGGCAACTTCGAGGTCTTCCTGATCCACGCGAACGGCGCCGGCCTCACCCAGCTCACGCACACGACCGGCGGCGGCGACTTCCCCGGCTGTACGTACCCCGCCTGGGACCGGATGGGCGACAAGATCGTGTTCACGTCGGACCGCGACCTGATCCCGGGCGGCAATACGGACGGCAACCACGAGATCTTCGTCATGAACCCGAACGGCTCGGGTGTGCTCCAGGTGACGGCAACGACCGGGGCCTGGGGCAGCGGCGACGCCAGCCTGAACGGCAACGGCAGCCGCGCCTTGTTCTCCTCCGACCGCGATCTCGTGCCCGGCGGCAATCTGGACGGCAACGCGGACCTGTTCGCGATGGACGTCTACAGCGGCAGCGTCCAGCAGATCACCCACACGACGGGCGGGATCGGCCAGGTCGCGCCCCGCTGGACCGCGAACGGCAAGGAGCTGACGTTCCGCTCCGACCTCGATCTGGTCGGCGAGAACCCCGACGGCGGCTTCGAGGTGTTCCGCATGAACACCACCGGAACGGGTCTGGTTCAGGTGACGACGAGCGCCTCGGGCTCCGGCTTCAGCGCGCCCTGGGACATCGCCGCCAACGGCGACACGATGATCCTCCACTCCGATCGCGACCTCGTGCCTGGGAGCAACACGGACCACAACCTGGAGATCTATCTGGCGCACCTGCGGCCCTGACGTGGGCCGCTCGGCCCCGGCGCATCGGAGGCGTCGGGGCCGACGATTTCTCGCTCCCAGGCAGCGATCATCTTTCGTGTGACTCTGCTTCTGCGGGCGTCGCCCTTCCCATTCTCCCGCGAGCCGCACGCTCGCCCGTTTCTTTTGTTTACTGCGCTGTAAGGTGGTGCCGGAGGCGGGACTCGTTCTTCGAGACGGTGTTGAGCCCGCTTAAGTTGCTGGAAATCCTGAAACGCCAGAAACGCCAGACCGTATAAAAAACCATATAACACACACGTACCACACACACCAAAGAAGAGTCTTCTCCGACTACGCTGTGCTCGTCAACGTCCATGGGCGCAACGGGTCGTTGGTCATGAGTCTTCCATCGAGGTCTCCCCTCAGCCACGGGGTGAGACGTTCGTCGAGCACTCGTTGCCGCCCGATGACCGCGCATACTGGACCTTGGGCGCCCCGGTGTTCGTGGTACCCTCCGCGACGATCCTTATTTCGGGCTTCTCCGGAGATCGACATGCC
>Ga0075429_100003373_pt1 | contig 13621 bp, 10 predicted proteins | sample RhiMetdeltSRZDD3_FD_75295 | JGI IMG/M metagenome (GOLD analysis project Ga0075429, IMG submission 75295) | Populus rhizosphere microbial communities from Tennessee, USA - Rhizosphere MetaG P. deltoides SRZDD3 | ecosystem: Host-associated > Plants > Roots > Rhizosphere > Soil | place: USA... | reverse complement strand
CTTGTCCATGCGCTCGAGGTTCGTGTACAGGCCGTAGTAGTCGCCGTTGATGAACAGGCGGGCGTTGTTCGCGCACTGGGCCGGGATGCCGATCGAGCGCAGGTAGAAGAGGGCGAGCCGCTGGCGCAGGAAGGTGCCGTCGGACCGCGGCATGTCGAGCAGGATCTTGCGCAGGCCCTGGAACCGGCCCTTGGGATCGATCTCGTTGAACGAGATGTTGAACTGCATCTTCGGGCGCGCGTCGACCATCACCGCCTCGGTCCACGACCAGTTGCCGCGGAGGCGGATCATCGCGTTCGGGACTTCCTTGCCCTGGTACGTGAACTTGATCGGATGGTAGGGCGCGGGGTCGAGGCCGGCCGCGACGCGCGCGTCGCGGTGCAGGAACTCGTCCTCGAGCTTGGCCCACTCGCCGGGCGAGACGTCGACGTAGTAATCGGGGACGATGTCGGGCTGAAAGATCGGCGCGCAGTGATCGTCGAGCTTGCCGACGTCGGGGTCCGGCCCCGGCGGCGACTGCGCTGGGTCGCAGCCCACGACCGTCACCGCCACTGCTACCGCGAACGCCGCCGCCGCACCGCGTGGATTCATGGCGGGGCGTTTTGCAAGGGTCGCGCCGGTCCGACGCGGGTAGCGATCGGGCTGCGGCGAGCTGCAGCGTGGCGTCGCGACGATGTCACCGAGATGAAAGGGCTCGGGGGCGCGCGTCGCAATTTTCGACAGTGTGCTCGCGCCGCCCACCCAGGACGCACGAACGGTGGTGCCGCACCGGCGTTTCGCTGGTCGCGCGGTGGCACGACGCTGGCAATCGCCGCGTTCGTGCGCTCAAACGCCCTTCGCCTCGCTTACCGCCCCGTCTCTCGCAGCGCGCCGCTGGCGCTGCTGCTCCTAGCCGCCTGCATCGCCGACATGGACGACGAGCCCGACCCGTCGACAGCCGCCGACCCGGCGCCGCCGGATCCCGAAGCCGGCGGCGAGCTCGCACTCGGCGGCCCCGCCGGCGCCCTGGCGCGGGTCGACGTCTGCGCCACCGGCAGCGCGTACCGGACCATCACCGCCGGGCTCGCCGCGGTCGCGCCCGGCGGGCTCGTCTCGGTCTGCCCCGGCGTGTACCGGGAGAGGCTCACGATCGATCGCAAGCCGGTCTCGATCGTCGCCGCGCAGAACGCCTCCAACACGATCCTCGACGGCGGCGGCGGTGGGACCGCGGTCCGGATCGTCGGCACCGCCGGCGCCGGGGTCGTGCTGCAGGGCCTCACGATCCGCAACGGCGCGACGGCGATCGAGGGCGGCGCCGTCCGCTGCGAGCAGAGCGTCGTCAAGCTGATCGCCAGCGTGGTGTCCGGCAGCCGCGGCGATCGCGGCGGCGGCGGCCTGTACGCGACCGCCTGCACCCTGACCGTGTCGAAGACCCGCTTCCAGGGCAACCAGGGCGGCCCGCGCGGCGGTGGCGCCCTGCTGGTGAAGAGCGCCGGCGAGGTCGCCGACAGCGTGTTCGTGAGCAACCAGGCGACCCAGGGCGGTGGCATCGGCCTGGTCGAGGGCTCGGTCGCGCTGCGCCGCAACCAGCTCGGCAGCAACAAGGCCGGCCTCAACGGCGGCGCCGTCTACAGCGACAGCAACTCGCTGATCGAGAGCAACGTCATCACCAGCAACGACGCCGGCTGGACCGGCGGCGGCCTCTACATCTCGATGCACGCGCCGGTCATCCGTCGCAACGACGTCCGGCGCAACCACTCGGTCAACGACGGCGGCGGCATCTACACCCACATCAGCCAGGTCGTGCTGACCGACAACGTCTTCGCCGAGAACCGCTCCGACGACGACGGTGGCGGCATCCGCCTGTTCGAGAGCACGGGCCGGCTCGAGCGCAACCGGGTCGAGCGCAACACCGCCGCCGACAGCGGCGCCGGCATCCGGATCTCGCACGAGCAGGCGGTCCTGATCGACAACGTCATCGTCGGCAACGTCGCCGGCGGCATCGGCGGCGGCATCGACATGGACAACGACGCCAGCATCGTCCGCGGCGGCTCGATCACCGGCAATCGCGCCAGCGCGGGCGGCGGCATCTCGGGCGGGCTGTTCCCTTGGCTGGGCGCGACCATCGAGAACGTCCGGATCGCGGACAACGTCGCCCACCAGGGCGGCGGCCTGTACCTGTTCGACAACTACCAGGCGCTGGCGGTGCGCCGGGTCGTCTTCAGCGGCAACCTCGCCGACCTCGGCGGCGCCGTCTACGCGACGACGACCAACGTCACCATCAGCAACAGCACCTTCACCGGCAACGTCGCCTATCAGTCGGGCGGCGCCCTCCACGTCGCCCCCGCCGACGCCTGGCCGGGGCCGTGCCCGTGCCCGCCGGCGACCTGGATGGCGACCGTCCGGTTCTCGGTCCTCCACGGCAACAAGGCCCCCGCCGGCGCCGCGGTCTGGACCGGCGTCGGCTCGTTCACCGCGGTCGAGGGCTCGATCCTGAGCGCCAACGACGGCATGACCGCGACCGTGGTCGGCGACGCCGCGCCGCGCTGGCGCTACAACGACAGCTTCCCGGCCGCCTTCGCCGGCATGCTCGACCCGTCGGGCGCCGACGGCAACCTCGCCGTCGACCCGCGCTACGTCGCGCCGGCCGCCGGCAACTTCCGCCTCGCCGCCGGCAGCCCCTGCATCGACGCCGCCGATCCGGCGATCCGCGACCGCAACGGCAGCCGCGCCGACATGGGCGCCTACGGCGGGCCGGAGGCGCCGTGAGCCCGCGCGCGCTCCTGATCGCGGCGCTGGCCGCCGCGGCCTGCAACACCAGCTCGTTCCCGGGCGGGCCCGGCGACGATGACGACGGCGCACCGCCGCCGCCGCCACCCCCCGACGCGGCGCCGCCGGAGCCGGACGGTCCGCCGCCGGAGCCGAGCGTGCCGCCGGAGATCGACGGCCAGATCGTGATCAACGAGGTCATGACCGACAACGCCCTGACCGTGAAGGACGAGACCGGCGCCGCCGGCGACTGGATCGAGCTCTTCAACCCGACCGATCAGGACATCCCGCTCCACGGCTACAGCGTCACCGACGACCTCGCCGCGCCGCGCAAGGGCTTCCTGCACGAGGGCGTGATGGTGCCGGCGCACGGCTACCTGGTGCTCTGGCTCGACGACGAGCCGGAGCGCGGTCCGACCCACCTCGGCTTCAAGCTGACCCGGGCAGGCGGCCAGGTCGGCCTGGCTCGCCCCGACGGCAGCTACATCGATCGCATCGTCTACGCCGCCCAGGCGGTCGACTTCTCGGCGGCGCGCGAGCCGGACCACTCCGACCGCTGGGTGATCGAGTGGCACCCGTCGCCGGGCGCCGCCAACCCGGCCGGCGCCGGCCACCCGGTCGGCCTCGAGGTGCCGACCGCGCCGCCCGAGCAGGTGCCGGCGGCGGGCGACCTGACCGAGCGGATCCTCGGCTACGACGTCATCCTGGAGCTGGCGATCGAGGTGTCGCCGGCCGGCGCCGCGTCGCTCGAGCGCGACCCGTTCACCTACGTGCAGGGGACCCTCGTCTACGACGGCCGCCGCTACGGCCCGGTCGGCGTCCGCCTGAAGGGCGCCAACTCGTTCATGCCGTTCTCGCAGAAGCCGTCGTTCCGGATCAACATCGACGAGTACGTGTCGGGCGCCAAGTTCTTCGGGCTCGACGACCTGACGCTCAACAACATGAAGAGCGACTTCTCGATGATGCACGAACGGATGGCCTACTACGTCGCGCGCCAGACCAGCGTGCCGGCGTCGCGCGCCAACCACGCCCTGATCACCGTCAACGGCCAGTTCTACGGCCTCTACACCAACGTCGAGACCGTCAAGCGGCCGATGCTCGCGCGCTGGTTCCGCGACGCCGGCGGCCCCTTGTTCGAGGCGACCGACGTCGACTTCGCGCCCCAGTACGTCAACGCCTACGAGCTCGAGACCGGGCCCAACGATCGCCACCTCCTGTCGGGGGCGGCCCAGGCGCTCACCAACGCGTCGGCGGACCAGGCGATCGCCGCGGTCAGCGCCTACGTCGACATGGAGAGCTTCTGGCGCTTCTGGGCGATGGAGTCGATCATCGCCCAGTTCGACGCCTTCCCGTACAGCGACCCCGGCGACGACTACTTCGTCTACGCCGATCCGACCCTCGGGCGCCTCACGTTCGTGCCGTGGGGCATGGACGAGACGTTCTACTCGGGGGAGGTCGACGTGAAGCTGGTGTCGTCGATCCTGGCCAAGAAGTGCCTGGCGTCGGCGAGCTGCTTCCAGAGCTACGTCGACCACGTCTGGCAGTTCCTGGCCCGCGCCGAGCAGCTCAACCTGCTCGCCGAGCGCGTGCGCATCATGAACCAGATCCGGCCCTACGTCGCGATGGACACCCGCAAGCCGTACACCAACGCGCAGGTCGACGACTACCAGGGCCAGCTGTACTGGTTCCTGTCAGAGCGGCGGGCGCGCCTCGGCCAGATGCTGCCGCCGCCGAGCCACTAGTGCGGCTGCCGCCCAACGCCGTCGACGATCCGCGCTTGCGCGAGCGCCGGCACGTCTTCGGCGACCGCGTCGACGCCGGCGCGGCGCTGGCGCGGCTGCTCGAGCGCCACCGCGATCGCGACGCCGTCGTCCTCGCCATCCCGGCCGGCGGCGCTGCGGTCGGCCGCGCCGTCGCCGCCGCCCTCGGCCTGCCCCTCGACGTCGCCGTGGTCAGCAAGATCACCCTGCCGTGGGACACCGAGGCCGGCTACGGCGCGGTCGCCTTCGACGGCACCGTGCGACTCAACCGGCCGCTGATCGATCGCCTCGGGCTGCGCGACGACCAGATCGCCGAGGGGCTGGCGCGTACCCGGGCCCGGGTCGAGGGCCGCGTCCGCGCCCTGCGCGGCGACCGACCGATGCCGCGGCTGGCCGGGCGGCCGTGCCTGGTCGTCGACGACGGCCTCGCCTCCGGCTTCACGATGCGGGTCGCGGTCGCCGCGCTGCGCGCCGCCGGCGCCACCGAGATCGTGGTGGCGGTGCCGACCGGGCACCTCGACAGCGTCGTCCAGCTCGCCGGCGAGGTCGCCGAGGTCGCGTGCAGCAACGTGCGGTCGGGGCTGCGCTTCGCGGTCGCCGAGGCGTACGAGCAGTGGCGCGACGTCGACGACGCCGAGCTGGTCGATCTCCTGCGCGCTGGCGACTGACGCCGCGCTTGCTAGCCTCGGGCGTGCACCGGCAGCTCGATCTCTTCTCGGCGCCGGCGCCGGCGTTCGACGCCGGCTTCGCCGGGATCCGCCGGGTCGCGCTCGCGCACGGCGCGTGGGTCGATCACCAGCTCGGCTGGCTCGCCGGCCACGACGCCCTGTTCGAGGAGCTCGAGGCCACGCTGCCGTGGAAGCAGGAGCGGCGCCGCATGTACGACCGCGACGTCGACGTGCCGCGCCTGGTCGCCGGCGTGCCGCGCGACGGCGACCGCGTGCTCCACCCGCTGATCGAGGCGATGCGCGCGGCGCTGTCGGCGCGCTACCGCGAGCCGTTCGTGCGCGTCACCGCGGCGCTCTACCGCGATGGCCGCGACAGCGTCGCCTGGCACGGCGACACCGTCGCCCGCAACCTGCTCGAGGCGCTGGTCGCCACCGTGTCGCTGGGCGCGCGCCGGCGCCTGCTCCTGCGCCCGACCGACGGCGGCGCCGCGCGGCCGTTCGCCCTCGGCGGCGGCGATCTGTTCGTGATGGGCGGCACCTGCCAGCGGACCTGGCGCCACGGCATCCCGAAGGTGGCGACCGCGGGGCCGCGGATCGCGCTGATGTTCCGGCCGGCGTGGGGCGAGGCGTACGCGGCGACGCTGGCGGCGCACGACAGCGAGACGTAGCGCCGCCGTGCTATCAGTGGCCATGGAGCCCGCCGAGCCCGCGCCACCGCCGCCCCCGACCGAAAAGGAGGCGGTCGCCGCGTTCCTCGCCCAGCTGCGTGAACGCGTCCGCCGCCCGTACGCGACCTGGACGATCATCGCCCTCAACGTCGCCGTCTGGGGGATCATGATCGCCAGCGGGGTCGACGTCCTGAAGCCGACCCCCGAGGTGATGCTGCGCTGGGGCGGCACCTTCACCCAGACCGTGGTCCGTGAGGGCGACTGGTGGCGGCTCTTCACGGCCACCTTCCTCCACTACGGCATCCTGCACATCGCGATGAACATGCTCGTCCTCGCCGACATCGGCCGCTTCGTCGAGCGGCTGCTCGGCACCGCGAGCTTCGTGGTCGCCTACGTCATCGCCGGCCTCGCCGGCTCGATGGCGAGCATCTACTTCAACACCAACGCCGTCGGCGCCGGCGCGTCGGGCGCCGTCTTCGGCCTGTTCGGCGTCCTGGTCGCGTACCTGCTGCGCCACCGCCACACGATCCCGCCGCTCGTCCTCAGCCGCCTCGCCCGCACCGCCGGCGTCTTCATCGCCTACAACCTCATCGGCAGCCTCCAGATCAAGAACGTCGACGTCGCCGGCCACATCGGCGGCCTCGTCGGCGGCTTCGCGATCGGCCTCCTCCTGGCAGGCCCCGGCCTCGCCGCCAGCCACGCTCGCCGTGCCCTGGCGGTGCTCGCGGCGGCGGTCGTGCTGGTGCCGCTCGCCCTGGTCGCGCCGGCCGGCGGCCAGCCGGAGCTCGAGGCTGCGCTGAAGGGGTCGGACGAGGCGATGCAGCGCTTCGGCGAGCTCGGCACCGCGTGGGAAGGCGGGACCCTCGAAGATGATGCCTTCGCCGTGAAGCTCGAGACCGAGCTCCTGCCGCAGCTGCGGCGGCCGGTCGACGTGCTCGCGGCAGGGCACCGGGACGAGTCGCCGCCGGAGCGCCTCCAGAAGCTGCTCCGCGTCCTCCAGCTGCGCGTCGACGGCGTCGCCGAGATCGCCGCCGCGGCGCGGGCCCACGATCGCAGCCAGGTGAAGCCCGGCGTCGACAAGCTGGTCGAGGCGGCCAAGCTGCTCGAGGAGCTGAACCAGACGAAGTAGACCTAGCGTCCATCCCCGACGTCGCGCGTCGTGTCGCGCATCCAGTCGACCGCGGTGTACAGCCCGAGGCTGAGCACGACGATCACGACGACCGTGACGAGCCGCTCGGTGGGAACGTTGAAGTGGCCGCTCGTCGGCTCCTGCGGCTCCGGCGGGCGGCACGCGGCGGTGGCGATCACGAGCGTGAAGGCGAGGGCGAGGGCGCGAAGCTGCATGACGGCGCGGCTATCGGCACGCCGTCGCTCGGCGGACACTCACCGTCGCTGACAGCCGCGCCGCACGGACGCTCAGCGCGGCGCCGCGCCGGCGTCGCGCTTCTCCGCCTGATCGAGGCGATCGAGCACGTCGGAGGGCACGGTGGTCTTCACCGGCTTGGGCCGCTTCTCCGGCGGAGGCGGCCGGTTCTGCTCCTGCTTCTGCGCGGCCGCCTGCGGATCGGCGAGGGTCGCGGCCGCGGCCGCCGCTGCCGCGGCCGCCGCGACCGTGCCCGGATCCGGGCGCGGCGCGTTGCGCAGCACCGGGCCGCCGCAGGCCGCGACGAGAACGGCGACCAGGGGGGCCGTCCACCGCATGCCGGATCGTTACCACGCGGCCTCCGCGCGAGCCCGCGAAGACGGCCGTCGCCGTGACCGGGGCCGCGGCGGGCGGCAGGTCAGCGGCTCAGAGAAACTCGACGCCCTGGGCGAGGGGTAGGGTGCCGCCGAAGTTGAGCGTGCAGGTCTGGCGGCGCATGTACGCCTTCCAGGAGTCGGAGCCCGACTCGCGGCCGCCGCCGGTGTCCTTCTCGCCGCCGAAGGCGCCGCCGATCTCGGCGCCGCTGGTGCCGGTATTGACGTTGGCGATGCCGCAGTCGGAGCCGGCGGCGGAGACGAACCGCTCGGCGGAGCGGAAGCTCTCGGTGAAGATCGCGCTCGACAGGCCCTGCGGCACGGCGTTGTGGGCGGCGATGGCGGCGTCGAGGGAGTCGACCTCGAACAGGTACAGGATCGGCGCGAAGGTCTCCTCGTGCGCGATCGGGAACCGGTCCGGAGACGGCGCCCGGATGATCGTCGGCTCGACGTAGAAGCCGGGGCGGTCGATCGCCTTGCCGCCGCACAGGATCTCGCCGCCCTGGGCGACCGCCGCGGCGACGGCGCGCCGGTAGGCGTCGACGGCGTCGGCGCCGACGAGCGGGCCCATCAGGGTCGCGCTGTCCATCGGGTCGCCGATCCGGATGGTCCGGTAGGCGGCGACGAGGCGCTCGGCCAGCCGGCCGGAGACGCCGCGCTGGGCCAGGACGCGGCGCGTCGTGGTGCAGCGCTGGCCGGCGGTGCCGGCGGCGCCGAAGGTGATCGCCCGGACCGCGAGGTCGAGGTCGGCGTCGTCGAGGACGACCGCGGCGTTGTTGCCGCCGAGCTCGAGGATCGCCTTGCCGAGGCGGCCGGCGACGGTCGCGGCGACGGCGCGCCCGGCGGCCACCGACCCGGTGAACGACACCAGCGGGATGCGGCGGTCGGCTGCGATCCGGGTGCTGGTCGGCACACCGTCGACGAGGAGGCCGAACAGGCCGGCGGCGTCCTCCTCGACCATGACCTCGTGGCAGATGCGCTGGACGGCGAGGGCGGACAGCGGCGCCCGCGGCGACGGCTTCCACAGGCAGACGTCGCCGCAGACCGCGGCCAGCGCCGCGTTCCACGCCCACACCGCCATCGGGAAGTTGAAGGCGGTGACGATGCCGACCGGGCCCAGCGGGTGCCACTGCTCCATCAGGCGGTGGCCGGGGCGCTCCGACGGCAGCGTGAGGCCGCCGAGCTGCCGCGACAGGCCGACGGCGAAGTCGCAGATGTCGATCATCTCCTGGACCTCGCCCAGCCCCTCCGACCGGATCTTGCCGACCTCGAGGGAGATCAGGGCGCCGAGCGCCTCCTTGGCGCCGCGCAGGCGGGCGCCCAGCTTGCGGACCAGCTCGCCGCGGCGCGGCGCCGGGCGCAGCCGCCACTCCTCGAAGCGGGCCTCGGCGCGGCCGAGGACCACCTCGTAGGCGGCCTCGTCGGCGGCCCGGACGCGGCCGATCGGCTCGCCGGTGGTCGGATCGGTCGACACGATCTCCGGACCCCGGGTCGGGATCCAGTCGCCGGCGGCGGCGCCGGACAGATCATCGCGATCGAGGCCGAGATCGGACAGGGTGCGGGCATGGCGCGAAGACATCGCGGGTTATCTAGCACAGCGCGGTTCGGCGCAGCGCATTGCCCACCATCTTGCTAGGTTTCCCATGATGTCGCCCCTTCGCCTCGTCCTTCCCTGCCTGCTCGTCGTCGGCTGCTCGGGCGCCCGTTCCTCTTCCGGCGATCCGGCCGGCCAGGCGGGGCAGGTCGCCCTCGCCGATGGAACCGCAGTCCCGCCCGGGACCGGGGCGGCGCCCGCGGCGGCCCCCTCGGACCCGCGCGAGGCCAAGCTGGCGGGCGCGGTGGTCAAGATGCTGGAGGAGGAGCACCTCCGCCACCACCGCCTCGACGACGCCCTGTCGCGGACCGCGTTCAAGCTCTACCTGGAGCGGCTCGACTTCGGGAAGATGTTCCTGCTCAAGGGGGACGCCGCCCGGCTCGAGCGCCACGCCGACCGCATCGACGACGAGCTCCACGCCGGCTCCTTCGACCTCGCCCACGAGGGCGCGGCGGTGTTCCAGGCGCGGCTGGTGGTCGTGAAGAAGATGGTGGCGGAGCTGCTGGCGAAGCCGTTCGACTCGTCGGACGAGGAGTGGATCGAGCTCGATCCGAAGAAGACCGAGCTGGCCGCCACCAACGACGAGCTGCGCGATCGCTGGCGCAAGCGCCTCGAGGCAGAGGTGCTGGAGCGGGTGGCCGGCATGGAGGACCGGCTGGCGGCGCTCGCGAAGGCGGAGAAGGAGAAGGGCAAGCCGGAGAAGGGCAAGGGCAAGGGCAAGGGCAAGGGCAAGGGGGACGAGGTCGCGCGCCCGACGCCGGACGTCGACGGCGATGCCGACGCGGCGACCCCGCCGCTGCGGGCCGACCAGATCCCGGCGACCCCGGAGGCCCGCGAGGCCAAGGCGCGCACCGACATCGCGGTGGGCTACGAGGCCCGCTTCACCCGCCTCGCCAGCCCGGATCCGCTCGACGCCCCGGCGTCGGAGGTCAATGCGGTCGCCGCCGCCTTCGATCCGCACACCAACTACCTGCCGCCCAGCGACCGCGCCAACTTCGACATCCAGATGAGCGGCTCGCTCGAGGGCATCGGCGCGTCGCTGCGCGAGGACGACCACTACATCCGGGTCATGGAGATCATCCCCGGCGGCGCCAGCTGGCGCCAGGGCAAGCTGGATCCGGGCGACCTCATCCTGTCGGTCGCGCAGGCGGGCAAGGATCCGGTCGACGTCGCCGACATGCGGATCGACGACGTCGTCAAGATGATCCGCGGGCCGCGTGGCACCGTGGTCACCCTGAGCGTCCAGAAGCCGACCGGCGAGATCGAGAGCATCGCGATCACCCGCGACGTCATCGTGATCGAGGAGGCCTACGCCCGCGGCGCCGTCCTGCACCGGAAGAAGAGCAAGCACGACTACGGCTACATCTACCTGCCGAGCTTCTACGGCGGCCGCGGCGCGTCGCAGCGCTCGGCGGCGGCCGACGTCCACCAGCTGCTCGGCGAGATGCGCGAGCGCAAGCTGGCCGGCGTCATCCTCGACCTGCGCGGCAACGGCGGTGGTCTCCTCGGCGACGCCGTCGAGATGACCGGCCTGCTCATCGACAAGGGCCCGGTGGTGCAGACCCAGATGAGCAACGGCAAGCGCGAGGTGCTCGACGACGAGGACCCGGGCACGACCTTCAACGGTGACGTCGTCGTCCTGGTCGATCGCTTCAGCGCGTCGGCGTCGGAGATCGTCGCCGGCGCGCTCCAGGACTACCACCGCGCGGTGATCGTCGGCACCGGGCCGACCCACGGCAAGGGCACCGTCCAGGTCCTGGTCGACCTCGACCGGGTCGCCACCGACAAGGACGCGCTCGGCGTCTTGAAGCTCACCGTCCAGCAGTTCTTCCGGGTCAGCGGCGCGTCGACCCAGTGGCAGGGCGTCGTGCCCGACGTCGTGCTGCCCGATCCGGACGGCCACCTCGAGACCGGCGAGCGCCAGCTCGAGAACTCGATCCCGTGGTCGTCGATCGACGCCGTCAAGCACGACAGCTGGCCGACGACCTGGACTCCCGACGCGCTGGCGTCGCGCAGCGCGGTGCGGGTGGCCAAGAACGACGTCCTCGCCAAGATCGCGGCGCGCACCGAGCTCCTGCGCGCCCGGGTCGCCGAGACCCGGGTGCCGCTCAAGCGCAGCGCGTACCTGGAACAGCGCGAGAAGCAGCGCGCCGCGCTCGAGGCGGTGTCGCCGGATCTCAAGGCCGGGCCGGCCCGCTTCGGCGTCCAGCTGCTCGCCAGCGATCACGCCGCCGCCGCGCCCCGCCCGGCCGGCCGCGCCGACGATCGCCTGAGCCGCTGGCAGGAGTCGGTCTCCCGCGATCCGTTCATCGACGAGGCGCTCCAGGTCTTCGCCGACATGGAGGCCCCGGCGACGGCGAGCTCGCCGCGCTCGATCCAGCCGTAACGAAGGCCGCGCTGCGGGCATCCCAGGGAGGGCCCGCCGTGCGGTACATCGCCCTCGCCACCGACTACGACGGCACGCTCGCCACCGATGGCCGGGTGACGCCGGACACCCTGGCCGCCCTCGACCGGCTGCGCGCCGCCGGCCGCCGCCTCGTCCTCGTGACCGGCCGCGAGCTCGCCGATCTCCAGCGCGTCTTCGACGCGCTCGAGCTGTTCGACGCCGTCGTCGCCGAGAACGGCGCCACGCTCTACACGCCGGCGACCCGCGACGAGCGCCTGCTCGCCGAGGCGCCGCCCGAGGCGCTGGTCCGGACCCTGCGCGCGCGCGGCGTGTCGCCGCTCGCGGTCGGCCGCGTCATCGTCGCGACCTGGCAGCCGAACGAGCACCTCGTGCTCGAGGCGATCCGCGAGCTCGGCCTCGAGCTGCAGGTGATCTTCAACAAGGGCGCCGTCATGGTGCTGCCGTCCGGCGTCAACAAGGCGAGCGGCCTGGTCGCCGCCCTGCGCGGCCTCGGCGTCTCGCCGCACAACGTGGTCGGCGTCGGCGACGCCGAGAACGACCACGCCTTTCTCCGCATCTGCGAGCTGGCGGCGGCGGTCGCCAACGCGCTGCCGTCGGTCAAGGACGACGCCGACCTCGTCACCCGCGGCGCCCGCGGCGACGGCGTGCGCGAGCTGATCGAGGCCCTGCTCGCCACCGACCTCGCCGACCAGCCGCCGCCGGCGCGGCACCGGATCGAGATCGGCACCGCCCGCGACGGCTCGATCGTCTCGGTGCTGCCGACGTCGACGATCCTGATCGCCGGCCAGTCCGGCAGCGGCAAGTCGACGGTGGCGGTCGCCCTGCTCGAGCGGCTCAAGGAGCGCGGCTACCAGTACTGCCTGGTCGATCCCGAGGGCGACCACGAGGGCGTGCTCGACGACGTCGCCTGCATCGGCACCGCCGCCCGGGCGCCGACCGTCGAGGAGGTGGTCGGCCTGGCCGCCCAGTCCGGTGCCTCGGTCAGCGTCAACCTCCTGGCCCGGCCGCTCGCCGATCGCCCGCTGTTCTTCGCCGAGCTCCTGCCGCACATCGCCGCGCTGCGCGCGCGCAGCGGCGCCCCGCACTGGCTGGTCGTCGACGAGGCCCACCACCTGCTGCCGAGCGAGCGCCCGGCCGGCAGCCTGGCCAGCGTGCCGACCACCGGCCTCCTCCTCATCACCGTGCACCCCGGCCACGTCGCCCGCGACGTGGTCGGCGCCGTCGACACCGTGATCGCGGTCGGGCCCGCCGCCGAGGGCGCGATCGCCGAGCTGTGCGCCGCCACCGGCCAGGCGCCGCCGCGCGCCGAGCGGCGCGACGCCGACGAGGTGCTGGTGTTCGAGCCCCGGATCGGGCGCGCGCGGCCGGTCCGGGTGACGCCGAGCCGGGCCCAGCACCTGCGCCACCGCCGCAAGTACGCCCAGGGCGAGCTCGGCGAGGACAAGAGCTTCTACTTCCGCGGCCCCGGCGACGAGCTCAACCTGCGCGCGCAGAACCTGTTCCTCTTCCTCCAGATCGGCGACGGCGTCGACGATGCCACCTGGGACTTCCACCTGCGCCGCGGCGACTTCCAGCGCTGGTTCCGCGACGCCATCAAGGACCCGGAGCTCGCCGCCGAGGTCGGCCGGATCGCCGCCGACCGCAGCCTCGACGCCCAGTCGACCCGGCGCGGGCTCCGTGAGCTGATCGAGGCGCGCTACACTGCGCCGGCGTGAGCGCCGGACCGATCTTCGCCCGCGAGCCGCTGCTCGCCATCCTCGATCACGTCCGCGCCGAGCTCGCCGCCGGGGCGACCGCGCTGTCGTTCCAGGTCCTCGATCCGGATCGCGGCCGCGGCCGCTACCCGGGCGAGCTCGTCGAGATCGACGGCGCCGCCTACGTCCACCGCCCGTTCCGGATCTGGGTCGAGCTCGCCGACCGCCTCGGCCTGCGCCTGCTCACGCCGCGGCCGGCCGCCGCGCCGCTGGTCGAGCTCCGCCTCGAGCGCCTGGATCCGACCGCGCGCTGGCAGGGCGACCCCGGCGACGACGCCACCGAGA
>Ga0075429_100003372_pt1 | contig 13621 bp, 9 predicted proteins | sample RhiMetdeltSRZDD3_FD_75295 | JGI IMG/M metagenome (GOLD analysis project Ga0075429, IMG submission 75295) | Populus rhizosphere microbial communities from Tennessee, USA - Rhizosphere MetaG P. deltoides SRZDD3 | ecosystem: Host-associated > Plants > Roots > Rhizosphere > Soil | place: USA... | reverse complement strand
GTCGGTCAGGTCGATCTGGTAGACCTCATCCTCTTCATCGAATGTATTCGAGAAGTTGTGGTGCACCAGGATGAATACCACATTGGCTGCATGGACCGCCTCCCCCGTGACGAAGTCTGTCAACACATCATAGGTTTCCGGTTTTTCGTTGCGGTTATCGCTTAATTCCTGATAACGGATATATTGTTTTGTCTTCGGATCGTAAAGCCAGTAATTATAGGAATCCGGTGAATAATAGGTATACATTTTCGTGCCACGCAGCGCCGACAAGAGCGCCGTCTCACTGAAAAAACCATTCCGGATTGCCTGACGCTCATTTTCCAATCCATCCCGCGACACGCAATCTTCCCATAACGTCGTATTGAAGTAGGAATTGTTATACGCCTCAATATCCCGATCCGGCTTCAGGCTAAATGGGGGGCACGAACCGATGCTCGGAACGACAAGGAACGGAGCCACGTCAGGTGTGGTCTCCAAATGGCTTTCGACCCGCGGGTCGGCAAATTTGAACACCAGATACGCATGGTACATACGCTGGATATGCTCATCAAAGTAACGCCCCGAACGAACCGGTCCCACCCACTCAGAGTTGTTACCGTAAAATACGGCAATGAAGCGCGTGAGCCCACCTTCGATGTAATATTCGTAGATATTGTCTGCCAGGGTCAACCCCGCCTGCGGGCGGTTATAACGCGGGTAGTTCGCCACTTTGATCGCGAGGGGGCGGCGTTCCATCAACGCTGGGTCTGAAGGAGGCAGGCCGGTCAGGGGATTCAGGTCCTTCGGTAGGGTGAACGCGGGAACATTGACGCCTACAGGAAGTAACTCCGGCAGGATCACCCGTTCTGTGGGAGTGGGTGGCAGAGGAGTAAAAGTGGGCAGATTAAGAGGCGTGGGGGCTGCACCAGTGTAGGGTGAGTCCGAGGGGTTTTCTGTAAGGGGCTGAAAAGGAGTCGCTGAAGGGATCGCACTCTGAGGAGTGTCGTCTGATGGAATGCTGCAGGAAGAAACTAAAACGACCAACAAAATCAACAGCATTCTGAAATGAGGAAGCCGCATGGGCTGAATTCTACAACAAATGGGGTGACCTGCAAACCTGATAAAATTACGATTGCATGTTTATTCTCATAACCGTTACAACATTGCTGCTTACGGCCGTCCTCCTGCTTGTACTGCAGCTTACAGCGCCGAATTTCCGTTACAACTGGTTAATCGCGACCGGCGGGGCACTCCTTGGATGGATCAGCGTCCTGGCATGGCAGGTGCAAATGCCGGTTTCTCTCCAATTCCCAGCCTGGCAGCCCGAATTGTTGTTCAGCCAATCGCCGACGTTTGTCGGGGATGGGATTGCCTGGACCTTTGCACTGAGCCTCGCCACGCTATGCCTTTCCATTATCCTTACGGCCGTCGCGCGCAGTAATTTTCCCCGGGCCATCAATTGGATGGGGACCCTGATCCTGACCGCTCTGGGCATCCTTGCCGTTCTTGCCGACAACCCGCTGACTCTTGTATTGATCTGGTCGGCAATTGACATTTCCGAATTGATCGCGCAGATGCGAGTGGTGAAGGATCCCGGGCGGAGCGAACGTACGGTGACCGCGTTTGCCTCGCGCGCGGCTGGCATTTTTGTGCTGTTATGGGCAGATATGATGAGCGTCGCCAGTGGACAGACGCTGGATTTCCGTTCCGCGCCTCCACAGGCCGGCTTGTACCTGGTGCTGGCAGCGGGTTTGCGTATTGGCGTGCTGCCGCTTCACCTTCCCTATTCAGGCGATTCGTCACTGCGGCGCGGGTTTGGAACCGGCTTGCGCATGATTTCCGCCGCTTCAAGCTTGATCCTGCTGGCGAGAATCCCACCCACGAGCCTTGCCTCTCCCATTACGCCTTACCTGTCGATCCTGGTATCGTTGGCTGCTGCGTACGCAGGCTGGCAGTGGCTGCGCGCCCCGGACGAATTAACAGGAAGACCCTTCTGGTTGATCGGCATGGGATCACTGGCAGTGGCTGCGGCGCTGCGCGCCAATCCGGTTGGTGCAACGGCCTGGGGATGTGGCCTGGTGCTGGCAGGCGGCGCGTTGTTCTTATCCTCAGAACAAAATAAATGGCTCACGCGCGCGCTCCTGATCGGAGCCTTTGGAATATCGGCACTGCCCTTCTCCCTGACGGCCACAGGCTGGAACAGCGGTCTGGTCCCTCCCCTGCTGGGCTGGCTGGCATGGCCCTTTCTGATCGGAGCACATGCCATGCTGGTCGCCGGATTTGTCCGTCACAGTTTGCGCACCACCACACGTATCAGCAGCGAAGACCAGCCCATCTGGGCAAAGAATGTTTATCCGGTGGGCATCACCCTTCTCCTGCTGATCACCATTCTGCTTGGCTTGTATGGCTGGAATGGAACCCTGCAGCTCGGAAACTTGTTTGTATCTGTCCTCACTACAATTCTGATTGCCGGCTTGACCTGGCTGACCCCGCGTCTGCGCATCCTTAATCCGGTCCGCGCCCATTGGGTGAGACCTGCGACCGTCTCCTGGATCGATTGGATTTACCGGCTCCTGTGGAATCTCTACCGCCAGTTGGGACGGGTGAGCAATGCGATCTCCAATGTGCTGGAGGGTGAGAGCGGGGTCATGTGGACCTTGCTGGTGCTGGTGCTTTTCGTTTCATTTTTTGCGCAAAGGAATCCCTGAGTCATGGAATTGACATTTGCCTGGATCGCCGTTGTCCTGATGGTGATTACATCGGCAGGCCTGCTGTTTGTACGTGACTGGCGCTGGAGCATTATTCTCCTGGCTGCTCAATACCTGGGTATGTTCGTACTGACTCTTCAACATTGGCCCATCGGAATGGCTTCTGTCAAAGTAGTGGCTGGCTGGATGTCGGCTGCCATTCTGGGCATGACCCGCTCCGGCCTTTCCAGTGAAGATTCGGCAGATGAGAACGTTTTGCCACGTGGCTGGCTTTTCCAACTGTTCGCGGCGGCCACGGTGGTGCTGATCGTGGCGGTCGTCACACCAGGTGTGGATACGATCATGGCCGATGCCGGTTTCCCCGTCACCAATGGAGGTCTTTTGCTCATCGGCATGGGACTTCTTCATCTCGGCATTACTGCGCGCATTATGCACGTCGCCATCGGGTTGATGACCGTGCTCTCCGGATTCGAGATCCTTTATTCCACCGTGGAGGGATCGGTTCTGGTCGCCGCCCTCCTGGCAGTCATTAACCTTGGGCTGGCCCTGGTGGGCGCCTATCTGCTGATCGCCTCCACGCCACAGGAGACGGAGTCTGCATGAATGCGCCCTCCCTGTGGATCCTCCTCCCTATGGCCATGGGAATTTTTCTGCTCTTCATCAACAACCAGCGCATCCTAAGTCTGCTTGGCGGTTCGCTCGCCGTCATCCTGGCGCTGATCGCCCAATTCGTTCCGATCGAAGCGGCATTGAAAGTAGCCTCCTTCTCGCTCAAGATCGACTCAGGGCTCCTCATTCTCGGACGCTCCCTCGTCATCCCGCCGACGGAAGGTTCGTTGCTGGCATTGATCTATGGCGCTGCAGCGCTCTGGTTCTTCGGGGCAGAAGCTGCGAAGACAGCGCCACGGATGGTACCGCTGGGTTTTATGATCATTGCACTGATGGTGGCAGCCATTGCCGTACAGCCGTTTTTATACGCGGCGTTATTTATCGAAATGGCAATCCTGCTCGCCATCCCCATGCTGACCTCGATCCATCGACCGCCCGGCAGAGGTGTCGTGCGCTTTCTGATCTACCAGACGCTTGCCATGCCGTTTATCTTGCTTGCTGGCTGGCTGCTGGCAGGCGTGGAAGCAAGTCCTGGTGATTTGGCATTGACTGCGCAATCTGCTACCATGCTTGGGATGGGGTTTGCCTTTCTGCTGGCGATCTTTCCCCTTTACAGCTGGATTCCCCTGCTGATTGAGGAGAATTCTCCCTATATCGTGGGCTTTCTCCTATGGATTCTTCCAACCATCACGATCATTTTTGGCGCCGGTTTTTTGGATCGTTACTCGTGGCTTCGTTCCTCGCCACAGCTCGTCATTGCACTCCGCTATCTGGGTCTCCTGATGGTGGTGACCGGCGGCGCGTTCGCCGCGTTCCAGCGTCATCTCGGACGGATCATGGCATACGGGTCGATTGCGGAGACCGGTTTCTCACTCCTGGCACTCAGCCTGGATCTGAGGTTGGGCATCCCGATCTTGTTTTTGCTCATCCCGGCGCGTGCGCTGGGGCTGGCGGTATGGTCACTCTCGCTCACGATCATCAAGGCCAATGTGGAGAATATGCGCTTCGGCGCGGCGCGTGGAATTCTGCGGGCTCTGCCGCTGGCCGGCGCAGGGATGGTCGTCGCCACACTCTCCACGGGCGCGTTCCCGTTACTGGCCGGATTCCCTTCGCGGCTCGCCTTGTGGGAAGGTTTGTCGCGTGATTCGATCAGCGCGGCCCTGTGGATGGCGGTCGGGATTGTCGGTCTGCTGACCAGCGCCTTCCGCTCACTGGCAGTCATCAGTATGGCAGATGAGTTCACAGACTGGACACGGCGCGAAAGCCCGACGCAAATGACCATGCTTGGGCTGGGGATGGTCGGGTTGTTTCTCCTGGGCTTGTTCCCGCAATCCGTACAATTCTTAATTGCGAATCTGCCCCTCATGTTCGATCATTTGGGTCGCTAATCGGCAGAGATTGCACAGCGGTATAATGCACTCCAAGTACCCCTGGAGGTAGACATGGAATTTGAACAGCTCGTCAAACGCCTCGAATGGCTGGATGAAGAACACCGTAAGACGAAAGCCTCGATTATCACATTTGAAGAGCGAATGACTGCGCTGGAGAGCAAAATCGATAGCGTCGCCAAACAACTTAAGCCTCTCCCCAAGCAGATTGCGGATGTTGCAAATACGGCTTCGCGCCTTAACCAATTCGATGCCATCTTTAAGAACCAGCGCGAAGATATGAATAAGGCAATCGATGACATCGAAAAGAGATTCCAGGCGCGCGAAAGAGAAGTGACTACGCGCCACCAGAAGGATTTTGAGCCCATTCTTAAGGCCCTCAACGATCTCAGGCAGACCATTGAAAGCGAATTCCCTCCGATCAAACGTGATCTCAAAACGCGTGTGCTGGAAGAGAACCGCCTGCGCCAGGAAATCCAGGAGCTGAAACCGCCTATCGAAGCCGCCAAACGCGCGGCCGAGGAAGCTACGATAGTCCAGCATGCCTTTGATGAAAACCGCAAACAGGAGGCGAAGCGTGTTGCCGACCTGCAAGGTGAGATCGCGGCACTGCGTAAACGCATCGAAGAGGCGAAAGCCAAGGCGGACCTGAATGCCGACAGCTGGAAGAATATGGACATTCGCATCAAGGAATTGCTCCAATCCGAAGTGGACCGGAAGGCTGCCCAGAATACCTTTATCGACCAGCAATCGCTTGCCCATTTGGACCGTGAGCGTATGTACAAGGAATGGAAACAGCGCTTTGACTCCATCACCGTGCAGACGCAAACCTTTGATACGCAGGTGCAGGCACTGGAGGAAATGCTGCGCAATGCCAAGCGCGCCCAGGAAAGCTACAATGAGCTCAATGTCAGACTGGAGCGCCGTATCAGCGAAGTGACCGAGATGCAGCGGCTCTCAGAAGACCGCCTGCGCCAGGAGTGGGTGACCTTCAAAGCCGATGACCAGAAACGCTGGATCGGTTATTCCCTCTCACAGAACGAAGGCACGAAAGACCTGAACCGCGCCCTCCAGAAACTGGAAGAACGTATCCCGCCACTGGACGATGCCATCCAAACCCTGCAGGACCAGCTGCACCAGACCGCCGATGCCACCGAGCAGCAGCTCCAGGAATTGATGAACGTTGCTCATGAATGGCTCTCCGCCTATGAGCGGATTATGGGTCATGGCAAAAAAGTAAACAGTAAGAAGAGCAGATAGGTTCCCTCATGGAGTCCAAAGTCTCCCAACTTTGGCATTCCAACGACACGGAGACACAACATGCGTGTCATTGGTACAGCCGGCCACGTTGACCACGGCAAGTCCACGCTGATCGCAGCACTTACGGGAACACATCCGGATCGTCTCAAGGAAGAACAGAGGCGCGAGATGACCATCGAGCTCGGCTTCGGGTGGATGACTCTGCCGAACGGCGAAGAGGTCGGGATTGTGGATGTACCGGGTCATCGTGACTTTATCGAAAATATGTTGTCGGGGATCGGGGGAATCGACGCGGCTCTCCTCGTGATCGCCGCCGATGAGGGCGTGATGCCTCAGACGAGGGAGCACCTCGCTATTCTGGATCTGCTACAGATTCCCGCAGGTCTCATTGTCTTGACCAAGACTGATCTCGCCCCTGATCCCTCCTGGCTCGAACTCGTGGAATCAGATATCCGCGCGGCGGTCAGTGGGACGGTGATGAAACACGCCCCCATCATCCGCGTCTCCGCCAAAACCAAAACAGGACTTGAGTCTCTAGTCTTTAGTCTCGAATCTCTTCTCCAACAGAAACCGGCACGCCTGGATCTCAACCGCCCTCGTCTCCCCATCGATCGAGTCTTCAGCATGAGTGGATTTGGGACAGTCGTCACCGGGACACTACTGGATGGGCAGCTTGCGCTTGGCGATGAAGTAGAGATATTGCCTTCCGGTCAAAAAGGCCGTGTCCGTGGGCTACAAACGCATAAGAAAAAAGAAGAGAGAGCTGTGCCCGGCTCACGCACGGCAGTGAACATTTCTGGCATTGAGACCGAATCCATTCAACGGGGAGAGGTCGTTGCCCATCCGAATCAATATCAAGCCACAAGAAGAGTCGACGCGCACCTGCGCGTGCTCGGAGATGTTTCGGCGTCGCTCAAGCACAGCAGCGAAGTCAAATTCTTCGTTGGCGCAAGTGAAACGGTTGCGACCATGCGTCTACTTGGAACCGAAGAGCTTCGGCCTGGTGAGGCAGGCTGGGTTCAGCTTGAATTGCGTGATCCGGTAGTCGCCGTCCGCGGCGACCGGTACATCCTGCGGCGGCCCTCGCCGGGTGAAACACTGGGCGGCGGCATAATCGTTGACCATCAACCTAAAGGACGACACAAACGTTTCGAGGAAAACATCCTGGGCTCCCTCGAAGCGCTGAGCCAGGGCACACCGGCGGAGGTATTGCTCGAAGCAGCACTGGCGCTGAACATCGCCAGCATAAAAGAAGTCATTGCCCGCTCACGCCTTGAACCAGTCGAAGCGCAAGCTGCCCTGGATGAACTTGTGGATAATAAGTCCATCATTCCCCTTGAAGAAGCATCACTCACAATTGACAGTGATCGGCTCGTCATCGCCCGCCCGCATTGGAGCACGCTTCGTGAAAAAATCTTGGGGATTGTTGAGGCATATCACACGCAGTACCCCCTGCGCCGAGGCATCCCACGCGAAGAACTCAAAAGCAAAATGAAATTATCCACGCGTGCATTTAACATCTTCCTCCACCGCCTGGTCACCGATCACACTCTCATGGAATACTCGACCGCGATCGCAAAGCCTGAGCATGAGGTAAAGTTCGACCCAGGCCAGCAGGCACAGGTGCAGAGCGTAATGCGCCAGTTTGAGCAGAATCCCTTCAGCCCGCCCGGTCTGAAAGAATTGCGGGCTGAAATCAATGAAGAAATCCAGAATGCCCTGATAGAATCAGGTCAGTTGTTCGCCGTGTCAGCAGACGTGCTTTTTCGCAAACAGGATTATGATTTAATGGTAGATCGGATCAGGCGAGAGATCCAGCAGAAGGGAAGTGTCACACTGGCTGAGGTGCGCGATCTATTCAGTACAAGCCGCAAATACGCGCAGGCACTCCTGGAGCATCTCGACGCATCCGGCGTGACCGTACGGGCTGGAGACAGCAGAATTTTGAAAGGCAAATGACGACTCTTAGAAGCTTTTTGACTCCCCCCGTTTTTGAAGATGAAGTCAAGACTCGTCAGGCCTATTTGCTCAACATCGTTTTGTGGGGACTAGTCCTGATTCCAATTCCCTATGTGGCATATGCGTGGATCTCCGGTTCGGAAAACATCAGATCAGTTCTGATCCAGGCCGGGTCTGGCGAAGTCATCAATCTTGCTCTGCTATTTCTTCTGCACCGCGGATATGTGTCCGCCGCGTCCATACTGCAGGTTTGTATGTTCTGGTTGTTCTTCACAGTTTTGGGATTTACCGGCAATGGTGTACAGGGAGAAGCCTATTTGTTGGGGTACCCGCTTGTCATCACGATCGCGGGCATTCTTCTGGGGAGTCGTGCTGCAGTGTTCCTGACCGCGGTCACGCTATTGGCGGGTGGCTTCATGGTATATGCTGAAACGCAGGGTTGGATCACTCCGGATACTGACAGGAATCCTCTTTCGGTCTGGAGCGCGAGCCTCGCTATTTTTCCGATGAGCGCGGTCTTGCAGCATCTCGCCGCCCAGGAAATTCGGAAGGCTCTGGCCCGCGCTCGCGCCAGCGAAGAAAAGTATCATCTGATCTCAAGAGTCAGCAGCGATTATTCGTTTTCGACCGAAATGGACGCGCAGGACAGGATGCACTTGAATTGGGTAGCAGGTGCATTTGAGGAGATTACTGGCTACACCTACGAGGAATATGTGGCAAATGGCGGTTGGCTGGCACATCTCCATCCGGAGGATGCGCAACAGGATGCCCAGGCGCTGGCAGCGTTGAAATCCAATCAACAGGTTGTTCACGATCTGCGCACTTATACAAAGGACAAAAAGGTGCAATGGGTGCGCGTCTATGCCCATCCCATCTGGGATAAAAAACAGGGCCGGTTGGTTGGCATTGTGGGGTCTGTACAGGATATTACCCACCAGCGTATGGTGGAAGAACGCGATTTGCGCCGGCGCGCCATGCTGGAAAAAGTGGTCCAGCTTGGAAAGCGTATGACAGAAGTCAATGATCTGCGTACAACGATCAAACGGATCTGGCACGGCGTGCACGATGATCTGGGGTTTGACCGCCTGGCAGTTTTTCTCTACGACTCCGAACGCCATGCCATGGCTGGAACCCTGGGAACCGATAATTTTGGGCAGTTCGTGGAGGAGTGGGATCTACTCTATCCTCTCTCAGAGGCAGAAATATTCATCCGCGTACTGGAACGACCCGATGGATTGTATTTCACGCATGATTATTTTATTGAAAACGAGATAACGGAAGACAGCGATATGTATGGGGTACGAGATTATGCGGCAGTTGCTGCCTGGGCTGGAGAAAAACCCGTTGCGGTCATTTGCGTGGATAACCTGATTACCAGCCGGCCCATTCAAGATGAAGAACTGGAGGCGTTACGGCTATTCGCCGGTTATGCCGGTCTCGCCATCGAAAATGCACGTCTGAATCATGCCCTGCAGGATGAACTGGCCCAAAGGCAATCGTTTATTAGCGAACTTGAGTCGAAGAACGCAGAGCTCGAGCGTTTTACCTATACAGTTTCACATGATCTTAAATCACCGCTTGTGACGATCACGGGCTTTCTCGGTTTTCTGGAAAAAGATGCGCTGTCCGGTGACCAGGCAAAAGTAAAAAGCACAGTGAGCCGCATTACGACCGCCGCCCAGAAGATGCAATCCCTTCTCAACGATCTCCTCGAACTTTCACGGGTTGGTCGAACCATCAATTCACCGGAATACATCCCCTTTGAGGAGGTGGTTCAGGAAGCGTTGGAACGCGTCCGCGGTCGGTTGGACGCAAGCTCAACCGAGATCAAAGTGCAAACCAATTTGCCGAGTGTTTATGGAGATCGCGGCCGACTGGTGGAAGTGGTACAAAACCTGGTTGACAATGCCGCCAAATATGCCAATTCACAACCAGCCCCATGCATTGAAATAGGTGTAAAAAATCAGGATCAGAAGCAAGTTATCCTGTTTGTGCAGGATAATGGCATAGGCATCGATCCGCAATTTCAGGAGCGGATTTTCGGATTGTTCAACAAGCTGGATGCCCGGTCCGAAGGCACCGGGGTTGGGCTGGCCCTTGTCAAACGAATTATCGAGGTACACGGCGGCCAAATTTGGGTAGAATCAGAGCCAGGTAAAGGCGCGACGTTTTTTTTCACCTTACCAAACATGACCTGAAAATAATTTTGACATAAGGAGTGACCATGTGTGGACGATTTACATTAACTGTTAACCCTGCAGAGGTACAGGAAACTTTCAGCGCAATTTCCTTTCCGCAGAAATTTGCGCCGCGCTTCAACATTGCGCCGACTCAGCCCGTGCTTGTGATCCCGAATGACGATCAAAATACCGCAGACTTCTTTGTCTGGGGTCTGATCCCAATGTGGGCAAAAGACCCGAGCATTGGGAGCCGGATGATCAATGCCCGCGGGGAAACTCTTGAGGAAAAACCGGCGTTCCGCAGCAGCCTTAAGTACAAACGCTGTCTTATCCTGGCAGATGGCTTTTATGAATGGAAAGGTGCAGAAGGCAAAAAAGCCAAAACGCCGTTCTTCATTCACATGAAAGACCGTAAGCCGTTTGCTTTCGCCGGACTCTGGGACTCGTGGAACAGCCCGGATGGCTCACTGGTCAAGTCCTGCACGATTATTACCACCGAACCCAACGAGCTGACCGGTATTATCCACAACCGCATGCCGGTGATCCTGCATCCGCGCGATTACGCCAAATGGCTGGACCCATCCCCTCAGACGCCCGATAAGCTGAAACCGTTGATCAAGCCATTTCCCGCGGACCTGATGGATGCCTACCCCGTCAGTACCCTGGTCAACACACCAGCCAACGACAGGCCTGAACTGGTCGTCCCTGCCAACTAATTAATGCAGGAGTTTCGTTGGTCCCTGGCGCGGCGGTTTCCCGCACTGGCTTCGCGCGACTTCACTATTTTCCTGGTTGGACAATTCATCTCAGTGATTGGCACGTGGATGCAGAATACGGCACAGCCCTATCTGGCGTACCGGATCTCCGGTCGTCCCTTTGACCTGGGATTGATCGGCTTTGCATCCACATTGCCGACGCTGCTGCTGGCATTGCCTGCCGGGGTCCTTGTGGAGCGCTGGGACAAGCGGAAGACTGTCATCATCTTCCAGTCGATTATGTCTCTCCAGGCATTCGGTCTCGCCGCACTGACGTTTACAGGGCATATCCAGATCTGGCACATTGGATTCCTGGCATTGATCTTTGGCATAGCGAGCGCGGTGGAGATCACCGCGCGGCAAGCTATGCTCATCGAGCTCTCCGGACGGGAAGCGCTACCCAGTGCAATCGCCCTGCAATCGATGGTGTTTAACATCGGACGAGTCATCGGTCCTCTCATAGCTGCCTGGCTGTTGACCTCCACAGGCACCGAAGGCAGCGTGTTTCTGACGAACGGGGTGAGTTATCTATTTGTGATCGCCGGATTGTTCATCATACGGACTCTCTATAAAGTCCCGCGCGAATCGAGTGTGGAGAAGAGCCTGAGCACAGAATTCCGTGAGGGTCTGGGCTATATCCAACGGAATTCACTTGTTGCTTCGGTCATCTTAATGTCGGCACTGGTGGGTTTTTTTGGCTTTCCCCTGGTGCAGCAGATTCCAGCTTTGGCGCGGGACGTATTAAAAACTTCGATCGATACGGAGACAATCGTTGCTGCCCGTACGAGTCAGCTCTACGCTGCCCAGGGCGCGGGCGCACTCATCGCAGCACTTCTTGCCGCGTATTTGAGTTCGTCCCGCAACAAAGGCCTGATGGTCACGCTGGGGCAGATTGCATTCATCTTCCCATTGATCGCTCTGGGATACGTGGTCAGCCTGAATCTTTCATTGCTGTTATTGGTATTGATGGGCTGGGGAACAGTGACACAGCTCGTCTCGATGAATACTCTAATTCAGGTAAATGTGCCGAACGGCTTGCGTGGTCGTGTCTTCAGTGTCTATTTATGGGCGCTGCAGGGGGTGGCCCCCTTTGGGAGCCTGCTCATCGGCTGGCTGGCCCAGAATTGGGGCGTTCCGCTTGCCGCCCTGACCGGGGGACTGGTTTCGCTCGTATCCATCGGAGCGCTGCACCTCATCAGCCCTGGCGTACGGCGTGCGCAGGCTTAACGTCAGGTTAGCGTCGAAAGGCCCGGGTTGACGTGCAATTTTTGCCCGTGTTATGATGCTTGGTTTGGAGACCGATATTGATGGACAATAAACTCCCTGCAGAGAAGGACAACGAAGCTCCCGGCTTTTTTTCCCGTCTTATGAATACACTGGTCGGCATCGGCTTGGGGGAATCCATGCTGCGTGCAGGTACCACCGTGCTGTCGATCGTTTTACTGGGTACCGTCATCTGGTTACTGAGAGTTTTCTACGCCCAGGCCCCTGCCAGCAACGAAACCGTAAACGCGCTTCAGGCAGGACCCACCGTTCCCGTGCCAGGCATGGAGAATGTCTCTCCTCGGGCAGAGATGGCGCTTGGGGGCATCCCGCGACTGGCAGATGTGCACACCACCATCCCATCCCGACCGCGCCAGGAGGTGATCAAATACACAGTACTCGAAGGGGATACCGTTTTTGGGATTGCGGAAAAATTTGGCTTAAAACCTGAAACGATTCTGTGGAGTAATTACTATATTTTGCTGGACGACCCTCATGCCTTGCAGCCTGACCAGGAGCTGAATATCCTGCCGGTGGATGGCACCTATCATGAATGGCAACAGGGGGAAGGTTTGAATGGCATTTCGCAATATTACGGAGTAACCCCCGAAGACATCATCAATTACCCGGCTAACAATTTGGACCCGTCCACAATTGGTGATCCTGCCAGCCCCAATATCCAGCCCGGAACCTGGCTCGTCGTTCCAGGCGGGCGACGCGAGTATATCGTGTGGAGCGCCCCACTGGGTGTGACGCGTGAGAACCCAGCGTCCGCGCGTGTGTTGGGTCCGGGCGCCTGTGAGCCGATCAGCGGCGGCGCTGTTGGCTTTGGCACCTTTATCTGGCCCGCCAACAACCATATTCTTTCCGGGTTTGATTATGCGCCCAACGCCAACCACTGGGGTATCGACATTGCGGGTAATGACGGCGAAGCCGTGTTCGCAACCGATGCCGGCGTAGTCGTCTATGCTGGCTGGAACAATTATGGGTATGGCAACATGATCATGGTGGATCACGGGAATAACTTCCAATCTTTATATGCGCATCTCAGCGGAATTAGCGTTGTCTGCGGGCAGAGTGTGGGCCAGGGAGACCTGATCGGCGCAATTGGCAACACGGGGCGTTCGACAGGCTCGCACCTGCATTTCGAGATCCGTGCCATCTCCTCCTGGGTCAACCCCTGGGATGTATTGCCATAACCAGGTAAGAATGTAAACAAGGATATAAGACCTAGGTAAAACTACTTGCAAAAGCAGAATGCCTATACTATAATCTGCGTCGCTTGGGCGCATAGCTCAGTTGGTTAGAGCGCTACTATCACACAGTAGAGGTCCGGGGTTCGAGTCCCTGTGCGCCCACTCAAATGAGCCTGATCGGCTCATTTTTGTTTTTCGAGACCTACAGGTTCGAGTCCTGTCAAGACCACAAAACACTGGCGTTTTTGCTTGAAAAGAGGCAAAAACACCTAATACCAAAGCATGTTGCCAAAACTAATAGGGACCTCCCCAAAGATCGGGGAG
>Ga0075429_100003371_pt1 | contig 13621 bp, 10 predicted proteins | sample RhiMetdeltSRZDD3_FD_75295 | JGI IMG/M metagenome (GOLD analysis project Ga0075429, IMG submission 75295) | Populus rhizosphere microbial communities from Tennessee, USA - Rhizosphere MetaG P. deltoides SRZDD3 | ecosystem: Host-associated > Plants > Roots > Rhizosphere > Soil | place: USA... | reverse complement strand
GAGCACAAGGATCGCCCCCAGCATCAGGAAGGCCAGCGCCTTGTCGCGCCTCGTCCTCATCGCTCGAGCACGACCACGTTGGCGAGGAGCGCGCAGGCGGCGACGGACACGTAGAACAGGACGTCGGAGAGCCGCACGAGGCCCTGCCGCGCCGTTTCGAAATGCGTCGTGAAGCTGAAGTTGTTGATGGCGTCGGCCAGGCCCACGGGCACGTCGCGCAGCAGCGTGTTGAACACGCTCCAGCCGGTCAGGTTCAGGACCATGCACGCGAGCACGCCGAGAATGAAGGCGATGACCTGGTTGTGGGTGAGCGACGACATCAGCGAGCAGATGCCCAGCACCGCCCCCGCCATCAGGAAGCCCATCGCGTAGCCGCCGACGATGGGACCCCAGTCGGGCTCGCCGAGGTACAAGGCGGTGAACGGGTACGGGAAGGTGAGCAGCAGCCCGATGCCGACGAACACCCATCCGGCCAGGAACTTTCCGACGACGGCCTGCGTCGTGGTGAACGGCAGCGTGAGCAGCAGCTCCCAGGTGCCGCTGTTCTTCTCCTCCGACCACAGCCGCATCCCCACCGCGGGCACGAAGAGGACGTTGATCCACGGCAGGTAGCGGAAGAAGAGCTGCAGGCCGGCCTCGTCGCTCTCCACGAAATTGTCGAGGAACCACGGCAGGCCGATGGACAGCAGCACGAACACGACGAGGAACACGTAGCCGATCGGGGAGCGGAAGTAGCCGAGCAGCTCGCGTTGGACGATCGTCAACGTTCCACGCAGGTCAGGCCTCCTTCGCCGCCGTCAGCGAGCGGAACACCTCGGCGAGCCGATCGCGCAGGCTGCCGGCGCCGCCGCCGGCCTTGATCGCCTCCGGGGTGTCGTCGAGGCGGATGCGCCCGCGGTCGATGATGATGATCCGCGTGCAGAGGGCCTCGACCTCTTCCAGGATGTGCGTCGACAGGATGATGGCCTTGTCGCGCCCCATGTCGCGGATGAGGGTGCGCACCACGTCTTTCTGATTCGGGTCGAGGCCGTCCGTCGGCTCGTCGAGGATGAGGCAGGGCGGGTCGTGGAGCAGGGCCTGGGCGAGGCCGACGCGCTGGCGGTATCCCTTGCTGAGGGTGCTCAGCAGGCGATGCCGGATCTCGGCGATGCGGCACAGCTCGATCGAGCGCTCGACGGCCGCGCGCAACGCGCTCCCGCCCAGCCCGCGGGCCCGGCCGATGAACCGCAGGAACTCCAGAGACGTCATCTCGCCGTAGAGCGGCCCGCGCTCGGGCAGGTACCCGAGATGGCGTTTGGCCTCGATCGGCGCCGCCGCCACCAGGTGGCCGTGGATCACGGCCGAGCCTGCCGTCGGCGTGAGGAAGCCCGTCAGCATCTTCATCGTGGTGGACTTCCCGGCGCCGTTCGGCCCGAGGAAGCCGAGCACGCTGCCCTTGTCGACAGCGAAGCTCACGCCGTCGACGGCTCGGAACGGCCCGAAGTCTTTGACGAGGTCCCTGGCTTCGATCCCGCGGGTGGTCATTCGGTCGTTTGGACGAGATTCTCGCTCAATCGGACGAAAAAAGGCGGGGCGTCATTGAAGGGGGGAACCGCTGCGTCGCGGTTCCCCCGGCGGCCGATTCAGCGGCGGATCGCGGCGCGTCTACTTCCTGCTGGACGTGAAGCTCTTCTGCTCGACGGTGTCGTCGCCGTAGGGCGAGCTCGAGCTCACACCGCGGTACGAGCCCCACTTCGGACGATAGTCCGAGGCGCTCGGGCGATAGCAGGAGATCCCGGTCTTGCCCGACATCGATCCGCCGTTCAGGGACACGCGTACCTCTCCCGTGTTGGAAGTCGCGACCTTCACGCGGATGCGGGTGTTCATGAAGCTGCCCGTGGAGAAGCTGTAATCGCGGATGCTGCTGGAGCCGCTGGCCGAGCCGGACCAGATGCGGACGCTGGCTCCCGTCCCGCTGCGGATGGAGTTCGTGATCAGCGGGGCGCCGCTGTCGCCGTTGGTGGCCTTCAGCTGGAAGACGTGCCAGAAGCCGCCGGAGCCGCCGCGGTTGCTCTTCCAGTCACTGGAGTACTCGAACGTCTCGTTCGTCTTCTGATGGGCCCCGAGCCCCTTGACCTCCGCGCGCTGGCGGTCGGTGTTGGTGGTGTTGCGGTCGCCGTCCCACCAGTCGCCCTTGCGGAACCGCAGGACGAACTTGCACGTGGTGCCGCGCTGGATGTTGTCGTAGCTGTCGTTGCGGAATCCGCTCTGCACGTCGTAGATGACGGTGGGTTCTTCCTCTCCCTCGAACGACTGCGCGTACGCGAACGTCGTCGACAGCGTGAGCGCGGCGGCGACGGCTGAAATCTTCTTCATCGGCCTCTCCTCTCTGATTTCCGGCAAGACGAGCTCCATGCGCGGGAGCCGCGCGTCCCGGGACCGTTGCGAGGTCGGCACTGCTTGGGATTGTTGGGGAGAGACTAACGTCGCCCCGCGTGCGGCCACAAGATTCCATCGAGGAACATTCCGGTGGATCTTGTTGCGAGCCCTTGGCGCGTCGCCTGGGTGTCCTTCGGAGTGGATCCATCGGCTACGGCGGCCTGGCGTACCATCGGGTTCGAATGCGACACGCACTGTCGTCTCTCATCCTCGCCTCGCTCATCGCCTGCCGCACGCCGGAGGGGGCAACGCCGTCCGTCGTCCGGACGAAGACGCTGGAAGAGGCCGCCGCGCTCTACCGCGCGCGCCGCGCTCTCGATACGCTCGAGGACGTGGTGGCCGTGCTCGAGCCGGGCACACCGCGTGCCGAGATCGAGCGCCTGCTCGGCGAGGCCGATGGGTGGGACGACCCGACCATCTTCTATCGGTCCGACCGCGCCAACCTGGCCGAGGAGCGGCTGGGTCTGACCCTCGACTTCTACCTGTGGTACACCGATGGGCGAGAGACGAGGCCGTCGGATCGCGTCGAGCGGTGGATCCTGGGGTCGGGCAATCGTTTCGAAGCCGCCGACGCGCGCATCCCGAAGCGTGTGGACCCGCCCCCCGATCCGCGTCGTGCCGGCCTCGAGACGGCCGGCGCCCACTATCGCCAGCACCACGACTACGACAGCCTCCGGCGCCTCGTGTGCCTGCTGCGCCTGGGGACGCCGCGGCCCGACGTCGCGTCGATCCTCGGCCGGCCCGACCATTGCAGTATCGGCGGCATGCCCTGTTACTACGCCACCGAACGCCGCAACGCGGCCGGGCTTCCCCTCGGTGTCATGATCGACTACCGCGTGCACAACGTCGGCGGGACGGAGACCGTGAATACGGACCGTGTGGAGGCGGTGGGTTTCGGACCGGTCCCGAAGGACTGAACGAGCGGCTAGCGCCGCTCGCGCAAACGGCCGTAGATGGCCTCGCGGAACGCGCGCTCGCGCTCGAGATCGTGCTCGAGCCACGCGACGTCCGAGAGCTTGAGGAGCGCGGTCGCCGGGCGCGCGGCCGTCTGCCGGCACTTCTCGTAGAGGTCCCGCGCCTCCGCCAGGCGTCCGAGGCGCAGCGCAGCATCCCCGGCGCGCTCGAGCCATACCTCCGGCGGCTGCCCTCGCTCCGCGAGGCGGGCCGCCATGCGCGAGGCGTAGTCCAGCGCGAGCGCGGCCTCGCCCTTCCCAAGGAGCACGTAGTAATACGTGCTCGTCACGAGGGGCACGGAGGTGACGTCCTCCGCCGGGGCGCGCAGCCACGCTTCGGCCTCGTCGAGCCCGCCGCGCGCCGCGCCGATCTGGGCGAGAAGCACGCCGTAGCGCGGATCGTCGGCCCACGCGGCGGACACCGCGGGCAGGCGCGGGTCGACGTCGGCCCAGCGTCCCAGGCGCGCCAACGCGAGCACGGTCGAGGCGGCGAGGAGCGGCGCGTCCGGCGCGAGAGCGGCCGCCCTCTCGAGCTCACCCAGTGCCCGGGCCGCGTCCGTGCGCAGCGCTGCACACCCTTGCGCCCAATGCGCGGCCGCGTCCAGACGGCGGCGCGTCTCACCGCCGATATCGCCGGCGGCCGGCGCCTCGGTGTCACGTCCCTCCGTCAGGTCCTCGAGGGCACCCAGCAGGCCGGCGCGGCGCAGCGCGTCGAGATCGGCGTCTGTGAATCCGAAGTCGGCCGCCTCCATCACGGGCAGGCACGAGCGCTCTCGCGTGCGCCGTTCGGCGTCGGCGAAGCGATCGACGAACAGCTTGCGCCGCCCGGGGGCGATGAAGGGGAGCTGCACGATCCGTTCGTCGGTGCCGATGACGATGTCGTCGACGTAGTACGTCACCGCCCCGGCGTCTTCGAGGTCTCCGATGAACGAGAACTTGTCGACGGACGAAGCGGGAATCGCCGCCGAGCTCTTCTGCCGCGTGAGGCGCGCCACCGGCTGATCGCGCCCTTCCTGGCGCACGAGCAGGTCGTACACTCCGGCGTCGACGTCGTAGGTGAGATCGACGACGTACCACAAGAACGGCTCCATGCGCGCGAGCGCCGTCGGCACACAGCGGCCGACGGCGGCGAGGCGCACCGGTCCGGTGGCGCGAGTGGCGGGATAGTGCACGAGGACGCCCTCTTTCACGGCCAGCCAGAACGCGATCCCGTCCTTGCGGATGGTGAAGTGCCCGGGGCCGGCGAGGGCGATGTTCAGTCCCTGCGAGACATCGGTGGTGAGGAACGCGAAGTGGGCGTAGAGCCGCCCCTGGCGGCGCAGGGCGAAGTAGCCCTGCAGCTCCGGAAAGGTGCCGTCCCCCGCGACGTCGCGAATCTCCAGCGCGCGCCAGCCCGAAAGGCGCGGGCTCGAGACGAGGCGGACGGTGCCCTTGGCGTACTGGAAGATGCGGAAGGTGTCGGGTCCGGTATCGACGTGCTCGTCGAAGCTGTAGCGGACGAGTGTGGTCGGAGACTCGGAGGCGACGGCGAGAAGCAGCGCCAGCGCCGGCACCAAGCGCATTCCGTGATGATCCGGCCGCGGGCGTGTCTCGTCAATCCCGCCGGCAAAGGATCTGCTTCTCGTTCGCGTACTCGGCGTCGCCGGGTTGCAGCGCGGCGGCCTTTTCGATGGCGGCGCAGGCCTCGTCTCCGAGGCGCAGCTCTTTCGACAGGAGGGCGAGGGCGAAATAGGCGGCGTCGCGATGAGGGTCGGCCGCGACCGCGCGTTTGAAGGCGTAACGCGCCTCCCCCAGCTTCCGCTCGCCGTACCGCCGTACGCCCAGGGCGTACTGTTCGTCGGCGAAGGCGGCGGCGTTCGGAACCTGCCGCTCCTCCCGCGCCTGCGCGAGGCTCGCCCTCTGCGCGTCGTCGACGGCCAGCGCCTCCGCCTCCTCGAAGAGGCCCTGCTCCTTCAAGAGAAGCGAGAGGTTCCTCCGTGCGGGTGGGAACTGCGGCCGGTGACGCAGGGCCGTGCGCAGCGCCATCTCCGCCTCGAACGTACGGCCGGCGACGTAGTACACGCCGGCCAGCTCGACGTAGGCCTCGGGCTCTTCCGGCGCCAGCCGGGTCCCCTGCTCGTAGAGGGCGAGCGCGCGATCGGTCTCACCGCGTGCGCGGTGGACCTTGCCGAGCTGGAAGTAGTCCTTGGCGTACTCCGGGTACGCGAAGGCCGGCATCGGAACGTTGGCGGCCAGGGCGGAGGCGGCCAGCGTCGCCAGGAGGAGGGTCGTTCCACGCCGGCGCTCGCGCAGGTCGTCGACGAGCGTCCACACACCATGGCCGGCGAGCAGCAGCAGCAGCGGGACGATCGGCATCCGGTAGCGGTCGGAGACGAAGAAGGCGACGACGGACGCGGAGTAGGCCAGGACAGCGATCACCACCAGCCACACATCCGGATCGCGCCGCCGGTCGCGAGCGCGGAGCAGCGCGACGAGGCCGACCACCGCGAGCGGCAGGACCAGGCCGAACCCGGCCGTCGCGTGCAGGAGCGGCAGCCATTTCTGCGCGAAGCGGTAGTTCGTGTTGAGGGGGATCTCTTCGCCGCGGAACGTCATCGCCGCCTTCGTGAGGAGCAGGCGCGCCGCCGCGCCCGGGGATCCAGAAAGGAAGGCGAGGCCCTCGTCGAACCAGAAGCGATCGGCCGCGCGCGCGTCGAGGGTCCTGCCGACGCGCCGCGACGCTTCCGCGATCGACGTCTCCACCTGCCGCAGGGGCAGGTCCGAGACGCCCTCGATGGAGACGTACATACCGTTCGCCTTGGCGTGATTGCCGATGTAGAAGTTGATGCCGCCGTTCACCGGGAAGGGCGACAGGCCGCCGCCGCGGGCCCGCGCCCGCAGCGCGAACGGGGCGAGGACGAGAACGACGCCGGCCACGATGGCGGCCAGGCGTCGCACGGCCGATCCGCGGTCACACGCGATCGTCCAGGCCAGCAGCGGCAGCAACAGCACGACCGCGTTCGGACGCGCCAGGGCCAGGAGGCCGATGCACGCGCCGGGCAGGAGCCACGCGGCCGGAGGCCGCCTCTTCACGGCGAGGGCGGCGGCGATCGGAGCCAGGGTCAAGAGCACCATCGCGGTGACGGGGAGCAGGACCGCCGAGTAGTACACGGCAATGCCGTACGCCGCGTAGAGCGCCGACGCGATGAGTCCGGCGGGCCGGCCGAAGAGGCGGGTGCCCGTCCAATACAGAAGGCCGGTGGTGGCCGCGTCCATGGCGATCTGCAGCGCGACGACGGCGATGCGCAGGGCGCCGGCGGAAAGACCCGCGAACGGGGCGAGCAGGAACGCGTACAGAGGGCTCAGGTAGGAGAAGGCCGCATGCTGCCAGTCCGCGGCCACGATCGCGCGTGCGAGCGTGCGGTAGGCCTCGGTGTCCTCGGGCACGATGGCGGCCAGCGGGTGCCGCAGGAATACCACGGCGAACACGACGCGCAGGACCACCGCCGCCGCGATCACGGCCGCGGGGGCTCGGCTCACCGCTGCTCCCCCGCCATCGCCTCCAGGGCCTCGAGCGCCTTCTTCGCCTCCTCGCGGACGGGCTCCTCCGCGTCCTCGAGGGCGGCACGCAGGGCGGGCGTGGCCAGCGCCGCCTCCGGCCCCAGTCGCCCCAGCGCCCGCGCGGCCTGGCGGCGGACGGCGGGCTCGTCGCGTTGCAGGGCGTGCATCAAGTCGGGCATGGCATCCCGCGCGGCGGGACCGAGACGGCCGAGCGCCCGCGCCGCTTCCTCGCGCACCCAGCCGCTGTCGCCCCGGAGCCGCGCCACCAGAGCGGGCACCGCGGCGGGTGCCTCGATGCGGCCGAGGGCGATGACGGCCTCCGCGCGGACGTTCTCCTCACCGTCCTCCGTCGCGCGCGCCAGATCGGCGGCGGCCGCGGCCGAGGCCGGACCGAGCTTGCCGAGGTTGCGCGCCGCTCGCGCACGGCGCGCGGCATCCGCGTCGCCGAGGCCGGCGGCGACGGTGCGCACGATGCTCGCGTCCGAAGCGGCCAGGCGGCGCAGGCTCACCGCCGCCGGCCCCGGGGCGTGGCCGTCCTCGGTGTCGAGCATGGCCAGCAGCGCGGGTACCGCGAAGGCGCCGGCCGGGCCGACCTGTCCGGCCGCCCAGACGGCGAAATGCCGGACGTACTCGTCTTCGCTCTCGACCTTCGCGAGCAGCGCCCCCGCCTGCGCGCGACCGATGCCGACGCTCCAGGCCGAGCGTGCCGCTTGCGCGCGGACGTCCTCGCGCGGATGGTCGAGCAACTTCAAGAGCGACGGCAGTGCGGCCGACGCCGAAGGACCCAGCGTCCCGAGGGCGCGCGACGCCTCGACGATGACCGCCGGCTCCGGATCGGCGAGCGACGCCTCGAGCACCGTCACCGTCGCCGCCGTCGCGGGGGGGTGCGCGTGGGCGAGCATCCACACGGCGGCGCGCCTCTTCGACGCATCTCCGCTCGAAAGCGCGCGGCCAGGCGGCTCTTCACCGAGCACGTCGGCGTGTGTCCTCGGCCGGGGAACGAACGTGCCGCCGTCCATGCGTTCGGCGACACGCTCCGACCCCGCCGGGCTCAGGTGGTTGTCGTCGATGAACGCGGAGGCGCCGAGCGGAAGCAGATCGGGCAGAAGGTCGAGGAAAGGAATCTGCTCCTGCCGGCAGAAGGCGCCGATCGAGTCCTGCGCCGCCGGCGGCGGCGCCCCGGGCTCGACCTGGAACCGATACGGAAAAACCATCACGCGGAAGGCGGCGCCGTCCTTCCGCACCTCGTCGCGCAGCGCGCGCAGCTCCGCGAAGAAATGGTCGAAGCCGCGCCGGCCGAGCACCAGCGCCTCGACGTTCTCGCGCTCGCGGCGATGCGCGCCCACCACGCGCCGGACGAGGGCGGAGCGCTCGTGCAGCGCGACCAGCAGCGCGGGTGGACGGCTGAGCTGATGCTCGAGCTCCTGGATGTCGTTCAGGCACACCGCCACCACGACCTCGTCGGGCGCGTACTTGCGGCCGAGACGCCGGTACGCGATCCGCTGCTGGCGCGTCGACCAGCCCCAGAGCGCGACGCTGAAGACCTCCGTCGGCACGCCCGCCGCGTCGTAGCGCGCCTCCAGCCGGCGCGGGAACGATTCCTCCGGCGCCAACCCGATTCCGGCGGTCACGCTGTCGCCGAGGAACATGAGGCGATGGGTGCCCGGCGTCTTCGTCACCGCGTGCCGCCGATCGCGCAGGCCGTCGCGGTTGAACTCCTGCCATGGCGGCCAACCCTGGTTGTCGGTGGACATCGTGTAGAAGTGCTCGCCCGGGGCTTCCGCCTTCCATTCCTGCACCTGCTGTCGTCCGGCCGCGGCCGGCTTCGGCTCCGCCCGGCGGCAGAGCCACTCCAGCGTGCCCAGCATCAGCAGCGTCACCGCCGCGCTCAGCAGCAGGTTGACGGCGAGGCCACGGCGGCGGCGTATGGACGCGATCACCGCGCCATGATAGCGGGAAGGCTCTGCGTTTCTTGCGCGCGGCGGCTGAATCGCCGATAGTCGACGTAGCCCAAAGGGGGGACGTGGCCCAGAAGCCGAAGGTCGTCGTCGCGCTCCTCGACGAGAGCCAGGAGTTCCAGCGGCTGCAGGCCGACGATGCGCGATCGCGCGCGGCGGAGTCGGGGGTGTCGGTCGACGTCGTCTTCGCCGAGAACAGCGCGATCTTCCAGATTCAGCAGCTCTACAAGGTCATTCAGATCACGGGGGAGCAGCGGCCGCACGCCATCCTGGTGGAGACGGTGGCCGGCGGCGGGCTCGAGCGCGTGGCGCGCGCTGCCGTGCGCGCCGGGATCGGCTGGGTCCTGCTGAATCGCAAGGTCCCGTACATCGCCAGCCTCCGCGAGGAGAACGCGGGCGTGCCGGTGATGACGGTGAGCACGGACCAGCTCGAGATCGGCCGGCTTCAGGGCCGTCAGATCCGCGCCCTCGTCCACGGCGGCGCCCAGGACGTCGTCTACGTGCAGGGTCCCTCGGATACGTCCGCCGCCCAGGAGCGGCTGCAGGGCGCGCGCGAGGCCCTCGAAGGCAGCGGCATCGACCTCAAGGTCGTCGACGGCCAGTGGACGGAGGCGTCGGGCGAGCAGGCGATGGAGCGGTGGCTGCGCCTCAAGCGGTTCGAGAAGGAGACGCGCATCGACGTGGTGGCCTGCCAGAACGACGCGATGGCGGTGGGCGCGCGGCGTGTGTTGGCGGCGGCGGGGCCGGAGCTCGCGCGGGTGCCCCTCACCGGTGTCGACGGCCTCGACGACGCGCGCCTCGTGCGGAAGGGCGAGCTCACCGCCACCGTCATCGTGCCCTCGAACACCGGACCGGCGGTGAAGCTGGTGGCCGACGCGCTCCGCAACGGCACGCGCGTGCCGGAGCGCCTGCTGCTCCCCCCGGTGTCGTTCCCTGAGATCGATACCCTCGCCCGGCTGCGTTAACTCCCGGGCAGGATCGACACACGCTCGCCCTTGGCGGTGGAGAACTCGACGAGCGCGCCTTCGAGTGTCTCGTCCCCACCCGTGCGGCGCAGGACCAGGCGCGTCCCTCCCCACGGATTGCGCAGGCGGCAGCGGGCGCCGGCCAGCGACTCGATGTCGAGCGTCTCCACTTTTCCGCCGCGCGCGGACGCCGTCACCACGAACGCGCCGCGGGCCAGGAGCCTGAACGAGGCGTCCCACTCCTTCGGCCACGCCGGCAAGAGCCGCAGGATGGGCTCGCGGGCGGGTCCGGGGGGCTGGCTGCTGAGCAGGGAGAGCTGCAGCGCATCGGCGGCGCGGCCCAGGCGCTGCGCGTCGAGCGCCTGGTGGCCTTCGCGCAGCGCGAGGCGGTTCAGGAGCGGCCGCCCGTCGTTGTAGGCGCCGCCGCGCTCGCCGCTCGTCGAGCGCATCTGGCTCGGCACCAGGTAACGGGCGCTGTCCGCCCGGCCGAGCAGGGCGCCGGCGACGGCGATCTTCGAGAGCACTCCGACCGTCGTTCGCGGCCCGATGGCGCTGTCGAACGACGCGGAGAACGTCGCCTGTCCGGCCTCGAGCAGCGCCGCATCGTCCGTCTCCAGGCTGACCAGATCGAAGAACCACATGGGAAGGCTGTTCCCATCCGGCCGGCCGCCGCGGCCGACGAGCGCGGGCTTCCGGCCCCGCGCGAACGTGCGCGGCCCGTGGGCGGCTCCGCCCAGGACGTCGGGGTCGTCGCTCATCGGCAACGGCGCCAGGTGGGTCAGGACCTCGCGCCAGGCCGTGCGGAGCTCGGCGTCTTCATGGAGGATCTCGGCCGCGCGGATCGCTGCCGGGAAGATGCCGCGCATGGCGGACAGATCCTCGTCGCTGTCGCGCACGCCCTGCACCGACTCGTTGCTGTTGATGTGATGGATGTGGTACCGGCCGTCCTCGCCCTTCTTCAGGTTGGGAAAGTTCCGATAGAACTCCGCGGCGCCTCTCAGCATCGGATAGGCCTGTTCACGCAGCCAGGCCACGTCCTGCGTGAACTCGTAGCGCCGCCAATACAGATAAGGAACCTTGGCCGTCGTGCCCAGGATGTGCGACGTCGGACCGTAGGGCGACTGAAGCCGCTCCTCGATCGTCCAGCGGCCGTCCTTCCATCGCCCCGCCTCGTTCCAGTTCCAGCGGCTGCTGTAGCCCAGACGAGCGGCGCCGAACTCGTGGAAGCGCGCGCTCCGCTGGCTCCACGGTTTGCGCATCAGGTACAGGTCGCGCATCTCGGCCGCGATCGGCGGGGGCAGGATGGCCAGCCCGTCGAAGAACGTCGTCTCCGGGATGAAGAGGCCCTGGCTGCCCCACTGCTGGCGTGCCGCGGTGGCGTACGACTCGTAGGCGCCGCTGTACATGGCGAACACCGGGTCGAGCAGCTCGAGACGCCCGCTGGCAAACAGGGCCTCGTAGTAGCACGACAGGTTCGCGAACCAGTGCTGGCCGCCCCAGGCGCGGGCGTCGCCCCGGGTGTTCCACAACATGCCGTTGAATTTCGTGGGATAGGCGCCGCGGGAGCTGGCCGCCATGAGGTAGAGGAAGTAGTGGTAGTTGTCCGCGACGTACTCCGCGGTGCCGTCGCTGCTGCGAAGATCGACGAAGCCTCGCGACCAGTACTCGTGCCACCAGTCGCTGGTCTCCCGCACGATCTCGTCCTGCTCCCGCCGGGCGGCGGTTTCCGTGGCGCGATCGGCGGCGGCGCGCACCCGATCGTTGCGCGCGAAGCCGGCGGCGCTGCTCAGCAGTACACGCACCTTGCCCCGCGCGGCCGGAATCACGTAGCGCACCTCGGTCTCGTTGGGCAGGTGCGCGCGCGCGCGCCGGCCGGCCACCCGCGCGGAAAGCGCGGAGACGTTGACGTACCCGTGCTCCTCGAAGCGCTGGGTGAGGGCGATGGCGTCACGGTCCGAGTGCAGGCGAGACGTGGCCGTGTGCTCCAGCGTACGCACGACGTTGGCGTTCTCCTCGACCCGGTCTTCGAAGTCCTCGCCCGGCTGCGCCGAGACGTAGCGCAGGAACCGGAGACCGACGACGATTCGCTGCGGCGTTTCCCGCGCGTCGTCGATCTCGACGGCGATGAGGTCGGCCGCCGGCGACGCCAGGAGCCGGGCGGTCACGTCGGCGCCGCGCACGGTCATGACTCCGTCGTAGACCGACAGGTGCTGCTCGAAATAAGGCGGGGTCAGGACTTCTCCGCCGAGATCGATCTCGACGAAGCCGGTGCCGCCGCAATAGTCGGAGTTCCGCTCGAGAAAGCTCGTAGTGGAGCTGTCGATGCCGTAGACGTCGTTGCGGTTCACCTGGAACCGCAGCGACTGGGGCGTCGTCCACACGAGGGTGCCCATGCGGCCGTTGCCCAGCGGCATCCCGTCCTCGCTGCGCGGCGCGGGGGTGTCGTAGTGCAGGTCGGCGCGGGAGATGAGGGCGCGCAGGTCGGGGGCGGGGGCGGCGGGCGACGCCGCCAGCAGGAGCGACAGCGTGAGGGTGGACATCGCCTAGCGGGCGGCCGTGGGAAGGATCACGGCCTTGATGTCGTCGCCGGCCGGCTTCAGCATGCGCTCGAAGGCCTTCACGCCGTCGTCGAGGGAGAAGGTCTTCACCCAGCTCGAGCCGTCGACGCGCCCGCGGGCGAGCATGTCCACCGCCAGCTCGAGCTCCTCGATCGACGCGCAGTAGCTGCCCTGGATCGTCCGCTCGCCGAGCGTCACGTCGAAGGAGTCGAACGGGATGGTGTTCTCGTGCAGGCCGAGCCACACCGTCATGCCGCCGGCCCGCGTGGCGCGCACGGAGTTGGCCTTCGTCCAGGCGGCACCGGCGGCGTCGACCACGACGTCGGCCCCTTCCCCGCCGGTCATACCCAGGATCCTCGCGACGACGTCCTCCTCGCCGGAGTGGATGACCTCCTTGGCGCCCAGGCGCTTGGCCGTCTCGAGGCGCTCGGGCACGCGGTCCACTATCACGACGTCGGCGGCCGTGAGCTTGCGAAACGCCTGCTGGGCCAGAAGACCGAGGGGGCCCGCGCCCACGACCACGACCAGGGTCGGCGACAGCCGCCGGGCCAGGCCCACCACGTGGATGCCGTTGGCCAATGGCTCGGCCGTGCTCGCCGCCTCCGGGGCCAGCGTACCCGGCCACGCCACCAGCGCTTTCGCGGGTGCACAGACCATCTCCGCGAAAGCACCCGGCCGATGCATGCCGAAGATCTGCCGCTGCGCGCAGATGTGCGTGTCGCCGCGCGCGCATCGCACGCAGGTGCCGCAGGCCACGAGCGAGTGGGAGACGACGCGCTGGCCGGGCGCCCAGACCTCGACGTCGGGAGCCACGCTCTCCACCACGCCGCAGAACTCGTGGCCCATGATGAGAGGCGGGACGCGGCGCGGGCTGCGGTTGCGGAACGCTTCCAGCTCGCTGCCGCAGATGCCGCAGGCGGCCACCCGCAGCCGCACCTCGCCGCGGGCGGGCTCCGGCGCGGGCCGGTCCGTCACCTCGAGGCGTTCGTATTCGGGATAGAGCAGGGTCTTCATATCGTGATTGGCCGGAGGAGCGCCGGCTCGGGGTACGGCGTCAAGGGGAGCACCACGTCCGAGGCGGGCCGCTCGCCGGCCACGACCTTCGCCGCCCATTCGACGGCCGGACCGCCGGAGGAGAGCTGGATGATCGTGGCGACGAGGCGGCCTTCGTCCACGAGGCGGCGCCCCACGTCCGGATGTCCGTCGATGCCGATGAGGGGCACCCGGGC
>Ga0075429_100003365_pt1 | contig 13628 bp, 11 predicted proteins | sample RhiMetdeltSRZDD3_FD_75295 | JGI IMG/M metagenome (GOLD analysis project Ga0075429, IMG submission 75295) | Populus rhizosphere microbial communities from Tennessee, USA - Rhizosphere MetaG P. deltoides SRZDD3 | ecosystem: Host-associated > Plants > Roots > Rhizosphere > Soil | place: USA... | reverse complement strand
CGTCTCACGTCTCACGTCTCACGTCTCACGTCTCACGCCTCACGTCTCACCGCAGTCGCCGCGCGAGCGCGAGTGCCCCTGAGGTCGGGTCCAGGGTCGCCTCGCGCGGAGAGACGCGGGCGATTTTGCCGAGCCGAGCCAGCACCAGCGGCCTGAGCGCGCGCTCCGGATCGAGGTTTCCGCCGGCGAGCGCAACCGGAATGGCGGACTTTCCGGGAAACTTGCTCACCAGTGCGGCGACGTGCGCCACCAGGTCCTCGGCGGCGGACTCGGCAATGCCCTTCGCGACGGCGTCCCCGTGACGGGCGGCCTCGAGCACGGCGGACCCGAGCGCCGCGACTTCACCCGGTTCCGCGGAGGTGCTCCAGCGAACCAGCTCGTCGAAGTTCTTCCCGGTCACGGCCGGGATGCTCTCCGAGAGAGCCGTTGCCGGACCACGGCCGTCGTGAGCCCGGCCCACCGCGCGCAGCGCGGCACGGCCGATGGCGTAGCCGCTTCCTTCATCGCCGATCTGCCACCCCAGTCCGCCGGTGCGATGCGTCATGCCGTCCGGGGTGCGGCCCACGGCGACACTCCCGGTCCCCGAGACCAGCACCACTCCCGGCCCCTCTCCGAAGGCGGCTTCGAGCGCGATGTCGAGGTCGCCCGTGACGATCACCCGTTCGGCCAGCCGCTCCCCGCGGAGAATCTCGCGGAGCTCGCTGCGCTCCGGTTCCCGTCCCACACCGGCCGCGCCGACCACCAGGACATCGCCGTGCAGCAGTCCGGCATCGGTCAGCGCGCGCCGGACCGCGACGCTGATACGGCTTCCGGCCACCAGCGCGCGGCCGGCGCGGACGGCGCCCGGCGCACCGACTGAACGGGCGAGCTCCCGCTCGCCGTCTACGACCACCACAGCGGTCTTGGTTCCTCCGGCGTCGACGCCGATCAGAATGCTCACGCCTTGGTCGTCTCCGGTGGGTGAAGCAGGCTGAGTCCTGCGCCTACCAGCAGCGTGACCAGGGTTCCCAGCGGAACATACCAGGGCCACGCGAGGCGTCCGAGGGTCGCGAGCCCGAGCCGATTGGCGAAGACCACCACCAGCATCACGCTGATGGTGACGATCGTCGCGAGAATGACGTCCGTGCCTCTGGCACGCGGCCACCGGCCGGCGAGAATGTAGGTGCCGAGCAGGGCGCCGTAGGTCACCGAGGCGATGGATAGCGCGAGCACTACGACCGGAGTATCGGTTCCGGTGGCGTAGCCGTAAAAACCCAGTGCTCCGCCCACCAGGCCCAGTCCCCACACCGCGGAGAAGACCCGGCCGACCTTGAGCAGGTGGTCCGGATCCCGGCGCCCGGTGATCGAGGCGTAGAAGTCGTGAGTCATCGACGATGCGAGGGCATTGATGGACGAGCTGATCGTGCTCATGGCGGCGGCGAGAATTCCGGCGACGACCAGGCCGCCCAGACCGGAGGGGAGATGCTCCACGATGAAGCGCGGGAAGATCTGATCGCCGGCCAGGGAATCGGGCGCGAGCCCGGCAGACCAGATCGCGATGCCCACCATCAGGAAAAGCAGGAACTGCGCGATGACGACGACGCCGGAGCCGATGAGCGCCCACTGGGCATCCTTCAGCGAACGCGTGGCCAGGAGTCGTTGCACGATCAAATGGTCGGTGCCGTGGGAAGCGGCGGAGAGAAGGGCGCCTCCGAGCACCCCTCCCAACACGGTATAGGTCGCGCTGAAGGAAAGCTCGGGATTGAGCACCCGGAGTTTGCCCGCCTGGCCCGCCAGCGCCAGGGTCTGTCCGAAGCCCCCCGCCAGTTCGGAGGCAATCCACAGCGCGGCGATACCCCCCGACAGGTACACGACGAGCTGAATGACGTCGGCCCAGACCACCGCCTTCAGCCCGCCGAAATAGGTGTAGGCCAGCGTGACCAGTCCCATGGCGAGTATCGATCCGGGAATACTCCAGCCGGTCACCAGCGCGAGCGGGATCGCGCCGGCGAAGATTCTGACGCTGTCGCCCAGGAAGCGGGTGAGGAGAAAACAGGCGGAGATCAGCCGCCGGGTGCCTGGTCCGAATCGCGATTCCAGCCTCGCATAGGCCGTCTCCTGCTGACCGGTGAAATACCCGGGCAGCAGCCATCGGGCTACGAAGATCCGACCAATGAGATATCCGAAGGTCAGCTGGAGAAAGGTGAGGTCCCCGCGCGCCCCGACCCCGGGAATCGAGATGACGGTGAGCGCCGAGGTTTCGGTGGCGACGATGGAGAGGAGGACCGCCCAGGCCGGGAGATTCCGGGCGCCGAGGAAATAGTCACCCGCAGTGCGTTGTGACCGGGTCACCCAGAGCCCCACGCCAAGCGTGAGGATGAAGTAGATCACGATGACTGCGAGATCGACGCTGCTCATCCGTGATCCCTCGTCAGGAGTAGTAAAGCGCGAAGAGCGAAGAGGACAGGCCCGCTCCTCTTCGCTCTTGGCTACTCGCTCTTCGCTTGCTGGATGCTGATCAGGCCGTGAAGCTGGTACCGCATCCGCATCCGCCGGTCGCGTTGGGATTGGAGAATGTGAATCCGGAGCCCTGCATCGAGGTGACGTAGTCCACGGTCACACCGTTCAGGTACTGGAGGCTGAACCCGTCGACGAACACCCGGACCCGGTCCATGGGAAGGATGTGATCGTCGTCGAGGGGGCGCTCTTCGATATTGAGGCTGTACTTGAACCCGGAGCAGCCGCCGGGCAGCACGCTGACCCGGAGTCCTGCGACATCGGGCTCGACCTGCTCGGCCGCCATGAACTTGAGCACCTCATCGACCGCTTTGGCCGTGAGGGTGATCTGGATGCCCGTGCTGCTGGCCTGCTCGTCGACCGTACTCATTCCGCTTCTCCTTGTCGTACTGGAGGAAAGCTAGGAGGTGTCCCCCGCAGGGTCAACGCCGCATTTCCGGTGCCAGAAGTCGCACGACTGCGTCGGCGACCGCAATCCGGAGGGGTCCGATGCGCGGATTGTTCCGCGTCGGGTTCACGCGATTGGTGAGCAGGACGATCACGAGGCCCTTGTCCGGGTCGATCCAGATGGAAGTGCCGGTGAATCCGGTGTGTCCGAAGCTCCCGGAATCCAGCAGGGTTCCCGCGCTGTTCCCCGGGGCGGGAGTGTCCCAGCCGAGGGCGCGGGTCGAACCGGGAACGATGCCCTGCCGCTGCACGAACTGCGTCGCCACCCCGGCGCCGCTGGTGACCCGCGCGAGCAGCCACTCTCCGAAGGTGAGCAGGTCCAGCGCACTGCCGAAGAGCCCGGCATGTCCCGCCACCCCTCGGAGCCAGGCCGCCTTCTCGTCGTGCACCTCGCCCCGCACGATGCGACGGCGCCAGGAGGTGTCGTATTCGGTCGCCGCGATACGGGGGATCCAGGACCCAGGCGGACGAAAGCGGGTGGAGTGCATGCCGAGCGGGGCAAAGATGCGGTCATGGGCGAGCCGGTCGAGCCGCCCGCCGAGGACGCGCTCGATCACCTCGCCGAGAACGATGGCCCCCATGTCGGAGTACACCATCCGCGCGCCCGGCACCGTATCGAGCGGCAACCCGTTCACGAACCGGAGCGCCGAATCGGCGCTCGGCGTCTGCCGCCAGAGGGGACTGTCGGCGCGCAGCCCGCTCGAATGGGTGAGCAGATGGCGCACCGTCACCCGCTCCTTGCCCGGGCCGCGAAACGCGGGAAGATAGTGCTGGACCGGCCGGTCGAGATCGAGGCGGCCTTCCTCGACGGCCTGCATTGCCAGCGTCGTGGTGGCGATGACTTTGGTGAGCGACGCGAGATCGTAGACTGAGTGACCGTCGGGGCGCCGCGGGTCATCGAGGGCGAGTTTGCCGGTCCCGTACAGGAACCGCGCGCCCCGCCACGACACCGCAACGACGCCCCCGGTCGCCGCCCGCGCGGCGATGGCTGAATCGAGCAGGGCCGCCAGCGGATTGAGTCGTGCAATCGGTTCGGTACTGCGCGGAGACGGCGGCGTCACCGGCCCACGCGCGCAGGCGGAAGCCAGAAGCATCGCGCTCCACGGTCCCAGCCGAATGGTCACTTGGGAGCCTTCTGCAGACCCCATCCGATGGGATATCCGGGAGGCAGCTCGATCGGCAGCCGGCCGGAGATCGCCGCTCCAGTGAGCGCGGCCGCCACTGCCTCCTCGGTGAGCGGGTTGGCGGTCCAGGCAATCAGGTAGCCGGGGACCCGCGGCACCTGGCTCAGGAGGTACGGGGTGCCGAACGAAACCAGCAATGTCGGGCGTTCGCGGCCGGCGGCGTCGATGATCCGCACCAGGGGCTCTGGGAGTCCGATCGCACCTCTCCACGCGACGACCCGGATCGACGGCGCGAAGATCGCCAGGCGTGACGCCGTCACCAGCGTTGCGGCCGAGTCGTAGCTCGCCGGCCCGCTGGCCGCCGAGAGCCGAAACGAGGAGACCCGGTGCCCTCGCCGGGTCAGCTCCGCGATGAGCGTGCCCCCGACGGCCGCGGACCCGGCGTCGGCGTACGTCACCACGGTGAGCGCGCGGGGACCGGCGCGGAGACTGTCGAGTATTCCGAGGCTGTCCCGCACCAGCACCAGTGCCCGGCCCGACGCGGCGAGCGCGGTGTCGCGGTGCGCGCGCCGGCCCACGGTGTAGGAGAGGCTGTCCAGATTGACGGTGCGGCGGCGAAAGAGACCCAGGCGCGCCTTGATTTCCAGCATTCGCCGGAGTGACGCGTCCAGCCTGCTGCGCGAGATCCGTCCGGAGCCGACCGCCTCCACCATGGCGTCGATGGCCGACCGGGGATCGGTGGGCATCAGCAGCAGGTCGCTTCCGGCGACGAACGCCTTCACCGCCGATTCGCCCGGGCCGTAGGTGTTGACCAGCGCGCCCATGTTGAGCGCGTCGGTGACGACCAGGCCGTCGAATCGCAGCGAATCCCTGAGGATCCCGGTGAGGATCTCGGGCGCCAGAGTCGCCGGCACCGTCGCGCCGGAGGAGAGACCGGGCATCGCGATGTGGGCCGACATGACCACCTTGACGCCCGCCGCGATGGCGGCGCGGAAGGGGATCAGCTCGAGAGAATCGAGCCGGCGCCAGTCGGAGCGAATGACCGGAAGCGCGATGTGCGAATCGGTGTCGGTGTCGCCATGCCCGGGAAAATGTTTGGCGGTGGCGAGCATCCCGGCATCCTGGATTCCCCGAACCGTGGCAGCGACCAGGCGACCGACCGCATCCGGGTCACCGCCGAACGAGCGGGTGTTGATGATCGGGTTGGCGGCGTTGTTGTTCACATCCGCCACCGGCGAAAACGTCAGGTGAATGCCGGCCGCCCGTCCTTCCAGCGCGGTGACCCGCCCCATCGCATAGGCGTCCCGCTCGCTCCTGCTCGCGCCGACTCCCATGTTGGTGGGGAACGGCGTGCCACCGTTGAACCGGATGCTGGTGCCACCCTCGAGATCCGAGGCGATCAGCAACGGGAGCTTCGAGTGACGCTGAAAAAAATTGAGCTGCGCCGCGATATCGAGCGGGGACCCGATCGAGACGATGATCCCGCCCACTTGCAGTGTGTCCACCCACCCGCGAACCTTCTCCAGCGACCGATCGTCGAATGCGGCATAGGTTCCCGGAATCCAGGGCATGATCAGCTGGGCAATCCGCTCCCGGAGGGGCAGGGTTCGCATCAGGCGCGTGACGCGACTCCGTTCCGTCGCGGAGAGGGGAGCCGGCCGGGCGGCCGCCGCGCGTGGAGCCTGGGCCCCGGCCGGCGCATGGGTCACCGCGGCAATCATCAGGAGGCAGAGAACAGCGTGACGGCATACGGACACGGGCAACTCGCGGCGAAAGTGGGAACGGTGATGCTCACGGGCCTGCTGGCGGCCTGCACGGCGGCCGGGCCGGCTCCCGGCACGGTGCAGCCCGCTGCCCCGGTTGCTCCCCGCGCCCCGGTGCAGCCGGGGATCGAAGGAGTGCTGGGGGACAGCGCGCATCTCATCCGTGGACGAGCGGTGGGACTCGTCTCCAATCATGCCGGCGTCGACGCTGCCGGCGTGAGTGACGTCGACCGCATCCTCCGGGCGGGATTCAGACTGGTCGCGCTGTTCAGTCCCGAGCACGGGTTCCGCGGCGCGGCCGATCCGGGCGAAGCGGTTCTCTCCACGGTCGACAGCGCGACCGGCCTCCCAATCTATAGCCTCTATGGCCGCACGTCCGCTCCGACCGACTCGATGCTCGCCGGCCTCGAGGTGATGCTGGTCGATCTGCCGGACGTCGGGGCGCGCTATTACACCTACCTCTACACCACGATCCAGGTCATGCGTGCCGCGGCGCGACGGGGCATGACGGTGGTGGTGCTCGATCGACCCAACCCCATCGGGGGCAGGGTGCAGGGCAACATTCTCGATACCGCCTACCGATCGGCGATCGGAGCCCTGCCGATGCCCATGCGGCACGGCATGACGCTCGGTGAGGCCGCCCGGCTCGCCAATCTGGAGCTCGGACTTGGCGCCGACCTGCGTGTCGTGCCGGTCACGGGGTGGCGGCGCGACGAGACCCAGCATGTCACCGGGCTTCCCTTTATTCCGCCCTCTCCGAACCTGCACAGTCTGGAGAGTCTGTTTCACTATCCCGGGATCTGCATTTTCGAGGGGACCGCCCTCTCGGTGGGGCGGGGCACCGACCTCGCGTTCACTCAGATCGGAGCGCCCTGGCTCGACGTCTCCCGAGTGCTCGCGGCGCTTCCGACCGACCGCCTTCCAGGGGTTCAGTTCCTTGGAGTGCTCTTCACCCCGGAGCACCCGGGAGACGCCAAGTATCCCGGTGTGCCGCTCCGTGGGATCCGGCTGGTACTGACCGACCCGGCCAGGTACGACCCCACGCTCACCGCGGTCGTGCTGCTCAGCACGATCAACCGGATCCATCCGGACAGTCTCCGCTTCCGTCCCGCCGGGTTCGATCGGCTGGCCGGCGGGCCGGCGCTGCGCGAGGCGGTGGTCGCGGGGAAGGATCCATTCACGATCGTCGCGGGGTGGGAATCCCCGCTGGAAGCCTGGCGGCGCCATCGGGAAGGGGTTCTGCTCTATCGGTAACCCTTGACTGGCGGATTCCGTACCGTAGTCTTGGTTCGCTCTCCTGTGCCCCGTCATTCAAGGAGGAATGCGATGCGAAGTCCGCACCGGCTAATCGTCCTCGCTCTACTCGTTGCCATCCCCCACGCATTGCAGGGTCAGGGAGTCACCACCTCAGCCATGAGCGGTCTGGTCAGCGCCACCGACGGCCCGCCGCCTGCCTCGGCGATGATCGTCGCCGAGCATGTGCCCAGCGGTACCCAATACCGCGCGATCACCCGGGGCGGTGGCGCGTACAGCATTCCGAACATGCGGATCGGCGGGCCGTATCGCGTGACGGCCACGTCGATCGGGTTTGCCCCGAAAGTCGAGGAGAACGTGTTCCTCAGCCTGGGGCAGACCTTCCGGCTGGACTTCCAGATGGTGCGGCAGGCGGTGCGGCTGGAAGAGCTGGCCGTGCTGGCCGGCCGGGACGAAGTGCTCAATGCCGGCCGGAGCGGCGCCGCCACGTTCATCGATCCGCTCAAGGTGACGTTGCTGCCGTCGATCAAGCGGAGCACCCGGGACCTGACCCGGCTCGATCCCCGCAGCGACGGGAACTTCAGCTTTGCCGGGCGCAACTGGCTCTATAACAACGTGTCGCTCGACGGCTCCTACTTCAATAACCCGTACGGCCTCGACGACCCGGCTCCCGGCGGGCAGTCCAACGCCGAGCCGGTGCCCTACGACGCGGTCGAGCAGGTGCAGGTCTCCATCGCGCCGTTCGACGTGCGCGAGGGCGGGTTTACCGGTGCCAACATCAACACGGTAACCAAAAGCGGCAGCAACGATTTCCGGGCCTCGCTCTACTCGTTCTACCGGAACGACAATCTCGAGGGTAACAGCGTCCGAAAGCAGAAAATTGTCGCTAATCCGACGCTCAAATACCTGCAATCCGGGTTTGCCTTCAGCGGTCCGCTCAAGCGGAACACCCTGTTTTTCTATATCAACGCAGAGCTGGAGCGGACCGACGATCCCGGGAGCAACTTCGTGGCGTCGACCGGGGGTGCGAGCGGCCTCGGCATCTCGCGGGTGCAGGCCGCCACGATGGATGCCATCCGGGCACGGCTGATCGAACAGTACCAATACGATCCGGGACCCTACCAGGGATATATCCACGAGACCGACAACAACAAGGTGCTGGCCAAGCTCGACTGGAATATCAACGCGTCCAACAACCTCACATTCCGGTACAACTATCTCGATGCCCAGCGGGACCAGGGGCCGCATCCCTTCGTGCTGAGCGTCAACAACACCGGTCGGGGGCCCAACTCTCAGAGCCTGCCGTTTTACAAGAGCGGCTACGCGATCAACAACAAGCTCAATTCCTTTGCCCTGGAGCTGAACAGCCGATCCACCAAATTCGCAAACCGGTTCTTCGCCAGCTACAACCGGTTCCGGGATTTCCGGACCCCCTTCAGCGAGGACTTCCCCACGGTCGAGATCGGCGAGGGTGGAGTCACCTACACCACAGCGGGCTCCGAGCCATTCTCGATCAACAACGTACTGGACCAGGATGTTTACCAGCTGACCAACAATTTCACCGTCTTTCGCGGGAAGCACGCCATCACCCTGGGCGCCAATTTCGAGCAGTTCAAGTTCTTCAATTCGTTCAACATCTTCCGGAACGGCGTGTTCTTCCTGCCGCAGTTCATCCCCGTCGGTAGCACCTTCAGCTCGCTGGAGGAGTTTTTCGACGCGACCGCTCCTGGACCGAATCAGAAGGACCTGCGGGGGATGATCGGCTCCGGACCATTCAAAGGCGAGAACATCTCGGTGGGGCAGTTCTCGCTCTATGCCCAGGATGAGCTGCCGGCGTCGGCGCGCCTCAACCTGACCTTCGGGGTCCGTGCCGACATGCCGATGTACTTCACCGATCCGGTGGACAACGCTTATTCCCGCGGCCTCACGGCCCTGGACGAGAATCGCGATCCTGAAGTCGTGGACCAGAGCAAGCTCCCGGGTACCAAGGTGCTGCTTTCGCCGCGCATCGGGTTCAACTGGAATGCGGTGGGGAATCGCCAGACCCAGATCCGCGGCGGCACCGGCATCTTCACCGGGCGAGTCCCCTTCGTCTGGGTCGGCAACGTGATTTCCAACCCGGGCGCGAATCCCGCGCTGTTCCCGACCGGGCCCCAGGTTCCCACCCACCCGAATACCACGCTGGCCCAGTCGTTCGACATCAACGCGATGGATCCAAATTTCAAGTTCCCGCAGAGCTGGACCACCGATCTGGCGATCGACCAGCAGCTTCCCGGCAACATGCTGGGAACGCTCGAGGTGATTTACGGCAAGGATTTCAACAGCGTCTTCATGCGGAATGCCAACCTGCGGGCGCCGGTCCGGACCTTGCCCGACGGGCGTCCGTACTTCGGAGGCGCCGGGAACAACGAGCTCAACAACCTGGGTGGCGGGTCGATCTTCGTCATCGACAACAAGCGCCAGGGCCACTCGCTCAACGTCTCCGCCCAGCTCCGCAAAGAGTTCGGAGCGGCGCTCAATACCACGCTGTCGTACAGCTTTACCAGCGCCAAGAACAACCTGAAGTCGACCGAGATCGCCAGTGTGCTCTGGCAAAATCAGCCGGTGCAGGGCGATCCCAACAATCCGGAGGTAAGCTGGTCCGAGTTCGGCCTGCGGCACCGGATCGTGGGCACCGCCACCTGGGCCCGGGCGTGGTCGGACCGGTTCAAGACCTCGATCGGCATGTTCCTCGAAATCGGCCATGGCAACCGCTTCGCGGGGGCGGGCGGGAACCGGTACTCGTTCATCTATGCCGGTGACGTGAACGGCGACGGCCAGGGCGGGAACGACCTGATCTACATCCCGACCGGCCCCAGCGACATCATCCTGGTCGCCACGCCGACCGCGACCGTCGCTCAGCAATCGGCGGCGTTGGAGGCGTTCATTGAGCAGGACAACTATTTGAGCACCCATCGAGGCCAGATCGCCGAGCGGTTCGGGGCGATCAATCCCTGGTACAGCAACCTCGACCTCCGGATCCTCCAGGATCTCGCGCTTGGCTCGGGAGCCCGCCGGCACACCTTCCAGCTCAGCGTCGATGTGCTCAACTTTGCCAATCTGCTCAACTCGAGCTGGGGCGTGCGCAAAGTGGCGAGCCCGGCCGCCACCTCACCGCTCCAGTTCGTGGGCTTCAACCCAGCCGGCGCCCCGACGTTCAACTTCACCGGTCCCTCAGCCACCTTCATCGACGATCCGGGACTCTTGTCACGTTGGCGGATGCAGGTGGGGCTGCGGTATTTCATCCAGTAGCGCACTGGTGTAGGACGGCTGGTTGCTGGACGGCTGGACGGCTGGTAGAAGCACTTGCCAGCCGTCCAGCCGTCTAGCCGTCCAGCCCCCATCCGTATATCTTTTGCCCGCGCATAACCCATTGCAGCACTTGATGCTTCGCCGCTCCACGGCGGGGCCGGGAGCCGGATGAAGCTGGTCACCAAGTCGCTCGAGCGGGGGTTTTACGCGGCAACCAGTCCGATCTCGGAGTGGCTGCTCCGGGCCCATGTCCGACCCAACACCCTCACGACCATCGGCGCACTTCTGGTGGTGATCTCGGCCGCCGCGTTCGCCTTCGGCTGGATCCGCACCGGGGGGGCGCTGCTGCTCGCTTCGGGCGTCGTCGACACCTTCGACGGGCAGGTGGCGCGGCGGGGCGGGATGGTTTCGAAATTCGGCGCCTTCTACGACTCCACGCTCGACCGGGTCGGTGACGGAGCCACCTTCATCGGCATCGCCGCGTACCTGCTGCATGCGCCCGGCGTCGCCTGGCGGATCGAGACCGCGGTGCTGTGCATGGTCGCGGTGCTGAGCTCGCTGCTGGTCTCGTACGCGCGGGCCCGGGCGGAAGGACTGGGCATCGACTGCAAAGTCGGAATCGTGCAGCGGGCGGAGCGCCTGCTCGCGATCGGGGTGCCCTCGGTGCTGGTCGGAGCCGGGCCCCGCGGCATCGTGCTGCAGGTCATCGTCGCGGTGCTCGCCGTGCTCTCCACGGTGACCGTCGTGCAGCGCTTCGTGTACGTCTACCGGGTAACCCGCGACACCGCCTGACCGGCGTCGCCGTCACTCAAGCACTTCCGAAAGGATCCGGACGCAATGGCCGAGACGACTCCCCGCACCATCGCTCCCGCCAAGGGCAAGCTCGGAGTGCTCTGCGTGGGCCTTGGAGCGGTGGCTTCCACCTTCATTGCCGGAGTGGAGTTGGCCCGCCGGGGCAAGGCGCGCCCGATCGGCTCGCTCACCCAGCTCGCGACGATTCGCCTCGGCAAGCGCACCGAAAGCCGGACGCCGCTGATCCGGGAATTCGTGCCGCTGGCCGGGCTCGACGACCTGGTATTCGGCGCCTGGGATCCGATTCCGGATAACGCCTACGAGTCGTGCCTCAAGTGCGGCGTGCTCGACAAGCATGAGCACGTCGAGCCGATCCGGGATTTTCTGCAGGCCATCAAGCCCATGCCGGCGGTGTTCGATCAGCACTACGTGAAGCGGCTGTCGGGTGTCAACGTCAAGCCGGGGAAGTCCAAGCGCGAATGGGCCGACGCGCTGCGAAAGGACATCCGGGAGTTCAAGGCATCCGGCGGCTGCGACCGCGTGGTGATCGTGTGGTGCGCCTCGACCGAGATCTTCATCCAGCCCGGTGCGACCCATCAGACGCTCGCGGCGTTCGAGAAGGCCATGGACGCGAACGACGTGACGATCGCGCCTTCCATGCTGTATGCCTGGGCCGCGCTCATGGAGGGAATTCCCTTCGCGAACGGAGCCCCCAACCTGACCGTCGATTTTCCGGCGCTGGAACAGCTCGCGCTGGACAAGAAGGTCGCCATCGGCGGGAAGGACTTCAAAACCGGCCAGACCATGCTCAAGACGGTCCTCTCGCCGATGTTCAAGGCGCGAATGCTCGGCGTGGCCGGCTGGTATTCGACGAACATCCTGGGGAACCGGGACGGCGAGGTCCTCGACGATCCGGAGAGCTTCAAGACCAAGGAGGAGTCGAAGCTGGGGGTGCTCGAATATATCCTGCAGCCGAAGATGTATCCCGAGCTGTATGGCGAGCTCTACCACAAGGTCCGCATCAACTATTACCCGCCCCGAGGCGACAACAAGGAGGGGTGGGACAACATCGATATCTTCGGGTGGTGCGGCTACCCGATGCAGATCAAGGTGGATTTTCTCTGTCGGGACTCGATCCTGGCGGCGCCGCTCGTCCTCGATCTGGCGCTGTTCTTCGATCTGGCCCAGCGAGCGGGATTTTCCGGGGTGCAGGAGTGGCTGTCGTTCTATTTCAAGAGTCCCCAGGTCGGACCCGGCCTGTACCCGGAGCATGATCTCTTCATCCAGCACACCAAGCTGAAGAACACGCTGCGCTACCTGATGGGTGAGGAGCAGATTACCCATCTGGGAGTCGAGTACTATGAGTATGGAAAGGAGTAAGAGACCGGTGATTGGGAGATGGGAGCTGGAGGTTGGGGACCCATCATCCCACTCTGAGTCTCCAACCCCCAAATCCCATCTCCCAAGCCCAGTTTCATGAAATACTTCCACCGCACCTCTCTGCCCCCCGACGCCGTCATCAGGCGCGCCGCCGCGTATTTCACCGGCTCGCTGGCCCCGGTGGAAGAAGCCCCGCGGCGCCGCCGGTTTTCCGGCGTGCTGGGACAGATCTCCGTGCTGGTCGAGTCGGAGGGCGGGCACTACACCCGGGTGACTGTCGAGACCAACCAGCCCGGCGAGAGTGAGCTCGATCGTCTTGCCAAGCGGTTTCTTTCCGTCGTGCATGCCGAGGCCGAGCCCGGTCACGCCCTGCGTGGAGCCTACTGACCGGTCTTCGGACCGGTCGCAATTTCGCATGCTTGCGGTGCAGGGAAGGGATTGATACCCTGATTCTATCCAACGGCGCTCGGGCTCTGGCCCGGGCCGCCTTGGCGGATGGAAGGTGTGGATTCAGTCCGTCGAAGGCGCGCACGACGCTCCCCCGGGAGCGCGGTCGCGCCTTTTTGACGTCACTGAGCGTTCAAACCTTTGGGGAGGATATCTCATGCTGAAACTCACTGCGCTCGCGATCGCGGGCATTTCGCTGCTCGGCGTGTCGGGGGACAAGGAATGGAAGGCCACCCTGGCCGCGCGCGATGGATCGCAGATTGAAGGCACCGCCGACGTGAAAGCCAAGTCGGCCGACTCCACCGCAATGGATATCGAAATCCAGAAGGCGACGGCGTCCACCAGCTATGCGTGGCACATGCACAATGGGAATTGCGCCGCGAACGGGTCGGTTGTGGGGGCGCCGAATGCTTATCCGGTCCTCAAGACCAACGACAAGGGTTCGGGAGAAGTCGAAGCGACCTTGGCGATACCCGCGCCCGCTTCTGGGGAGTACTCGGTACACGTCCATGCGCCGAGCGCCGATACCGCCGCGGTGGGGATGACGGTCGCCTGCGGTGATCTGAAGCCTGCTGGCGGAGATTTGAAGCCAGGTGGCGGGCAGTAGTGAGATCAGTGGCAAAGAGGCAAAGAG
>Ga0075429_100003364_pt1 | contig 13629 bp, 11 predicted proteins | sample RhiMetdeltSRZDD3_FD_75295 | JGI IMG/M metagenome (GOLD analysis project Ga0075429, IMG submission 75295) | Populus rhizosphere microbial communities from Tennessee, USA - Rhizosphere MetaG P. deltoides SRZDD3 | ecosystem: Host-associated > Plants > Roots > Rhizosphere > Soil | place: USA... | reverse complement strand
GCGACTGGCGTGGCGTCGGTGCCGAGGTAATCTGGGTCGCTGTCCAAGCGTCGGCTACCGGATCGTACGCCGCCCCGGAATTGAGCTGACCGGACCGCCAGCCGCCCCAGATGATCATCCTGGTCCCCGTCCAGATCGCCGTGTGGCCGGTCCGACCTGACGGCGCGTCGGCCGTGGATGTCGCCGTCCAGGAGTTGGTCGCTGGGTTGTAGCGACCCCCGGTATTCATGACGGGGGGTTCGCCACCCCAGACGATCATCACAGTCCCGTTCCAGACGGCGGTGTGTGAGTAGCGCGGTGACGGCGCGTTCAGCGTCGGGATGGGAACCCACTTATCGCTGACAGGGTCATAAGAAGCGCCCGTGTTGAAGTACTCGCCCTGTCCAAGTCCGCCCCAGACAATCATTCGGCTGCCGGTCCAGACCGCCGTGTGGTAGGAGCGGGCCGAAGGAGCGTTGACGTTCGAGATGCCCCGCCAGGTGTCGGTGATCGGATCGTAGCGCTCACCGGTGTCGAGATACTCCGATCGGCTTCCGCCCCAGACGATCAACTCGCTGCCTGTCCAGATCGCTGTGTGCCGGACGCGGGAGGTGGGCGGAACCGGCGGATCGTCCAGGATGCCGTTGTCCCAGACGCCGGCCGGGTCGCAGGTCGCGACGCTGGCCGACTGCGGCATCATGGACGATCTGGCGGTGCCTGGACGCCGCTGCGCCAGGAGCGGGCGGACGAATGCTTCCTGGATCAGCAGAGGGTCGTTGTCCAGCGCGTCGTAGATCTCGCGAAGTCTCTCGGGCAACCGGGTGTCGCGCGCGACGCGCTCTTGTTCGGCGCGCAGCATCTCGCCGGTCACGTACTGCGTCTGCCGCAGGTAGGTTCGGACCTTCTGCTCGAGCAGCTCGCGCGGAACAGCCTCGTCGAACGAGCGCGTGACCCCTATCTGATGGCCGTAATAGACGCGCTCGATCGCTTCCTGGGCCCGGACTCTGTCCTGGAAGGTCAGCTCGCGGGCAGGCTGGCCAGCGCTCAGCAGGGCCACCGCTGGGACGAGAACCATGCCCTTCAGCATCATCGACAATACCTCTTACTCCTATTAGTCTACTTCAGGACGACTCGGTTCCGTCAAGTTCCCATCGGCGTTCCGTCCCGTGAGGAGACCTTGGATGGGCAAGACAGTACTGATCACGGGTGTGTCTTCCGGCATCGGGCGCCTCACCGCCGAGCTGATGGCCAGCCGGGGCTGGCAGGTCGCGGGCACGTCGCGCGATCCGGGTCCGCTCAACGGCTGGGCGGCCGAGCATGGCGTGACGTTGTTCCAGCTCGACGTCACCGACGAGAAGCGTGTCGCCGCGGTGGTGTCGGCGGTGGTCGAGCGGTTTGGCGGGATCGACGTCCTGGTGAACAACGCCGGCTATGGTGTGTTCGGGCCGCTCGAAGGGGCGACGGCCGCGCAGGTGGAAGCCCAGTTTCGCGCCAACCTGCTCGGGCCGTTGGCGCTCATCCGGCACGTGATGCCGGTCATGCGCGCCCGCCGCGACGGAACGATCGTGAACGTCTCCTCGATAGCCGGCCGCATGGGCTCCCCGTTCGCCTCGCTCTACCACGCCAGCAAGTTCGCGATCGAGGGCTTCTCCGAATCGTTCCGCTACGAGGCCTCGTTGCACGGCGTCCGGTTGAAGCTGATCGAGCCGTCCCATTTCAAGACGGGCTTCATGACCCGCTCGCTGCAGCTCGCGGCCCACCAGGCCTACGACACTCAGCTCGGCAATTACATGGAGTGGGTCTACCTGGAGGACGAGAAGGCCCCCGCTCCTCTGCCGGTCGCCGAGGCCATCCTGAGGGCCGCCGAGGATCGATCATCACGGCTGCGCTACCCCGTCAAGGGCAAGCTGGTCCTGGCGCTCGTCAGCCTGCTGCCGGACGCGGTCTGGCGATCGCTGATGGGAGGCGGGATGACACGGCGGCCCCGACCGAGTCGTTCACAAAAGACCTCCTGACGTCCACCTCATGCCAGGACGATTCGCAATCAGCGTGGCCTGAAACCATACAGCCGGTGGTATTCTCGGACCGGGGGGGCCATGAGAATCCATCGAAGCACGTGCCTGATTTCCTTGCTCGCGCTGCTCCCGCTCTGCCCGATCTCGGCCGCGGTCAAGGAGGGCAGGGCGAGCCAGCTGCTCCGGTCGCTTCGTGAGAGCGCTCCCGATGAATCGCGCGCGGTGACCGTGAGCAACGTGAGCCTCAAATTGGGGCTGGGGACCCTGATCATCGAGAAAGGCGTCCTGATCCCCGCCGTGCCCGTCGAAGGCAGAACGCTCGAATACGCTTTCACCGGGGACGCCTGGTTCCGTTTCGCGACGCACGACCCGGTGGAGTCGCGTCAGCTCGAAGTGTTCACGGGCAAGACCGGGCTGATGGCCCCGATCACCGACGCCGTCCTGGTGGCGGCGGAAGAGAAGCCGTTCGAGGCGGTTCTCAAGGGCGAGCCCGCGAGCGGCGACGCGACGCGCCAGGCCGCAAAGATGTTCAGGACATGGGTCGAAAGCCCCGAGCGTCAGGGGTTCGCGGCCGACCTGTCGATGGTCAAATCCCTGCTGGGAGATTCCACGTACCGTGGCTACGCGGCTGCCTGGTGCCGCTCGCCCGAGCTCGGCGACTTCTACTACTTCGTGGACCCCGCGCAGTCCGAGCCGGTGACTCTCGGAAAGTTCGTACCCATGGACATGTCGCGCCTCGACGTGTGGCAGCAGAGATACATCAAGAGCATCATCCGTCTCTATTTCCTCGGCCGCTACGCCGAGTTCAGCGCCGAGCACCCAGGAGACTGGGACACGTGGGTGTCCACCTATCTTCGCTCGCCCGAAGGCGAGCGGATTCGAGGGGCCGCGAGCCCTGAGGCGGAGCACTACACGATTGACCTGTACGTCAACCCGAAGGTCAAATCCAGCGCCAAGGGAACCGCCCGAATCCGCGTGCGTATCACCGACAGCGTGCGGTCGCTCGCGTTCTCTCTCTACTCCGGCCTGAAGGTGACGGCCGTCACCGGTCCTGACAAGGCGCCGATCGACTTTATCCAGCGCGAGGGAAGGCTTCACGTCTTTCTCCCCGAGGCGCTCCCCCCCGGCTCGAGCTTCGAGGTCCAGATCGCCTATGAGGGGAACATCATGGAGACGGTCGTCTACGACGAGGCCTACGCGCTGATCGACACCTTGCGGTGGCATCCCCAGATCGGAGACATCGACCGCGCCACGTACGACGTGACCCTGCGCAGGCCCAGGGGCTTCAGCTTGCTCGCAAGCGGGAAGGCGGCCGGGAGCGGAGAAGAGAACGGGGTTGCCTGGGAGAGGCGCACCCTGGAGCTACCGGCGATCGGGTTCACCTTCGAGCTGGGGAGATTCGAGATCCTCCGGGAGCGTGTGGGGCACGTGGATCTGACGTTCGGGTTTCCGCCGAACGGTGGGCCGCGAAAGGAGGCGAAAGAAAGGCTCGTCGCCACGGTCAAGAGATGCCTGCCCGTTTTCGAGGAGAAGTTCGGCCCCTACCCGCTCGACTACATGACCGTCGTCACCGTGGATCGAGGATTCTCCCAGGGCCTGCTTTCGATGGTGACCCTGGCCGAGGGCGCGGTCCAGACCCTGCAGGACGAGACCAATCCTCATCTGCAGAAATGGGCCGAGGAGCGCAGCGTCGTGACCATCGCCCACGAGCTCTCCCACCAGTGGTGGGGCAACTGGGTCGGCTGGAAGAGCTACAGGGACCAGTGGCTGAGCGAGGCCCTGGCCTCCTACTCCGGCTTGCAATTCGGCCTAGAGTCGGCGGACCAGAAGGCCGCCTTCATGGGCCGGAACGCACTGGACTGGAGAGCCTCGCTCACGATGACGACCAGCGAAGGCCGCACGGTGGAATCCCTCGGCCCCGTCACCATGGGGGCCCGGCTCTACTCGAGCAAGTCGCGGAGCGCCTACAACTCCATCGTCTACGACAAGGGCGAGGTGGTCTTCAGGATGCTCTCGCGGAACATCGGAGAGGAAAAGTTCGCGCAGATGCTGGGCGAGCTGGCCCGGTCGGTGGCCAACCGCGTCATCGACACGGAGACGTTCATGAAAGCCTTCGGCCGAATGTCGAGCCTGGACCTTGGCCCGTTTGCCGAGCAATTCGTCTACGGCACCGGGATTCCCGATATCTACTACCGGTACGAGATACAGCCGAAGGAGAACGGGAGCGGTTACACGATTCGAGGCGAGGCGCGCCGTGCCGAAAGAAAGCACGAGGTACTCAGATTCACCCAGGAGCCTCCAGGCAAGTGGCATGTGGTCCGCCAGGAGGACATTGGGGCGGCGGCTCCAGCCTCGAATCTGCTGGTTCCCTTCCATGTGATCGTCACGTCCCCGGACAGCCTCAAACCGCGAAAGCCGGGAGAGATCCAATCCGCGCGCGGCTTTGGCGGCAAATTGACGATGACGGGGGACAAGACTTCATTCCAAATCAACGTCGCCCAGAAGCCGGAGCGGTTCGAGTTCGATCAGTTCGGCGAGGTGCTGGCGATGTTCCACGACGAGGGCTGGACGCCCAAGCGAACCCTGCGCGCCCAGGCCCTCGATCTCGGACGCGCCGGCGACATGGGCGGTGCCATGAACCTGCTCCAGAAAGCGCTGCAGGTCCCCCTCTACTCCGAGCGGGCGATCGCCTGGATGAATCCCAAGCGCCGGGAAGCCCTGGACAAGAACAAGGCCGAGGAAACCCGTTTCGAGGATGCGCGCATCCACACGCTCATGGCGAGGCTGCTCGTGGACCATGAGGATTTCGGCAGGGCGACGGAGGAGATCGCCGCTGCCGAGAAGCTCCTCGATTCGCCCGAGTCGCAGGCCGGCTCGGAGGACCGCATGGTGCTGCGCGGGCGGATCCAACTAGCCAGGGGGAATCCCGAGGCCGCCTATCAGCACCTGAGGAAGGGCCTGCAGCGATGGAGGTTCAGCACCGAGGGTTACGCCTACCTCGCCCTGGCGGCCCTCGACTCCGGGCACCAGCGGATCGCCCGGCAGGCGCTGGAGGAAGCTGAATCGCGTGGAGTCGATGTCCGGGAGTTGCGCCAGGCTCGCCTCACGACCGCCAAGCACCCCGGCTAGCCCCTGGCTCGCGCCCGATCCACCAGGTAGTCGCCCGAGACGATCCGTTCAGTCCGCCGTAGTACCAGGCCGGCTCAGAACCGCCAGAGAAGCCCCAGCCTCACGGTCCGGCCGTCCTGGGGAATCACTTCCTGAAAGTGTTCCACCGAGCCGGGGTTGCTGTACTGAGTGTCGAGGAAGTTATAGACGCCGGCCCGTAGGTCGAGACCGGGCGCCAGGTCGGCGGCGATGAGGGTCAGGCTGGCGACCGTGTAGCCGGGAGCCACGGTGCCCAACGTGGTCAGCATGCTGCCGGTGTACTGGACCTCCAGCCCTCCCGAGAGCTTCTCTCCAATCACCGGAAAGCCCAGATGGAGCTTGCTCAGGTTTCGCGGCGAGACGGTGAGACGAGTGCCCGTCCTGACATTGCGGCTGCTGGTCCAGGCGTGGCTGAGCCTGAGGAACATGTCGCGCCGCCAGCGCTGCTCGACTTCGACCTCGACCCCCTCCGATCGCACCTTGTTGACGTTGCGAAAAACGTACATGCCGTCGGAAGGGTCGAGCGTGAGGCTGATGAGGTCCGTGGCGATGAAGCTGTAGACGGACGAGGCGATTCGTAGCTTCGTGCCGACATACTTGTCCAGCGCCACTTCCATCGTCTCGATGCGCTCGCTGTCCAGGTTGGGGTTCGTCTTGAAGTTCGGGGCCACGTAGGACTCTTCGTAGGCGTTCGGGGCGCGGAACGCTGTGCCATAGAGGAGCTTGAGCGTGGCTCCAGTCGGGTGATAGATCAGGCCCAACCGGGGATTCACCGTCTCGCCGAGACGCGGGTAGCGGTCGTACCTTGCGCCCAGCGAGAGGGTGAGCTTCGGGCTCAGATCCAGATCGTCTGCGACGTAGAGGCCCACGTGTGCCGAGCGTTTCTCCACGTCGGTGTAGACGAAGTAGGGGGAGATGTCGTACGCGAGGAGCTTGTCCCGCATGTTCAACCGGTACTCGCCGCCGAAGGTGATCATGTTGCCGCCGAGCGGCTTCAGCCTGACGAGCGTCTCGGTGCCGGCCCAATCGGCGGTCGATCGGTCGGTGTTGACCGTCACCGGCGGGTAATCCGAGGGATAGAACCCTTTGTAGTAGTACCTGTCGTAGTAGGCCCGGGTCAGGAGCCGCGTGCCGCCGGGAAACGGATGTTCGAACCTGACGTCGAGCAGCGCCCTGTCGTCGCGCGTCTTCTCGCGCGGGTCGCCGAACACGGTCCCATAGGACGCCGTCGGGATCTCCTTGTCCCGGGACGCCCAGGCCGCCTCGATCGAGAGATCCTTGAATTTGAGTTTTCCGAAGAACCTCGCGTAATGGTCGCCATCGTTGTCGGCGACACCGTGGTTCGTGGAGGGATCGTCGAACTCCTCGAAATACAGCTTCTGTCCCGGAGAGTCGTACCAGGAGCCTGAGACCAGATAGGCCGCCGCGCCGGCCTGCCCCGCATGGGCCAGCCGCACCTGGCGCGCGGCGAAGCTGCCGCCGCCGACCTCGGCCTGGGTGCCCGGCTCCTCGGCTGCCTTTTTCGTGACGATGTTGACGACCGCCAGCAAGGCGCTGGTCCCGTACACCGACGAGCTGGGGCCGCGGACCACTTCCAACCGGTCGATCAGCTCGACATCGACGATCTGCTCGCTGCCCATGAAGGCCGAGCCGTACAAGTTGTCGTTGAGCCTGTGCCCATCCAGCAGCAGCAGGATCCGGTTGTTGTAGTCTCCGCCCACCAGGAACCCACGAAGGCCGGTGTAGGTGTAGTTCCGGTCGTAGTCTGTGTAGAAACCACGGACGCCTCCGAGGATCTCCGCCAGGGTCCGCCAGCCGAACCGGCGGATGTCAGCCGACGTGACCATCGTGACCGAGGAAGGGGCGTCCGCCACCTTTTGATCGTATCCGGAAGCTGCGGTGACGACCTCGACGTTCATCAGCTCCTCCAGGCTCATGGAGGCCAGGTCGGGCGGCGGGTTGGTGGCCGCCGGCGAGCACACCGATGCCAGGCAGAAGGTCGCCATGGCGAGCAGCTGAGCATGGAGCCGGGGCTTTTTCTTCAATGGGAGCGCCATATTCCTCACGGGATCATCGGCATCGACGCAGGACACTTGAGGACTATCCAATTCAATGTGTGAACGATGAATGGAGGGATGAGGAAGGCGGATCAGCCCCGCGCCTGGGCCCGGTCCACCAGGTAGTCGCCCGAGACGATCCGTTTCCACCAGGTCTCGTGGTCGCGGTACCAGGCAAGCGTCGCGGCCAAGCCGGCGTCGAAGTCCCATCGAGGTGACCACCCCAGCTCGCGCTGGATGCGGCCGGCGTCGATGGCGTAGCGGCGGTCGTGGGCGGGACGGTCGGCCACGCGGGTGAGCAGCGACTCGGGGCGTCCGGCCAGCGCCAGCACCTTCTTCGCCACATCCAGGTTGGCCCGCTCGGCGTCGCCGCCGATGTTGTAGACCTCGCCCGGGGCGCCCCTGAGCAGCACCAGCTCGAGGGCGGCGCAATGATCCTCCACATGCAGCCAATCGCGCACGTAGAGCCCATCGCCGTAGATCGGCAGCGGTCTGCCCTCCAGCGCATTCAGCATCATCTGCGGCAGGAACTTCTCGGGGAACTGGTACGGTCCGTAGTTGTTCGAGCAGCGCGTCACGATCACCGGCAGGCCGTGCGTCACCCAGGCCGCGCGGGCCAGGTGATCGGCGGCCGCCTTGCTGGCGGCATAGGGCGAGTTGGGAGCCAGCGGCGTGGTCTCGGTGAACCTGTGGACCGCGTCGAGCTTCAGCGCGCCGTACACCTCGTCGGTGCCCACCTGCAGGAACCGGTCGACCCTGGCGCTGCGGGCGGCATCCAGCAGGACCTGGACGCCCAGGACGTTGGTGCGGATGAACGGCGCGGCGCTCTCGATGCTGCGATCCACGTGCGACTCGGCGGCGAAGTTCACCACCGCGTCGAACCCTTCGGACATCAGCCCGTCCACCAACGCGGCGTCGGCGATGTCGCCCCGCACGAAGCGCAGCCGGCGAGACGCATCAGAGGGGTGGGCCGGGTCGGCCGTCAGATCAGCCAGGTTCTCGGGGTTGCCGGCGTAGGTGAGAAGGTCCAGGTTCACGATCGAGTGGCCCGCGGCGCGCTGCGACGTCCTGAGCATGTGCCGGATGAAGTTGGAGCCGATGAAGCCGCAGCCCCCGGTCACCAGCAGCTTCATCAGCCGTCCTGGCGCGACCAGTCGTACGGGATGGACGGGTCGTGCGCCGGCACGCGGAACTCGTCGGGGTCGGCGTGGCGGTAAGGCTCGGTGGGCAGGTTCACGACAAAGGCTTCCTGCTCGCTGATGCACTTGAAGCCGTGGTAGACGTAGGGCGGGATCTGCAGCACCATCGGGTTGTGATCGCCCATGAAAAACTCGTTGATCACGCCGTGCGTGGGCGACTTGTCGCGGGCGTCGTAGAGCACGATTTTCATCATCCCCTTCACGACGATGAAGTGGTCGAACTGCACCTTGTGGTAGTGCCACCCCTTCACGACGCCGGGATAGGCAGTGGTGAGGTAGGCCTGCCCGAACTTCATGTAGAGGTCGTCGTCGCAGCGCAGCATCTCCATCAGCCGGCCGCGCTCGTCCGGTATCACCTTGAGAGCCTTGGTGCGCACGCCCTCGATGAGCGGCTTGCCGCCGATCAGCCTGCGCTCGGTCGTGGCGCTCTTCATGCCCGCCTCTTGGTCATGGCCGCCTTGGTGCGCAGCGACGGGTGCTGCACGCCGGGCGTGATCTCCGCGTTGTTGGCGCCGTACTGCCAGACGAGGTTGGAGGCCTCGTGAAGCGACTCAAAGGTGCCGGCGTCGGTCCACCATCCATCCAGCATCGCCCAGGTCATCTCGCCGCGCGCGATGTAGTCGTTGTTCACGTCGGTGATCTCCAGCTCGCCACGGCCCGAGGGCTTCAACGTCCTGACGATGTCGAACACCCTGGCATCGTACATGTAGATGCCTGTCACCGCGAACTGGCTCGGCGGGTTCGACGGCTTCTCGATAATCCTCTTGACGCGTTCGCCGTCCAGCTCGGGCACGCCGAACCGCTGCGGCGCCACCACCGGGCTGAGATGGATGCGCGCCCCGCGCCCCTGCGTCTGGAACTTGCGCACCGAGGACTTGAACACCTTGTGCACGATGTTGTCGCCCAGCATGACGCAGACCAGGCCGCCGGCGGCGAAATTCTCCGCCAGCGCCAGCGCGTGGGCGATGCCGCCGTTGCCCTGCTGGTAGGCGTACTCGATGTGGCGCAGCCCCAGCTCGCGGCCGTCGCCCAGCAGGCGCATGAAGTCGCCCGGGTCGTTGCCTCCCGTGACCACCAGGATCTCGTCGATGCCGGAATCGCGCAAGGCCTCGATCGGGTAGTAGATCATCGGCTTGTTGTGCACCGGGAGCAGGTGCTTGTTGGTCACCCGGGTGAGCGGGTCGAGGCGCGAGCCCGAGCCGCCCGCGAGCACGATCCCCTTCATGTTGACTCCCATCCGACGACTCCAGATATTGGCCTCGCCCGCAGGGCTCCGGGGGGACCGAAAGCAGGCGCCAGCCCAATATTATTGTTGCGCGGCCCGACTTCAAGGCTTCAACCCTCGCCAGCGCCGGTTGTCTGATCCCACGGGGACCGGGGAATCTTCTGGAGGCTGCATGAAAAGACTTGTCGCGATGACGGTGCTGCTTGCGGGCGCCCTGTTCGCCGGCTCCATCCTGACTTCAGAGCAGGCTTCGGCCCGCACGGTCCGCCATCGCCGACTGGTGGCCCGCCGGGTCTGGGTCGGCCGGCGGATCGTGGTGGGCAGGCCGGTCGTGGTGACGCCCGTGGTCATCAACGGAGTGGCGCACGGCGTCATCGACTTCGATGTCGAGCCCGACTCCACCAAGGTCTACGTCGACGGCGAGATGCGCGGCCAGGTGGACGATTTCGACGGAGCCCCCGGCAAGCTGCATCTTCGGCCGGGACGCCATCTGATCCGCCTTACGACCGAGGACGGCGACAGCTGGACCGAGAGGATCCGCGTGGTTGCCGGCAACGAGATCAACATCAAGCTCGAAATGGATAGGTAGAGAACCCCTCCTTCGGGAATCCGACGTACAGCGTGTCCCCCACCTTCATGGTGGGGGCGCGCAGGTTCCCCGTCGGCCCCAGCATCAGCGCGAGGATCTCGCTGTCGGACGGCTTCTTCGTCAGGTCCAGCTCGGTCAGCTTCGTGCCCTTGGCCGCCACGAGAAGCTTCGCCTGACGAGCCATCGCCAAGGCCTCTCTGCGCCCCTGGGGCTTGCTGCCTGCCGAGACCTGCTCCACCACCGTGATCTTGCCGCGCTCGAGAAACTCCCGAGCCCGCGCGCAGGTCATTCAGCCGTTGCGGTGGTAGTACCAGTCGACCTTCCTCGGCACGTCAGTTCCCGTTGCAGATGTCGGCGCAGTTCTTGACATGGGCGCCCGAGACACAGAGCGTGTCGGGCGAGCATCCCGTGTCGCGGCACATCTTCATCGAACACTTGGGGAGCTTGGCGTCGAGCGCCATCGTGGTGACCGCCGTGGCGGCACCGATCATCAACAACAACGCCGACGCCAGGATTGCTCTTCTCATGACGCACCTCCTGGTGCAATCTTACCACCGGAGAGCTCCCCGCCGACCCGGAGTCTCACAGGAGCGATCATCGCTCGGTCAGAGGCACCACGCTGACAGCGCCGAGCGTCTCGAGGTCCTTCCGGATCTCCGAGGCCTGCCCCAGCACCAGCAGAACGCTTTCGGCTTCGGGAAATTTCGCCGACACGCGCTTGACGTCCTCGGCCGTCACCCTGGCGATGCGGTCCAGCCAGGTATCGTAGTAGTCGGGCGCCAGACCGTAGAACGCGATCTCGCCCAGCACGTCGGCCATCGCATCGGGCGACTGGTGGCCGATGGCGAAGCTCCCCTTGAGGTACTTGCGGGCCTTGTCGATTTCCTCCTGGGTCGGCCCCTCCTTCAGGAATTTCGACTGAACCTCCTGCGCCAGCTTCACGGTCTCCAGCGTGGTCTGGTTCTTGGTGAAGGTGTTGATCATGTAGGGACCGCGCTGCAGCAGCGAGTAGAACCGGCTGTTCACGCCGTACGACAAGCCGCGGTTCACGCGAATCTCCTCCACCAGCCGGGATGTGAAGCCGCCGCCGAGGATGGTGTTGGCCACGGTGAGCGCGGCGAAGTCGGGGTCGGTCCGCCTGATGCCCAGGCCGCCGTACCGGATCTGGCTCTGCGTGGAGTCGGGCTTGTCCACGAGATAGATGCCGCGTCCCTTCGGCGCGGCCGGGTCGGGCAAAGGCTTGCGCACCGAGGCCTTGCCGCCCCATCCCGACAGCCTGGCCTCCAGCTTGGCCAGCATGTCGTCGGACTTGAAGTCACCGACCGCCACGACGATGACGTTGTCGGGGGCGTAATGATCCCTGTAGTACCGCATCACGTCGTCGCGCGTGATCGACTCCACCGACGACTCCCACCCCGTGGTCGGATGGCCGTACGGGTGGCCCCGGTAGAGCACTTCGATGAACCTGCGGCTGGCCAGCAGCCCGGGGTTCTCCTTGGCGGCCTTCAGCTCGCCGAGGGTCTCGGCCCTGGCCCTGTCGACTTCCTCCTGCGTGAAGGACGGGCGAAGCAGGGTGTCGGCCAGGAGATCCAAAGCCAGGTCGAGATCCTTGGCCAGGAACTCGGCGCCGAGGTGGCTGCCGTCCTGATCGGCCGAGGCCGACAGCGAGCCTCCCACGAAATCGACCGCGTCGGCAATCTCGCGGGCCGACCTGGTGGCCGTCCCCTTGCGCAGCAGCTCCGCCACCAGGCTGGCCAGGCCTTCCTTGCCCTTCGGGTCGACGGCCGAACCGGATCCGATGATGACGCCGAAGTCGACCAGGGGCAGCTCGTGGTACTCCATGACGTAGAGCCGGGCGCCGTTCTTGAGCGTCCTTGTGGTGTGAGGCGGGAGCTTGAACCCACCCGACATTGCTGAAGCGGACATGATCATTCCCGCCATCGCGAAGTGGATCGCCATGGCCGAGCCAATCACGGCTCGACCTCCTGAGTCTCGTCCTTCTGCGCTTCGCCCGCCGGCTCGGGGATCAAGGTAACGATGGTGCGCCGGTCGATGTCGAAGTATTTCTTCGCCACCCTGACGACGTCATCGCGCGTGACCGCGTCGACCTGGTCCAGCACGGTGAACATCTTCTTGTAGTCTCCCGCCATCGATTCGTACAGAGCGATGCGGTCGGCCTTGCCGGAATTGTCCTTCAGCTCCTTGATCGCTTCCGCGCGGATCTGGTTGCGGGCCTTCTGAAGCTCCCTGTCGGTCACCTCGCCGGCGGCCATCGCGCGCACGACGTCCCCGAGGGCCGCTTCCAGCGCCGCGGCCTCGACCTCCTCCTTGGCCTGCACATAGATGATGAAGAGGCCGGCATGGATGCTGGGGCGGAAGAAAGCGTAGGCTTCGGTGGCGATCTGCTTTTCGTAGATGAGGGTCCGGTAGAGCCTCGAGGACTCCCCGTCGGTCAGGATCGAGCGGATCACCTCCAGGACGGGCGAGTCCGCATGATCCCAGGCTACCGTCTTGTATCCCACCATGATCGCCGGCAGCTCGGCCTGCATGCGATGGATCACGCGCTTTTCGCCCTTCTGCTCGGGCTCGGGGTCGATCACTCCGCAGGGCGGGCTCTGGGACGGCAGGTCGCCGAAGTACTTGTCCATCAACGAGCGGGTTTTCGCCGCGTCCACGTCCCCGACGATCACGACCACGGCGTTGTTCGGCGCGTAGTATGTCCGGAAGTAGTCCTTGCAATCCTCGAGCGAGATGTTGTTCAGGTCGGGCTCCCAGCCAACCACCGGCCACCTGTACGGGGAGGCGATGAAGGCGTTGGCCATCAGCAGCTCGAATATCTTCCCCTCGGTGGAGTTGTCCGTGCGAAGGCGCCGCTCCTCCTTGACGATGCTGCGTTCCTGCTCCAGGTTCTCCGGCGTGATCAGCAGTGAGCGCATCCTGTCCGACTCGAGGTCCAGCACCGTCTCGAGGCTCTCGCTGGAGACCTCTTCGTAGTAGTTCGTGGCGTCGTACCAGGTGCTGCCGTTGGAGTAGCCCCCGCCCGACTCGATGAGCCGGTCGAACACCTTGGGCCCGAACTTGCTCGATCCGTTGAACATCATGTGCTCGAAAAGGTGCGAGATACCCGTGATGCCGGGCCTCTCGTTGCGCGAGCCGACTTTGAAATAGGTCAGATAGCAGAACGTGGGGGCCGAGTGGTCTTCCAGGATCAGGAGGCTCAGCCCGTTGCGCAGGGTGTGCCGCTGGACGTCGAGCTTGATGACGGTTCGGTTGATGTCGGTTCTGTCGCCGCCGGCGGGTTTAGCCGGCACCTGTGTCATGAGTGCGGCGCCCAGAAGCAGGGCAAACGGCATGAGTTGGCCTCCAGGAGCGGCACGCGAGCCTCCAAAAACGTGCCGGATGATACCACGCGGTGCCG
>Ga0075429_100003357_pt1 | contig 13646 bp, 14 predicted proteins | sample RhiMetdeltSRZDD3_FD_75295 | JGI IMG/M metagenome (GOLD analysis project Ga0075429, IMG submission 75295) | Populus rhizosphere microbial communities from Tennessee, USA - Rhizosphere MetaG P. deltoides SRZDD3 | ecosystem: Host-associated > Plants > Roots > Rhizosphere > Soil | place: USA... | reverse complement strand
ATCACCACGATGAACGCGAGCAAGATCATCTCGACGCCCATCTGCGGGTAGACGGTGAAGACCGGGGCGAGGAGGAGACCGGCCAGCGCGGCGAGGGCGGCCGAGCCGGCGAACGTCAAGGTGAAGACGCGCGGGACGTTCACGCCGAGGCCGTCGAGCATCTCGGCGTCCTGCACGGCCGCGCGCACGAGGATCCCGGCGCGCGTGCGCGTGAAGAAGAGCCAGATCGCCAGGAGGAGCACCGACGAGGCAGCCAGCAGGAACAGGCGATAGTTTGGATAGGTCATGCCGAGCAGTGGCGTCGACCCGGTGAACGGCGGCATGATGCGCCGCATGTCGCCGCCCCAGATCTGGCGCGCGCCCTCACGGAAGACCAGCGCGAGACCGAAGGTGAGGATCAGTCCGTAGAGCGGCTCGCGCCGATAAAGCGGTCGCAAGGTGGCTACCTCGGTCACAGCGCCGATCGCGCCCACCGCGAGCGGCGCCACCAGGAGCGCCAGCCAGAACGAGTGAGTGAGTGCGACCGTGGCGATGCCGGCGTACGCGCCCAGCATGTAGAGCTCGCCGTGGGCGAAGTTCATCACGCCGAGCAGGCCGAAGATGACGGTGAGGCCCAGCGCCAGCAGCCCCAGCGCGGCCCCGAAGACGAGGCCGTGCAGGAGCTGCGGCAGCAGGACCGCGACAAGATAGTCCAACTACTTCTTCTTGATCTCCCAGCTGAACCCCTCGACGGGGTCCTTACCCACCATCGCCTCGCCGATCGAGTCGCTGCCTGTGATCTTCGCGATCGGCAGGTTCTTGCCGCCCTTCACCTGATAGAGGTGCATGTCCATGATGACCTGGTGGTCTTCCTTGCGGATGCACTGGCGGCCGATGTGCGTGTTATCGACGCACATGCCCTCGTGCGCCTCGGCGACCTTGTCCGAATCGAACGTTTTGGCCTTCTCGACCGCCGCGGCCCAGAAGAGCACGGCGTCGTACGAGCCGGCAGCGATGTTGGCGTCGGTGCCGAACTTCTTCTTGAAGCGCGCGTTGTAGGCCTGCATGTTCGCGTCGGGGTTGTAGGGCGAGAAGTGATTGAGCTGGACGAAGCCCTCCATCGGTTCGGCGATCGAGGGCAAATCTTGCTGCAGGAGGAAGCAGTCGATGCCGGCCAGCTTGTACTTCTTGGTCATCCCGAACGAGTGCAGCTGGGTCATCAGCCGGAGCGAGTCGGTGCCGGCGAAGGCCAGGAACAGCACGTCGGGACTCGACTGGTTGATGGCACCGAACCACGGGCTGAAGTCCTTGGTGTCGAGCGGCGCGCCGGCCACGCCGACGACCTCGCCGCCGAGCTTCTCGAGCGCGGTCTTGAACTGGCGCCCGTCGGACTGGCCCATCGCGTAGTCGGTGTAGAAGATGTAGACCTTCTTGCCCATCTTGTCGACGATGTACTTGGCCAGGCCGTTGGCCTGCATGCGCGAGTCGGGTTGGTTCGAGAAGTAGTACTTGTGGAACTTCGTGGTCCGCATGAACTCGGCGCACGAGACCGAGTTCCAGTGGATGGTCTTGTGCTTCTTGGTGACGTCCATCATCGCCAGGGTGGCGCCGCTCGAGACGGCGCCGACGATGAGCTTCACGTCGTCCTGGAGGATGAGCTTCTCGGCCTTGCGCACGGCCGGCGCCGGCTTCGTCTCGTCGTCCTCGGAGACGATCTCGATCTTGTGGCCGAGCACGCCGCCCTTGGCGTTGAGCTCCTCGACGGCCATCTGCATGCCCCACGTCTGATATTTGCCGTAGCCCTCGAAGACACCGACCTTCGAGCCGAGGTCGCCGATCTTGACGACCTTCTGTTGTGACACGGCCGGCGCCGCGATCCAGACCAGCGCGGCGATGGCGACCAACACGGAGAATCCCCACGTCACGCGCTTCATGAATTCCTCCTTGGTGGCGTCGACGACGACGGTGGCGTCGACGACGAGTCGATCAGGGTCGAAAGGACGTCGGCGATTCGCTGCAGCGGCTTCCTGAGCCCGGCCGGGTCGGCCGGCGCGGCGCCGGCGTTTGCCGGCTTCACGTAACCCTCGGCCTCGTCGAAGGCCAGCCGGACGGCGACCGAGGTCTTGTTGTCGCGGGTGGCGACGGCGAAATCCACGAGGTTGTAGTAGCGCCAGATCGCCTCGAGGAACTTCCGGCCCGTGGCCACGCGAGCCTCCGCGCTGGCCTCGGGGCGCGCGATCTGCCGGTCGGCCTCGAGGGCCAGATCGCGCGAGAGCGCGGCGAAGAAGATCATGAGCCGCCGCTCGACCTCTCGGCCGTCCCCGGCGGCGAGCGCGGCGCGGGTACCGTCCTCGAGATCGGGGGGCAGGGTCGCGGCGTGCGCCCGCATCTCGGCGCGCAGCGGGCCAGCCTCGAATAGCCGCAGGGCCACGTCGTACTTCTGGGCCTGCACCGAGAACTTCACCTGCTTGAAGTTGGTCGTGACCGCGTTGTCCCGGGGAACGTAGGAGCCGACATGATGCGCAGCGGCGGGACTGATTGTTGTAACGAGTACCGTGAGGACGGCTAAAACCGAGGGTGGCCTGAGACAGATGCGAGCTGGCTCCGCACGGCCGCGCGTCACGACTTCGACTTGATCGTCCGCACGGCGACGAAGCCGGCCAGACACCAGAGCGCGACGATGGTGGCGGTGCCGAACGGCACCCACACGAACCACTCGGCGATCGTCTTCGATCGCTCGACGCCGTACGTCGGGATCAACGCGCTCCATGCGAGGTAGCCGACAGGATAGCCCGCTCCGCCCACCGTGAGAAGGGTGACGATCGCCCGGCGGGCCGCCGTGTGCTGGATCACGGTGACCGCGATCATCGACGTGGCGACGATGACCAGCCCCATGCCCTCGGCGTGCATGTGAAAGAGCCTGAGCCCGGCGTCGAACTTCACGAGCGCCTCGTCGAGGATGCGCTCGTCCACATCGCGCACGCCGACCAGGCCGTGCACGCTCGGCTGGGCGAGCATGCGATCGCGTGCCCAGCGCGTGAGCTCGATCTTGAAGCGGCCCATCGCGCCGCCGCCGACCTCGGCGGCGACGATCGAGAGGACGGCGATCAGGAGCACCCAGCGCGGCGGGACGCCCCAGGTTGAGGAGTCGGGCTCTGTCATGCGCGCCGGCGCGCCAAGGCGAGCGCGAGGCCGGCGAGGCCGGCGATCGCCGAGACGCCGAGCGGCGTGAGGATCCAGTGCTCGGCCAGCTCGACGCCGGCGTCCCGCCCGAGCTCGAGCACCGCGGCGCCGTAGACCAGGTAGCCCAGAGGGAAGAGTCCGCCCACGGTGAGCAGCGCGTAGAGGACGCCGCGCGCCCGGCGCCCCGGGACGACCGCGGCCACCAGCGCGCTCGCGAAGAACAGGACGAGCCCGACACCCTCGCCGTGGAGATGAAAGAACGACAGGCCAGCCTCGGCGGTGAAGATCGCGCGGTCGCGGACTTCGTCGTCGTACTCCGCCGAGCCCGAGAAGCCGTGAGCCGCGGGGTTGGCGGCGATGCGCGCGGCGGCGTAGCGCTGGATCTCGGGCTTGAGGCGGGACATCGCGGCGCCGGCCGTCTCGCCGAGCGCCAGCATCAGGAGGGCGACGAGCACTACGCCGAGGGGCGGACGCCTCACGGGGCGGGATCTTATCACCGATCGTCCGTGTGTCCGGCGCCCCACGTTTGTCATTGCCGGCGGGCTGTGGCAAGGTGAGCGCGCCAATGCGCAGCGGTGACGCATACGTCGCGGGCCTTCGAGATGGGCGAGCGGTGTTCCTCGACGGCGAGCGCGTCGACGACGTCACCAAGCATCCGGCATTCGTCGAGCCGATCCGGCGCATCGCCGAGACCTACGATCGCGCGAAGGCCGCCGCGGCCGACCCGGCGCTGACGTTCACCGATCCGGCGGCGGGCGAGCGCCACAGCAACATGTGGCTCGTCCCGCGCTCGGCCGAGGACCTCGGCGCGCGGCGGCGTGTGCATCGCTTCTGGGCCGAGCCGTCGTTCGGCCTCATGGGCCGCACGCCGGACCACGTCGCGTGCGTGCTGACGGCGTTCTCGTCCTGGCGCCATCTGTTCGACGCCGGCGGGGCTCGCTTCGGCGACAACGTCGTGCGCTTTCACGAGCGCGCCCGCGACGAGGATCTCTACGTGACCTACGCGATCGTGCCGCCGCAGGTGGATCGCTCGCGCCCGGCCCATCGCCATCCCGAGAAGTTCCTGCATCCCGGCGTGGTGCGCGAGACTTCGGCGGGCATCGTCGTGCGCGGCGCTCACGCGATCGCCACCTCCGCGACGATGGCCGACTGGCTCTTCGTGTCCTACATCACGCCGCTGGTGCCGGGCGATGAGGACTACGCGATCTCGCTCGTGATGCCGATGAACGCCGAGGGCCTCAGGCTCTATCCGCGCCGCCCGTTCGCGTCTCAGGCCACGAGCGTTTACGACTATCCGCTCTCGTCGCGCTTCGACGAGGTCGACACCACGGTCGTGTTCAACGACGTCCTCGTGCCGTGGGAGCAGGTGTTCATCTACCGCAACGTGGATCTGGTCAACGCGCAGTTCCACGACTCGCCCTCGCACACGACCGCCAACTTCCAGGCGCTCGTCCGCTTCGGCGTGAAGCTCGAGTTCATGGCCGGCCTGGCCGCGCGGCTGGCCGAGATCCAGACCGCCGAGGGCGATCCGAGCGTGCAGGCCACACTCGGCGGTGACATCGCCTCGCTCTGCGCGGCCTTCGACGCGCTGGTGAAGGCCGCCGAGCGCGATCCGCTGATCACGCGCGGAGTCGCGCGACCGCATCCGCAGTACATCTATGCGGGCATGGGACTCCAGCGGCGGCTGATCGTGGACATGATGCGCACGTTGCGCGAGCTGGCTGGCGGCGCCTTCCAGACGGTGCCGTCGTCGGAGGCGGCGTTCACGAGCGCGGAGACCCGCGCCGACACCGAGCGCTACTACCAGGCGACCGCCGCGCCGGCGCGCGAGCGCATCAAGCTCGTGAAGCTGATCTGGGATTTCGTCGGCACGGAGTTCGGGGGGCGGCAGCTCCAGTACGAGATGTTTTACTCCGCGTCGCAGCCCGTGGTGAATCGGCGCATGTTCCGGTCGTACGACTGGACGTCCGCCAAACTCCTGGTCGCGCGTTGTCTCGACGAATACTAATGCCCACACGCGTGGCTTGTGCCCGCGTTGTGGCAGGCGAGGAGCGGGGCGAGGGGGTGCGGGTGGGGTCGAGAGGACCACGCGGCACGCGTGCGCTGCTCCGGGACGGCTGGGCTCCATCTGGGCGCGCCTCGTCCGCCGCCGCGCGGAGGGAACAGGTCCCTTCGACCCCACCCGCACCCCCTCGCCCCGCTCCTGGCCTGGTCACGCGCGAGCATGGTCATCGCGTGGACGTGAGTCTTCGGGAGGCATCGTGGCGACTCTAGGTTTGGTGAACGTCGGAGTTGTAGCGACCGGAATGCTTTCGGCGCCTAGGCTTGAGGCTGAGGCGATTCTGGTCGAGGACGGGCGCATTGCGGCGATCGGTGCCGCGTCTCGAGTTGGTGCCGCGCGCGCCGATGTCGTAGTCGACTGCCGCGGGACCACGGTCATGCCGGGGTTGATTGATTCGCACTGCCACGTCGTGTTGGGGGATTACACGCCGAGGCAGAAGACGGTCGATTTTCTGGATTCGTATGTGCATGGGGGGATCACCTCGGTGGTGTCGGCGGGGGAAGGCGTGCATGCGCCGGGGCGGCCCCATGATGCCGCGGCGTCGAAGGCGCTGGCGATCGCGGCGGCGAAGTGCTTCGAGCATTTCCATCCCAACGGCATGAAGGTCAACGCGGGCTCGGTCGTGCTCGAGCCCGGGCTCACCGATGGTGATTTCGCCGAGATGGCGAAGCACGGCGTGCGCCACGCCAAGTACGGCTTCGGCGGCTATGCACAGCCGCGCGACGGCGAGCCCGAGGTGCGCCTGGCTCAAGAGCACGGGCTCTGCGTGATGTCCCACAGCGGCGGCTCGTCGATTCCCGGCTCGAGCCCGATCAACCACGAGGTGTTGCTGCACCTGCGCCCCGATGTCTGTGGCCACGTCAACGGCGGCACGACGTCGCTCGACGAGGCGGGGATCGACCGGATCATCGCCGAGTCCGACATGGCTCTGCAGATCGTCCAGGCCGGCAATCTCCGCTCCGCGCTCTACATCGTCAAGCACGCCGGCGAGGCAGGAGCGCTCGGGCGCGTCTGCGTGGCCAGTGACACGCCCACCGGCACCGGCGTGATGCCGCTGGGCGTGCTCAAGAGCGTGTGCGAGATCGCCTCGCTCGGCGGGCTTCCACCGGAGATCGTGATCGCGCTGGCCACCGGCAACAACGCGCGAGCGTTTCGCCTGGCGACCGGCCTCGGCACGCTCGCAATCGGCGCCCCGGCCGACCTGGTCGTGTGCGACGCGCCGTCGGCGTCGCTGGCGCCCGATGCCCTGACGTCGATCGCCCGCGGCGACATCCCCGGGATCTCCTGCGTCGTGATCGACGGGCAAGTCCGGGTCGAGCGGAGCCGCAACACGCCGATGGCCAAGCGCCTGGCGACCTTCAGCGGCATCACCGTCGCCGGCGCCGGCCACTGAAGCCCCGCCCGAACCCATTCGCCTGACGGCGGTACCGTGCCTCACGCCCCACCCGTTCGGGCGATTCCACGCCCCGCAGCCGGCGCGCATGCTGGCGGTGGACGATAGCCTTAATGGAGGATCGAATGAACGGTTTGCAGAGTCTCTCGAACGATCTGGCGTCGGCGGTCGAGCGCGGGGGCCGCTCGGTGTTCGGCGTCAACGGGCGCGCGCGGCTGGGTTCGACCGGCGTGCTCTGGCGTCAGGGCCTCGTCGTCACCGCCGATCACACGGTGCACGTCGACGAGGAAGTCACGATCACGCGCCCTGACGGCCGCGCGCTGACGGCTCGGGTCGCCGGCCGCGATCCCACGATCGACATCGCGGTGCTGAAGGTAGAGGCGCCCGGGGTCGAGATCGCCGAGGTCGCGGACTCGGACGCGGTGCGCGTGGGCCACATCGTGCTGGCGCTCGGCTCGGGCCCGCGCGCGAGCTGGGGCGTCGTGAGCTCGATCGGCGAAGGCCGGCGGGCCAAGGGCGCGGCCGGCGAGCTCTTCCACCTCGACCTGACGCTCTATCCCGGCTTCTCCGGCGGGCCGCTGGTGGACGTGCAGGGGCGGGTCGTCGGCATCAACACTTCGGGATCGTCACGGCACCGGCAGCTCGCCATCCCGGCGGGTAGTGTGAACCGCGTCGTCGACGAGCTCCTGCGCCGCGGCCGGATCCCACGGGCCTATCTCGGCGTGAGCACCCAGCCCGTGCGGCTGCCCGAGGCGCTCCGGCAGAAGCTCAACCTCGAGCAGCAGACGGCCGTCATCGTCATCGAGGTGCAGTCGGGCAGTCCGGCGGCGGCCGCGGGCCTGTCCATCGGTGACGTCATCGTCTCGCTCGGCGCCAATCGCATCGTCGATCCCACCGATCTGAAGTCGGCGCTGCGACCGGACACCGTCGGCGAGACCATCACGGCGTCGTTGCTTCGCGGCGGCGAGCCTCGCGATATCCGGGTGACCGTCGGCGAGCGCCCGCGGCGTTCGTGATGGACACGCTGGCCGACATCGCCGAGCTGGCTGAAGATCTGCGGCAGGTGACCGTCGAGGTGACGGACAACGACGCGCTCCTGGGCTCGGGTGTGCTGTGGCCGGCCGGGCACGTCGTCACGAACGCCCACGTGGTGCGGCGGCCCGAGGTGAGCTTGCGGCTCGCGGACGGCCGGCGCCTGCGCGCGCGGGTCGTCGCGCGCGATCGAGACGCCGATCTCGCCTTGCTCAGTGCCCCCGGCTGCGGCGTGCCGCCGGCGACGCTCGCGGATCCCGAGACGATTCGGGTCGGCTCGTTCGTGGTCGCGGTCGGCCATCCGCTCGGCGTTCGCGGCGCCCTGGCCACCGGAATCGTGTGCGCGATCGGCCCGATCGACCGCAGTGGTCGCCGCTGGATCCAGGCGGATCTGCACCTGGCCCCGGGCAACTCCGGCGGACCGCTGGCCGACGCCGGCGGCCGCATCGTCGGTGTGAACTCGCGCGCTGCCGGGCCCCTGGCGCTGGCGGTGCCGATCGATCAGGTCACGCGCTTCGTGCGGGCGGCTCAGGTGTGAGCGTGGCCGAGCGGCGCCGATCCCCGCCGCCTCGCGTCGAGCCGACCGCCGCAGGCACGGTCCTGATCGTGGCCGGCCGCGAGCTGGCCGGCGCGCGCCTCGAAGCCACACTGCGTGGTCGGACGGGACTGCGCGTGGCGGTGAGCGGTCCGGCGGAGCTCGCGCGCCGCCTCGATGACGTCGGCGCCGCGAGCGTCGTGCTGGCGGTCGAGCCGGACGACACTGGACGCGCGCTGGAGGCGCTCAGAGGGCTCTCGCGGGTCGAGGGCGTCGTCCTGCTGGCCGGCGACCCATCGCAAGCCTGGACCGCGCACGCCCGCCGCGCGGGCGTGCGGGCGGTGCTTCGCGTCGATCCGACCGCCGAGGAGCTCGTGGCGGCGATCGCCGCGGTCAGGGCGGGTCTCGTCGTTCTCCATCCCGACACGCTCGAGCGCCCGTCGGAGCCGCGCGCCGCGGACACGCGCGGCGGACCGGCCAGCCTCACGCCGCGCGAGCGCGAGATTCTCGAGATGATCGCCGAGGGAATGAGCAACCGGATCATCGCCGGCCGCCTGGGCATCTCGAGTCAGACCGTGAAGTTCCACGTCGCCTCGATCCTCGCCAAGCTCGGGGCGGCGAGTCGCACCGAGGCGGTCACGTTCGGCGTGCGGCAGGGACTGATCGCGCTCTGAGCGCCTGCCGCGAATCGTTCGGACGATTCCAACCGTCTTAAGCCCCGGTCGGCCAGCTTCTGGGCGATGAGATCCTCGCGTCCCAGGTCGGTAGAGCATCCGACAACGTCTCTTCACGGCACCGTGAGCACGGAATTGCTACCCTGGATTCATGAGCGGTCCTGATCTGTCGGCATTGCGGATCGACGAGCGCGCCCGCCGGACTCCCCGGCGATTCGGCTGGCGCGCGATCGCGGTGGCGCTCGCGATCGTGATCGCCGGTGCGGCCGGATTGCTCGTCGCGTTCCGCGAGAAGGCCCCCGAGGTCGAAGTGGCGACCGTGCGCGCCGACAAGGGCGGCCGCGCCGCGCTGCTGAACGCCAGCGGCTACATCACCCCGCGGCAGCGGGCCACCATCGCCGCCAAGATCACCGCGCGGGTCAACGAGATCTACGTCGACGAGGGCATGCAGGTCGAGCCCGGCCAGGTGCTGGCGAAGCTCGACGATTCCGACGCGCGGGCGCGGCTGCACTCGGCCATGGCCGAGCGCGACGCGATCGCCGCGACCCTCGGCGATCTGCGCGTGAACCTCGACAACGCCGAGCGCGAGCTCAAACGGGTGGCGGAGCTCTGGGAGCGCAAGCTGGTGGCCGAGCAGAACTTCGATCAGGCGCGGATGGCGGTGGACAGCCTGAAGGCGCGGATCGTGGTGGCCCGCGAGCAGGTGGGCGCCGCCGAGGCGCGGGTGAAGGTCGCGCAGCAGGATCTGGACAACTGCACGGTGCGCGCGCCGTTCGGCGGCATCGTGGTCTCGAAGGACGCGCAGCGCGGCGAGATGGTCTCGCCGGTGTCGGCAGGCGGCGGCTTCACGCGCACGGGCATCGCGACCATCGTCGACATGGCCTCGATCGAGATCGAGGTGGACGTCAACGAGTCGTACATCGCCCGGGTCAGAACCGGGCAGCCGGTCACGGCGGTGCTCGATGCGTATCCGGACTGGCAGATTCCGGCCAAGGTGCGGACGGTGATCCCGACGGCCGATCGCCAGAAGGCAACCGTGAAGGTGCGGGCCACCTTCGACAAGCTCGACCCGCGCATCCTGCCCGACATGGGGGTCAAGGTCACGTTCCTCGGGGAGGAGCGCGGCGCGCCCGTCGCCGGCGCGCCGCGCGTGCTGGTGTCGCGCGCGGCTCTGGTCGAGGACGGCGGCACTACGACGGTGTACGTGCATCGCGCCGGGCGCGTCGAGCGCCGGGCGGTCCGTTTGGGCCAGGCGCGCGGCAACGAGCACGAGGTCGTCGCCGGCCTGGCCGAGGGCGAGCAGGTCGTCACCACCAACGCCAAACAGCTCCGCGACGGTCAGGCCGTTCGCGTGAAGAAATAGCGATGGTCAGGATCGATGGTCGCGGGGACGGTAACAGCCTGATCCGCGCGCGCAAGCTCGGCAAGACCTATCGGCGCGGCGGCGAAGAGATCCACGTGCTGCAGGGGCTCGATCTCGACGTCGACGCCGGCGACTTCGTCGCGTTCATGGGCCCGAGCGGCTCCGGCAAGACGACGTTGCTGAACCTGCTCGGCGGGCTCGACGTGCCGTCGACCGGAAGCGTCACCGTCGCGGGCGACGAGATCACGCACATGTCGGCCAGCAAGCTCACCGCCTGGCGCGCGCGCCACGTGGGGTTCGTCTTCCAGATGTACAACCTGATCCCCGTGCTCACCGCCTTCCAGAACGTGGAGCTGCCGCTCCTCTTGACCAGCCTCTCGAAAGCCGAGCGCCGGCGTCACGTCGAGACGGCGCTGGAGGTCGTGGGGCTCGGCGATCGGATGCGCCACTACCCGCGGCAGCTCTCGGGCGGGCAGGAGCAGCGCGTCGGCATCGCGCGCGCGATCGTGGCCGATCCGACGTTCCTGCTCTGCGACGAGCCCACCGGCGACCTCGACCGAAAGAGCGCCGACGAGATCCTGGACCTGCTCGACCGGCTCGTGCGCGATCACGGCAAGACCGCGCTGATGGTCACCCACGACCCGCTCGCCGCGGCCCGCGCGCGCATCGTTCTCCACCTGGAGAAGGGCGTGCTCGTCGAGGCCGCGGCGGCGGCAGATCGCGACCCGCGGGGATGAAGTATCTGCATCTGGTCGTCCGCAACCTGTTTCGGAAGAAGACGCGCACGGCGCTGACCGCCGGCTCGTTCGCGGTGGCGCTGTTTCTCTTCGGCATCCTGGCGGCGGTCGACGGCGCTTTCAAGCAGGGCGTCGACGTGGCCGGCGTCGACCGGCTCGTGGTGCTGAACCGCGTCTCGATCATCCAGCCGCTGCCGCTCTCGTATCGGGATCGCATCGCGCGCATCCCCGGCGTGACCGGCGTCACGTTCGCCAACTGGTTCGGCGGCGTCTACCAGGACGAGCGCAACTTCTTTCCGCAGTTCGCCATCGACCGCGACAAGTACCGCGAGATGTATCCCGAGTTCATCGTGCCCGACGATCAGTGGCAGGCGTTCCTCACGGACAAAGAGGGCGCGATCGTCGGCGAGGCACTGATGGAGCGCTTCAACTGGAAGGTCGGCGACCGCATCCCGGTGAAGGGCACGATCTTTCCGGGGAACTGGGAGTTCAACATCCGCGGCGTCTACAAGGGCCGCCGGGTTCAGGACGACACCACGCAATTCTGGTTCCGCTGGGACTATCTCGACGAGCGCAAGAGCTTCACCAAGGGCCTGGTGGGCTGGTACGTGATCCGCATCGCCAACCCCGACGATGCGGTCCGCCTGGTCAAGGTGATCGACGAGCAGTTCACCAACTCGCCGACCGAGACGAAGACCGACACCGAGAAGGCGTTCGCGGCCTCGTTCGTGAAGCAGATGGGCAACATCCAGCTCCTGATCATGAGCGTCGGCAGCGTCGTGTTCTTCACGCTGCTCCTGGTGACCGGCAACACGATGGCCATCGCGGTGCGCGAGCGCACGCGCGAGCTGGCGGTGCTCAAGGCGGTCGGCTTCAAGGATGGGTTCGTACTCGCACTGGTGATCGCCGAGACGATGGCCGTGGCCGCGGTCGGCGGCGCCGTCGGGCTCGGCCTGGCCAAGCTGTTCACCCTACGCGGCGATCCCACCGGCGGCCTGCTGCCGTTCTTCTACGTCTCGCCGCGCTCGATCGCCACCGGGCTCGGCCTGGCTCTCGCGGTTGGCTTCGCCGCGGGCATTCTCCCCGCGCTCGCGGCCAGCCGTCTGCGCGTCGTCGACGCCCTCCGGCGGATCTGACGTGGCCATCCCGATCGTCTACAACGTACGAAGCCTCGGCGCGCGGTGGACCTCGACCGTGGTCGCCGTGCTCGGCATCGCGGGTACCGTCGGCGTGTTCGTGGCCATGCTCTCCCTGGCGCGCGGATTCGAAGCCACGCTGGTGGCCTCCGGCTCGGCGCGCAACGCGATCGTCCGGCGGGCGGGCGCGACCTCGGAGATGGACAGCAGCGTGATGCTCGAGCAGGTGCGGGTCGTCGAGGACGCGCCCGGCGTCGACCGCGACGGGGGCACCGGGCCGCTGGTGAGCGCCGAGGTGGTCGTGATCGCGTCGTTTCCGCTGAAGGGCCGCGATACCGAGGGCAATGCGCAGGTGCGCGGCGTCTCGCTCAAGGCGCTGGCCGTCCGGCCTACCGTGAAGATCGTAGCGGGCCGCGCCTTTCAGCCCGGGCTGAGCGAGCTCCTGGTCGGCCGCAACGTCTCCGCGAGCTACGAGGGCCTCGATCTCGGCTCGACCGTCAAGTTCGGCGGCGGCACCTGGACCGTCGTCGGCGTCTTCGACAGCGGCGGTACCGCCTACGACTCCGAGCTCTGGTGCGACTATAGCGTGCTGCGTCAGGTCTACCAGCGTCCGCTGAACATGTTCCAGTCGGCCACGGCGCGGCTCACCTCGCCCGACGCGCTCACCGGCTTCAAGGACGCGCTCACCTCCGATCCGCGGGTGACCGTGCAGATCGACCGGGAGATCGACTACTACGCCAAGCAGTCGCGTCAGCTCACGACCCTGATCACGGTGCTGGGCTCGATCGTCGCCGTGGTGATGGGCATCGGCGCGGTCTTCGGCGCGCTGAACACGATGTACTCGGCGGTGGCCGAGCGCTCGCGGGAGATCGCGACCTTGCGGGCGCTCGGCTTCGGGAGCGGCAGCGTGGTCGTGTCGTTCGTGATCGAATCGCTCTGCATCGCGCTGGTCGGCGGTCTCCTGGGCTGCGTCGTCGTGCTGCCCCTCAACGGCCTCACGACCGGCACGATCAACTGGCAGACCTTCTCGCACCTGGCCTTCGCGTTCCGGGTGACGCCGGATCTCCTGGCGATGGGGATCACGTTCGCGCTCTTGATGGGACTGATCGGCGGCGTGCCGCCGGCGGTCCGCGCGGCGCGCGCCCAGATCGCGTTCGCGCTGCGCGAGCTGTAACGCGCCCGGGCGGTCAGTGGCCGCCGAGCCCGGGGATCGAGATCAACAGATGCAGCATGCCGCCGAGCTCGTTGAGGCGGCGCGCGTCCCAGCGCGCGAACGCCTCGCGCTCCTCGTCGCTCAGGTCGACATCGGCCAGCGCGTTCATCGGGTCGGTGCGGAATCGCTCGCGGAACGCCGCATCCTTTTTCAGGCGATAGAGCACCACGTTCGTCTCGTAGCGGCTCACGTCACGCTCCACTCGAGCGCCGCCAGATCGACGCGGCCCATCTCGCCGAAGAAGCGCACCGTGGCGCGCGCGGGGCTCACGGCGCCCAGCAGCACCAGCCAGTTGAGCAGCTCGTGCGAGCCGGTCTCGTGCAGCTCCTTGGCCGTGAG
>Ga0075429_100003353_pt1 | contig 13654 bp, 6 predicted proteins | sample RhiMetdeltSRZDD3_FD_75295 | JGI IMG/M metagenome (GOLD analysis project Ga0075429, IMG submission 75295) | Populus rhizosphere microbial communities from Tennessee, USA - Rhizosphere MetaG P. deltoides SRZDD3 | ecosystem: Host-associated > Plants > Roots > Rhizosphere > Soil | place: USA... | reverse complement strand
TTGCGCAAGCTGAAAAGCGTTTTGCGGATCGCGAGGGCCATATGGTCAGCATGTACAGCACAGTATACGTAGACGATATCCGAGAGATTAAGGAAGAGAACCCTTTTGAGTCGATGATGTCGCGCTTTGATCGGGCGGCCCAACTGTTGGACCTCGATCCCGATCTCTACGCCGTCTTGCGCGTCCCTAACCGCGAATTGAAGGTCTACATTCCGACGAGAATGGATTCGGGCCGTATTCAGGTGTTTGAAGGCTACCGCGTGCAGCACAACTTCGCGCGTGGTCCAGCAAAGGGCGGCATCCGCTACGCGCCGGACGTCAGTCTCGACGAGGTGCGCGCGCTGGCGGCCTGGATGACGTGGAAGTGCGCTGTCGTCAACGTTCCTTTTGGTGGGGCAAAAGGCGGCATCATTTGCGATCCGCAACAGATGTCCACCGGCGAACTCGAGCGCATGACGCGCCGTTACGCGGCGGAGCTGCTCGACTTCATCGGACCGGAAAAGGACGTACCGGCGCCTGACATGAACACCAACGAACAGACGATGGCGTGGATTATGGACACCTACTCGATGCACGCCCGCCACACCGTGACCGCGGTTGTCACGGGCAAGCCGATTGATTTAGGCGGTTCGAGCGGCAGAAGAGAGGCAACGGGCCGCGGCATACTCTTTGTAACCAACGAAGCGATCAAGCGCTTCAAGATGACGCCGGGAGAGACTCGAGTTGTCGTTCAGGGCTCGGGGAACGTCGGCGGAATCGGCGCGCAGCTCTTTTACGAGGCTGGCTACAAGGTTGTAGCGATATCGGACATTCACGGCGGAATTTACAACCCGAAGGGTATAAATATCCCTGACGCGTTGGCGTATCTACGGACCACGCGGTCGTTCGAGGAGTATCCGGGCGTTGAGTTTGTGTCGAACCAGGAGCTGCTCGAGTTGGAGTGCGACGTGCTGGTCCCAGCGGCGACTGAGAACCAGATCACGTCGCAGAATGCGGACCGCATAAAGTGCAAAGTGCTGGCGGAAGGGGCGAATGGTCCTACTACGGCGGCGGCGGACGAGGTCCTTCACCAGAAGGGGATCTTTGTGATCCCGGACATTCTGGCGAACGCGGGCGGCGTCACGGTCTCGTATTTTGAGTGGGTCCAGGACAGGATGGGGTATTTCTGGCGTGAGGATGTGGTGAACGAAAGGCTACAGGACAAGATGGTCGCGAGCTTCAACGATCTGTGTCGTTACGCGGACCGTCATTCGGTGGATACCAGGACCGCGGCGTACATGTTGGCGATAGACCGTGTGGCCTACGACACGCGCATTAGGGGCTTCTATGCGTGACCGAAAAAACATAATCATATACGCGCTAAGTCATGAAAAAGGCTTGATTTCCATTTTTGATTAGAGTATGGTCTGGCTGATTTAGGACTCGGACCAGCGTTACGATTTCTCTAGAATTAAGACACGGTTTGAGAGACGAAATCATTGACAAGGGGTAGTTCATTTCCTATAAGAAATGAACAAGCAGGAACAACTCGGGCAAAGCGAATTAGCTGAATTTGGAGTACGGCGAGAAAGGTCGAAGTACTCTGTTTGCGTCGCATCCGAGCGTCGCCGCAGGATGAAGTTGGTCCAAGCGGTTCTAATCGATTGACAGAGTGTAGTTGGGGCCACCGCGGGGAACAATGGTGCGTTTTGGGCTATGGTTCGAATACGGCGGCGCTATTACATCGAATTCTTTATTACTCATTTCGCAGGAGGAATGCGATGAGACTCGCAAGCAGGGCGCTTATAGCTGCGCTCGTTACGTTGGTGCTGTGTGCCGCAGTATCAGCACAGACTATTAGGTCGGCGGGAGATCCGCGCAATCAATCTCCAGCAGTTGGCACCGGTGGTCCTGAGGGTGGGCCAACCGGGCTTTTTACTATTTACGACGGTTCAACTCTGCGTCGTGGTGAGTTCACGTTCAGCATCGCCTACAGCAATTACGATCGTGATCCGGGAAACGCAGACTTCGTCGACGTGCCGCTCAGCTTCAACGTGGGCGTCAACGACCACCTGGAAATCTTCTTCAAGACGAACGGCTACCGCGGGGTCAAGATAAACACTCCGCAAAATCTATCCGGCTTCTATCTGCCTAACTCGCAGCTGTTTTGCGGTACCACGCTGTGCAGCGGACCGGCAGTAGTGTTATCGCCGTCTGGTCCACTGGTAGGGACGCTGGCTAACACCGCTGTGTTTCGTCCGGTGAATAATCAGCCCTTCGTACAGTTCCCGTTCGTGGGTGGATCGGCGGGCACGTTCGGTTTGACTCCGGGTCAGATTGGCCAGCAGTTCGGCTTCCCGGGATTCAACGCGCAGCTTGGACCGCCGGTGGTCCAGCCCAACAGCGGTACGTTCGGTTCAGCCGACAACTTCCCGGGCATCGGTTCGCCGGTAGGAAGTATCCTGCCTGGCGTCGTGCTGGCAACGACGGTGCTGCCGGCAACGGCTTTGACGCTGCCGATCAGAATCCCGACCACGTTTACCGTGGCGCCGACCTACCTGGCGGATGCTCCGTTTATCAATCGGCTTTACGGCGAGAGCAGCTTTAATAACTTCGTCGTGGGCGCCAAGGTTCGCTTCACCGGGCCGAACAATCCGCTCGGTGTCGCAGTGCTCGGTTTCTATCGCTGGTATCCTGACAAAGCTGACGATTTCTCAGGCTTCAACCAAATGCAGCGCGGCGCGGGCCCGGGCGGCGACCTGGGTGACTTCGGCGTCGTCGGTATCGTCGATGGCCGCCTCGGCAAGCACGTGAACGTGTCGGCCAACGGTGGTTACATCCTGAACAGCAATCCGAAGGGCCTCGGCGGTGATTTCGTGTTGTTGGATCGCCCGGATGAGTTGATTGCCGGCGTCGGTTTCGACTTTCCGGTCAACGAGCACTTCCAGCCGATTTTCGAAGTTAACTCCGTCAACTACCTTGGCGGCCGCACGCCCAACGCTTTCAATAACAATCCGGTCGACGCACTCGCCGGCGTGAAGATCTATCCGCGCCGCTGGTTCGGTTTTGGTTTCGCCTGGCGGCGTCACCTGAACCAACAGGACCAGGATCACTTTGAACCGGCAGATTTCACCATTCCAGTTCAACAGATCACGAACGTGAACGTGGTTGGACGAGGTCTCGTCGTGGTTCCGGGCACTTCGGCCCCAGTCACGGCACAGGGCCTGCCAAACGGGTTTATCTTCTCAGAAGAGCCCAACGGCTTCATCGCGCAGTTCTGGATTGGACGACGTAACTCGAGAGAGGTCCCGATCCCGAACCGAGAACCAACGGTAAGTGTCGCCGCTTCGACGACGTCAATCACTCGGCCCTGCACGCCGCCGGCTGTTTCGGCGACCTGCACGCCGACTGGAAACGAAGTTCAGCTAACCGCCAATGCGACCGATCCGGATAACGACCAGTTGCTCTACACCTGGTCCGTCACCGGTGGCCGCTTGACCGGCGAAGGCCGGCAGGTAACGTGGGATCTCACCGGCGTCGCCAATGGAACTTACACGGCGACTGTTGAGGTCAACGACGGTAACCAACACACCGCCAACGGTTCCGCTACGGTGACCGTCGCCGAGTGCGCTGATTGCCGCGTACCGCCGCCGCCGTGCCCGAACGTTACCGTGAGCTGTCCGGATTCAGTTGACGTAGGTCAGCCGGTCACGTTCACCGCTTCCGTAACTGGGGAAGGCGCGCCTACCCCAACGTTTAACTGGTCAGTCTCCGCCGGAACGATCACGAGCGGTCAGGGAACGTCGAGCATCACAGTTGATACGGCCGGACTGGGCGGACAGACCGTAACAGCTACTGTTAGTCTCGGTGGCTTGGATCCGTCGTGCTCCACAACGGCTTCTTGCAGCACGCAAGTCAAGCCGCCGAAGCCGGAAGCACGCAGGTTCGACGAGTATGGCAACATTCGCTTCAACGATGAGAAGGCCAGACTCGACAACTACGCCATCCAACTGCAAAACGAGCCAGGCTCAACTGCCACGATTATCGTGTTCGGTAGTTGCGCTGGTGAGGGTCAAACCCGCGGTGACCGCGCTAAAGACTATCTCGTCAATACGCGCGGAATCGAAGCTGGACGTATCACGGTCGTGGACGGCGGATGCCGTGCAGACCTGACCGTTCAGTTGTGGATCGTGCCGCAGGGCGCTGATGCACCCGCAGTCGATACCACGGGCGCCGTCTCGCCATGTCCGGAGTGCAAACGTGCTCCGCGACGCCGTCGCGGCCGAGGCGATGAATAACAACTAGCGGCTTGGCTGCTTAACTGCCGCCAAACCTCAACAAACACGGGCGATGTTCTCTTACAAGGGAACATCGCCCGCCTTCTTTTCCGCGTTTTATGCTGCGTTTCAGTTTATACAACGGACCCGCGTTTGCCCGGCATCCTACCGTTCGCCCCCAGCTTTAAAGATACAAAGCATGAAAACTGTAATAAACTAGTCGCCAAGGTGAGCGACGTGCTCCGGACGATTCAGGCCCTGGATGAAATAACGATGAAAATATTTGCTATACGTCTCCCCCTCGTCCTCGTAACGCTTCTTTGCCTTAGTTTGACGTCAAATACGGCCGTCATGCTGGCGGCCGGAAACGGTACCGATCCGGCACTCTATTCCAACGATTGGCGCACCACCGGCCCTCCAGGCGGCGACGTTCGCGCACTCGTCGTAGATCCTTCGAATCCCGATCGCTTCTACTTTGGTACTCTCGACGGCCAGATCTATACCTCCTCAGACGGAGGAAAGCAGTGGCGGCTGCTCTACAATCTCGGGAAACCGCGTCTCTTCGTGGATAACATCATCGTCGATCCACGCGATTCGAAAGTGCTGTACGTGGCGGCGCACCGCCACGACCTGCCGGGCGGCTTTTTCAAGTCGACTGATGGAGGCCTGACGTGGCGCGAGAGCGCTCAACTGAAGAACCAGGCGATTCATTCACTCGCACAATCGGACTCGGATCGCGATGTGTTGATTGCCGGCACCTACACGAACATCTTCCGTTCTGAAGACGCAGGCGAAACGTGGCGCGAATTGCCGACCAAAAACGTCCACGGACTGCATCACGTGGAGTCGCTCGCAATCGATCCGCGCACCGCCGACACGATCTATGCAGGCACCTTTTATTTGCCTTACAAATCAATCGACGGCGGCCAAACCTGGAAGATCATTCGCGAAGGAATGATCGACGATTCCGACATCTTTGCGATCGACATCGATCCGCGCGATCCGAATCACATCATTGCCTCTGCTTGCAGCGGCATTTACGAGAGCAAGAACGCCGGTGACAACTGGCGTAAGGTGCAGGGCATTCCCTCGCAGTCGCGCCGCACGCGCGCGATCCTTCAGCATCCGTCCGTGGCCGGAGTCGTATTCGCCGGCACGACTGAAGGATTCTGGCGTTCAGATAAAGGCGGCGACGCCGACTCGTGGATGGTCACAACTTCGCGCCAGCTCGAGATCAACTCGATCACCGTTCATCCTTCGCGGCCAGACGTCGTTTACATCGGCACGAACAATTACGGCGTGATGGTTTCAACCGATGGCGGCAAGTCGTTCACGCCGACGAATGGCGGCTTCAGCGGCCGTTTCGCAAATGCGATTCTCGCCGACAGGGAAACGCCGAATCGCATCTATGCGTCGACGATCAATACTGCCACTGGCGGCGGGTTCTTCTTTGTCAGCAACGACAACGGCGAGAGTTGGCGTCCGTCGATGCGCAGCATGCCTTCGCGTCTGATCACGTATTCAATCGTTCAGGACACGCGCGACGCTAACGTGATCTACCTGGGAACGAACCTCGGTGTGTATCGCTCGCTCGATCGCGGCACGTCGTGGGCGCCTGTGTGGGCCCCGACCACTCCCGAAAAGAAAAAGAAAGCGGCGCCTGTACCAAAGAGAAGCGCGAAGAAGTCGCAGCCTGCACCTGTGCCGGCGCGACGCCGGACACCGGCTGGAAAACCGGACGAAACGGTCCTTGCCGCTCAACAAGCGCTGACTACGCTTGGATACAATCTCGGCGAACCGGACGGCAAGGCGGGCGCTGCGACGACGTCGGCACTCAAACGCTTTCAGACTGATCGCCATCTGCCTGTTACCGGAAAACTGGACGTGATTACACTCGCCGTGCTTGGCGTGGGCGGGAGCAATGGCCCAGCGACCAGCGAGAAGTCGGACCTGATTATCGCGGACGCGGTTCATACTCTGGTCCATACTGTCGACGCTGAAACAGGCCAGCCTGGCTTCCTCGCTGCTACCAACAGCGGTCTCTATCGCAGTCTCGATCCCGCGAAGGGTTGGCAGAAACTCTCTTACGGCACGATCGATCCGCGCACGACGTGCATCGCTACCGATGTGCGCCATCCGGAGACAATGTGGGTAGGTACGCCACAGTCCGGATTACTCGTATCGAAGGATAGTGGGAAGACCTGGCGTCACGTCGACGGCATTCCTCGCGACGTTCCGGTAAACGTCGTCGCGCAGGATCCGCAGCGGCCGGATCGTGTTTATGTTGGCACCAAGCAGGCGCTGTTCATGTCGCACGACGGCGGCGAGAGCTGGAGCAGACGCGGCGGCAATCTTCCATTCGGCGACTTCACGAGTATCCTGATCAACCCGCGCAACGGCGACGAGGTATTCGTCGGAAACGCGTATCAGGAAACTGAAATCGGCGGCGGCGTTTTCCGCACGACCGACGGTGGCAACACGTGGGGCCGCATCGATCCGAAGGGCCGGCGTTTACCTAGCCAGCGAATCTGGGCCCTCGCGTTTGATGCTCACAATCAAAACGTGCTGTTCGTTGGTTCCCACTCCGCGGGTGTCTACGTAGTTCCGCGAATGACCGACACCGTTTCATCCGTGCAATAATTGCATCTGTGTGACAACTTTGTTTCTGTGACTCTGTATTCATTGCAGAGTCGCAGAAACCTCGTTGTTGCCTTGACATGCGCTCACACTGGCGTGTACATTGCCGCCCTACCCGGTAAGAAGGCGGCGGGTGTTTGTCGGACCAAGCGGGATAACTACGGCAGGGCGGTAATCGAAACAGATTAGATCGACAAATCCAAATCCAAAACGGCTCGCTTCCTCGCCAGCTTCAACTCCCGACAACGCCAAGGTCATTCAAGCAAATCGCCGCTGGAACACTGTCCGACAATCAGCGAAGACCTGCGCTGATTGTTGGGATCAGTGAAGCGCGATATGATCTGCCACGCGCTCAGAGTACCGGGGAACTACAGGAGTATTCATGTCTAGTGAACAACCCAAGCTGAACAACAGCGAGGCTACCAATTCAACCTCCGGCGAGTCGCAAACTGCGCCGCAAAAAACCGTCATGGCTTCTCAACCCGCACCCGCAACCCACACAACCGATATTGATGACGCCGATGAATCACGCTCCGGCGGCGACGTGGACTTCGGACAACTGCTCGATCAGTTCGAACAGGAACAAGCGACACTCGAAGAAGGCGAAGTCGTTCGCGGCACCGTCGTTGGTTTGAGCGAACGCGGAGTCGTCATCGATTTTGGTTACAAATCGGAAGGCATCGTTAACCCGGCCGAGTTTACCGAAAATGGACAACTGACCGTCAAAGCCGGCGACGAAGTTGAAGTGCTCGTCAAGAGCATGGAAACCTCCGACGGACTGCCGGTCCTTTCACGCGCCGACGCTGTGCGCATGAAAGCGTGGGACGATCTCGAGAAAGCCTATCGCGACGGCACAAACGTTAAAGGACGTGTCATCGATCGCATCAAGGGAGGCTTGCGCGTCGACATCGACGGCATCGCCGCTTTTCTGCCGGGCTCGCAAGTGGACGTTCGTCCCGTGCGTAACCTCGACAGTCTGCGCAACCAGATCATCGAAGCGAAAGTCATCAAGCTCAACCGCAAGCGCTCGAATGTCGTGTTGTCCCGCAAGGCCGTCATCGAACAGGAGAACACCGGCCGCAAGGACCAGACACTGCAACAGATCGAAGAGGACATCGTCGTCGAGGGCCAGATCAAGAACCTCACTGACTACGGCGCGTTCGTCGATCTCGGCGGCGTCGATGGGTTGCTGCACGTGACTGACATGTCGTGGGGACGGCTTCAGAACCCGAACGAGTTGTTCAAGGTAGGCGACACGATTCAGGTCAAGGTGCTCAAATTTGATCGCGACCGGGAACGCGTGTCGCTCGGCTACAAGCAACTGCTTCCCGATCCGTGGTCCAGCGTCGAAGAACGCTTCCCGGTCGGCAGCAGAGTGACCGGACGCGTCGCGAGCGTGGCTGATTACGGCGCGTTCGTCGAGCTCGAGAGCGGCGTCGAAGGATTGGTCCACGTTTCGGAGATGAGCTGGTCCAAGCGCGTCAAGCATCCGAGCAAGGTCGTGAATCCGGGAGACACCGTTGAAGTCGAAGTGCTCAGCGTCGATCCTCGGGCGCGTCGCATCAGTCTCGGCATGAAGCAGGTGCAAGAGAACCCGTGGCAGACGCTGCACGAACGTTATCAGGTCGGCACGCGCGTCCATGGCCGGGTGCGTAATCTGACCGACTTCGGCGCCTTCATCGAGATCGAGGACGGAGTCGACGGCCTGGTTCACGTGTCAGACATTTCCTGGTCGCGCCGCATCAAGCATCCGAGCGAGGTGTTGAAGAAAGGTCAGGAGATCGACGCGGTCATCACGAGCATCGATAGCGAGAACCGCCGCCTGTCGCTGTCCATCAAGGATCTCGAACCGAACGCCTGGGAGAAATTCACCAACGAGCACAAACCGGGCGACGTCGTGCACGGCAAGGTGGCGCGTTTCGCGAACTTCGGCGCCTTCGTCGAGCTCGACGACAATCTCGAAGGTCTTTGTCACATTTCCGAGCTTTCGGACGAGCGCATTGCCAAGCCGGAGGACGTCGTTCAGTTGGGACAGGAGATGGACTTCAAGATCCTGCGCATCGATCCCGACACGAAGAAGATTGGTCTTTCGGCCCGAGCCGTGGGCAAGGACGAACCGATCGTCGACACGAAGATCTATTCGTCAGAAGCAGGTGGGGGAATGGCCTCACTGGGCGAACTTGCCGATTTCGGCTTGAATAAACCGGATACCGGGGACGAATAGTCCCTGGTCCATTTCTCACCTCCGCGGTCCTTTCAGGCTGAGTCTTGCCCGACGCGTTCATTTTCTGTTAGTGTACGAGTAACTTAACCTCGCTATTATCAAGACGTTAATTTAAAACTTCGATTTCATAAAACCGAGGTGATGCATGACTAAAGCAGAACTCGTCGAAGACGTTGCGCGAGCGGCGGAGCTTACCAAGAAGGACGCGGAGCGTTTGGTCGAAATTGTATTTGAAAGCATCATTGAAACACTTAATCACGGCGAGAAGATCGAATTGCGCGGCTTCGGCAGTTTTCGCGTGCGCGAGCGTGGGGCGCGGCGCGGCAGAAATCCCAAGACGGGCGATCCCGTGAGCATTCCCGCCAAGCGCGTGCCGTATTTCAAACCCGGCAAGGAACTGAAAGAACTCATCAACGACGACAATTCCCGATCGCCGGCGTCGGCGCCAGGCTCCTCGCGCCCGTTGGGTGAGGAGAACCGTCAGCCGCCCATCCTTTAAGCAGCAAACAGTCGAGGTGTTTTGGATTGGATAGATTGTGGAGTCCCTGGCGTTCCCGTTATATAGCGTCGGGGGTCGATTCACAGGCGCACGAGTGCGTCTTTTGCCGCATCGCGGGCGACGTCGAGCACGACGAATCCAACTTCGTTCTCCATCGGGGCGAGCATGCTTTCGTTCTCCTGAATTTGTATCCCTACATTTCGGGACACCTGATGGTCGTGCCTTACTTGCACACGAGCGAGTTTGACTCGACGGCGAAAGAGATCACGGACGAGATGATGGATCTGGCGAAACGCGCACAGACGGCGCTGCGTGAGGTTTATTCGCCGGCGGGATTCAATCTCGGAATGAACCTGGGCGCGGCTGCCGGCGCCGGCATCGCGGACCACCTGCACATTCACCTCCTGCCTCGCTGGTCAGGCGACACCAATTTCATGACGACGGTTGCCGAAACCAGAGTCCTTCCCGAGGATCTCCCAATTACATATTCGAAATTACGCGGAAAGTTTTAGCGGTTCCCGACTTTGCGCGAGATGGCTTCGTCTTCGACCTCGCCGCCGCGGCTGATGGGAATTTCGGAAGGCTTGCTGTAACTAACGCCGCGCTCCTCGCTGTCGAGATCGCCGGCGGGTAGTGTCGGCAGCGGACCAGCGAGCGGTGGATTGAAACCCGGATAGTCTATGCGGGCGTGATAGATCGCAGTCAACGCGCTGATCATCGCTTCACGAATCGTCGTCAACTCCTGCAACGTCACGTTACATTCGTCGAGCTGGCCGTCAGTGATGACCGCATCGACAATCTTCATCACGATCGCCCGAATGTTCTCCGGATCCGGACGCGCCAACGAGCGGGCCGCTGCCTCGCACGAGTCCGCGAGCATCATGATGGCCGCCTCTTTGAACTGCGGCTTCGGCCCGGGATAGCGGAAGTCAGCTTCGTCGATCTTTTCATTCGGCTTTGCCTGTGCCTGCGCTTTGCGAAGGAAGTAGTGCAGCGTTCGCGTGCCGTGATGTTGCGGGATGAAGTCGGCGATCTTCTGCGGCAGACCGATCTCTTTGGCGAGCCGTGAGCCGTACGTCACGTGGCTCGTGATGATCTTCGCGCTCTGGTAAGGACGCAGCCGATCGTGCGGATTGTCGCCCTGTTGGTTCTCGACGAAATACTCGGGCGCAGCGAGCTTGCCGATGTCGTGATAAAGCGCGCCGATACGCGCGAGCAACGGGTTTGCGCCGACTGCGCGGCACGCGTCCTCAGCGAGCTGACCGACCGCATGCGAGTGCTGGTTCGTTCCCGGCGCGCGCAATGCGAGTTGGCCCAACACGGGCAGATCTGCATTCGACAGCTCGAGCAGTTTGACGTCGGTGAGAATACCGAACAACGACTCGTTGATCGGCAAGCCGCCGGCGGCGAAGATGGCCGTCAACAATCCGCTCGCAATGCCGCAGCCGATCGCCATCAAAACCGTTTTCCACGTGAGCGGCTGTTGCGCGTACGCGATGAGGGCCAGCGCCATCACCACGTTTACTCCGCCGACGAGCAGTCCGGCCAGTGTTACTGATTGTCGCTCGCGATAGCGGCCCGTTCCGTAGATCGCCGTGGAACACGAGATCATCGCGAACAGGGCTTTTTGCATTCCGTTCGGCGCGAGCAGTCCGGCGAACAGCGCCGTGATCATTCCGGCGAGAAACGCGAGTTGTGTGTCGACCAGCATCGCCACCAGCAGTGCCGCGGCGGCAAACGGAATCGCGAAGTTCCAAATCACCGGATCGTTGAACGGCGCCTGCATTCTGGCTGCGACACTCTCGCCAAAGATGAAGCCGACCTTCATCAACGCCGTTTGGATCAGAATTGCCGAGCCGACGAGAGCAAACGCCTTGTGCTTGCTGAGATTGACAGCGCTGCTCGTGGTGCGATGTTCCGCAAATTTCCAGGCGGCCCAGTAGACGGCGATAACGACGAGCAGCAGCCCGAAGAAGTTTTGCCACGGCCTTTCGTGGCGGCCAGTGGTCTTGATGGCGGCGATTTGGGCCAGCGTCTCAGGCGTAACGGTGTCGCCCTCCCGCGCAAGGAATTGCCCTCGTTTGAGAGAAATGACGACGGACGAGACCTGACCTGCGGCAGTTTCACGCGCCGCGGTCGTGGCGGGCTCATCCCAGATCACGTTCGGACGGATAAGCGGTACCAGGGCCGCTACGAGCGACGTACGCTGGTCCGTGGCCCAGCCAGAAAGCGTGAGTATTCGTGTTTCGAGAGTGCGGCGCGCGGTCGACAGTGCGACCATCCTCGTCAAAGGCGCCGGCACTATCATTTGCGTCGCGGGCTTTCGGCCGTCGACCAGGATGATGTCCCGTTGGAGACGCTCGGCGTCGCCGTCGTCGAAGATATAGCCGCCGCTGATCTCACGAATCATCGACGCAAGCCGGTCGAGATCGGCTTCGGTGCGATTTTGATTCGGCGCGATCTCTTGTTTTAGTTCGTCCCAGGTCGCGTACAGACTCTGCACGGACGTTTCAGCGCGCGTCGAGTCGAAATTGAAGATCGGACGGGTCGACTCTCGCGCGGCCTCTTTGCGCCGCTCAGTTTCGGCAAGATCGACGGTCGTGATATCGGCCGGCACGACGATCGCGCGGTTAAGGACCTCGCCTTCCTTGTAGTTTTCGTTGAGAGTCGATAATTGAGGATTGAGCAGGAGGACCGTCGTTAGCAGGACCAGCACGCTGCACGCGATGAGAAACCGGGTACGCGGTTTGAAAAACATCAGCGGGCGCATCAAGTAGGCGAGGAGCTTATCGCGCGCCTGACTGAACGGAGTTTTGAAACGTGGACGAAGTCCCATTATGCGATGCGAGACATAGCCGCGGAGGGCTGGTCTTCGTGTCCCGCTGGTTCAGCATTCAGGTTTCGCGCCAACATGGCGCCGGCCTTATCTAACAGAACACCGAGCGTCGCCGGTTTTATCGCAGAAATCACAACCGTCTCGCCGCCATCCACCTGACGCGCCTGACGAACAGCGCCTTCCAGAACTTCCGGCTCGACCAGGTCTGATTTGTTCAGCGCCAGAATGGACGGAATCTCTGCGAGCTTGAGCTCGGCGAGTATGCGCTTTACTGACTGAATCTGTTGCAGCCAACGAGGGTTCGAAACATCCACCGCGTGAATGAGCAGGTTGCTGTCTCCGATCTCTTCGAGCGTGGCGCGAAAAGCGGAAATCAGATCCGGCGGCAGCGCGCGGATAAAACCGACGGTGTCGTTGACGATGACTTCCTGTTCTCGTGGCAAACGAAGTCTTCGCGAAGTCGGATCCAGGGTCGCGAACATGCGTTGTTCCGCGTGTACGGCGCTTTGCGTCAGCGCGTTCAGCAACGTCGACTTGCCGGCGTTCGTGTAACCGACGATCGAGATGATCGGCAAGCCGTGTCGTGTTCGTCCCTTACGTCGTTCCTGCCGGCGTTGTCGCTGGCTTTCGATCTCCCGCTCGAGACGATTGATGCGATCGCGAACGCGGCGGCGATCAGTTTCGAGCTTCGTTTCACCCGGCCCGCGTCCGCCGATGCCGCCCGCCAAACGCGAGAACGCCGAATCCTGGCCCGCGATCAGCCGCGGCAGCAGATATTTCAGTTGGGCCAGCTCGACCTGGATTTTTCCTTCTTTCGATTGTGCGCGCTGGGCGAAGATGTCGAGAATCAACTGCGAACGGTCGATCACTTTCAGATCTGTCGCTTCGGATAACGAACGGACCTGCGCAGGCGATAGCTCGCTGTCGAAGACGAGCATGTCGGCGCCGAGCTGGAGCGCGCGAATGATCAGTTCGTCGAGTTTGCCGCGGCCGAGAACCGTGCGGGGATCGATCTCCGAACGGCGTTGAATGATTCGATCCTGGACCACCACTCCGGCTGAAGTCGCGAGCTCGGCGAGTTCCGCCATCGACTCTTCCGCGTCCGCGAGCGATCCGGTGGCGACGCCGACGAGGATCGTACGGTCGCGCATCTCGGCGCGCCGCGCGACGCGGCGGTTGCGCGCCATTTCTTCTTCGAGCGA
>Ga0075429_100003352_pt1 | contig 13654 bp, 8 predicted proteins | sample RhiMetdeltSRZDD3_FD_75295 | JGI IMG/M metagenome (GOLD analysis project Ga0075429, IMG submission 75295) | Populus rhizosphere microbial communities from Tennessee, USA - Rhizosphere MetaG P. deltoides SRZDD3 | ecosystem: Host-associated > Plants > Roots > Rhizosphere > Soil | place: USA... | reverse complement strand
GGGGAAACGAAGGAGTAACACTAATTTTCCGGAAAGCATGTATCGGAAGGCAACTTGCCAGATAATCAGCTTTTATTTCTGCTTCCTGTCCAAACTCTTTATAAGTGACCGCCACATGGTCTGATGTATTTTTAATAGAACTTATCGGACAATTTAATTTTACACGTTCGCCCAGCCGTTTCGCGAAGGCATCCGGCAATTCCTGATTTCCCCCTTTAAGGCGGAAACAATTCTTGTTATAAATCGGCATCCCGCGGAATTGAAGTATCGCTGCCTGCCAAAGCTTAAAAAGCGCCGACGTGTCATTACCTCCAAGAAGTCGCAGCGCTCCTGGTGATGCACCTTCTTTTTTATATATTTCTGATACAGGCACATTGTCCAGATCATCGTATCCAATACCAAAAGGCTGGTATTCCTCTTTAAATTTTCCCAGGTAAGGTTTAATAAAAAGAGTGGAGAGCTCCCAAAATGAAAATTGCAGGATGAATTTTATTTCCCGTTCATTGAGTCCGAAATTTGTAAGCACAGCGGGATCAGCAAGCATCTCATCAGTATATGCCTTTTTATCTATTGCATACATCATGTTTTTTCGCCTGGGATAAGGAAGTACCGTAAGGTTAAACTCCTTAGTATATTCCCAATATCTCTCATACCCGGGTTTAATGAAATGTTCAGCACCACCATCAGCATACAATCCATCAGATAATCCATCCCTCACAGTAAACACATGCCCACCATGCCTGCCTGAAGCCTCCAAAACTGTTACCTCATGTCCCTTTTTCATTAACTCATACGCACAACATAATCCTGCAATTCCAGCTCCTGCGACGATAACATTTTTTGATTTGTTTAATGCAAGATGTTTCATCTGATTAGAATTTGTACTACCGAACGGAAAAAGTCAAAACAAATGGCTATTAATAATATACTTAATGTAATAACAATTTCGCGAACGACACGAAAAAATCACCTCATATTGCATCATCAAATACTCTGCATAAGATAACAGAAGACAGTCTCGTAAAGTCGCAGATATACCTTATTTTCAGGTCAGAATCACCCGGCTATAGCCAACCTCAGTTCCCCTAACCATGATCAGTGATAAATCAAATGGCCTCGGCTTGTTAGTATTCCTTGTGTTGCTACAAATCAGTCAATCTGCATTTTGCCAACCATTAATTAACGATTATAAAGGCTGGCACGAAATGCTGTCGTCAACAAAAGATGACGACGATGATGCTTACTACATGCTGATTCCGAAATTGAGCAACACCGATAGCGCAACTGCAGTCCAGTTTTTACATCGTCTTGAGTCGGTTAGCAATAATTCCAACGCTTACTTTAAAGCGAGATTTTATTGCCTTACCATTAATGTGAAGTCGCTTTTTCAGCCGGATAATGATCATACCCAACTAATTCTTCTCACCAGGAAAGCATTAAACGAAGCATTCAACACAGATGATGAAAGCCTGATAGCTTTCACCTACTTTATGTGCGGTACGCTTATGGCATCAATACGCGAGATGGAATATACCGTCACTTACCTCCTTAATGGCCAGGAAACATACGATCGCATTGGCCAACCGGCACGGGAACAATATTATAAATGGATAATTATCGGTGAGGTTCTTTTTCATTGCCACGAATTCGACAAAAGCATTTATTACACCCGTAAGGGTATTGAGATTTATGACGATTCAAGTGCCAGGGCGGATTATTTCAGGGCAAGGTTTTTCAATACAATAGGTCAGGACTACGAAAAGCTTTCTAAGCTGGATTCTGCACTTTGGTATTATGAGAAATCATTACAGCTTTCCAATAAAGTGAATGATTCGGTGTGGATAGGCATCAATAATGGATTTATCGGAGACGTTTTGTTTAAGAAAAAAGAATACGGAAAAGCGTTGCCGCATCTGCAAATCAATTATGCTTTTAACAAGGCCCGCGAAACTGCCCATGCCGCAAAGTCATTGCAATACATTGCGAGGATTGACCTCGAGCACGGAAAAATGGACAGTGCCCTGCTGAAAGCCAGGCAATCGTTACGACTGATTGAAACCTCCAACGCCGGCTCTTACTTGCAGCAAAAAGATTTCCTCGACCTGGTTTACCAGACAAACGCCGAAGTATACCGTACCAAAGGGAACATCGACAGCTTTTACCATTATAATCAGTTGCATACGGCCCTGCATGATTCCATCCAGCAAGTGGCCACCCTAAGCAGTATGAAAATGACACAGCTGAGGATCGAGAACGAAAATAATTTCAGGGCCACCAAAGCGTTACAAAAAGAAAGGCGGACAGAAAATCTGAAACGTAACTTTTTGATAGTTTTTATAACATTAGTGTTTGTCATTCTTTTCCTGTACATCAATAGGATGAGATTAAAACATTCACTTAAAAACCAAATTGCCGAGGCAGAATTGAAATCAGCCAGGGAGCAGATGGAAATATTCACCACGAACATTAAGGAAAAAACCAACCTTGTCGAAAAACTAAATCAACAACTTGAAAGCAAACATGTAAGCAGCGAACAAAGCAAATTGCTGCAGGATATAGCTAACCAAACGATATTGACTGATGATGATTGGAATAATTTCAAGAGACTTTTCGAAAAGATTTATCCCGGATTTTTCGTTAACCTGAAACAGATGGCCCCGGATATTACATCAGCAGAACAAAGAATGGCCGCCATTACACGGTTGAATATTACTGGCCGGCAAATGGCATCCATGCTAGGCATATCGGTTGATAGTGTGCACAAAACCAGGCAACGACTTCGCCAGCGTCTGCATATTCAGGGTGATGAAACCCTGGAAAAAGCGATAGCCGTTTTGTAAAGAATTGACTCTTTGAGTTTTCGATGGCACGCTATTTTATATCCATATATAAATTTTAATATTATGGATAAACTTGAATTAAAAGGCCGCTGGAATGAGCTTAAGGGTAAGATAAAACAAGCCGACGGTTCATTGACAGACGATGATCTGCGATACGAAGAAGGTAAGGATGACGAACTTTACGGACGTCTTCAAAGAAAATTAGGAAAAACAAAAGATGAGGTGGTGGAGTGGATACGTTCGCTCGGATAACCGGTCGTTACAATGTATCTGCAGACAAGTAAAATAAAAGCAGGCAACTGGTGAGGTTGCCTGCTTTCTTTTTCGGATACCAGCAAATAAATCTTTTTTTGTATTGTTTCTCAGAAGAATTTTCTGCATGACGCAGAACTCGTGATGACTTTTGAGTCCGGCGGCAAAATATTTTTATAACGTGTTCGGACATGCGCTTTTTAATTTAGTTTCGCGCATCGTATTATCTCACCACAAAACAATTATTTCATGAAGAAAGTTCTTTTTGTTTTTTCTGTGCTTGGTATCAGCTTAACATCGTTTGGCCAGATCAACAAAGGTCAATGGCTGCTTGGCGGCACTGCAGGTTTTGAATCGAGCAAGGTCGGAGACATCGAAAGCACAAAATCTACAACGTTTACGTTCAGTCCAAATGCAGGCTATTTTTTCATCAACAACCTGGCGGGTGGTCTGCGTGTGAATGTAAGTTCAATTAAAGACGAAGGGGAAGACGCGTTCACCACTGTTTTGTTTGCGCCGTTTGCGCGTTATTACTTTCTGCCGGCTGAACAGAAGGTGAACATTTTTGCCGATGCCAGCTACGGATTCGGATCCATGAAGCAGGGTGAAAGTGAGAGCTTCAACCAGTTTGCTTTTGCCGCGGGTCCGGCTGTGTTCCTTTCTCCCAATACAGCGCTTGAGTTTGCACTGCAATACCGTTCACAGGGGGGTGATGCCTATGGTGGCGACGACCGTTTGAATAGCTTTGGTGTGAACGTAGGTTTCCAGGTGCATCTGGGAAAATAAGTTTGGTTTCAGTTTTTCATTTTCATCAGTAAAGGCTCCTTCGCGGGAGCTTTTTAGCAGTTTATCAGTTTACCGCTACAAACTTCAAACAAACCGGGCGGCCAATTTCTATACGTGAGCCAGTGTCGGTTAACAAGCCTGTTTTAGCGTTTCTACGAAAAACGACTATCTCATCGCTGTTCTGATTGGCGACCAGCAGGTATTTTCCACCAGGAGCAATCACAAAATTCCGTGGCGCTTTGCCCAATACAGATTGGCGGCCGGTAAATTTCAGTCTACCATTCTTTGCAATGCTGTAAATCACTATTTCATTGCTCTCTTCCCTGTTAGATGCATAAAGAAACTTACCGTCGCCGGAACAATGTATATCAGCCGCTTCGATTGTTCCATTAAATCCCTGGCGTAACATGGTGATCGTTTGCAATGAAGTGAGCTTGCCGTCTTTATACGAAAAAGCATCAACAGAACCATTCAATTCATTCACTACATATACAAACTTTCTGTTCGGGTGAAATGTAAGATGTCTTGGTCCTGCACCTGCCTTTGTGCTCACGAAAGCGGGGTTTGCCGGCGACAAAGCATCTCTCCCACCTGGCGTGAACCGGTAAGTATGCACCTTATCCGTGCCCAAATCAGTTACAAGCAAATATTTATTGTCCGGCGACAGCACTACTGTGTGTACATGGGGCTTCGTTTGATCTTTATGTACGCTGCTGCCCTCATGTTGAATGCTTTGCACATCATCATTCAACGATCCATCTTCATTCACCCTGATTGCAGCCAAACTTCCTCCTCCATAATTTGCTGAGAAAACATACTTATCATTATTATCTACCTCTACATAACATGGTCCGTCGCCACCCGATGTAACGCTGTTTATCAACTTCAACTCTCCGGATGCGGGATCAAAATGAAATGCGGTTATACTTCCCTTACCACGCCCCGCCTCGCTGACTGAATAAACTTTCTTACGATTTCTGCTGATGGCGAGATAAGATGGGTTTGTTATTCCCGTAGCTTTCGATTTATATGAGTTTGCTCCAGTGTTAATATTGAAATCATATACATAAATGCCTTCACTTTTTCCTGAGCTGGTGTAGGTGCCAATCAACAGATTGTAGTTTTCATTTTTCACTTTCTGGGCCTGTGAAATTTGAAAAGCTGTAATAAGAATTGATAATAACGTTATTGATCTTTTGAAGCGCTTCATTTCTTCGTTGAGTTTCTTACAGTTGTAACTTCCAACGTAGTAACCGATCCCTTCACACGTCCAAACCTGTTACGGATGTAGGTGGCAATGGAAGCAATTGCGTGATCATCCAATATATCTTTATGCGGAGGCATAATTCCATTAAATGTTTTTCCATCTACGGTGATCTGACCCTGCAATCCATTCAAAATAATTTCTATTAACTTGTTCTTATCACCGGTTACATACTGAGATCCCGTTAACGGCGGAAACCTTGCTCCATCACCTTTGCCATCGCCCTGGTGACAATTATCGCAATAAGTTTTATATAAGATACTGCCCTCGAGCCTGTCGCCCGTATTTAGATTATCCGCAACCTCATCAGGAGTTTTAATATACGTTCGTGACTCCCGTTTCGTCATCTGCGCGAGTTGCGTATCACCAAATTTACTTTTATCGCCTTTGTACATCACCCTCCATATTTTTCCGTCATTCGATTCTGAAATGTACAGCGAACCATCAGGACCTTCTGCCAATCCCATAGGCCTGTACTTTGCATCGCTTGTGTTAACTACAGTGTCGACGCCGGTGAATCCATCGGCAAACACTTCGATCTTACCGGTTGCTGCTCCGTTTTCCATCGGAACAAAACAAACAATGTATCCTGCCTGTGGATAGGGGGACCTATCCGTTGATCCGTGAAAAGCCACAAACGCACCGTTTTTATAACGCTCAGGAAACTGATCGCCCTGGTAAAAAAGAACATCCATCGGTGCCCAATGCCCCGGAAAACCAATTACCGGAATATCGAATTGAGCTGCTCTTCCAATAATTTTACCATCACCTCCATAGCCAGGCTGCAACACATTTTTCTTCTGCATCTGATCGTAATAGGCGTATGGCCAGCCGAAGTTGGCTCCATCTTTTAGTCTTATCAAAGTTTCGGCGGGCAACACCGCTGCCTGCCACGACGAAAATAGTTTCGGATAGATCGTGTGAAAATTATCAATTCCATTCACTACAGCATAAACACTCTCATCGCGCGGGTTCCATTGCATGCCAACAACACTGCGAATGCCTGTAGAAAACTTGTAGCCGTCTTTCTGTTTCAGATTTAGTTTATCGGCCTCGAAACGCCAGATTCCAGCATGATTTTCCAGTTCGGTTGCAGGATCCAGGCCCTTGCCTCCAGGTATCCCTACAGGGCCGTATTTCTCTATATCCTGGTTAGCATCGGAAGGAGATCCAAACGGAACGTACATATAACCCTTGTTATCGAACGCGAGGGGTTTAGTAGTGTGCCAGTTCTCCGCGACCTTTGGATTATCATCGGTGAGTACTACTTCAGTCTTGCTCGTTGGCACAAGTTCCCCATCCTTCAGCTTATTTCTTAGCACTTGTGTAACAGTACTCGTATACAGGTAGCCGTTATGTATGGTTGCACCAACAGCAGAGCGTCCCACATCCTTGTAATCACCAAAATATACTATTGAATCGGCCCTGCCATCGTTATCAAGATCACGTAGGCCAACTGTTCCGCCGGCGCCATTCATTCTATCATTGTATGTTAGCTTAACATAAATGTCACCGTTTCGGTTAACAGTAAGATGACGGGCAGGGCCGATGCTGTCAACAACAACCAATGCTTCAAAATCTCCGGGAAGAAACAAACCTCCATTATCAGGGTCGGCCTTCGGGCGTTGAGAGGGTTGTTTACATCCTGTTGAGCCAATTATCCATATAGTTAGAGCCAGGCTTAGGAATAATTTCATTCGTGAAAATATGTTTGTTGAAATTAATTATCGGGTCCACCCCCGGCGCTTCGCGCCACCCGTACCTGATCACTCCACATCCCACCAAAGCCTTGTTGCGACATTGTCGGGGCCTCCGAGCAGTTCAACAGCCGCTTCCACGGCAGCAGCATTTCGGTCCCTGTCATAATTAAGGAATGGAATGCGCTTTATAAACTGTCCAGCTGGTAAAGCAGGATTATCGGAATGAAGCACCGGATATAACTTGGGATATCCTGACCGTCGTACTTCAGCCCATGCTTCATGCCCTTCAGGGAACAGTGCCAGCCATTTTTGTGTGAGGATTTGTTCACGTTGCTTTTCGGGATCGGTTGAAAATTTAACCGGTATATCAGTAAGCGCCGGCGTATTAAACATGCCACCAGGCGCCGAAGGAAGACTCGTGCCATTGATGTAATTGCTGATAACTGTTGCATCAGTAACCTTCCATGTGCGAAGCGACATCTCAATACCCGTTTCATAAAGTTCCTGGGCAGTTCCTCCCATTTCCCATCCATTCAATGTGCCTTCAGCACGAAGAAAATATGCTTCGGCAGTGTACATTACGGTAGAAGGAGTGGTAGACATATTTTCGGGAAGCAGATAATCACTCGGGCCCGAAGTGTTGTCCGGTTCATTTTCCGGCGCTACAATTTCGGCCACATTCATACCATTTCTCACACCTTTATATTCACCGGTGTTAACGGCTGGCTGCCAGTATTTGCTCAACCGGGGATCATCATATCCTACCAGTAAGCTTTCCATCGTCTGACTCATTCTGAATTCGTTCCATCCCGACTGACGCAGATATCCGTTGTAATTTATACCATCGCTCTTGAGATACGCATCGTGCGCCAGCTCCTCCATTGTTCCACCTGCAACGGCAGCCTCCGCTTCTTCCTTAGCCATATCAGGCTTTACATTTGAAATGCGCATGGCAAGCCGTAAGCGAAGGGTGTTGGCAAACCTCAGCCATTTTTCATTATCTCCGTCAAAGATCACGTCGGCGCTTCCATAAGCAGGCTGGTCGATATTTGCCTGCAGATCGGCAGTGGCCTCTCTCAACTCTTTAAACAGATCCATGTAAATATCTTCCTGCCTGTCGTACGGAATTACTGTGCTGTCGTAACCAATATAGGTGTAAGGGAACGGTCCATAATAGTCGGTTGCACGATGTATGGTCCACACTTTCCAGATGCGTGCAATAGCATTCAGTGCCTTCTTATCGGGATCTGCAGTTTGCCTGATAATATTTACCAATGGAGCCATTGCTCTGAAAGTACCGATCCACTGCTCCTGTATCCATTCCTGCGAAATGTTGTACCGGTCGGTGGGATCGAAAGTTGCTGTTATCGCAGAATACTGCGCATACAGGTCTGCAAAAAAGCCCTGCGCATACTGATACTCTGCAGATCCGTCGCCGGAATACATTGCCATATACTCCGCTCTCGTAAATAATCCTTTGATATCTTCTGTCGTGAGAGATGTTATCCGCGTGGGATCGGTGTTAATTTCGTCATAGTTTTTGGTACATCCGGTAGCAACAAGTACCAGTGATAAACAAACGAATTGAAATATTTTTTTGTTTTTCATTTTGGGTGTGTTTATCAGAATGAAAGATTTAGGTTAATTCCATAATTACGGGTAGAAGGCAACTGCGCGTATTCCAGACCACCTCCATTTATACCCCTTGTAATTTCAGGATCGATAGGTGCATCTTTGTGAAAGAAAAAGAGGTTCCTGCCCACTATCGATACATCTGCCCGTTTAATAAACTTTGTTTTATCCAGTAATGTTTTTGGAAGGCTATATGTTAGCACGAGTTCTCGAAGCCTTGTGTTTGTTCCTGAGTAACTATAGAATTCCGCAATGGGATATCGTCCGCCGATTAAGCTGAAAAATTTTTGCGCATCTACTGCCGTTGTATTCTTGCCACCACTGTGCGTAACACCATCGAGTACGATACCAGTTTCGCGACCCTGCAGTGAAGCTTTTGAATGACCGTCGGCATCAATCAATGCTTGTGTACCGGAGATCACTACTCCACCCTGCCTGTGATCGATCAAAAAGCTTAAGGAAAATGCATTATATCTGAAAGTGTTGGAAAGTCCCGCCATGAAATCGGGGTTGTAATTACCAACAAATGCGTTTGTTCCATCCGTTAATGTTGGTGAACCGTCGTCATCAACCAATCTCCTTCCAAGGCTGTCGCGCTGCCATCCTCTTACATAAACGTCGCCGTAGCTGCTGCCCTCATCTACTTTTATCAGGTACACCGCATCACCGGCACCAATAACCACCGACTTCATGTTTTCGGTAAGCTCTTCAACCTTGTTAACGTTCTTAGCGTAATTGCCGGATACTGTCCATGAAAAACTTCCAGTTTTAACCGGCGTGTAGTCGGCCGTTATTTCAAGACCTCTGTTTCGTATCAAACCTGCATTAATGTATTTCTGCGAAAACAATGTTGGATTGGGAATACCAATGAGCAACAACTGATCTTTTGTTTTAGTGTTGTAATAGGTGATATCAAATCCTCCCCTGTTTTCCAGGAAGCGCCAGTCCAATCCAAATTCAAGTGAACGTGTGATTTCGGGTTTGTAGTTTCCCAGCGATTGAATGGAGGGGGTAGATATTGAACCACCAGAACCAACGGAATAATAATTGCGATCGAGATATTGAGTACCTCCAAATCCTGAGCTCGCAAATGTAATCCTTGCCTTTCCGTAAGTAACCCATTCGGGTAACTTAACCATGTCGGAGATAATTCCTGACAATCCAATTGATGGATAGAAGTATGATTGATTTGATTTTGGAAGGGCAGATGACCAGTCGTTACGTGCGGTTAAGTCTAGAAAGAGATATTCGTTGTAACCGAAGGTAGTCGACACATATAATGATTGAACCTGTGGACGGCGTCCATATGAGTTGCTAACGAACGGACTTTTCGCATTGGTCATGAAAAAGAAATTCGCTTTGTTCAATCCATTTGCACTTTCGATTGTGTTATCATACCTGCTTTCCTGTAAAGAAGCACCCAGGTTTCCTGTAACATCAAAATTTTTGCCCAATGAATGATTGAATGATAAAAGCGCATCCACGTTGATGCCCAGATTGCGTGCCGTTGTTCTGTCGTAATCGGATCCAACCTGGCTGAAATAGTTATCTGCGAATACCTTGTATTCATTATTCTGCATCAACTTATCCATGCTTCCACGAACCAACAGGTTGAGCCAATCATTGAAATCATATTTGAAAGACAAGAGTCCAAGAAAACGATCTCTTCGCTGGGTATTGAGCACCTTGTGCAACGCCCAGATGGGATTAAGTTGAACGGAGGATCCCGGATTCCAGTAACTCTGTCTTTCTGCACCGGTTTCGTCAATGTAGAAGTATTCCTCCATTTCACTGAGTGGAATAGTTACAGGTGATCTGATGATTGACGGCAGCGCGAAAGTACCTCCATCACCGGGGAACACCCGGTTTTCTACCTTTTCATATATGTATGAAAGTTTGGAGAAAAAGGAGAGCTTAGATGTAATGTTGTTGGTGATCTTCCAGTCGATATTGTGACGATTCAGATCGTTGTTACGCATGATACCTTGTGCCAGGGTATTGCTATATGAAAAGTAAGATTGCACTTTGTCGTTTCCACCCTGCAGGCTTAACGTATTATTGAGGGTACCTGCAGTTCTGAAATAGTTTTTCAGCCTGTCTGGTTGACCGGCCATCTTAACTGTATGTCCGTTCCACAATTCAACTTCCTGTCCTGTTATCTTAGGTCCCCAGCTATGTTCTGAGGCTGCATTGTAAATGCCAGCGTCGCCCTGTCCATATTCAAACTGCAGTTCAGGCAGCACTGAAGCCTTATCGATAGTGTAGTTGCCGATGTAGTTCACAATTGTTTGCCCGGCTTTACCTCTTTTGGTTGTGATGATGATGGCACCGTTCTGTCCCTGGCTTCCATATAATGCTGCAGCAGAAGCGCCTTTCAGTACGGTCATACTTTCTATGTCGTCTGAATTCAACATGCTTACATTACCGCTTAGGGGCACTCCGTCGATTACATATAATGGTTCGTTGCTGTTGGTGATGGAGCGGTTTCCGCGAAGCAACACTTTAGAATCACCACCGGGTCCCACTGCGTTTTTGGTTATAGTTACGCCCGCAACTTTTCCCTGCAATGAGTTGATGACATTTGTTTCCTTAGCCCTGTTTAATTCGTCGCCTTTCACATTGTCGACCGAATAGGTGAGCGATTTAACAGATTTACGTATGCCCAGTGCCGTTACCACCACTTCATTAAGTGATTTGTTCTCAGCTGCGAGGCGCAGGGTGTAAACGGTTTGGCTGCCAACGGTTACTTCGGCTGATACAAAGCCGATGGAACTGATCAACAATACCTGGCCGCGTTCTGCATCGATGCTAAATCTTCCGTTTTCATCTGTGGCAGTTCCCCTGTTGGTTCCTTTGATTACAATGTTAACACCGGTAAGCGGGTTGCCCTCAGCGTCGGTTATCGTTCCGGTTATTGGTGGCGGAGCGGGGGCCTTGACTGTAGCGACCACAGCGATCTGCGATGCAACTGCTTTCTTTTTGATGAATATTGTTTGCTGTTCGATGTAGAACGTGAAAGGCTGATCTTTCGACACGAGTGAAAGAAAATCGATCAGAGGTGTGTCTTTCACGCTCACCGTTACAGGCTTTGCGCCCTGAAGCATCTCCTTGTCGTAAAAGATGGAGTAATGCGTTTGTTTCCTGACGATATCGAATACCTCGAGTACCGAAACATTTTTTACAGTTGCTGTTACTGTTTCAGGATTTACCTCGGCTGTCGCATTCAGGAAAAATGCGCAAAGAAGAAGTCCGGTAAGCCGGAGAGTTAAAAATGCGCTTCTCATAAGTTTTTCGTCATTTGATCGTGAATAAGCATATTAACAGAACATCGCGCGACGATGTTCAAAGTGCACTTTAGTTTGGTGAACTACTTCTTTAATAGAATCGTTACACGTCTTCCATTCAACTGAAAATGAACGCCTGAGTTTTCGAGTCCTTTCAATACCTGATTAAGCTTGAGATTTCTGCCAATTTCACCGCCATACTCTTTCTGCGGAACACCATCAGGGTAAATTACTTGCAGGTCGTACCAGCGGGCAAGCTGCTTCATTACCTGCGACAGATTTTGGTTATCGAAATTGAAAACGCCATTTTTCCACGCCACATCCTGTTCAATATTTGTGCGAACGATTCTGCCATTAATAAAGGCTTGTCCAGGTTTCAGTATCTGATTTTCGATTTTAACTGAACCTTCAAGCAGGCTTGTTTTTGCTGGTCCATCATCTGCGTATGCCTTTACGTTGAAATGCGTGCCGAGCACTTCAATGACCATTCTTTTTGTTGCTCTTACTTCGTCGGCTTTGTCGTCAGCACGACCAGTTGTATTACATTCAACCCGGAAAGGCCAACTCTTATCACTTCTCACCTCGAAGTAAGCTTCGCCTGATATTTTTACTTTCCTTTCCTCATGTGTAAAAACCACAGGGTAGGTTATAGAAGATTCGGAGTTCAGCCAAACTTTAGAGCCATCAGGTAATACGAGTTGATACTGACCACCACGCGGTGTAGACATGGTATTGAAAGCCACTACCTGTCCGTTACTTTTGTTATTAAGAGCCTGGTATTGGACCTCGCCGTTGTCGAGCTTAATTACCTTTGTCTGGCCCTGCTGTGCTATCTGACCGTTGTTCGCGTTGTCGAGCACGATTTGCGACCCATCTGATAGTGTTAGTATTGCTTTCTCACTGCCGGGTTCAACGTCGTGAAAGGTACTAACAGTAGCTACATTTACAGATGCGACTTCAGTTTTATTCAGACTATATTTTATCAAGATGGCCGCAGATATTGCAGATATTATGACAATGGCAGCGGCTGCGTATCTTATTATTCGTTTATTAGTGTTGAGAAAGTAGTAACCGCGTGTTGTTGACTGTTGTTCTTCATGGATCTTTACCTTGATATTTTCGAGTGCCAGCCTGGCCTGTTCAGGCTCAGAAAAACCTGAAGGTGATTTTGCCTGTAATGCTTCTTCAATCGCGGCAAGCCAGTCGTTTTCATTTGCCGGCTTGTTGAGTGTTTGCCACAAACGCGTGAAATCCTTCCTGGATATTGTGCCAGCGAGGTATTGCTGGACCAATGATTTCAATTCCCGGGATTCCATAAAACGTTTGTAATGGTGTACCCTATGAACCCTGAAACGAGTGAAAGGAAGTGAGCCGGTTAAAAAAATGCCAGAATCAGGAGCAGTTCGTACCGGTCGAGGAGCGGCCTGAGAAAGGCAAGCGACCGCACAATGTAATCCTTCACAGTCTTTTTACTCACACCCATCAATTTGCTGATATCGTCGTGCGTTAGTCCCTGTTCGCGACTCAGCCTGAACGCACGTTGTTGTTGCGGTGGAAGATGGGCAATGCCTTCGTGAAGTGTTTCCTGTAAATTTTTTATTGCGAGCAGGGATTCCTGTTCGGCAAATTCGGTATCGACAGAGTGATGACGCATATATACAGCAAAAGCATCTTCTACTCTCATACGTCTGAACGCTTTATGTACCTGGAACTTTACAGATGTATACAAAAAGCCTTTGAGATTTTTTATTTCTGCCGCGTCCTGCCTGTTTCGCCATAGTGTTAAAAACGTTTCCTGGGCTATATCATCCGCCAGTTCCGATGATTTTGTCATGTAGAATGCCGCGGAATAAACGTGGTCCCAATTGCCATGAAAAAGTTGATCGAATGCCGACT
>Ga0075429_100003350_pt1 | contig 13656 bp, 17 predicted proteins | sample RhiMetdeltSRZDD3_FD_75295 | JGI IMG/M metagenome (GOLD analysis project Ga0075429, IMG submission 75295) | Populus rhizosphere microbial communities from Tennessee, USA - Rhizosphere MetaG P. deltoides SRZDD3 | ecosystem: Host-associated > Plants > Roots > Rhizosphere > Soil | place: USA... | reverse complement strand
CATTTTTATTAGCGCTGCATCAGTACGTCAACAGCACCAGCTAACGGACTGCCGCCAAATATAGATTCTGTAGCAGCGGCTATCAACCGGGCGCTAGACCCGCTGAGTAAAAGAATGCCCGGTTGTGAGCCGGGCATTTTTATTAGCGCTGCATCAGTACGTCAACAGCACCAGCTAACGGACTGCCGCCAAATATAGATTCTGTAGCAGCGGCATCCGAAACATCATCACCAGTCGGCGCAACTGGCTGCACTGGTCTCTCAACTTCTTCTTCAATCTTCTGACCTAACGCAATCGGATCTGCGGGCGGAATAGGTGCTGGATTGATAGATGGAAACATTGGATGAATATCTTCTAACGTGTTTTGAATTCGATTCAATACGCTTTCAGCAATGTGAATTCGTGGAAACGGAATCGCCATAGATCACCTCGCTTTAGGATCATACTCGATGTGAATATGATCTATTTCTAAAATAACATCGTAGTCCATGCCAAGCGCTTTCTTCAGCTGTGACACTACCTGATCGCGCGTCACATCACCGGGCAATCGTATATCAACTGCATCGCCTGTGTAGTGATAGGAGTTTTGCCCGTGCTTGCCGTCTGTAAGTGACGTAAGTGTCATACTCTGCTCAGTCTCGCGAAACACTGATTCAGCTATGATGATTGCTAACAAAATTTCGTTAGACAATCCGCGCACTCTCACACCCGGCTTGATAGAAACAATCATAGATCCTCCGGATATTCGACAAACTTTTGCATCTTCAGCATTGGTTCCGTTTTGAATCCGCGCGATTCCATGAAACGTTTCCAACCCGGATGGCCGACGCTGTAGATCATGTCACAAAGATTTTTCTTTGCGATTTTCTCTACAGCTTCCCACCCTGGTTCCCACTCTTCGCGCGAGCCTGCAACAGTTAGAATATTCATTGTCTTCCCGTAGCTAGTATCAACGAATTCAACTAGTGCCCAAGCTCGCGGTGTTAGCTGATAAATCTGAAACATTCCAGATTCAATTGCATTTAACATTTGTTCACGAGTAAAGAAATCAAACCCCTTGACGAATGTATCAATCAGTTCGTCGGCCGTCGTTGGCGTTGGATCGGGACTCCGAGTTTCTGTCGGAACCAATCGTCGGACCACCTCTCCGGTTGAACTTCCTGAACTTGCGGGCGTGCTCTCTGCTGCGGTTGCCATGTTGGCGCTCTCCTTACTGGTGCTGGAACTTGTTTGCTGTCAGTTGGGCGAATATTAGAAACATTGATAGCGGGCGCAACTTGCAAATCTTTGACACCACCGCTCACATAATCTTGCAAGCTGTAGTCAGCGGGAATAGCGCCGACCTGTCGCGCCCAACTATCTAACCCTTGCGCTTGCGACGCAATTTCTTGCAATCGCTGCTGCCCATAGCGGCGCGTTACCTCACGAATGTTCAAGGCAATGCGATTGTATTCTTCGCGTGATACTTTGAACTCATCCGTATCTGCAACAGATTTGCCGAGTTTGGCCAGCGTGCTAACGATTGTTCCAATCTCAGACCCTGAACTGCCAAGCTCCGCAAGACCATTCAACAAGCCGTTAGGATCATCGCGAAACATTCCACCGATGCTAGTCGAAACAAGCTCGGCAAGAACTGATTTGCTAAACGGTTTGTTAGGATCAAAGCCGGGATCTGATGTTAATTCAAGGATGCGTTGCGCTTGAGTATCAAGCTGACGCACACCATTGATAACAGTTGAATACTGATCCCGCAAAGCTGGCGCTGCGCTAGTAATCAAACCACGCTGCGTGTTGAATTGTGCAGCCTGCTCCGCTTTTCGCGCTTGAATATCAGCATTCATTATCCCGCGAATTGTTTCGTTTGCTTGCTCAATCATCGCGCGGCCAGTCTCATCACCCGACTGCAAGCGATACCATCCGTCCGCCGCAGTACGCTGCGCGGATTCTAACAAACGCGCCTCGTCAGGATCTGCAATTGCAAGCTCTGATTTAATCTCATCTTGCAATCCCTGATATTCTGCACGCGTGTTGTGAGTATCGCGAGCAACGCGATCTAAATAACTTTCTTCGCCGCGTTTCGCAACCACACCAGCAAACAAACCTGCCAGCAGACCAATAGGACCGCCAATAGCTGCTCCACCAGCACCATATAACAAACCCGCCTGTAGTGGTGATAAACCGGGCGCGCGTGGTCTTGGATACGCACGCTCACGTTGTTTAGTTACTGTGACTTCTTCTGCCATGTTAGCTCCCAATCAAACCAAAGCTAGTATCGAAGTTCCAAGAACTACCGCGACCATAACCGGAACTTTGCGATGTTTGCTCACCAAACGCACGCGCCAACGATTGCGCAGTTGTGAGTGTTTGCGGTCCACCCAAAATTTGCGACAGCTGAGAATATGGCTGTAATCCCGCGCTGTTGCCACGTTCCAAAACATCTAACAAAGACGGCAATGCACTCAATCCCGTTGATGCAGCTGTCAGCGAGTTTGTAGCAACTGATTGAGCAATTGCATCTCTCGACGCAACATCGCCCGCACGCAGCGCCGTTGCGCCCTTAGCGAATACGTTAGCAGCGCTTTCCGCCGCCAATCCTTGCGCAACGCCTTGTCTACCGCCCCCATATGTTCCACCGGCGACTGCGCGCGATGTGATTGCCGGATTAAGTTCTTCACGGAACAACCTCCCAACATCAGTTTGCAAACTTGCAATCTGTTCGTTGAGTACGGGGTTCTCGCCGCCTAGTCTGTTCTCCAAATATGCAGACCCTGCGTCACCACCCAATTGCTCTAGGAATTGATTGCCTCCTGTAAAGAGTTGCTGCGCCGCTGTTCGGAGTTGACCAGCATTCGCAGCAGCACCACCAGCAGCAGCGGAAGCATTGCCATACAACTGCTTGAAGATATCGCTTTGAAAGATATCTTGTGTTGATGTTGATGCTTGCTCGGAGCCGCTATAGCCATACGCTGTCGATTGATTTTGCTGGTAGCTTTTGCTTCGCCCACCACCTAATGAACCGCTCATTTATTACATTCTCCTGAGAGTTAAAAAACCTTTGAGTAGCGAAGTTCCGCCAGCATCTGACGTATTTTGCGCCCATGCTATTGCAACATTGCCGCTACTTGCTACTTCTAACAGACCATCAATCCGCACCCATTGATTGTTTGTTGATTGAAAGACACTGTAAGAAACATTGTTTGCTTGTGCACTTGGATCAACAAACGATGAATCTGCATAGTGATTGCCTGTTGTTGCAACCGTCCGCAGCAATGAACCGTTTTTATAATATCTAACATTTGCACCGTCATACGTGATTTCAAAAACATCTGTTACAGCAAATGTTCCTGTATCAGAGATAGACGCGCCCGCTTCGAAGATATAACAATGATTGTCATTATTGAAAAAGAATGATCTTGTTATACTCGCGTGCAATCCCTGCGAAGTGCTCAGACCGATTAGGAATCTAAGCGTTGTTGAATTAGGCGAGCAACTAATACGGCTGTTATTAGTGCTAGTGTTGGAATAAACAGCGCTGTCAAAAGCAACACCACCACCACTCTTAGACCAAGTAGAGCCAGCAACAACAGCGTTACCCGTAGTGGTGAAGCCTGTAATAGCGCCACCAGCAAGCGCGCCGATTGTGAAATCAGTGTTGTGAGCAATTGCATTGCCAGTCACCACTATGCCATTTGCGAATCCATCTACTGCAAAGTTTCCGGTATTGCTGTTTGTATTAACACGAAATTTGAAACCAGCCGCAGCAGTGCCGCCAAACATTAGAAACGCGCTCAGCTGATAGCTACCAGTCGGCACGCTTGTTATAGCTAAAGCAGGATCATCAGAAATCGTCGTTGTACTGGTGCGAGTCGTTGTCGAAGTCTTTGCAGCGTTCTTATCTTTTGTTACCCATAGTGGCAAGCCGCCAACGCCTTGCGACGTGAGGGTGTCACCAGATGATTGCGCGCCGGCTCCAAATACAACTGCACCAGTGCTTGCGATAGTCCATAACAACGTGGAGTTGAACTTAACTCTAACCTCGCCATTGGTTCCCGTTCCGCCTGTAGCGATAAGCTCAACATTGCCGCCACCGTCGCCATTCTCGCCGCCTTGAATAAATACAGATCCACGCGGACCCCCTTCATTTGTTGAATTAGAGCCGCTAACAATCGTTGGACCGCCAGCACCATCAAAGCTAGTGCCGCCTTGTAACTTCGCAGTTCCTCCAACACCTTCTAACGCTCCACCACCAAACAACAGCAGATCACCACCCGCCTGCACGTTTCCAGCGTTAACACCTGTTGAGCCTGCGGCGAGAATTAAATCAATACCGTCTTTGCCTGGAACTTGTTCATCAGTTGAGAGAAGCGCCAACGATGGTCCATCGGCACCACCAAGTAACAAGCCCGGTTGATTCGGAATGCCTGCGGGATTAGGAATGTTTGTTCCAAATACCATTTGCCCGCTAAATTTAAGCGTGCCATTAGGACCGACATATCCGACATATCCGGAGTTGAAGAATTCGTTATATTGTCCGCTGAAATCCCAAACGGATTTTGCAAGCGGCACCGTATAGTCATAAACAGCGTTGCTAGAAACTTCCAGCTTACGCAATTCACCATCGGTAAAGCGTGGAGAGTTTGATAACGGCTGTTTTGTATATTTGGTCGGAAGCGCCATTAAAAGGCTCCGTCATATTCCGCTTCAATTGTGATACGCGTTACAGTCCACGGATTAGAGCTTGTGTCGTTCACAATCTCTATTGAAATAAACTTTCCTGTTACTTCGTATGGTGCGCCGTCGCTTTCTCGTGCAACGTATGGACCCCAAACGATACCGTCACTGACTGAATCACGCGCGCCCAATCTGAAAACAAGACCCGGCAAACCGGTTCCGCTGCCTTCAATATAAACACGGTTTGTTACTTTGATCTGCTCAGCATCATCAAACGTTAGATCGAAACGCTGAAGCATCGCAGTGTAAAGCGTTGTTTCAGGAACATCTTCAACAAACATTGTATTCGACTCAGCGAGTACAACTTTCTCCGTTTGCCCTAGCTGTGCTTCGTTCCATGCGCTCAAGTCAGAATCCCACGAGTTAGAATCAGACGCCCAAGTTTGCGACGGCGACGTGTCATTGACTTGGCCAGTAGTGCCGTACTTAACAGCATTCAAATCGCGCGTTACCCAATTGTCACGACTCATATCCCAGATATGAGCAATGTTAGCAAACTGATTGCCGCTCTCAGGAACGCACACCCAAAGCTCTTTTGCGTTACGATCCCAAATCGTGAACACGTTTTGCGCGTTTGTTTCGTCGATACTTCCGCGCAAGTATTGTTTGATTCTGCTATCTGCAATGCTACGCGTATTGATGCCATCAGTTAAAACAACGTCCTCGTTACCAACAACTGCCTGCTGTTGGCCAATTGTTTTCAACGCATGAGGAGATAACAAACCTGTTGAACGTACAACCGGGCGCACTGCAAAGATGTTGTCAGGCTGTTGACCTACATACTCTAGCGCGTAAAACGACGCAGGCTTATAAATCATTAGCTGTGTACCTAACGGACTGCCAGCAATCGCGCGTCCTTCTGTATCAGCCAAGAATGCAGACCCTGCTTCATTGTCCGCTGCTGGTGTCCACGTTTGAGGAACTGCGCCCGGTTCGGTTGCTTCGCTCCACAGCACGAGGTTTTCAAATGTTCCGCTTGCGTTATCGATATTCAAAGCAAACAAATGAAATCGAAACGCAACGATAAACCTGCACGTCGTTGCTGCTGGCCATCCTGGCAAAGCTAATGCGTCGTCGACGCTATCACCTGTCCAATAACGCGGCGCATTTTTCCCGTTTGTGAAACACGGGATACCGTTAAGCAGTGTGCTTGACCACTCGTGAGGATTAGTAATAGCACTCTGCCCAACAAAAGAAACATCGTATTCATTGCTTGTTTCAAGCGCATAGATATTGCTTGCGCCAAACAGCAGCCACCAATTGAAGTCGTTTAACGTGAAGTTCAACAGGTGATAAGGAGTTGTCGGAAGCGGCGGCGCATAGACGGATCTGCGCCCGCGAATACGTGACGGAAATCCTTTGCGCATATTCACGTTGCGCGCGAGCGATAAAACCTGTTCGGATAACTCCGATGATTCGATATCAAGGATGTGTCCGCCAATCGGGCGCAGTACCGCTTTCATTTGTTTGTTGACTCCTGAATGAACTTATCTAACGCCTTTTCAATTCGCGCCAGTCGTTCGCTCGCTTTATAGATGAACCACGCGCAAGCTAACAAAGCGACGTTTCCACCGCTTTGGATAGCATTCATAACATCTGTAACCGAAGGGTCCATAAGCTCTCCGTTAAAGAATGAGATAAGTAGCCATGTAACTGATTAAATGGGTTGCTGGTCCTCCTGCTACAGCATTTAACAACAAACGATCATTTACTGAGAATTCAGTGCTTACATACACAGGCGCAATCGTCGCACCGATAGCACCGCCTCCGCCCGCTGCTTGATTGGCAGCTGTAAAATTTGATGCTACAGGTAACGAAATACCTATCGTGAATTGGCCTGTTGATGGACTACAGCTAAGCGCGCCCATGACTTGCACAAAGTCATTGAAGCGTACGTAGCGATGCCAAACGTTTGTAAGCGACGGCGCATTGCCAATGTTTGTTAATGTTGGTGTATATGAACCAATGGCAAAAGAAGTCAACGGATTCAGAAACGTTAGATTGCGATTGACACCTGTTAGATAGTTGAGTTCCGTATGACTCGACGTAACAGCGCCGTCAACATTAGCAAACGTTCCTTGCAAGCATGCTTTGATGAGGCGCAAGTGATCATCACCCTGCCCCTTTGAATCGGAGCTAACAGGATTGTTAGCGTCCAACTGATGAATCAGTGTTGCAGACTCAAGGCCCATTAGTAGTTACTCCGAAAAGAAACGTTATAAGCATTCGCAGACTGGCCACCACCCATTTTCTTTTTAGTCTTGCGGTTCAAATCGCGAATGGCTGAGGTAACACTTTGAAACATTGCACTTGCAAGCTCTAAGTTGCGCGCACGTTTGAAAAGATAAACTTGCGCCGCTTCAATATAAAGCTGCGGGCAATCATTCAAAAGATTGTTTGTATCTGCATCATTCACGAGTGCAGCAGGCATGCCAAAATAGTTCAGCTTGAAAACCGCATCAGTCGGCGGAACTCCTGCGAATACAATCGTGCTATTGCGCATGCAGTAAGCTCGCACATCTGTAATCGTGCGATATTGTGAAATCAACGTTTCGTCAACTTGATCAAGTGGAGCATTGTTATATAACACTGTATCCATCAATGTGACTTTTGACGGTAGTGTATAAACAGCTTCTAACACTCGGCTGCTCTCATTCAACGTTGCCTCTAAGAAATAACCTTCCAACGATAATGCAATGAGCGCTTCACCCTGTTGGACGAAGCGCGCAACGTGAGCTGTGTAATCCTCACGATGAGAATCACCCAAGATTGCAGCTTTTAATTCTGCGTAAGTCATTTGATGATTACTCCATTCTTAATAATGCCGCGATGAATGTTTCCCACGCGATAAGGTTCGGAGAATGCAGACTTCTCAAACCAGTCAAAAGCGGCGCGCTGACGTTCGGGATCGTGAAACGCGTCTAGGTCAGGTATCAACCGCCTTAAAGCATACCAATCACGCATAGGAATGCGCATGGTATGCCGCGCAAACGGTGCGTGCCGATGCGGTTCGTTTCCTTCTCTAACACGTTTCACAGATTCGAAAATAGCGCGCCGCTCTTGATCCATATGTCACCTAATCAGGTTGCAGTTACAGCGAGTGTCGGGTCAATGTCTGCAATCAGGAAGTTGGCACGCTCAAGGAATGCTTTTAACATCCAATCAACATGCAACATCTTGCGATGTGACAAGCCGAGTTTCGCGAGCGGTTCAACCTTCCAGCCATACAGCAAGCCGAGTTTCCAGAAACGCGGGTCCAATCCGTAAACGTTTGCAACGACTGGATCAGGGTCTGCACCGATTGACGTGTAAGTCTGTTGCAGTCTGTTAGGAACAATCTGCATCAACGTTCCAAAATCCGTTTTGAACGTATCGATATAACCCTGCGAGACTTGCGCAACACCTGCACCCGTGCCGTTGACATTCGCAGTCGGCGCAGCAGCGTTAGGCGTAGTGAACAAGAACTCTGCAAGACGCTTTGTCACACCTGGAACGCTCATTAGCACGGTAGGATTGCCGCCCAATGTATAAACGTTTTCAATCTGCGTGCGAATAAGCGCAAACGTTAGAGCACGCTCAGCGCCAGCAGTCTGCGCCGTAACGAGCTTTGTACCAGTCTGAAAGCCTGGAACCGCACCACCAACGCCCAAATCTTTGTTAGTAGTGATCCACGATCCAAGCGTTGCACTCTGACCAGCGACAGAAACACCGTCGTCCTGTACGGATGCTTGACCTTGACTCGTGCAGATTGCTTCAACGTCACGACGCAGTTCGATCAAACGCTGTGACGTTTGATATCCCATCTCATCGCTTCGCCCGATAGCATCAACATTTTGTCCACGTTCAGTAACAAACACTTCCTTCGTGCTGATCTGCGCATGATTGCCAACGCGCTTTGCATTGGTAACGTTTGCATCGTTATCCGTGCTCGCGCGATCACTACCGGAGACTACTTTATTAGTAAGACTCGGCGAAGCAAGTTTATCCTCCGTCCATTCCGAATATGGATTCGAAAATCCATCCGTGCCGATCATGTCCAAAAACACCGTGGGAATGTCCGAGATATCAAAAATCTCGTCTAGCACGTCTTCACGGATAAGACCGCCAGCGGCGACACTCTTTAGGTCCGATACGTCTAAATAATCTGATGGCGCTGCCATTTCTCAATTACTCCGATTTGTTGAATAAAGCAGTGAGGCGCGTGCGCTGATCCGGTACAGCACCAGTGCGCCGAGTTGAATTTGATTTCTCCATCGGGCGAGCAGCAGGCTTCTTTGTTTTTGCTGAGCTACGATGAGCCTTGCTATCAGGCACCGTAACTTTCGCAAGCGCTGCTTGAATCCGCTTATCACGCAGATACATATCGCGAATGAATTTGATTGCACGATGATCATGAACGGATGCAATAAATGTTTCATCGAATCCGTAATTGCTCATGAAATCGATCATGCCTTGCAGATCCTCACCTGCACGCTTTTCATCTTTCCATTCGGGAATAATCCGGAGAGTTTCCGCACGCTCACGCGCCATGTTTGCATCGTGACGTTTACGAATCTTGTTAACTATCTCCGGATTGATCTGCTCGCGCGGAATCATTGCAACAAGCTCACGAATCTCCGCTTGAGAACGCAATAATTCACCCTCGGACTGCATGCGACGCTGTTCAAATTGCGTTTCACGCGTTTCCAAGTCAACAAGTTCTCCAATGCGATCCTTCAGCTGTCCAATGGTTAGCGGCTCCGCTCCATCGGCAAGAGGAATTTTCACATTGTAGATTTGTTCCGGCTTGAAGCCTAGCCGCTTACTCAACGCCTCCATTGTCTCCGGAGGCTTGGTAACGTCATCTTCAACAATGTTTCCATCGTCATCGATAACATCGTCACCATCGTCATTTTTAGCAAACAATTCTGCCAACGATAACCGGCGCGGTTCATCCGGTGATTGCTGTTGCTGTTGCTGTTGCTGCTTTCTCTCATTGCGAGATGGGCGTGCAACATACGGCTGCGGAGTGTTTGCAGGTGGTGTTGATCCTTTGCCGTTAGGATTCGCACCCTCGGAGCCGCTAGGCGTCCGATTTTGATTGCTACTTGTCTCCAAGCGCTGATTTGACGGCTGCATAAATATTAATCCTCAAAAGTTGAATTGCCTTCGCTCTATTCCAAAGCTGTTCACGACTTTGCATATCGGGATCAGCCTGCCAAGCATCAAAACATTGTTTGATGCTACTTTCTAAAATCTCTTCAAGTAGCGGATTCGCGTGAAGCGCCCCCGCTGCTTTCTTCCTTTCTTCCTTTGTCATTTGACGATTCCTCATCAACTAAACGTTTAGATTCAATGGCGCTGCTAGAGAGAATCTTGCGAATCTCAACAACAGACGAAGCTGTAATTTTCGCTTCTTCAATCTGAGCTTGGAGAACTTCCGCGTAATACTTAAATTGTGTTTCAACATCAATGCGGTACTTCTCAAGCGCTGCACGTACTTGCTCAAGTGCGACAGCTTGATTTAACAACGCGTCCTGCTTCTGCTGCGCTTGCTGATTCTGAATCGCTTTGCTCTTCATCGCCTGCATAGCTTTCTCGCTACGCGGATCAATTTGGAACTTCTCAGGGTTCTCAATATCGTTACAACGCAGCCATGCATCTAGTGCAGCATGATAAGTATTAACATCAACAAGAATTTCTTCCATGCCCGCAGATGCAAGGAATGCTTGACGATCCATCAATCTTTCAAAGACGCTGCTTTCGCGCGCTCGCTCATTTAGTGACTTGCCAAGATTTACTTCCACTGACTCGCGCACTCGCCAATTAGCAGGATTTGTTTCTACCCATTTGTTTCCACGTTTGAACTTGATCGGCTCTTTCCATTGTGTGCGCAATGTTTCATGAGCGATTAGATACATCGTACGAACAAGCGTGTTTGCAATGATACGAGTCATAAACAGTGCAAGAGATTCCATCACGCTATATGCGCGGTCTAATCCTTGCGAGCCAACACGATCATTCAATTGCATCTGACCTGTAGCAAGGTCTAATGCCGCGCCACCAGATTCACTCCGAACACTTCGAAAGTGATCTAAGTTTGCAAGAATGTTTGCAGATGTATCTGGTACACCGAATGCCATAATGGCCTGTCTAACATCCTGCACCAATTGCGGATTAACGCGCACACTTCCATTAGTGCGACCATCAGTAATATCAGCTTCTTCGCAAACCCCATCTAAGTGCGCTGTCCGATTTTTATTTGTTGCATTCAAATTATCCATCAGTGCGCGAGTTAGTGCAGTTGTTGAATCTTGCACCCACTTAATTTTATCAAATAACGAAATCCCCATAAAAGTATGAGGATTTATCATTGCAACACCTGTTGCATAACAAACAAGATCCGCAGGTTTATCTTCTAAAATCCATTGATCACTAAAACAGATACGACGCAATTGACTTGCGCCGTTTCCATCATCCATTTTCACGTATGCCTCATACCACTCAACAAGTTCTTGCGAATTATCTATAGGCATGCTCATTGGTGTTACTGCACGCGGAAGTCTTGCATCTGACGCTGCCTGATATGGATTATTCCAACGCCGCAACATCTTTACTTTACGCTTTGGAAACCCTCTTTCAATAAGCGTGCTTCTAGCTTCAACGTGTCGTTCAGCGCAAAATGGAATATCTTCCAAATCTTGCCGATGCCAGTCCTTTGGATATAAAAAGTTTTCTGGTGCTAACGACTCAACACGAAATTTACGCGTAACTTTTGTGAGTGTTGCAGACAACTTCAATGTTTCAGGATCATACGAATGAACGTCGACCTGCCCAATCTTATCTAACACTTCGTGAATAATCATTGGATCGACGTTCTCACGTTCAATTTCTTGTACATGAGTTCTTTTATCAACATAGATTTTCACAACAGCGTTACGCAGCTGAAGCGCGTCTTTAATCGCGCTTGTTAGTTCAATGAAACCATTCTGCCGCTTGAACAACATCTGTTGCACACAATCAGATTCAAGATTCGCCTGCTCTTCATCTTCTGCATCATATGAGCAAAACTCTGCAATTCTTTTATCTAGCAACGGCTCTACCATAAGTGCAAGATTTCCTTCAGTCATTGCACTTAAATCACCGGTAACAATAGAACTACGCCCAACTACTTCATCACCGCGCGGGCGTTGAAAGTAATAATCGTAAGAATCTTTTCGAGATTGCGCTAATTCGTCACCTTCGAAACCAATGCAATGAACAAGCATTCGTTTCAAATCTTGTGACAATTTCTTTTCATCGTCTTCGGATAACAAATTGCGCCATGCCATATCAAATTACTCCACGATCATACTGTGAATAGTTAAGAGGCTTTGTTACTTTCTTGCGATACGCGAGCGACTGTTGCATAACCATTAAAGCCTCAGACATAGCAGGATGAGTCAACGTTGACTCATCATTGTTATCTCTATAGGGCGTATAAGTCATGCAAAAATCCGCCAACGTCTCACGAGCTGATGAAGTTGCTTTACAAATATTCAAAAGCGCTGCTGTTCTCCCATCCTGCATATGTTGTGACGGCGCAGCTACAGAAATGACACCATCACCATCCAATCCTGCAAACAATGAAGGATCAAGATTAACTCCTGCATGCACCAACGGACTTTGTGAATAACGTTGCGCGATAATTTGGACAGCATCTGTGATATTCCTTTCTAAAAATGTTGACACGCCGATTACAAAATCATCTTGATACACAATTGCAGCTATTCCTTCATCTCGCATGCCCCATGCCACGCGCACCACTCGATTATTTGGTGTCCAAACGCCGGGCACAATTTGTAACAAACGATTATATTGCCTTCCAAAAATAGTCCCGGTATTCGCTGCATCGGGATCGCAATAAAATTCCTGCTGCGCAAGGCTTCTGCTCATCCCTTCTGCTATTTCTTTTTCAACATCTGCCGCTGTAACGATTGGCGAACCGTCATTGCGACAAGTGTCATTGATAGTACGCAGATCCACATACCAATTCGGATTATTTTTAAGAGCTTCATACATTCTAAAAGCATGATTGCGTGCTCTAAATGTTGTGATGAACATTGCCCAACCCTTGTTTTCTACAAGAATCGGGCGGATATAATCCCATGCAGCAGGATCACACAAAGCATATTCGGAGAAAATCACACCAGCAGGATTGGCACCGACAAGACGATCATAATTATCAGATCCCAACATCTGCCATGTTGAGCCACACTTAAACGTGATGCTCATCTCTGTATCATTTGTATGCTCACGTATTGATTCAGGAAAAGCACGATCAATAAAACGTTCGCCAGTGCGAGCATCTATTCCTTTCCAAATTGCACGCCGTGCTTGTACATGAAAAGGAAACAAATGCCAATAAGATCCTATGCGCTCTTGTGCTCTTTCACGACCAAAATCTAAGCCAAATACGTCTTTACCTGCACGCCGATGCCACGCAAGGAAAAAGCGCATCATTCGCTCAAGTTTGTATCTATCAACAACAGCTTGTTGATGCGGATATAACTTTAGCGGCTGATATGCGCGCTTTGTTACTTGCTTGCGTGCTGTGCGTGCCATGTTAGTTAATTAGATCCTGCACAAATGAATCAATACGACGCATCTTTTTCGCCATCGTTACAGGATGAACACGCGCTGTAATTGCAACAGCAAAAGCAACATGCTTGAGCTTTGCTTTATTGCGATTGCCTGCATTCGCATTCAAATGCGTGCGCAACGTAGTAGCTACATCAACACCACCGAAAAACTTATTCACAATAGGTTGTGACGTTGCAAAGGACATTGTTCACTTACTCCCATAAGAAACACTTGACAAGCGGCCCGATTTTACTCTTATAGACAGCATCTATCAATTATACAAAATGAATAGACGATAGACAGCGCCTATCAATTCCTCCATTT
>Ga0075429_100003347_pt1 | contig 13663 bp, 7 predicted proteins | sample RhiMetdeltSRZDD3_FD_75295 | JGI IMG/M metagenome (GOLD analysis project Ga0075429, IMG submission 75295) | Populus rhizosphere microbial communities from Tennessee, USA - Rhizosphere MetaG P. deltoides SRZDD3 | ecosystem: Host-associated > Plants > Roots > Rhizosphere > Soil | place: USA... | reverse complement strand
CACCGCGACGTCAGCCCGCAGAACATCCTCGTCTCGTTCGAGGGCGAGGTGAAGCTGATCGACTTCGGCATCGCCAAGGCGGCCGGCAAGGGCAGCAAGACCCAGGCGGGCATCCTCAAGGGCAAGTTCGGCTACATGTCGCCCGAGCAGGTGCGCGGGCTGCCGGTCGATCGCCGCAGCGACGTGTTCTCGTGCGGCATCGTGCTGTACGAGCTGCTCACCGGCGAGCGGCTGTTCGTCGGCGAGAGCGATTTCTCGACGCTCGAGAAGGTTCGCAACGTCGAGATCCTGCCGCCGTCGACGTACAACCGCCGCATCCCCGACGAGCTCGAGCGCATCGTGCTGAAGGCGCTCGCGAAGGACACCGAAGATCGCTACCAGAACGCGATCGACCTCCACGACGAGCTGCAGGCCTTCGTCTACACCGCGGGCGAGTTCTACTCGCGCAAGGATCTCGCGGGCTGGATGAAGAAGGGCTTCGGCAAGGAGATCGAGGAGGAGACGGCGAAGCTCGAGAGCTATCGCCAGCTCAAGGCACCGGCACCGGAGCTGCCTGCACCTCCCGCCCAGGGGATCGGAACGCGCACCGTCACCGGTAGCCGCCCGCCGATCCACACGCCGAAGCCGGAGCTCCGGTCGCGCTCGTCGACGCAGTCGATGGGCGCGGTCGGCACCAAGCCACCACCGCCACCGACCCGCGTCTCGCAGGAGATGAAGGCGATCACCCAGCCGCCCGTCGCGAAGAAGCGCTCGGACGAGTCGGGCGATCTGGCGTGGGACGAGGACGAGCTCGAGACCCAGATCTACGACGACGCGCACCAGCCCGGTGCTGCCGCTGCCGCCGCGGCCGCCGGCAAGCGTACGAGCAAGCCGCTGCCGCTGTCGGCACCGCCGCCATCGCAGCCGGGCATGGCCGCCGCCGATGGTGCGCCACGCGGGATGAGCACCGGCAACGGGCCCGATCTGTCGTCGCTCGCACCCGCCACCGTGAAGGCGTGGGACAACGATTCGGTGCCGCCCGGCGGCACGCTCAACGGCGTCGGCGGCAATGGCGCCGCGCCGCAGAAGTTCCCGAGTGGATCGAACAAGGTGCCGGCGCCCGAGGCGCCCGGCATGATGGCGGCGGCGCACATGCCGCCGCTGCGCAAGGAGCCGTCGGGCGTGCCGGTGCTGTTCGACAGCGCGCCCAACCAGTTCCCACCACCGCCACCGAGCTATCCCGATCAGCAGCCGCAGCTGCTGTTCGATCCGATGGCGTCGTTCGGCCAGAACGTCGTCCAGCGCAAGAGCCGCGCCGGGCTGTGGCTCGGGCTCGCCGGCCTCGCGGTCGTCGGCGCCGGCGCCGCGGTCGTGCTGGTGGTGATGAACGCCAGCGAGAAGCCGACGCAGAGCAAGCTCACCCAGCCCGCGCCCGCACCGACTGCCACCGCGCCGATCGCGCCGGGCTCGGCCACGCCGGCGAACGTCGATCCCAACACCGGCTTCGACCTCTACGTCACGCCCGCGGGCATGACGCAGTGGAAGCTCGATGGCGAGGCGCGCGCGGACAAGCTGCCGTCGCGCATTCGCGGCATCGTGCCGGGCAAGCACACGGTGCAGATCGACCCGCCGCCGGGGTTCATGAGCCAGAGCCAGACGGTGTCCGTCGAGGCCGGCAAGGCGGCGCGCGTCGAGATCACGCTGCCGCCGATCCAGGGCATCCACGGTGTGTTCGATACGACCCCGCCGGGCGCGACGGTCTCGCTGATCGTCGACGGCAAGCGCACGCCGCTCGGCTCGTCGCCGCAGAAGGCGCCGCTCGATCCGCGCTCGAGCTACCAGGTGCTGTTCGAGAAGTCGGGCTACGTCTCGGTCAACAAGCCGATCACGTTCACCGGCGCGATGGAGGAGAAGATCGTCGTCATCCTCGAGAAGGCGGGCAACGTCGCCGGAAGCGAGACGCCGCAGGTGAAGACGTCGAGCAGCAGCACCAGCAGCACCAGCAGCGGCAGCACGTCGGCCAAGACCGGGTCCACCCCGAAGACCGGTGGCGGAGCCAGCGGCACGACGCCGACGAGCACGACGAAGGTCGAGACGACGCCGAAGCCCGATACCAAGCCGCCGGGCGAGGACACCAAGACGCCGGCCGTCGCCACCGATACCAAGACCGATACCAAGAAGCCCGCCACCGGCGGCAGCAACGGCACGCTACCGCTCACCGCCAAGCCGCCGTGCGAGATCTTCGTCGACGGCGTCGCGACCGGTCAGCACACGCCGATCAAGCTGCCGCTGCCCGCGGGCAAGCACAAGATCACGCTCGTCAACAACGAGTTCGGCATCAAGGAGTCGTTCACCGTCGACGTCCATGCCGATACGGTCGAGAAGCTGGTCTTCAAGGACTACAGCGACCGTCTGCCGAAGTGAGTCGAAGGGATTCGTCGGTTCCCTATTCTCGGTTCCCTATTCCCGGTCCACACGTCTCGCGAATAGGGAACAGGGAATACGGAACTCGGAACGCTGTTCTCACTCCGGCTCGGGATCCGAGCCGGTCGGAATGCCTTCGAACAGCACCGTCGAGAGGTAGCGCTCGCCGGTATCCGGCAGCATCGCGAGGATCGCGCTGCCCGGCTTCGCCTGCTTCGCGACCTCGAGCGCGGCGTGGAACGTCGCGCCCGACGAGATGCCGCAGAAGATGCCCTCCTTCACGGCGAGGGCGCGGGCGGCGGCGACCGCGTCGGCATCTTCGATCGCGATCCGGCGGTGCGCGACCTCGCGGTCGAGCACGGCCGGGATGAAGTCGGGCGTCCAGCCCTGGATCTTGTGCGGCGTGAACGGCTGGCCGCCGAGCAGCTGCGCGAGTGCGGGCTCGGCGACGACGACCTCGAGGTCGGGCCGCGCGGCGCGCAGCATCTGACCCGCGCCGGTGAGCGTGCCGCCGGTGCCGTACCCGGTGACGAAGTAGTCGAGGCGCTTGCCGGCGAAGTCGGCGAGGATCTCGGGGCCGGTGGTCTGGCGGTGGTACGCCGGGTTCGCCGGGTTCTCGAACTGGCGCGCGAGGAACCAGCCATGCTTGTTCGCGAGCTCTTCGGCCTTGCGCACCATGCCGGTGCCGCGTTCGGCGGCGGGCGTGAGGATGACCTTGGCGCCGAACGCGCGCATGATCTGGCGGCGCTCGACGGAGAACGAGTCCGCCATCACCGCGACGAACGGGTAGCCCTTCGCGGCGCACACCATCGCGAGCGCGATGCCGGTGTTACCGGAGGTGGCTTCGACGACCGTCTGGCCGGGCTTGATGGTGCCGCGCGCCTCGGCGTCCTCGATGATCGCGATCGCCAGGCGATCCTTCACCGACGCGCCAGGGTTGAAGGCCTCGACCTTCACGTACATCGTGATGCCCGCGGGAGCGAGGCGCTGGATGCGTACGATCGGCGTGCGGCCGATCGTCTGGTTGATGTTGTCGTAGATCATCGCCGGGGACGATAACGGATCTAAACGATCGTCACGTCCGCCGACCTGACGAATCGCACAGGCACCGTGCAAACGGGTCGCTAGCGTGGCGGCATGAAACAAGTCTTGCTCGTCGTCGCCGTGGCGGGATGCGGCAGCGATCGCGCACCGCTCGATCCCCGGTCGTGCGCGGCGTACGTGCGGCCGCCCCGGCCGGCGAGCGTCGGCTGCGCCGACCCCGGCGATCCGTTCGCGCTCGTGCCGTGTGACACGGGCTCGGCGGATGCCGGCGCGTGGGCGCTCGACGCCGACGGGCTGCCTGCGTACGACCTGCTCGTCGACGAGCGCTGCGACGACGCGGCGACCGCCTACTCGCCGCGCCGCGCCGACCGCCAGCTGCGCGACCCGTGGCACGTCGTCGGCGACGGCTACGGCATGGTCGCGATGGCGCACGCCTCCGGCGGCCTCGACGTCTACATGCAGGACCGCGGGCACGCGTGGCCGGTGCGCGTCGACACCTGGCGGGACGATCAGCATCCCGAGTTCCCGCCGCAGCTCGGCGCGGCGATCGGGTACGTCGTCGAGGACGGGCAGGTCGCGTCGCTGCGGTTCGAGGACCTGCCAGTCGCCGATGCGCTGGCGACGCAGCGGCGCCGGTTCGGCGTCGGCTATGTCGAGACCGTGACCGAGCTCGCCGAGCTCGTGATCACGCGCCGGGTGTATGCGTTGCCGAAGACCCGCGCGCTCGTCACCGAGGTCGCGATCGAGAACCGCGCGGCGCGCGATCGCGTGCTCGGGCTGGTCGAGCTCGACGACATCAACTGGCACCAGCTCCCGATGGAGCTCGCGACCAGCGACCTGCTCGCGCCGGCGATCACGATCGACATCGATCGCCGGCGGCGCGACCTCGCGGCGCAGTTCCGCCACGCCGCGCGCTACGACGCGACGGCGCGGGTGGCGTCGATCGCGACCAGCGCGCTCTCACCGACGGTCGGCCCCGACGACGTCGCGCCGTACGACCAGTATCCGGCGACGCTGTGGCTGGCCGCGCTCGACGGCACGCCCGACGCAGCGTGGCTCGCCGACGGCGAGCTGTGGCAGGGCGCGGAGCGCGGCGTTCCGGCCGGGGCGGCGGCCGGCGATGCGAGCGATCGCGCGATCGAGCTCGCGGGCGCGAACCAGCCAGGCGTGCTCGCGCTGCGCGTGCCGGTCGCGATCGCCGCCGGCGAGCGGGTGGTGCGCCGGTTCGCATTCGGTACGGTGCCGCACGACGGTGATGCCGTCGCCGCGGCCGAGGCGGTGCGGGCCGCGGCGCCCGACGCGCACGCGGTGGCAGCCGCGTGGAAGCCGCGGCTGGTGTGGGCCGCGGTGCCCGGCCAGCCGCACGCCGGCGCGCTGCAGCGCGAGCTCGCGTGGTCGAGCTACGCGATGCAGGCGCTCGCGACGTACGACGCGTATCACCACGCGCGCCTGCTCGGTCAGGGCGGCTCGTACAAGTACGTCCACGGCTGCGACGGCGCGATCGGTGATTATGCGCTGGCCGCTGACGCCGCGGTCGCGATAGACCCCGAGCTCGCCGCGGATACGCTCGCCCTCGCGTTCGCCACCCAGCGCGCGCGGAGCGCGACCGACCACGGCCGCTTCCCCTACGCGACCACCGGCGTCGGCGACTTCACCGATGTCGTGCGCTACGACCTGCGCAGCGACGCCTACTTCCTGCTGCCGTCGCTGGTCGGCCGCTACGTCGCGCTGACCCGCGACACGGCGTTCCTCGATCGCGACGTGGCGTACTGGCCGCGCGCCGCCGGCGACACCGGCAGCGTGCTCGATCACCTGCGCCGCACCCAGGCGTTCGCCGACACGACGCTCGGGTTCGGCGCGCACGGCCTCGTCGCCATGGGCACGAACGACTACGCCGACGGCGTGCTGCAGACCGCGACCGAGCCGGCGACGCCGGCGGGCACGTCCTCGACGTTCAACGCGTGGCTGCTCGTGGCTGGCTTTCCGCTCGCCGCCGACGTCGTGGCCCCGCGCGACGCCGCGCTCGCACAGCGCTACCGCGCCGAGCGCGCCGACCAGCTCGCGAAGCTCGAGCAGTTCGCGTGGAACGGCATGTGGTACGAGCGCGGCTTCGTCGACAGCGGCAATCCGCTCGGCACCGGCAACCTCTACCTCGAGCCGCAGGTGCTGCCGATCGTCGCCGGCGCCGTCCCCGAGGCGCGTCGGGCGCAGCTGCTCGATCTCGTCGCGGACGCGATGGACACGCCGATCGGCCCGATGACGGTCGTACCGATCGGGCCCGGCGGCAGCACCGGCGACATCGACGAGCCGCAGGTCGGCGGGGTGTGGCCCGTGGCGTCGGCATGGCTGACCGAGGCCTACGCGATCGCCGATCCGGCGCGCGGCTGGGACAGCCTCGTGCGCAACACGCTGTTCGCGCACGCCGAAGCCTTTCCGCAGCTCTGGTACGGCGTGTGGAGCGGCCCGGATTCGTACTACGGGCCCGACGCCGAGCGGCCCGGCGAGGCCGACGCGCACCTCGCGACCGCGCTCACCGATTATCCGGTGCTCAACGTCCACGCCCACGCGAGCGTGCTGCGCGCGCTGTTCGCGGTCGCGGGCATCCAGCCGACGGCTGCGGGCTTCACGATCGCGCCGCGGCTTCCGACCGAGACGTTCTCGATCGCGTGGCCGCGCATGACGCTCGCGTCGACGCCGACTTCGATCGCCGGCTCGCTCGCCACCGTCGGCGGCGGCCCGGTGCGGATGCGGGTGCGGCTGCCGTCGGGGCTGCGCGCCGGCGCCGTGACCGTGCGCGTCGACGGCGCCCCGGTCGCGGCGACGCGCGCCGGCGACGAGGTCGTGTTCACGCTCGCCGCGCAGGCCGGCGTCGCGCGCGCGTGGGCCGTCACGGCGGCAGGAGCGCCGGCGAGCTCGGCCCCGTGAGCGAGCGGTCCGCACTGCGGACGAAGATGTAGCCCGCGCCGCCACCGCCGCCGCCGCCACCATCGGTCGCGTCGTCGACGCCGAGACCGCCGGCGAGCTGCGCTCCCGCGCTGCCGGTGCCGCCGTTACCGGCGACGTTCTGCGCGCCGCCGGACGCACTCGTGGTTCCGGGAGCGCCATCGGCGCCGTTGGCGCCCGGCAGCTGACCGGCCGAGCTGTCGGCACCCTCGCCGCCGCCGCCCCCATTGGCGGCGAGCGTGCCGGAGCCGGTGACGATCGGCGCTTCGAGCCCGATCATCCCGCCCGACCCGCCGCCGCCACCTCCGGGTCCACTGCTCGAGTCGTCGAGCGTGGTGGTGGCCCCACGGCCACCGGCGCCGCCCGCGTGGACCACGCCGGTGATCGTGATCGTGTCGCGCGCGGTGAGCTGGACCGCGCCGCCTCCGTCGCCCCCCTGCGCGCCGGCAGTGGATCCGTCACCGCCCTTCGCGCCTCGACAGCCGCCGGCAAGCATCGGTATGGCAACCGCGTTGCCACCCAGACCGCCGGCGGTGGTCCCGTTGCCCTTCCCACCAGAGCCACCCATCCCCTGAAAGCCGCCGCCACCGCCGCCACCGCCACCACCGGAGGCGTTTCCTCCCGCGGTCGCTGTGGCGCATCCAGCGCCATTCGCACCGGCGCCGAGCGCGCCGCCGGCGCTGCTGGCGTCGAGCGTGCCGACCACGTCGATGCGCGACCACGCCGCCACGATCAGCGGCTTGTCACCGACGACGCGCAGCGATGCGCTCGCGCCGATCTGCAGCGCATCGATCGAGATCAGCTGCGCGCCGGCGACGACCTGATGCGGTGGCTGCGACGTGCCACCATCCGGCGCGGTCAGCGTCTTGGTGGTGGTGTCGTAGCGATACGTGCCCGGCATCGACAGATCGAGCGCACCACCGGGCGGCGGGATCGCGCACGGATCGAAGTGCGCGGGCGCCGGCCACACCGTGCAGTCGAACGGTGCGTCGGCGCCGCCATCCGCTGCCTCGACGCAGAAGCCGCTGGTTCCGCACACCGTGCCGGGGTGGCTCGCGCAGTCCGCGTTCGACGTGCAGGCAAAGTCCTCCGACGGCGTCGGAAAGCCACAGCCCGCGGCGGCGACGAGCGCAACGATGCGGGCCGTCATCGCAACCCCAGCGAGACGACGACGGCGGCGCCTCCCGTGATCGGAGCGATCGTGATGCTCGGCGCTCGCGAATCGGCGCGCCGCGACGAGCGCTGGACGACCGCGCGAATCACACCGGCCGCGATCACCGCGCCGCCGACCGCCACGAGCACGTCCCCGGTGTACGCGCGCGTCGTGCCGCGGCGCTCGAGCTCGCGGAGACGCAGGAAATCGGCATCACTGCGCATCGGCGCACTCTCGACCTCGTTGCGCAGGCTGTACGCCGACCACAGAAAGCCTGCGCCGACGACGGCGAGTGTCGCGCCGCCGCCGATCACCAGCCACGTGCCGGTCGTGACCCTCGGCGCCGCGGGCGCGGTTTCGCGGGGGGCTGCTACCGGCGGAGCGCTCGGCTCGGGCGCGGCGAGATCGAGGAGCGGGGACGCTGCACGCACGAGCGCCTGTGCCAGCTCGTCGGTGGTGCGCGCGGCGAGCGCGAACGTGCGCTGCTGGGGCGCCGACCCGCGGTCGAAGCGCGTCAACGTGACGCGAACCGTTCGATCATCCTGCGCGATCGTCCCGAACACCAGTCGCCGTGTCCCGAGCGAATCGGCGACCTGCTCGAGACAGGGCGCGCTCTCGACGTCACAGCCGAACACCTCGGCGGCGACCTCGAGCGTGACCTTCGCGACGTCGGCACCGATCGCGTCGGCCAGCGCGCGCGTCACCGCCGGTGGCGCGCCGGCGAGCGGAAACACGAGCGGCTTCGGATCGGCATGGGCCGTCGTGCCGGCGACGACGAGCACGGCGATGATGGTCAGGCGCATCAACCTCCGAGCTCCTCGACGCGCTTCCGGATCTTGGCGGCGTCCTTGCCGTCGGGCACGAGCTTGAGGTACGTGCGAAACGCCTTGAGCGCCTTGCTGGCGTCACCGATGCGCTGGTAGAGCAGGCCGAGTCCGCGATACGCGGGCGCGTAGTCGGGATCCGCCGCGACCGCCTCGCGATACGCTGCCTCCGCGGCGTCGAACGCACCACGTACGAACAGCGTGTTCGCACGCTCGGCAAGCTCGACGGCCGAGCGGGTGGGCGTGGGCTCGCTCGCGACCGGCGCGGGCGTGGGCTCCGGCGTGGCGGCGCGGCGGCTCGCGGCCGGCGCCGCCGCCGGCGGCTTCACTCGCGGGGTCGCGGCGCGCTCGACCGTGCGGGTCGGCGCGGCAACCTCGGCGGCGGGAGGTGGAGCCGCCGGCGCGGTCGCGGCTGCCTCCACCGGCGGTGGCTGCGCGACGGTGATCGGTGGCGATTCGGGCGGCGGCGGTTCGGGCGACGGTGACGGTGACGGTGGTGGAACCGCCGCTGTCTCGAGCACACCGGCATCATCGGCGCTGGTCGCGATCACGACCCCGGCGGCAACCGCGATCCCGACGATGGCGCCGCCGGCCAGCCAGGCCAGGAGCGGCAACCGCGACCGCCGTGGCCGTTCGAGCCCGGGAGCCGTCGACAGCGCCCGCGCGGCTCGGCGCGGGTCGAACGCGGCGAGCACGGTCGCGAGATCCGGCCGGTCCGCGGCCTCCTTGGCGAGCATCGCCGCGACCAGGTCGTCGATGTCGGGCGCGATGCCGGGAACCACGCTCGCCAGCCGCGGCGGTGCCTCCATCAGGTGCTTCGCCACCACCTCCATCGAGCTCGTACCGGTGAACGGCGTCTGCCCGGACAGGAGCTCGAACGCGAGCACGCCGAGCGAGTAGATGTCGGCGCGATGATCGATCGCGAGCGCACGCGCCTGCTCGGGCGAGATGTAGAGCGGCGTGCCGACGATCTCGCCGCTCACGCTCTGCCGCATGCGGTGGTCGGTGTTGGCGAGCTTCGCGATGCCGAAGTCGAGCAGCTTCACGGTCGGGAGCTCGCCGGGAGTATCGACGAGAAACACGTTGTCTGGCTTCAGGTCGCGGTGGATGACCCCGGCCTTGTGGGCCGCGTCGAGCGCGCGCGCGAGCGTGCGCAGCACGGCGCATGCCTCGTCGAAGTCGGGCGTGCCACGCTCGAGCCGGCTCGCGAGCGACTCGCCGCGGAGCCACTCCATCACCAGGTAGTGACGGCCGTCGGGGACCTGGCCGAACGCGAAGATGTCGACCAGGTTCGGGTGCCCGATCTCGTTCACGATCCGCGCCTCGTCGACGAAGCGCTCGATCGCGCCCGGATCGGTGCACAGCTCCTTGCGCAGCACCTTGATCACCGCGCGCTTCCGGATCAGCGGGTGCTCTGCGGCGAACACGACGCCCATGCCGCCGACGCCAAGCTTCGCCTCGATCCGGTATTCGCCGACCATCATGCCGGGCCCGATCTCGACCTCCGGTACCAGCCGCACCTGGGTCTTCGTCGGGTCGGCCGCGGCAAGCTCGACGAGTCCGGTGGGATCCTGATCCGGATCGCCCATCACAGCGATTATCCCCCGGATCGCCAGGTCACGCGACGGCTTTCGCCATTCACGATCACGGCGTTACGGTGCGGTCTTCGAGGAAGATCCAGCCGGGTTGCATGAAGCAGCCCGTCGTGGCCCAGGTCTGCGTCGAGCGCCGGCCGGCGATGTATCCGGCAGACTCGACCGCGGCCAGGCCGATCAGCGCGACGCCGCTCTCGGTCGTCGTGCGCTGACCGGGCGCAGCGACCGCGCTCCGGTCGCCCGCGAGGTAGCGGACCTCCTCGCCGCTGCGCAGCTCGCGCAACGCGAAGTTGTCGTCGATCTGCGCGGCGACGCCGGCCGCCGGCGTGGCGTCGGCATTGTTGAAGCGGAACGCGATCAGACCGTTGGTGGCGGCATCGGTCATGCCGCCGGTCACCAGCTCGCTGCGCCAGCTCGCGGCCAGCGCCGCCGACGGCGCGGCGATCGTGTGCGCGAGCGTGCACGTGCTGTCTGTGCACGTCTTGTTGTCGGACGCCGTGTCGGCGCGATCGCCGCCGCGGACCATGAACAGCACGATCGACGGGTCGAACACCGACCCCGCGAGCACGCTGACCGGACCGAACGTGCCGTCGGGACCGCTCGTGAGCGTCGCGAGCAGCGGGCACGCCGGCGATGGGAACCCGGGGACCGGCACGTCCCACGCGGTCGTGATGTCGACGGTGACGCCGGCCGCCGGTGCGCCGGTGACGAAGTCGACGACGCTGCCGCTGACCTCGACGGTCTTGCGGGCTCGCACGTCGGCCGGAATGCAGGGTGGGGGCTGTGCCGCGTCCACCGGCGGCGGGCCCGCGTCGATGTCGCGCTCGCCGGGGCCATCGTTCAGGTGGCAGGCCGGCAGCAGCACACAGGACGCGAATAACAGAAGACGGACGGGACGCACCATGGGTCCGACCATCAGCATTCGCCGTGCCGCCGGCACGCTACGGCAGCCCGCGGCGAGGTCGGGCTTCACGCGTTTCTCACGCGAGGTACTCCGGTGGAGGTTCGACACCGCCGTCCGGAACCGCGCTACCCGAGCGTTCACCCAGCGCGCACTTCGCCCGCGCGCGCGACCCACTACGATGGCTCTGGGAGGATCGGTTGGACAGCAAGCCCAGAGGTCTGTGTATCGCCACACGCTGCGCGACGATCGAGGAGTTCGTGGCGCGCTTTCATTCAACGTGCGACGAGCGCTCGATCTTCGTGGCGACGACGGCCGCCCAGCAAACAGGCGTCAAGTCACCGTTCGCCATCGTGCTCGCCGACAAGACGCCGGTGCTGCGCGGGTGGTGTGCGGTGCTCGAGGCGTGGAGCGATGCCGATAACCCGTACGGGCGGCCCGGCATGCGGCTCGGCGTGCAGCGGCTCACCGCGGCGAGCGCGCGCGTGTTCGAGACGCTGCTCGCAGCGCGCAAGGCGGCGAGCGCGCCCGAGCCGGCGGCGTACCCGGTGTTCGATTCCGAGGTCCGGCTCGCCGACGGCAGCATTCCGATCCCGAAGCCGGCGCTCGACGAGCCGTGGTGCGCGCCGACGCGCGAGGTCGACAGCGCACGACTCGTCGAGCTGGTGCGCCAGACCTTGCCGCCATTCGTGACGAAACCCGAACCTCCGCCGGCGGCACCGGCGCCGGCCACGCCCGTCGAGCCCAACCGCCGCCTCGCCGCGGTGATCGTCGCGCTCGCGATCGCGGCTGCGCTCGCGGTGATCGTCGCGTTCGCCGTCTAACGATCGCGGCAGGCGCGCTGGAGCACCAGGAACGCCGGGCGAAACACCGCCGGGCGCAGCGTGTCGGCGCACAGCTCGTCGACCTCGCGCGTGCGGTGCAACGCGCGCAGGTTGCGCAGCAGCGCGGCGCGTTCGAGGTAGTCCCAGCCGGCCGTCGGGTTCGCGACCAGCGCGGCGAGGAGCTCGGCCGCGCGGGCGTGATCGCCGGCGATCTCGGCGCGGCTCGCCTCGCGGAGCTGCGTGTTCCGGAGGGTGAGCGCGCCGGTCGGTAGCAGTGCAGGATCGTGAAACGCTGCGCCCGCCGCGATCGCGAACCGGACGTGCCGGCCGTGCTTGTCGCGGTCCACGAACACCGGCAACAGCCGGCGCGCCTCACGCTCCATGCCGCCCGCGACGACGACCTCGCCGAGCGCGTCGAGCCACGCCGGCTGCGCGTGGGCGGTCCGCACCGCGTCGTCGAACACCACCGCGGCGAGCGCGCGATCGCCCGCCGCGAGCGCGCGCGAGATGCTGTAGCTGTGGCTGTCGGGCTGGTCCGCGAGTTTCATCTCGAGCTCGTTCGGAACCGGCCGGCCGAGCACGAGCAGCGACCACGCATTGAACGGAAACTGCGTTCCGGCGGCGAGCGCGACGTAGTTCGCGCCGGCGAACTCGATGAGCGCGGGGTTCTCCTGGACGATGCCGCTGAAGTACTGCGCGCTCGCGATGTCGCGCCGGACCTGTGCGTACTGCATCGCGTGGATCGCGGGCAGGCGGAAGCGCTTGTCGACGTCGAGCGCGCGCTTGAAGTAGGCGTAGCCCTGGTCGTGCAGGCCGTCGTGCCAGTATGCCTCGCCGATGAAGTAGAGCAGCTGCTTGTGCCGCATCGGGTCGGCGTCGAACGCGCGCTCGAGCGGCACCAGCACGTCTCGCGCCTCGCCGTAGCGATCGGCGAGCAAGAGGCCGAGCCCGCGCGCGAGCTCGTGCCGGGGACCGGGCGGCGCGCGGCGGATCGCCTGCTCGATCGTGGCGAGCGTGCGCTCGCGGCTGACGTCGGCCCAGAACACGGTGATCGCGAGGTCGTACCAGGCATCGAACGAATCGGGGTCGGCGACGATCGCCTGCTCGAAGTAGGTCCGCGCGGCACCGAGCTGCGCGCCGTCGAGCAGTGGTCGGCCCTTGAGGTAGAGCGTCGCCGCGCGCGCCGGATCCGCGCGCAGATCGATCGTGGCACCGGGCGCGACGGCGCGGGCGATGTCGACGGCGAGCGCGTCGAGGAGCTGCGCGAGCTCGACGTGCGTGCGCTCGTCGGTGATCGTCGCGATGCGCTGGCCGCCGGCGCGCGCGAGCTCGAGCCGCGCGTACAGCCGGTCGCCGCGCTCGTCGATGCGGCCGGTGACAACGACGTCGGCCGGGTTCGAGGGTGCCCCCGCGAACGCTGTGAGCTTGGCACCGCTCGCGCGCGCGATCGTCATCGCGATCAGGTCGGCGGCGACCTCGTCGTGAGGCAGCTCGTTGCCGTAGCTCGGCATCGCGATCGGGATCGGCGCGATCGCGATCGCCGCGGTCACCGGCGTGGTCGCCACCGTCTGCGTGCGCAGCAGCAGTGCGACCGGCACCGCGGTCGCCGCCGCCACGCCGGCGATCGCCGCCGGGATCCACCAGCGCCGGCGCGGGCGCGGCTGGCGCGCGAGCGCGGCGACGACCGCATCGAGCGCCGGCCGGCGCGCGGGCTCGTGCGCGAGCATCGCGGCGACCAGCGGGCCGAGCGGATCGTCGAGCACGGGCGGCGGACCCTCGATGACCTGCACGATCAGGTCGACGAGCGAGCTCGCCGCGTACGGCCGGCGGCCCGCGAGGCACTCGTGCAGCACCACGCCGAGGCTGTAGACGTCGCTGGCTTCGCTCGATGGCTCGCCGTGCAGGATCTCCGGCGCCATGTACGCCGGCGTTCCGAACGCCGTCTGCGTCGCCGGGCTGATCCGGGTCGGCACGCG
>Ga0075429_100003345_pt1 | contig 13665 bp, 14 predicted proteins | sample RhiMetdeltSRZDD3_FD_75295 | JGI IMG/M metagenome (GOLD analysis project Ga0075429, IMG submission 75295) | Populus rhizosphere microbial communities from Tennessee, USA - Rhizosphere MetaG P. deltoides SRZDD3 | ecosystem: Host-associated > Plants > Roots > Rhizosphere > Soil | place: USA... | reverse complement strand
GTACAGCAGCCGGACATCGGCGGCGTCTACAGCGCCGCGGCGAACGAGGTGCCCGGCCTGGTCGTGGTGTACCAGCACCGGTGCACGACGAACTGCGTGGACGACCGCCCGGTCGGTTACTACTACACGCAGAGCGCGACCCCGCCCAACAGCCGGTGGCGGCTCGACGGCGCGGCGTTCTCCTGCTTCGGCGGGCCGCTGCCCGGTACGGCCGCGCTGAAGGCCATGTACAACAGCACCCGCAACGCCTGGGCCTTCGCGCCGGAGGGCAGTGGCGAGTACCAGGTGCACCTCGCGGCCGGCTACCAGCCGCAGTTCACGATCTGTCACCTCTGGTACGGGGTGCCGGGGTTCCCGTAGGCGCCCGGCGGCGCCGCTGCCGCTGCCCGCTTGCCGCTTGCTCTGCTTACCGATACGCAACACCCCGGACCCGTCGGCCAGGGACGAGGCGGCCAGTTCCTTTGCTCTGCTTACCGATACGCAACGCAGTTGCGTATCGGTAAGCAGAGCAAGCGCCGTCCACCCGGTAGAAGATCGGCGTCTCAGGTACGGATACGCAGGCCGACTGCAACGTCCGTACCCGCAACAGCGATCAAGCGGTTGCGGGCCGCCCGTCGTCGCCGCATGATGCCATCGACGCACGCAGCACAGTGGACAGGGCGAGCCAGATCTCGGTCGCGCTGGCGGGTCGCAGCGCCACGGGGTCGTCCATCGCGTCGACGTCCTCGGCCGCCAGCACGGCCGGATCGGCCGGCGCGACGAGCCACATGGTCCCGGCGTCGTACACCTCGACCGCCCGGTCGTCCGTCCACAGTGTCCAGTGTGCGTCGGCGCGACCCGCCTCGTCCGCGATGCGCGCCCGCGGCACGATGCGCGTGGCGGCCGGGGCGGGTGGGCGCGGTCCGAGGCCGACGCACGCGGCGATCCACTCGGCCAGCGCGTCCAGCGTGGTGGGCCGCGCCTCCGGCAGGCCGGGCAGCAGGGCCACGGCCGCGCCGTCGGGGTCGACGTCCACGACGCCCTCACCGCGGAACGGACCCTGCCAGACCCGGAGCAGGAGCCTCATGCGGGTACGCGGAGCCGGCCGAGCGTCCGCTCGAGCAGTGGACCCAGCTCGGCGTACCGGTGGGTGGGCATCACGGCCGCCGCGATGTGCACGATCCCCGGGCCGGCCACGAGGCGGTACGCCGTCGTCAGTCCACTGTGGGCAGTGAGCAGCCGGCCGGCGGACCGGTCGAGGACGAGCAGACCCGGGTACCGCGCCGGGAGCTCGGCGCACAGGCCGTCCAGCAGGATCGCGACGTCGGTGTCGCAAGTGGACACCGTACGGTGGAGGATCGTCGGGCGGGGCCGGCCGGATGGCGGGTACGCGGTGCGCCACCCGTCCACGGCCTCGCCCTCGGCCCAGCCCGGTGGCAGCCGTACGGGGAACCGTCCGGCCGGGTCGGGCACCACTAGAACAGGCCGCCGATCGCGTCGACCGCACCGCTCACGCCGTCCGTGACGGCGTCGGCGGCGGCGCTCGTCTGGTCGGTGGCCCAGTCGATGCCGTCGGCCAGGGTGTCGGTGATGTGCAGCTTCTGGTCGAGTACGCCGAATGCCAATCCCACGCCCGCGGCGACGGCGATCGGCAGCAGCGCACCGGACATCGCGCCGATGATGATGCCACCGGCGACCATCATGCCGCCGGTCGTGGTGATGCGGGCCAGCCCGTTGGCGACCCGCCGGTCGTCGTCGAGGTACGGGTTCGCGAGGTCGTGGGCGGTGGGCACACCGACGCCCAGCGCGAGGCCGGCGACGCTCAGCCCGTAGCCGGCCGATCCGGCGATCCGGCCGACGTTGTCCGGCACCCCGTACCCCCCGAGCTCATGAGCGCGCTGGATGAGCCCGGCGGTGAGCCCGGGAGCGTTCGTGATCGTGGAGAGTTTGCTGATCTGGTCGGCGGCTTCGGCGAGGCCGGCGCGGCGCAGCAGGTCGGCGGACGTGCCGACGAGCCCGGCCGCGGCGCGGTTGAGCTTGCCGGCGGCGGCCGAGATGGCGGCCTGCGCCCGGCCGGCGATCGGGCCCGGCAGGCCGGCTGTGTTGAGCGCCCCGACCCCGCGGGCGGCGCCGAGCAGTGTGGTGTAGAGGTCGGCAACGCGGGGCGCCGCGGTCTTCAATTGATTTGCATCAATCGAGATGACGCTCATATCTTGCCCCCGGGCATGTGGTTGCTCTGGTTGACGTACGCGCTGTAGCGCCTCGACCAGTCGAGCTGGTCGTCCTCCAGGCGGTCGGCCTCGCGTACGAGATCCGCGGCGAGCGATCGCAGGTCACCGGCGACCTGGCCGGCCGTGTCGGCCCCCTGCTGGATGTCGGCCTTGACGGCTCGACCGCGGGGCGACTCCCAGTTGCTCAGGTCCACAGTGGATAGACCGCCGAGCGGCGCGGCGAACCCGCGGAGCGTCTGCGCCAACGCGCGCATGGCTGCGGGATCACCCGGGGGCTTCGGTCCGGGCGCGGGGACTGGCATTGCCGGGAACCTCCTCCGCTCGGCGGTCCCCCTCAGCCTGCCGCCTCCCACCGCCCCGGCGGTATGGGAAGGGCTCCCGACTCTCACTGCGCCCACGGGGGCGTACCGACCGAGGTCCCGTCGGCCATCGAGGCACGGAAGCCGGCCCGGACCACGACGTGTGCCGTGGCCTCCTCCGCGGACGGGTTGACGAGCTGGATGGGCGTACCCGCCGGGACGATCGCGCAGTCGCCGGCCGACAGCACCGGACCCTCCGGCGTGATCCGCAGCGCACCCGAGAGCACGAGGAACACCTCGTCCGCGTCGAGCGAATGGGCCTGCGGGGATCGCAGCTCGCCGGCGACCCGGATCCGCCACGCGCAGACATCGGCCGAGCCTCGGCTCGGCGCCGCGTAGGCCGTGAACCGGACACCGGGTATGTCGAACACGGGGGCCTCGGTCGCCGTGATGACCTGCATGGGTACCTCCCACAATTAGACAAGCTGACTTGTCTAAGATGACATCATGGCCACGCCACCACAAGTCGATTTCGGGATCCTGCTCGGCCTCGCGTACCAGGAGGTGGTCCGCGGGCTGCGGGCCACGCTCGCGGCGGCGGGCTTCACCGACCTCGGTCGCTCGGACGGGTTCGTGTTCCGGGCGCTGGCCGGGCGACCGCGTACGGTCAGCGAGCTGGCCGTACGCCTGCACATCACCAAGCAGGGCGCGGCCCAGATCGTGGCGGACATGGAACGGCGGGGGTACGTCGTACGCGTCCCCGATCCCGACGACCGGCGGGCCAAGCTCGTCCAGCTCTCCGGTCGGGGCCGGCGCGCACTGGCCGCCGCGCGCGCGTTCCACGCGACCTACGAGCGGCGGCTCGTGCGTACCCACGGAAAGGACCGGGTGGCGGCGCTGCGCGAGCTGCTGGACGGCATCGCGGGCGGCGGAGAGGGGGTCGATCCAGAGCTCCGCCCGCTCTACCTGTGACCCGTCAGTGCGGGCCTGCCTTGCCGGCCGGGTTGCGGTGCAGCCGGATCCAGCGGTAGCCGTACCCGTTGATGGCCAACGCATCCAGCTTGCCGGGCGGGGCGTACTCCGCGTCGGCGAACACGTCGTTCGGCTGGTCCGCCTCACCGGCCAGCGCGCCGAGATCGACCTCGGCCGGCTCGGTGTCGAGGTTGTGCAGGAACAGCATCGCGCCCGTCGACCCGTCCGCCCGGTGGGCGAGCACACTCCGGGGCGTGGGCTCGTCGACCGGCCGGCACGTACCCGCGCCGACCTCGGGGCTCTCCCGCAGCGTCCGGATCATCCGCTCGAACCACGCCAGCAGCGAGTCGGGGTCGTGGCGTTGCACGGTCACGTTGACGTTCTCGTAGCTGTACTCGCCCGACGACACGACCGGGCGGAACGGCTTGCCGGACGTGAACCCGGCGTGCGGCTTCAGGGACCACTGCATGGGGGTACGGATCGACTGCCGGCCCGGCAGCGAGAGGTCGTCGCCCATCCCGATCTCCTCGCCGTAGCGCAGCACCGGCGTCCCGCGCAGCGTGAACTGGAGCGAGTAAGCGAGCCGCAGCCGGTCGACGTCCCCGCCCAGCATCGGCGCGAGCCGGCGGCGGATGCCGCGGTCGTAGAGGCGCATGTTCTCGTCGGGTCCGAACTCCGCGAACACCTCGGCCCGCTGGTCCGCGGTCAGCCGGGACAGGTCGATCTCGTCGTGGTTGCGCAGGAAGGTCGCCCACTGCGCGCCCGCGGGCAGCGCCGGGGTGTCGCGCAGCGCCTCCACGATCGGCTCCGGGTCGCGGCGCGCGAGGGCGAGGATGAGCCGCCCGTTGAGCATGAAGTCGAACAGCATGTGCAGCCGGTTGGCCGACCCGCCGTCGTCGCCGAAGTACTCGACGAGCTTGTCGGGCTCGACGTTGGCCTCGGCGAGCAGCACGGCATCGCTCCGCCGCCACGACGTGTGCTGCCGCAGCTCGGTGAGGTAGTCCAGATCATGGGGGCACTCGGGTACGCCCGGCTCGGTCAGCTCGATGATGAACGGTGCCGCGTCGATCCGGAAACCGCTGACGCCCAGCCGCAGCCAGAACGCCATGATCTTCTTGGCCTCGGTACGCACGTCCGGGTTCGCGAAGTTGAGATCCGGCTGGAAGTCGTAGAAGCGGTGGTAGTACCAGAGTTTGGCGGTGCGGTCGTAGCTCCACGTCTCGTTCTGCTCGCCGGGGAACACCATGCCCTGGAACCGGTCCGCCGGCGCCTCCTCGGACCAGACGTACCAGCTGCGGTAGGGCGACTCCGGATCGCTGCGGGCCGACACGAACCAGGGGTGCTCGTTCGAGGTGTGGTTGACGACGAGATCCAGGATGACCCGGATGCCTCGGTTGTCGGCTTCGTGGAGAAGCTCGGCGAAATCGCCCAGCGTGCCAAGCTTCGGGTCGACGCCGTAGAAGTCGGTGACGTCGTACCCGTCGTCGCGGTTCGGCGTGGGATGGATCGGGTGCAGCCACAGGCACGTGATCCCCAGGCGGGCCAGGTAGTCCAGCCGCCCGATCAGCCCGATGAAGTCGCCGACGCCGTCGCCGTTGCTGTCCGCGTACGTCTCGACGTCGAGGCAGTAGATCACGGCCTCCGAGTACCACCGCTCACTCATGTGTGCTCGTTGCCCGTAGTGCATGCCGCGCAAACCGCGGGGATCGACCAGCGGCTCAGGCCAGCTACGTTCGTACCGTGATCACGATGCGCCCGGCCGCTTGCCGGGCCGCATCCAGCGCACCGTCGGCGGTCGGCGCTTCGGTGATCACCATGCCCACCCGGTCCCACGAGCTGCGCAGCGGATGCACCTCGTCACCGGACGCGACCGTCGCGACGGCAATCCGTACCCCCGGGACGGCTTGTGCGTCCGCGACCCCGGCCACGCTCTCCACGGTGCCGGTCGCGGCGTGCGGAAGCCAGGCGGCGGCGAAGCCCACCGGCCGCTCGGGTGGCTCGTCCGTGGCCGGGAGACCCTGGATCATCCGGTAGTACTGCTCGACGAGGTCGTACCCCCACGCCAGCCGGACCAGCTCGATGATCCCGTCACCGGCCATGCGCCCCGCGCACTCGACGAGGTAGGGCCGCCCGGCCTCGACGATCCACTCGCAGTGGACGAACCCGCTGTCCATGCCGACCGCGTCGAGCACGCGCGTGGTGTCGGCGAGCAGCCGCGCGGTCAGCTCCGGCGGGATGTCGGCCGGGTGCAGGTGCCCCACCTCGACCGGCCGCGGTCCGTCGAACAGGAACTTGCGCGTCACCGCGCCGAACCCCGACCGCCCGTGGAAGCGCATCATCTCGACGCTGTACTCCTCGCCGCGCACGAACCGCTCGGCGAGCATGCGGAGCGGGATGTCGTCGGCGGCGAAGACACCTTCGTCCTGGTCGAGGCACTCGGTCCAGGCGGCCTCGATCTCACTCTGGTCCGAGACGATGCGGGTACCCACCGACGCGCGCCGGTTCGCCGGCTTGAGCACGATCGGCGTGTCCATCTCGGCCATGAACGCCTTGACCTGCTCCGGCGCGTCGACCACGACCGACGGCGGGTTCGCGATGCCGGCGGCCCCGGTGACGAGGCGCAGCAGGTGCTTGTCGCGCAGCAGCAGCGCCGCGCCGTACGTGGGGCCGAGCACGCCGTACCGCTCCGCGAGCCGGCCGGCGAACGGGACGCCGTAGTCGGAGATCGGTACGACGGCCGACGGGTCGAGGTCGGCGTACCGGTGGTAGAAGCAGTCGGCCGCGCCGTCGAGCTGGTACGGCCACTCGATCAGCTCCCGCAGCGTCGGCGACGTGATCGACCCGAGCGAACGCTTGCGGACGACGTCCGGCTCCTCGACGAAGATCACCGAGTCGTCCGGCAGGAACTTGGCGAGCTCGCCGATCACGGCTCCGGCGTACCCGATGAGGATGAGTGGTCCCACCGCGTTGCCCCTCTTATGTCTTGGTACTTTCCGACGCCAGCTCCTCGGCGGCGACCGCTTCCGCGACGGCCGGCTCCGGTGCGGCGGCGAGATCGGGCAGCTCGACCTCGGCCGGCCGGTCGGCGGCCGCCGGTTCGCCGGCCGGCGTCGCCGCCGGGAGCGTACGGCGCATACCCCAGATGCCGGGGATCGAGATGAGCACTCCGAATATGAAGACGATCGCCCAGAACCCGTGCCCGAACCGCTCGAACAGCAGCACGCCGGCGATCGGACCGATGGCGTACCCGAGCTGGAAGGTGGCGTGCGCGGTGCCGAGGTACCGCCCGGTGGCGCCGGCGGGGGCGACCTTCGCCGGGTACGCGAACGCGGACGGACCACCGACGATCTGGCCGATCGCGGCGATCACCGTGCCGAGGATGATGATCGTGTAGCCGCCCGGCAGGCCGAACGCCCCGCGGCCGATGACCAGCAGCAACCAGCCCGCGATCACCGCTATCCAGATGGGCCAGGTCTGCGTCGTCCGGGTGACGATCAGCTCGCAGCCGACGACGATCACGGCCGAGATCGCGGTCGCCGTACCGTACGCCCACGTGGCGTACCCGGCCGCGGCGAGCATCAGCGGCAGCACCGCGAAGTACTGCACGTGCACGAGCCCGTTGCCGAGCATCAACGACAGGTAGCCCACGTACTTGCGGTCGCGCAGCACGGTGAAGTACTTGCGCTTGGACTCGCCGGCGGCGGCACCCTCCGCCTCCTCGGGGACGTGGTCGCGCGGGATGAGGAACAGCGCGATCGCGCAGTACGCCAGCGTGGTGGCCGCGTCGAACCAGAAGATCAGGTCCCACGAGATCGTGCTGAGCCAGGTGGCCACGAGCGGACCGGCGATCACGCCCCCGTTGAGCGCGGTCCGGTACATCGCGAACGTCATCACCTGGCGCGACTCGGGCATGAGGCCGAACAGCAGCGCGGAGACCGCGGGCCGGCCGGCCTGGGTCATGCCGCCGGCCAGCGCGACGACGACCACGATCAGCGGGAACCACGTCAACGCCGTGACCGACAGCGTGAGCAGCGCGGCACAGCCCATCGCGATGACGATCGTCCAGCGCGGTCCCAGCCGGTCCGACAGGCTGCCGCCGAACAGCGTGCCGACGATCGCCCCGACCGCGTACGCGCCCAACGCGATGCCGGCCTGTTCGTTCGAGAAGCCGCGGTGCACGAGGTACAGCACGAGGAACAGCTGCAGGAACGCGCCCAGCTGGTTGACGAACACGCCGAGCAGCGCAAACCGCGCCGCTAAGGGCATTTCCCGGAAGGTCTGTATGACGCCGGCATGCCCGACATCGGAGCCTGTCAACCCGACCACCACCTCTGGCGGAGACCGCCATCGTCAATCAGGGCCAGCATGCCAGCCGTACCGCAACGTGATCAATTGGCCGAAGGTGCGACCTCCCGTGCAGCGACTAAGATCATTATGCGGGTACCGGACACCCGCTCAACAAAGTGTGTACCCGCGCCAATGTGTCCGGCTCGCAAGACGATTGCTGGTCGGCCAGGCGTCGCCTACATTCACCGGTCATGACCGGCTTGACCGTGATCGTGATTCCCCAACCCACCGTCAACGGACCGCTGCACATCGGCCACCTGTCCGGCCCGTTCCTCGCGGCGGACATCGCGGCCCGGGCCGCGCGGCTGCGCGGGGAGCGCGTACTCACGCTGGCCGGCATCGACGTCCACCCGAACTACGTACTGACCAAGGCCGAGAACCTCGGCATGGACGTGGGCGAGATGGTGACGAAGTTCCGTACCCAGATCACCACCGCGTTCGAGCTGGCCGGGGTCGGGTACGACGCCTTCCTCGACCCGCAGTCGGAGGCGTACCGCGCGGCGATCCCGAAGATCCTCGGCGAGCTCGTGGACAACGGCACCTTCCCCATGCGCGACCTGATCCTGCACCGGTGCGCTGACTGCGGCCGTACGATGCACCACTCGTACGTGGTCGGCAAATGCGCCAACTGCGGCAGCGGTGCGAACGGGCTGTCCTGCGAGCCGTGCGGGTCCTTCACCTCGGCGCAGACGCTCGTCGACGCGAGCTGCGCGCGGTGCGGCGGTACGCCCGAGCCGTGGCCCGTGACCGTGCCCGTGATCCCGCTGGAGGAGTACCGCGACCGGCTGGTCGGCCAGTGGATGCAGGCCGAGCTGCCCGGCCGCGTCCGTACGGTGCTGGAGCACTACCTGTACGTCCCGCTGCCCGACTACCCCGTCGCGTACCCGACCAACTGGGGTATCGAGTGCGGCGGCCCGCTCGCGGGGATGCGCGTCGACTTCCCCACCGAGCTCGGCATCAGCTACCTGTACGGCCCGGCGAACGCGCTACGGCCCGAGGCCACCAACCTCGCGGAGTGGGTCGGCGCGTGGCGCGACATCGAGGACGTGTGGCACTTCAACGGCATCGACAACGCGTTCTACTTCGCGATCCTGTACCCGGCCATCCTGGCCGCGGCCGGGATCTCGAAGCCGTCGATGCGCGGGGCGACCGTCAACGAGCTGTACCTGCTGGAGGGCCAGAAGTTCTCGACCAGCCGCAACCATGCGCTCTGGGCCGACGAGTTCCTGGCCGCCGAGGACGCCGAGCTCGTCCGGCTGTACCTGTCGTGGGACCGGCCCGACCGGTACGAGAGCAACTTCACGGACGCGGGTTACCGCGCCTTCTGCGCCTGGGTCCAACCGCTGCTGGCCGGCGACGGCGCGACAGGCGCGTTGCCGGTGGAGCTGGCGGCCGCCGAGCTGGAGCGCGCCGAACAGGCCCTGCACCTGGTGGGCTTCGACTCCGCACTCGCGGTGCGCTGCCTGCTGAACGCGCTCTCCACGGGGACCGGCCGCGACTCGGTCGCGATGGCCGCGCTCCTGGGCCGCTAGGGCTCCCGGGTCGTCAGGTTCCTGGGCCGTCAAGTTCCTGGGTCGTCAGGTTCCTGGGCCGCTGGGCTCGGCCGGGGCTAGGGCACCTCCTCGATCATCGAGGTGCCGCTCGATCCGTTGGGGCCGTAGCGCTCCCACTGCTCGTGCAGGCGGATGCGGCCGTCGGGAAGGATCTCCGGCGTGCTGCGGCACCGGCCGGAGATCACCTCCCCACTGGTGCGGACCATCGTGTACGCGAACTCGAGCGAGCCGTCGTCCGCGCACAGCCCGGTGAGTGAACCACGCCGATTGGGGCCGCCGGAGAACTCGGCCCACAGCAGGTCGCCCTCCTGCCGGTACGTCGCCATCGTGCCGTCCTCGCCCGGGTGGTCGCTGACCGGACGGAAGCGGCGGCCGTTGTAGTCGATCATGTCAGGCCGGTACCCGGGGCGTATCGCGGCTCCACGGCGTGATACAGCCGCCCTCGGGCTTGCCGACCATCTTCACGCGGATCTGGTCGGCGTACGACTCGAGCGTGTGCTTGACGTCGTCGTAGGACGTACCCGTGATGATGAGGAAGCCGAGGATGTTGTTGCCCTCGGGCGGGCGGCGGATGATGTCGCCCGGCCGTGCCGTGATCTTCGCCATCAGCGTCTGCGGCGAGTCGCGTACCTCGTCGGGTACGGCGACGTACTCGACCTGCCCACCCTCGCTGATCACGCACGTGCCCATCATGTGTACGCCGGTCGGCGTGTACTGCCGCACCCGCGGCTTCACCCCGCGGGCCACGTCCATCACGGCGCGGATCGGGCAGTAGTCAGCGGTCACCCGCGCGACCATGTCCAGCCCGCCACCGCCCGGCCGGATCGCGATCTCCAGCATGTGGGCGCGGCCCTCGTGGAACCGGATCTCGGCGTGCATCACGCTGCGGCGCAGGCCCTGCGAGTACGCGGCCGCCGCGACCACACCGTGGATCTCCTCGAGCTGCTCCTTCGTCAGCGACGTGGGCGCGACATGCACGTCGTCGTCGAAGTTGTCGCCCTCCATCGTCACCCGGTCGACGATCGAGCCGAGGTACACGTCGTCGTCCCAGACGAGCGCCTCGAACAGGTACTCGCGACCGTCCAGGAACGACTCGAGGATCAGGCCGTACGGGCCGAGGTCCAGCCCTTTGGCCTCGGTTTCCATCCAGATCATGCGGCCCAGGCCGTCGGTCGCGGCGGCGTACTTCTCCACCATCTCCGCCGGGTTGTCCACCCGGTAGACGAAGTGGCTGGCCGCGCCGAGCGTCGGCTTGATGACGACCGGGTACCCGAACTCCTCGGCCGCGTCGAGCGCGGTCTGCAGCTCGGGGACGTACCGGAACCGCGGCCGGGGTACGCCGGCCCGCTCGTGGCACTGCCGCATCAGCAACTTGTTGCGGCTGTTGCGGGCCGCCTCGACGCCGACGGTCGGCAGGCCGAGCGCCTCCGCGATGGTCGCGGCCGCGACGACCGACGCCTCGGCCATCGTGTACACCCCGTCGAACTGGTGCTCTGCGTGCCAGTCCCGGGCCGCCGCGACGATGTCGTCGATGTGCTGCGACCCGACGATCCGGTACTTGTCGGCCGGCCAGAAGTCGGGCTCGCCGACGCCGTTGAGCACGTACAGGTCCGCGCCGAAGTCCCGCACCTGCTCGTGGCGGCCCAGGTAGTAGGTCGCGTTCTGCTTGGCTTCGATGCCGAGGAGTTTCATGGCTAGTCGGCCACCGCCGCCGCGTGGCGCTCGGTGAACCGCGCGGACATCTCCGGGTCCCACCAGACGCTGTAGAAGATGAAGTCGACGTCGCCGTCGTTGATCACCGTGTGGTACGAGTTCGGGGGCATGAACGCCACGTCACCCACCTTGAACGGCCGGCGCTCCCCGTCGGCCTCGACGATCGCGGTGCCGGCCGTCGCGATGAATATCTCGTACTCGTGGTGCGAGTGCGGCTCCGACGCGGTACCCGGCTCGATGACGGCCCAGGATCCCTCGAACGGTGCGTTCAGCGCGTCCCACGGCAGCAGCCGCTGGGTCAGCGCTCCGTACTCCGCGCACAGGTTGTCGCGGTCCATGCTGCGGATCTCCATCTTCAACTCTCCCTGGGTCAGGACTCCGCCGGATCAGGCCGGTGCCGCGACGGTCGCGAGCAGCGTCGGCGCGGCACGATGGGCCAATACATCGTCGACTATCTCACCTGCGCGGACGGCCAGGACGCTCATCAACGAGTCGGAGATGCCATGGCTCGTCTCGTTCGTGCCCTGCAGGTAGCACGAGGCGCTGACCTCCGGCGGCATGACGATCCGGTACTGGCGGGTGACCGAGAAGTCGGTGAGCCCCGCGGCCTCCGCGACCTTCTCGACGAGAGCGGGCATCCGCCGCTCGAAGCCGGTGCCGAGCAGCACGACGTCGCAGCGCAGCTCCTTGGTCGTACCGGCCATGCGGTCGGTGAGCGTGAGGACGACCTCGCCGCCCTCCATCCGGGTCTCGGTCACATCGACCATCGTCACCATGCGCAGGCGCTCCTCGCCGTTCAGGCGTTCCAGGTAGACCTGCCGGTAAAGGGTGTCGAGCATCTCCGGTGTGACCCCCGCATAGTTCGTACGGCGCATCTCGACCAGCACCTGCCGGCGGGCTTCGGGTCGGGCCGCGTAGAACTCGTCGGTAAACGACGGCTGGTACAGCTCATTCGTGAACTTGCTCGTCTGGTAATACTCGAGCCCGACCGACCGCATCACCATGGAGACCTGCGCGTTGGGCATCCGCTGGTGGGTTTCCCAGAGCATCTCGGCGGCACTCTGAGCCGCCCCGACCACCACGACGCGGTGCGGCGCCTGCGGATCGAGATCATCGATCCGGTTGGAGTACTCGGAACTGTGGATCACCCGTTCGCGCGGGAGGCAGCGGAACACGTCCGGAACGTGCGCGTCGCGGCCGACGCCGATGACGAGGTTGGTCGCGCCAATCGTGGATCCGTTGGCCAGCCGTACGAGCCAGCCCGTGAGGGTTCCGTCCTCGGACCGACGGGCATCGATGCTGGTCGTCCGGCAGCCGTACTCGACCCGGACCATGGTCAACGATTGCGCTACCCAGAGTAAGTACGCCGATATCTCCGAACGGAACGGCAGGAAATGCGCCATGTTCACGAAGTCGTCGAGCCGTCCGACCGAATGGAGGTAATTAACGAAGGTGAATTTGCTACGCGGGTTCCGCAGCGTCACGATGTCCTTCAGAAAGGAGACCTGACTCCGCGTCCACGGAAGCAGCATCCCGCGCTGCCATACAATATTCTCGTGTTGTTCGATAATCAAGGAATTGCGCGCCATTTCTGGTGGAGCCAGTTCCTCGATAGCGACCGCGAGGGCCAGGTTCGATGGCCCTGCTCCGATGGCGAGTAATTCGACCTCTTGATGGCCCAAGGCGTATTTCACCCCTCGTTTCAACCCGATCGAGCCGCCAAAGGGCGACCGCGAAGCGGTCGTGAAGACAACTTGTGTGATGACTTCGGTAGGTTTCGATCGGCTGCCTCAGCCGTGCCCACGACGATACACCGAGCGTCGCGGACGTCAAGCAGGGTCGATGGCTGGAACCCGACGACACCGATGGGTCAACCTACCTCGGCCGAACGGGTTCCGTTGTCCGGGTGAATGGCGTGTCTACAGAATCGCACGGACACCCCGCTGGTGGTACCTCCTAATGGTCCATTTTGTGCCACCAAAAGGCAGCTGCGAAAAAGCGGCTGGTATCAATGGAGAGACGTCTTTGATCATAAAGCCCGTCACGGAGCGTCACTCACCGAAGATCGATGTGGGTCCGGGGCGGCAAGATTCATTGCGGTCAAAGATCACCAAACTCAGCCGTTCCGGCGGCGATCCGTATCGCCCGCGGCCGTATGATCACGGTACGAGCCAACTGCCGGGAGGGGCGAGCGGCTGATGATCGACAATGTCGACCAGGGCGCCACCGCGGACGGACGACCCGTGCTCCTGCTGATCTCCGCCGGGGGCCACGCCTACCGCGAGTACCTCCTCCGCTCGATCGCCCAGCGGTACCGCGTCCACCTCTTCCTCGGCGAGGAGCCGAGCTGGGAGCGCGCGTACATCGCGGAGTGGACCGTCCTCGACCTCGCCGACACGATCGGCGCCGACAACCTCGTGGCGGCGGCGCGGCAGCTCGCCGGGCGCGTGCCGATCGCCGGCGTACTCAGCTGGGACGAGGCCCGGATCCTGCAGAGCGCCAAGGTGGCCGCCGCACTCGGCCTGCCCGGCGGCGACGCCGACATGGTCATGCGGTGCCGCGACAAGCACC
>Ga0075429_100003344_pt1 | contig 13668 bp, 9 predicted proteins | sample RhiMetdeltSRZDD3_FD_75295 | JGI IMG/M metagenome (GOLD analysis project Ga0075429, IMG submission 75295) | Populus rhizosphere microbial communities from Tennessee, USA - Rhizosphere MetaG P. deltoides SRZDD3 | ecosystem: Host-associated > Plants > Roots > Rhizosphere > Soil | place: USA... | reverse complement strand
TGGGCGTCTACGTCCTGAGCGATCCCGACACCGCGGCGCCGCTGGCGATCATGGACGCGACCTGGCTGACCGCGGTGCGCACCGGCGCCGCCGGCGCGGTGGCGTCGAAGTTCCTCGCGGTGTCGACCGCGCGCTCGTTCGGCTTCGTCGGCTGCGGCGCCCAGGCCCAGGTCCTGCTCGACGCCCACCGGGTGTCGTTCGCGCCGCGCGACCTGCGCTGCGCGGACATCGACGCCGAGGCCGCGCGCCGCTTCGCCGACAAGAACGGCGGCCGCGTCACCACGGTCGAGGAGGCGTGCGCCTGCGACATCGTCTGCACCACCACCCCCGGGCGCGGGCCGGTGGTGCGCCGGGCCTGGATCCGGCCCGGCACCCACATCAATGCGATGGGCGCCGACGCGCCCGGCAAGCAGGAGCTCGACGAGGAGCTCCTGCTGGCGGCGATGCTGGTGGTCGACGATCGCCACCAGGCCGCCCACTCCGGCGAGATCAACGTCGCCTACGCCAAGCGGGTCATCGACGAGCGCAACCTCTACGGGACGCTGGGCGAGATCGTCGCCGGCCTCAAGGACGGCCGCCAGCGCGACGAGATCACGCTGTTCGACTCGACCGGGCTCGCCATTCAGGACCTCGCGGTGGCGCGCCTGGTCCACGCCGAGGCGGTGCGCCGCGGCGTCGGCCGCCGGGTCGATTTTCTGGCCTGATCCGATCGGAGCCTCACATGAAGTTCCGGGTGTGCAGCGCGGCCAGGGTCTCGGCCTCGCCCTCGCTGAAGCCGAGGCGGCGCAGGCGCTGGCGGCGGCCCGCGTCCATGTCGCGGGCGAGCTCGATCACCGCGGCGTGACCGCGCCGGATCGCGGCGGGCGCCCAGCCGCCGGCGGCGAGCAGGACCAGCGCATCGAACACCTCCTCGCTGAGGCCGGCGGTGTGGGCGAGCGCCTGGTGGCGGCGCTCGACCGCGGCGGCCAGGCGGCCGCGCAGCGCCGGCTCCTCGCCGAGGTGGCGGGCCAGGTGGGCGAGGCCGAAGGCGACGTGGCGCGCCTCGTCCTGGCCGGCCAGCCGCGCGAGCTCGCGGGTGGCGTCGTCGGGGGCGTGATCGCGCAGGAACGCGAGCAGGGACAGGAAGGTGCCCTCGCCGAGCACCGACAGGAGGAAGCTGGCGATCGCGAAGTCGGGCTCGGCGAGCAGGGTGGCGAGCGAGGCCTGGCCGCCGGTGGTGGACAGGCCGAGCCGGTCACCGGCGAGGCGGGCGCGCCGGGTGAAGACCTCGATGTGGCGCGCCTCGTCGGCGACCTGGACGGCGAGCAGCTGCATCACCTCGCGGAAGTGCGGGTGGAGCTGGCCGAGGAAGCGCACCGGCACGATCAGCGCGGCGGTCTCGTTCTCGATCAGGTACGTCATCACCTGGACCACCGCCGCCTCGACCTCGGGCGGGTGGGCGCGCGGCGCCGCCCACGGGATCGCGGTGGCGGGATCCCACTGCGCGGCGGCCGCCTGGGCGTACAGCCGCGGGGCCTCGTCGGCCCAGACCACCCGCTTGTCGGCCAGTGCGAAGCCGAGATCGGCGCCGCCGGCCTCGACGGTGGCGCCGCGCGCGGCCAGGCCCCAGCGCCCGGGCGGGCGCTCGACCACGCCGTCGGGATCGGCGCCGCCGGCCGCCTCGGCGCCGCCCCAGCGCCCGGGGCCGCGGGTGATCACCGCGCGCAGCTCGCCGCCCGACCGGCTCAGCGTCACCGGGTGGCCGTGAGCGCGGCACCACGCCGGCAGGTCGATCGCCAGGGTCGGCGCCCGGCCGCGCACCTCGATCGCGCCGCCCACCGGCACGGCGGCGAGCGCCCGCTTGATCGGCAGGTGCGCGCCCTCGTCGAGCCCGAGCTCCTCGAGGTCGATCACGGGCGCACGCGGTCGAGCCACGCCGCGATGGTGCCGAACCGGTCGACCGCGCGCTCGAGCTGGCCATAGCGATCGGTCCGCCCCGGCAGCCAGGCCTTGAGCCCCTCGAGGTCGAGGAGCGGCCGCACCGCCGGATCGTCGTACGACATCGCCAGCAAGAGCTCGCGGAACCGATCGATCATGGCCCGTGGCGCCGCCGGATCGTGGTCGTCGAGCACGGTGAAGTTGCAGTGGTCGTACGGCTCGGTCTGCACCAGCACCCCGGCGAACCCCTGCGGCAGGGTCCCCTCGCGCACGAACGCCAGGTGGTTGCCGTCGATCAGGCAGGCGGCGTCGGCCCGCCCGGCCAGGAGGGCACGCACCGCGTCGCGCTCGCCGCCGACATGATCGCCGTGCTTGCCGACCGCCACCTCGTGGTGGAGCACCTCGACGTCGCGCCCGGGCTCGAGCCCGGCCTCGGCGACCGTCAGCAGCGGGATCAGGGTCGCCTGCGGCGAGTCGGAGGCGCCGACCGCGATCCGCCGGCCGCGCAGGTCGGCGACGCTGCGCACCGGGCCGTCGGCCCGCACCAGCACCACCGAGGTCAGGTCGCGATCCGTGTCGCGCATCGCGACCGCCTCGGCGCGCCGGCCGCACCGTCCGGCGGACCGGACGGTCTCGATCCAGGCGAGCGGCGAGTTCCACGCCACGTCGATCGCGCCGGCCAGGTGGGCCTCGACCTGGCGCTCGTAGTTGCTGTAGAGGACGTAGTCGAAGCCGAGGCCGTGATCGGCGAAGTGGCGCTGGAAGCCCTCCCAGATCGGGACCACCTTGGCGTCGTAGGCGACCGCGCCGAGGACGAGGATGTGCTCGCGCATGGCTCCTCCTCAGAACAGCGGCAGGCCGCACATCGCCTTGCCGATGAAGTCGTAGAGGACGTCCGAGGTGGGCGCCATCACCAGCCCGGCGCGGGCGTCGCGGAAGTAGCGCTCGACCGCCAGCTCGCGCCGGTAGGCGGCGCCGCCCGCCACCCGCATGCCGAGGTCGACCACCGCGGCCACCGCGTCGCCGGCGCCGGCCTTGACCTCGAGCACCCGCAGCACCGCGTCGGGTCGGCCCGCCTCGATCGCGTCGAGCGTGTCGAGCCACAGGCCGCGCGCCATGTCGGTGGTGATCCGCATCCGCGCCAGGTAGGCGCGCGCGGTCGGCAGATCGGCGATCGAGCTGTCGGCGTGGGTGAAGCGGGTGCCGGCGGCGTGCTCGGCGGTGCGCGCGGTGGCCGCCTCGGCCAGGCCGATCGAGCAGGCCGCCGCCATCACGTTGAACCAGGGCAGGACCTGCTCGAGCATGATGGCGAAGCCGCCGCCGTCGTCGCCCAGCCGCGCCGCCGGATCGATCGCGGCGTCCTCGGCGGTGATGCCGCAGGAGTCGTTGCCGCGCAGGCCGAGGCCGTCGAAGCCGGGATCGACCCGCAGCCCCGGGATGCCGGCCGGGACCAGCCAGAGGGTGCTGGCGCCCGCGGCGGCGACCGGCTTGCTCGACCACACGTAGCTGTGGGCGGCGTGGGCCGAGGTCGCCCAGCTCTTGCGCGCGGTCAGCCGGATCGTGCCGTCGCGCGGCGTCGCGGTCGACAGCGGCGCCCAGAACTGGCTGCGCGAGCCCGCCTCGGAGAAGGCCAGGGTGGTGAGGTGCTTGCCGGCGGCGATGTCGCGGCGCACCGGCTCGGGCCCGAGCTTCTCGATCACCGCGGTGGCCGCGTAGTGCATGCAGACCACCATCGCGGTCGAGCCGCATTCGCGGGCCAGCCGCTCGACCGTCTGGGCGGCGGCGCGCAGGCCGAGGCCGAGGCCGCCGACCTCGCGCGCGCTGATCAGGCCGAGCAGGCCGGCCTGGCCGAGCGCGGCGATCGCGGCGGCGGGGAAGCGGGCTTCGCGATCCACCTCGGCGGCGTCGCGGGCGACCTCCTCACGAGCGATGCGGTCGACCTGATCCAGGAACTCGTGCTCTCGAGACATCGGTCCTCCATGCGCGCCGGCCGGCGCGCCGCGGAGGATCCGCTAGCGCCCGGTGCGGTGCGTTCGGTGCGCGGCCCGATCCCGTCGGGCCCGAGGTGGCAGTCAGCGCCGGAACATGGAGGCGACCCTAACGCAGTTCTGAAGCGGCCGGTGAGCGCCAGATCACGTCGCCACGGCCTAGCGGCCGTCGGCCGGCGTCACCGGCCGCGAGTCGGCCTGGCCGATCACCACCGACGACACCTCGTCGAGCCAGCCGCGCAGGCCGTGCGACGGCGAGCCGTCGACGGCGACCGGCCACACCTCGACCTGGCCGTCGGCGTCGATGGCGGCGAGGTGGCGGCCGTCGGGCGAGAAGTCGAGGACCGAGTCGGGGTGGTGGTGGCCGCGGAGCTGGGCCTGGCGGCCGGTCGCGAGATCCCACAGGCGCAAGGTGCCGCCGGTATCGAGCGACGCGGCGATGCGGGCGTCGGCGGTGATCGCGAAGTGGGTGATCGTCCGCGCGTGGCCCTTGTAGCGCCGGCTGTCGCCGGTGCCGAGATCGACGACGACGAGATCGCCCTCGACCGGGGCGACCGCCGTCCGGCCATCGGACGCCAGGGCCACGCCGGGGCGGGCGCCGGCGAGCGCGCGCAGCGAGCGGGTGGCGCCGGTGGCGAGATCCTGGACCCAGGCGGCGCCGTCGCCGGCCTGGGCCACGACGCGGGCACCGTCGGGGGTGAAGCCGACCGCGCGGACCGGACCGAGGGTGGCCAGGCGGCGGCCGCCGCCCTTCCACCACAGATCGACGGCGCCACCGCGGGTGCCGATGACCAGGCGGCGGCCGTCGGGCGACAGCTGGTAGTCCTCGACGTTGGGGATCTCGCGGCCGTAGTCGGCGCGCTCGCCGGTGGCGAGATCGACGACGGTGACGCCGTAGGTGGTGCCGTTCATCCAGGCCACGGTGGAGCCGGCGTCGTCGAAGTCGGGCCAGCGGGCGTCGGGGTTCGACGCGGTCTCCTGGACCATGCGCCGCTGGGCGAGATCCCAGCGCTGGGCGCGGCGGTCGGTGCCGATCATCAGGTGGTCGGGGTCGGCGAAGTGAACCTGCATGACCCACTCCGGCGCGGTGGTGTCGAGCACCGCCTCGCCGCTGGTGACGTCCCAGACCAGGGTGCGGCCGAGGCGACCGCCGGCGGCGAGGTGGCGGCCGTCGGGCGACCATTCCATGTAGTTGATGCCGCCGAGGGCGCCGACCAGGAGATGGCGCAGGGGCGGCAGCCGCTGCCACACGTACAGCCGATCGCCGGCGGCGGCGATGAGGCCGCGGCCGCCGTCGATGAAGCGGACCTGGCGGGCCGGCCGGTCGGTCTTCAGGACGAGCACGTCGCTGCCGTCGACGGCCCAGACCCGGACCGTGCCGTCGTTGGCGGCCGACGCGACCCGCAGGCCGTCGGGGCCGTCGGGAGAAAAGGCGACGCCGTAGACGATGTCCTCGTGGCCGGCCAGGGTGCGGCCCTGGCCGCCATCGCGCCGCCACAGCCTCACCATGTCGTCGCCGCCGCCGGTGGCGACCCACTGCTCGTCGGGCGACAGCGCGACCGTGGCGATCCAGTCGTCGTGGCGGCCGAGCAGGCGCGACGTGCCGCTGGCGAGGTCCCACTCACGGACCGTGCCCTCCTCGCCGGTCGAGATCAGCTTGCCGTCGCGGGTGAAGGCCATGCGACCGACCTCGCGGGTGTGCGCCTCGAGCCGGCGCACCGCGCCGCCGGCGGTCGGCGCCACGGTGATGGTGCCGAGCACGCTGCCGACCGCGACCCAGGCGCCGTCGGGCGACACCGCGAGAGAGCGCGGCTCCGCGATGTCGCGGGCGAGCACGGTCGGGCGGCTGCCGTCCCAGCGCTGGAGCAGGCCGTCGGCGGACGCCGTGTACGCGGCGCCGGATCGATCGAGGCCGACCGCGGTCACCGCGCCGCCCGGGCTGGGCAGGGTGCGCGCGATCGCGCCGGTCGCCAGATCGTAGACGCGCGCGCCGTCGGCGGCGCCGGCGACCGCGGCCTGGCCGTCGTCGGCGAGGGCGAGGGCGAAGATCGCGCCGCGGCGGCCGGGCAGCCGGGCGCGATCGCCGCGCCAGCGGTGGACGCCGCCGTCGCGATCGACGACGACCGCGGTCTGGCCGTCGCGCGACGCCTGCAGCTCGACCGCGAAGCCGTCGAGCGGCCAGATCTGCTGGGCGGCGCCGAGGGCGAGCGCGGCGTCGGCGACCGCGCGCACCTGCCACAGCCCGTCGCCGAGGACGCGCCGGCGCTTGAGCCACGCCAGCGCGGCGGTCGGATCGCGCTCGATCACCTGCTGGGCGTGCATCAGGACCAGGTCGTCCTGCTTCTGCTGGAGATCGGCGAGCGCGGTGCGCGCGCGATCGCGCTCGGTGACGATCCGCTGCACGCTCACCAGCGCGGTCACGATCAGGGCGGCGCCGATCGCCACCGCCAGTCGATGGCGGCGCACCCAGCGCGCCACCCGCTCGCTGGGCCGGTAGACGTGGGCCGACACCAGCTGGCCGGTGAGGAAGCGCCGCAGGTCCTTGGCCAGCTCGGCGGCGTTCGGATAGCGATCGACCGCCTCGCGCGCCATGGCGCGGGTGACGATGGCGGCGAGGTCGAGCGGCGCGCCCGGGACCAGCTCGCGGATCGCCGCCGGCGGGCCGGCGCGCACCGCCATGATCACGCCGAGGCCGCCGGTCAGCTCGTACGGCGAGCGCCCGGCGAGCAGCTGGTAGAGGATGGCGCCGAGGGCGTAGACGTCGGCGCGCTCGTCGACCTCGAGCCCCATCGCCTGCTCGGGCGGCATGTACGCCGGCGTGCCGACGACAGCGCCGTACTCGGTCAACGGCTCGTCGCGCGACGGATCGCGATCCGCCTCGGCGGCGAACGGCTCGGCGACCGGCGGCGTCGGCGCGCGCAGCTCCTTGGCCACGCCCCAGTCGATGACGAGGGTCTCGCCGAAGTCGCCGACCAGGATGTTGTGCGGCTTGAGATCGCGGTGGATGACGCCCTCGCTGTGGGCGTAGGCGACCGCCTCGGCGGCGGCGAGCAGCATCGGCACCAGCCCGAGCCGCTCGTTGAGCGTCGGCCGCTCCGCGATCAGATCGCGCAGCGACCGCCCGCTCACCAGCTTCATGACGTAGAACGGCCGCCCGCCGGGCAGGTAGCCGCGGTCGTAGATCGGGATGATCGACGGATGTGCCAGACGCGCCGTGATGTACGCTTCGCGCTCGAAGCGCTCCCGGGCCCGGGCGTCGAGGGCGACCAGCTCCTTGAGCGCGACCCGCCGGCCGAGGCGGCCGTCGAAGGCGACCCGGACGATGCCCATGCCGCCGTGGCCGAGCTCGTCGCCGACGTCGTAGCGCAGCGGGGCGGCGCCGTCCTCGGAGCCGTTGGCCGTCGAGCCGCTGCGCGCGAACGCGACCGGCGTCGCCGGCAGGGTCGGCGCTACTTCGCCGGCCCCGTGATCGGCGAGGGTCGCGCCGGATTGCCCCGGAGCTTCCGTCGCGTCGCGCTCAGCAGACATGGCCGGTTCGTACTACCATGGCCCCCCTCGGTATCTTCCCAACCGGCTAGCAATGGCAAAGCTTCACCAGCGGTAGTGCTGGATCTGCGAGATGAACTGGTACGGGTAGCCGAGCTCGAATGTGCTGGCGTCGTCGAGGCGCTTGACCTGCTCCGCGTTGAGCTTGACATCGGCGGCGCGCAGGTTGTCCTCGAGCTGCGCCATCGAGCGCACGCCGAAGACCACGCTCGACACGTGGGGCCGGGTCAGGAGCCAGGCCATCGCCACCTGCGCCGGCGACGCGTCGACCTGGTGGGCGACCCCGGTCACCGCGGCCATGATGCGCCAGTTGCGCTCGTTGTCGTAGCGGCCGAAGCGATCCTTCCAGTGCTCGAAGCGGGCGTCGCGCGGCGGCGGTGAATCCTTGCGGTACTTGCCGGTCAGGAAGCCGCCGGCGAGCGGCGACCACGGCAGGATGCCGACGTGGTGCTCGCGACAGAGCGGGACGTGCTCGCGCTCGATGTCGCGGACGATGAGGTTGTACTGCGCCTGCAGCGTCACGAAGCGGTGCAGGTGCTCGTGCTGCGAGGTCCACAGGCTGTCGATCAAGCGGTAGGCGGCGTAGTTGGACGCGCCGATGTAGAGGACCTTGCCGGCGCGGATGAGATCATCGAGCGCCCGCAAGGTCTCCTCCTCGGGGACCGTGTTGTCCTGCATGTGGACCTGGTACAGGTCGATGCGGTCGGTGTGCAGGCGCCGCAGGCTCTCCTCGACGCAGCGGACGATCCGGTAGCGACTGGCGCCGCTCTTGTTGGGCCCGTGGCCCATGGTGAAGCGGAACTTCGAGGCCAGGACGATGTCGTTGCGCTTGCCGCTCTTGACGAACCAGCTGCCGATCACGCGCTCCGATAGCCCCTCCTGGCCGTAGACGTCGGCGGTGTCGATGAAGTTGACGCCGGCGTCGAGCGCGCGATCGAGGATCCGGTGCGACGTTTCCTCGTCGGCGCCGACCTTGTGCATCATGGAATGCTCGTCAGCTTCCCCGAACGTCATCGCACCCAGGCAGAGGCTGGAGACCTTCACACCCGCGGACCCGAGATTTCGGTACTCCATCGGCCGTCCTCCTTGCTTGATTGTGGCTCGACGGTATCACTGCGCCTCCGGAGTGGTGGCGAGCCCGGAGGGGATCCCGTACGGTTGTCCGATGCAGGCAGTACGGGCGGTGATCTTCGACCTCGATGGCACCCTGGTCGACAGTCTCGACGACATCTCCGACGCCCTGACCCGCGCCCTCGCCGACGCCGGCCTGCCCGGGATCGATCGTGACGCAGTGCGTGGATGGATCGGCGGCGGCGCCCGCACCCTGGTCGAGCGCGCGGCGCCGGCAGCCGCGGTCGACGACGTGCTCGCCGGCTTCCGCCGCTACTACGCGGAGGCGCCGGTGGCGCGCACGCAGCTCTACGCCGGGCTGCCGGCCGCGCTCGACGCCCTCGCCGACGACGGCAAGGTGCTCGCGGTCCTGTCGAACAAGCCGCACGACCTGACGGTCCGGATCGCCGGCGCGCTGCTCGGCGACTGGCCGTTCGCGGTGGTCGCCGGCCACCGCCCCGGCTTCCCGCTCAAGCCGAGCCCCGAGGCCGCCCTCGCGGTCAGCCACGAGCTCGGGATCGCCCCGGCCGCCTGCGCCCTCGTGGGCGACGCCGGCACCGACGTCGCCACCGCCCGCGGCGCCGGGATGGGCGCGGTCGCCGTCACGTGGGGCTATCGCCCTCGTCACGAGCTCGTCGAAACCGGGGCGATCGTCGTCGACGCGCCCGACGAGCTGGTCAGCGCCCTGACACAAAGATGACAGAGCCCTGCCGGGGCACCGGCAGGGGTCGCGCTACATCGCGGACATGGACGCAGTACTGGCCGCCCGTACGCAGGGCTGGCGCGCGATCTACTTCAACCGTGTGACCGTTGGCTTCTGGGGCGCGCACGTCGGTGCGGTGGTCGGGCTGGCGGTGCTGGGCTGGTCGTGGACCGGGCTGGCCCTGGCCCTGGCCGTGTACGGCGTGAAGATGTTCTTCGTCACCGGCGCCTACCACCGGTACTTCTCGCACCGCAGCTACAAGACGTCGCGGTGGTTCCAGCTGGTGCTCGCCTTCGGCGCGCAGGCGACCCTGCAGAAGGGCGTCCTGTGGTGGGCGGCGCATCACCGCCACCATCACAAGGCCTCCGACAGCGAGCGCGACCTCCACTCGCCGCATCACGGCGGCTTCTGGTGGTCGCACATCGGCTGGATCGTCGCCCGCGATTTCGAGGACACCGACCTGTCGAAGGTCAAGGACATGGCCCGCTACCCGGAGCTGGTCTGGCTCAACCAGTACTGGTACGTGCCCGGCATCGCGGTCGCGGTCGGCCTCTACCTCGTCGGCGGCGCCCACGCCCTGCTCTGGGGCTTCGCGATCGCGCAGGTGCTGTGCTGGCACGGCACCTTCACGATCAACTCGCTGTCGCATCTCTGGGGCAAGCGCCGCTACGTCACCACCGACGACTCGCGCAACAACTGGGTGCTGGCGCTCTTGACCCTCGGCGAGGGCTGGCACAACAACCACCACCACTACCAGGTGTCGGCGCGCCAGGGCTTCCGCTGGTGGGAGGTCGACATCACCTTCTACGTGCTGCGCGCCCTCTCGGCGGTCGGCCTGGTGTGGGACCTTCACGGCGTCCCGCGTCACATCCGCGACGGCGCCGCGCAGGCGCCGGCCTCGCACGGCGACCACGGCGTCCTCGACGGCGCCCGCGGTCTGGCGGTGGCGGCGGCCGCGGCGGTCGCCGCCCCGGTGGTGGCGGCTCAGGGCACCGCCGTCCGCGCCGACCATGGCATAGTGGCCTCGTGCGGTTCCCGCCCGCAAACGTCCAGCTCCGGCGCGCCCAGCTCGTCCTGATGCTGGCGGTGCTGGTCCCGACGGTCCTCATGATCGTCGTCGGGATCGTGCTGCTGGCGGTGGCCGACGACGCCGGCGGCATCGTCGCCGCCATCCTCATCCTGACGCTGACCACCACCGGCGTGACCGGCTACATCCTGGGCTCCATCTTCGTCGGCAAGGGCGCGTCCCTGGCCCGGGTCCAGAACGACTTCCTGTCGAGCGTGTCGCACGAGCTGCGAACGCCGCTGACCTCGACCCGGCTCCTGCTCGAGTCGCTGCGCGACGGCCGGCTGCCGATCGAAGATCAGCACAAGGCGCTGGCGCTGCTCGCCCGCGAGATCGACCGCCTCGACGAGCTGGTCGGCCGCCTGCTCGAGCTGTCGAAGATGGAGAGCGGCCGCCACGCCTTCGAGCGCAGGCGGGTCGACGTCACCGAGCTGGTCCACGACGCGCTGGCCGCCTTCGACGCCGCCACCCTCGGCAGGCCGACGACGATCGCCCTCGACGTCGCGCCGGATCTGGCGGTGATCGGCGACCGCCAGACCCTGACCCGCGCCATCGCCAATCTGCTCATCAACGCCTGGAAGTACACCGGCGAAGACAAGCAGATCGAGCTCAGCGCCTATGGCAACGGCCGCTGGGTCGACATCGCGGTCCGCGACAACGGCATCGGTATCGAGCGCGGCGAGCACTTCGACATCTTCGACGAGTTCTCGCGCGGCAAGGCGGCGGTCGAGCGCGGCACCCCCGGCGTCGGCCTCGGCCTCGCCTTCGTCCGCACCATCGCGCGCGCCCATCGCGGCAAGATCGAGGTGACCTCGCGCGGCGGCCACGGCTCGGAGTTCCGCCTCCGCCTGCCGCAGCCCAAGGCCGAGGCGCTGCTGGCGGCGGCGCCGGCGATCGGACCGGCGCGATCATGAGCCCGCCCACCGGCCGCGACATCCTGATCGTCGAGGACGACGAGGCGATCGCCACCGGGCTGTCGCTCAACCTCAAGCTCGCCGGCCACGCCACCACGGTGGCGGGCGACGGCCTGCAGGCGCTGGCCCAGGTCGGCGCCCGCGACTTCGACCTGATCCTGCTCGACATCAACCTGCCCCACAAGAACGGGCTCGAGGTGCTGGCGGCGCTGCGCGAGTCCGACAACCTGGTGCCGGTGATCGTGCTGTCGGCCCGCGACGGCGAGTTCGACAAGGTCGCCGCCCTGCGCCTGGGCGCCGACGACTACGTCACCAAGCCGTTCGCCCTCGCCGAGCTGCTGGCGCGCATCGACGCCGTGCTGCGCCGCTCGGCCTCCGCCGACGTCGAGCCGGAGGCGGCTCCCGAGGTCTCGGAGGTGGTGCGCTTCGGCGACGTCGCCATCGACCTCGCCCAGCGCACGGTGACGCGCGCCGGCCTGCCGGTGAAGCTCACGCACCTCGAGTTCGAGCTGCTGGTGTTCTTCGTGCGGCATCCGTCCCACGTCTACAGCCGGGGTCGACTGCTGAGCCAGGTGTGGGGGCAGAGCGCTGGCTCGGCTCGCACGGTCGACAACTTCGTCGGCCAGCTGCGCAAGCGGCTCGAAGACGACCCCGAGCGGCCGCGCCACTTCATCACCGTTCGCGGATCCGGATACCGCTTCGATCCGTAAGGCCGATCGCCATCGCGGCGACCCGGAACCTCCCGCACACGCGCTGGCACGCGTAGCGGGCGTCGCGATCGCGGCGCGCGGCGTCGCCGGCGATTGTCAGCCGCCTCGCGCTCGCCGGCGCCGGTGTCGCGGCAACGCGGTCGGATCCCGCCACTTGGCATGTGTCCGGAAACCGGACGGCCTGTGCGCACCGACATCGGTCCCAGCGCGGCCGCGTGGTTGGCTCCGTTACCGACGAGGTTGGCCCTTGATCTCGTGGGAGGCGCCTCGCATGAAGGAAACTGGCTTCGCGTTGCCGTGGGGACGGCGTCCGGAGAACCATGAGGCTGCGCCTTTCGTGCGAGATGCTCGGCGGTACCGGTGCGATCGATCGATCGATCGCGCCCGCGTCACCCCGTGAGCGCGATCGAGGGCGTATTTCGATCGCGCCCGACGTCGCCCAAGACGCGGCGGGCATCGAAGTCCGCGGAGGGTGCTGAGTGGACTCCGTCATCGCCGACGCTGCTGCGCCGCGGTCGCGCTATCGCCTGATCGGGAAGATCGCCTCCGGTGGGATGGGCACGGTCTACCTGGGCACCCTGCGCGCCGCCGCCGGCTTCACCCGCCTGGTCGCCGTCAAGCTCATCCATCCTCACCTCGCCGAGGAGCCGCGCTTCGTCGACATGTTCCTCGACGAGGCCCGCCTGGCCGGCCGCCTCGAGCACCCGAACGTGGTCGGCATCCTCGACGTCGGCAGCTCGAACGGCCGCTACTACGAGATCATGCCGTACGTCGAGGGCGGCACCCTGGCCGAGCTGGTCCGCCGCACCGGGGAGCGCTCGCCGGCGATGATGGTGCCGCTGATCGTCGACACCCTGCTCGGCCTGCACGCGGCGCACACGCTCCTCGACGAGCGCGGCGAGCCGCTGCGCATGGTCCACCGCGACGTCTGCCCGTCGAACATCCTGGTCGGCGTCGACGGTGCTGCGAGGATCACCGACTTCGGCGTCGCCAAGGCGGCGCTGCGGGTGACCCACACGCTGCCCGGAGTGGTGAAGGGCAAGCTGTCCTACATGGCGCCGGAGCAGGCGATCGGCCACGCCGTCGACGCGCGCGCCGATCAGTTCGCGGTCGGCGTCATCCTGTGGAGCGCGCTGACCGGACGCCCGCTGTTCCGCACCGCCAGCGACGACGAGACCTTCCACCGGCTGTTTCATCTGCCGGTGCCGCCGCCGAGCGAGATCGATCCGCGCATCCCGGCGTCGCTGGATCGGATCGTGCTGCGCGCCCTCGAGCGGCCGCCGGCGAAGCGATGGCCGAGCGCCGCCGACATGGCCGAGGCGCTGCGCGAGGCGGCGCTCGCCGCCGGCATGTACGCGTCGCCCACCCAGATCGGCACCTGGGTGTCGATGGTGTTCGCCGACCGGATCGCGATCCGGCGCGAGGCGGTGGCGCGCGCGCTGGCGACCACACCGGAGCAGACGTCGGTGGTGTCGGAGCCGCCGCCGCCGCTGCCGGTCGGGGCCGAGGCGACGCGGTCGTCGATGAGCGACATCCCGCTGCCGCCGCCGCCCCCGCCGACGACGCCGGTCAGCGCGTCGCAGCGGCGGCTCGAGCCGCCGATCGCCGGCGAGGTCGCGGCGGCGGCGCCTCCGGAGCCGGAGATCTCGCTGCGGCCGCGGCCGACGGTGTACCAGATCACCCTCGCCATCGCCGCGATCGTCACCGCGATCGC